>Ga0070707_100007376_pt1 | contig 10213 bp, 8 predicted proteins | sample KBSK5502metaG_FD_65468 | JGI IMG/M metagenome (GOLD analysis project Ga0070707, IMG submission 65468) | Corn, switchgrass and miscanthus rhizosphere microbial communities from Kellogg Biological Station, Michigan, USA - KBS K5-50-2 metaG | ecosystem: Host-associated > Plants > Roots >... | reverse complement strand
GTATTCATTATGTATCGTGATGAGCCTGATTCTGGGGCCGCGGTTTTTCAGGTGATCCCAAACATACGCCCGATCCTTGGGATCACACTCATCGATGACCAGGACGGCGTGGAACTCGTTGTCTTCACGCATGATCTCGTGCATCAGATCGCTATCTCTAAAAAGGCTTGCGCTGGAACAGTAAATGACTAATGGTTCGAGGTCTTCTGCGGCGGTGACCTCGCGCACGAGACGCGTCTTGCCAATACCGGGTTCACCAGTGACTCGGGCGTGCAAGGCGTCTGGGTGCGCGCTGCGAAGTTCGGCTTGTAGGTTGGCAATCAATGTGTCTTGCGTTTCTCCCGCCTTGAACTCGCGAGTCATCTCCTCCTGACGCGACCAGCTTCTGTGCGTTTGAAATCTAAGGTCCACTCGTCCATTCGCCTGGAGACGGAGCGACGGGAATCGGTGAAGTAATCCAACGAGAGTGTTCTGGCTCCAGACCTCGACTTTCGGATTCTCATAGCCACAGGCCGTAAACAGCTTCTTAAGCGCTTCGATCGCTCTATTGTGCCGCGATTCGTCCAAATCGCACTTCGTACAAATGAGAACATACGTGCCGTTCTCATCCAGGCACCGGCGGACTGATTCGCCGAGGTAGTCTCTTCCTGGAGGAGCCTTCCCGAACAGCTCTTTCTTCAGGTGTGCTTCCTTCCACGGCTCGAAGACTCCACTGGCCTTGATCTGGTGGCTGCTTCGCCCAGGCTTTAGAATCGAACTCGCGACATCGGTCGGTACAGCTGTGACCGAGGCGTCAATACCACCGTCTGGCATGTTCACCGCTGCCGAGACGTTGACCTGAGTGGTGGCGAGACCCACTCGTCGAGCCTCTGCCCAGAGCAGTTCCCGGATGAGATCAACGGCCTCTCCTGGGCCAAGCCTCGCGAAATCTGCGTTGAGAACAGTGAGGACAGTGGGGGCAAGAACAGCCTGCGCGGGCGACTTTGCCACCGGTCCGCGCTTCTCGCTTGCGTCGATCACGATTCTTTCGGTTCGCCGCATCGTCACCTTCGACCCGGAGGAAAACCTCGGCGTCCGGAACCGTTTGGCCTTCGGAATCGGAGCCGATTTCTTCTCGTGTGATCGCTTCCTGTGCTTTCCCATCTCGTCAACAAGCCTTGCACGGCCGAGAGCTTGCCGCGCGATTTAGTATGGACCCTGCGTTTGTGTCCAGCTCTAGTCCCTCCTCCTGAAAGCCGCGCTAGACCGAGAGACGAAGGTGTGGACCGCTATTCATGGCTCGCGGAGCGACTTCTCCTGCTCGCTAAGCCACTGCTCGCCAAGTGGCCTGCTGGGGCGCGGAACCGCTTGAGCACGTCGAGCGTATACTCAACCGTGTTCACCAGTCCCTCTGTCCCTCTTCCAGCGCGGCGATAAACGCCTGACGTGGTTGAACGGTGCGCGGCGTACCACACGCGACTCAGTCGTCCCGTCTCATGACCTCAGCGTGATAGCTGCACAGTCCTCCACCACCACCCACTTCCACGCCAGAGTTGAAAATCGCTCGATCGATGCGCTCGCGAGCCTCGTCGGCTTCGTCACCCTCAATACCGTAGTGTTCGACGATCGCCTCTGCCAGGGCCTCGCAATCAACGATCGCCGCACTGCAAATGCCGCAGTCATCCACGGTGTTGAACGCGCTAGCCCATCGCTGAATGTCTGCCGCTATGTCCCCATCCTTTGGGGGATGCTCCAGATCATCCACAAGTTCTTGCCAGTCCTCGGGAAGATCACTCAATATCTCCCTGCGGGCAATCGTGTCCACTTCCGCGAAGTCCTGCTCAGCCTCCTTCCGAACCAGCTTGATGGTCTCTGGAATGCCCATCGCTGCTGCGTGGGCCGCCCATCGAAAGAGCTGGGCGTCATCTGGCTCCCACCCGGCCCGGTTTTGATAGTTAGCTCGGAAACGCTTCAAAAGACGGCGGTCACCGAGCAGTGTCTGTAGGGTCTCAAGCCGCTTCAGGTCGTTGCCGATTTCCTGCGCTGCGACCTCGACGAGATATCCAGCCGCATCCTGTTTAAATGCTTGTCGATAGAGAAGCTGTATCGCTGTCGCGAACGCCAGCGTGATCTGCTCCGGAGGTGTTGCGGCAGTTATCTTTGACGCATCGACTGGCTGGGTCTTGGCCTCCGCCGGCGGCTTCGAGATCTCCTGGCGAATGTCGTTCGCGATCTCGTCCGCCACCTTCAGCAAGTCCGCGAGCCTTGTCATCAAGGTGAGAAGCGCCGGACTGATCGTCTCTTCCTTGGTATAGATATCGGTCCTCGAAAGCTCTGCCCACGAATTCTGAAGAAGGGATCGAACCTGAATCTCGCAGCTAACAGTCCGCTTTATGGGGCCAATCTGAATAGGTAGCCTAACGACTAGATGGATGGCGCGGTACCCTGTGGATTGGGGGCGCTCTACATAGTCGGACCGTTGCACATGAATTCCATCGGCCTTTAGCGATGCTTCCAGACTCTCGACAACTCGCTCGATATCCTGAAGGTTGTGACACACGATTCTATGTCCAACGATATCGCCGGCCTTGTCGAGGGCTTCGCCAAACGCCCACTTATGCTGCTTCGCCTTACGTTGGATCGATTCAACCTTCTTGATCCGGTGAGGTTCTACGCGACTCCGAACCAGAAGTGGGTCACCGAGGTTCGGAAGCGCTGCCCTGATACGACGACCGATTTCGGTAGCCGCCGCATCCAATAGCGGAAGTGCACCCTCGTATTCCTGCTCGTCCGTCATCCTTCCAGCCTCAGACCTTCAGTTCCCACTCGACTTCCTTCGGGCTTTCGCTGAGAACTGCGCAGGATACGCCAGGTACAAACGGTTAGAGTTGCTCCCGTCGACCACTCCATAGAACAGGCGCCTCCCCGAGGTAACCGAGTTGGCAATGGCCAAATCCCGCATGGTCCGAATCACCAGTGGATCAACCTCCCGCCAATGCTGAACAATGAAAACATCGACTTCCTCCTGAAATAGACGCGGCAGTTGATCACCATTCATGCCTATCTTTCCCAGAACAAGCTTCGTCTTCAAGCCGGGTCCTTTGAACGCGAACGCGACATCCAGTCGCTTACCTTTGAGCCCGAAGCCGTGTTGAGTAGAGATCACTGGTCTCGCCGCCCCAGTCCTAGAAAGTACCAGGTTCTCCGAGCACGGCCTGAACACCTCGCTTGAACCGATTCGGAAACAGTACCCGGCAACATCCCAGACTTGCGACTCTTCCGCACTCTCATGTAGGAGTTCTATGTCGTCAATCGTCAGGGGCCGCACGTCAGCTGCCGTTGCCGGGATTGAAACCATCCTTGGTAACGCGACGGGTGATGAGCGTAGACAATATTAGCGCCGTCCGACAGCGGTCGCTCCGTCCATGGGCCCTGTCCCCGCGACATAATCTGCCATACTCGGACGCGGAGCGCCGCAGGAGCCGATGCCACAGCTGAGATACGAGTTCTGTGGACACCTGGGCCAGCGCGCGGGCCAACTCTGAAGCCGGAGTTCAGGGATAACTCGGTTCCGTCTGCGCGATGTCCTTGGGCCAGACAGTTACAGTCGTGCCTTTCTGCCATTGGTTCACGCTCATGACCCGTTCGAACTGCCTACCGTAACGTGAAAAGTCGAACCTCACTGGCCCGACGAGGGTTGAAGCATCCGCCTTGTCGAGCGCCAACCGTAGGCCGTCGCGCGTGAGGCTTCGCGCGCGACGGAGGCTATCGACGATCAGTTGCGTTGCCATATAAGCGTCGATACCCACCGCGTCAAGCTCTTCGTTGAACCGCTGCTGGAATGTCCAGCCGAGTTGCGCAAACCGCGGATGTTTTGAATTTTCTGACCAAGGTCCGACAAAGAAAACTCGCTCGCGAGCGGGGCCGGCATTCGCCGCGAATTCACGTCCGCCCAGACCGTCACCAGTCCCAACGAACATCTTGGGCCGGAGCGAGGAATCGCGCGCCTGGCGGATCAGTTGACTCGTACTGTCCGCCCCCGCAGCGATCAGGACGAGGTCCGGCGCGACACTCGCCGCCCTGTTCAGTAGTGGTGCGAATTCTGGCGACTTGGGCTGAAACCGTTCGCGGAATACAATCTTGTAACCCTTCTCCCTGAAGCGCTGCTCGAATGCGGTTGCGAGGTCGGTGAATGGTGCGAGATCAACAGACAGGACCGCCACCGTCGTGATTCGGCTCACGTCATTCTGCAGAAACTGCTCGAGCGCTGCGGCGCTCGAGGCGGGCGACGGATTCAAGCGGAAAGTCCATTGCGCGGGTCCGCTCGCTGCATAGGCGGCCGAATCATTTTGGAATATCAGCGGCACCTTCTCGTTCTCCGCGAACCGGTCGAATCGTCCCGTTCCTCCAACAACAGAACCGACGACCACGGCTAGCAGTCGCTCGTCGCGTGCTAACTGCCGCAGTCCCTCTATTACCTTGTCCGGCTGGACCGCACTGTTGATGCACGTGACCTTCACGGGGTAACCGTCGAAACCGCCCTTGACGTTGATCTCTTCTGCTGCGACGTGATGTCCGCGACAGCCGTTTCCTCCAATTGCCATCGTCCCGCTCAAGGGATATACGGCGCCAATCATGACGTAGAATGGGACCCTCGCCACCCGAATCTGTTCATTCTTGATTGCTGGATAATCCTCTGCGCGGAGCGATAGTGCGGAATACCGTCCGGGATCCGGGCGGTTCATCGCTCGAATTAGGGTGTCCGGATAACTTAGAATCCAAATGGCGCCGTCATCGAGTGCCTGGCGGATTTGCCCAAGTGGTGTCTCGCCGACGAGAAAGAACGCTTCGCTCTCTCCCCTCTGCAACTGCTCGACCATCTCGCTGAAGCGAAGACGATCACATCCGGGAACGGGTATGTAATTGTATAGGCTCTTCAGAGCTTGGAGCGTCGCCTCCGCATGACTTTCAGCCTCGCGCGGCCCGAGGCAGATCCGCTTGCCGGGCAGATCGTCGACGTTGCGGACGCTCCCACCGCGACGGACGACGATGTAGACATCCTGAGACTTTTTCGCCGTCGCGCCTTGGGTCGCGCCGCCGGTTACCAGAACGCAAATCGCTAAGCCCAGCCCCGCTAAACGGGTTCCCACTCCCATGGCCTTCATTTCGCGCCTGTCAATACGTTGAGAGCACCGCTCGTAAAGTGCCCGTTGTGGTCCCCCGTCATCGTGATCTGAATCGTTGCCTGTTCCTTAGAGCGTGGGCAGGCATCGCCAGCTCGCCAGGCGAGCCCAAGAAGGAACTCTCGTGATCCCCCTAACTCGAGAGCCGGGATCGTGACGGTCATCCGATGGTAGTCCTCCGGCGTGGTGAAGTCGCGTCGGTCGCGCTTGCTGTGCGCATATTCATCTGTAGCGCATTCTGGACACGATACCGCATACACGACAAAAGGACAGGACACCTCGATGACTACACGAACGTTTCCCGCGATTGTGGTGGCACTTCGATTGCGCACGACCAGAGCCGACGGTGTTAGATTTCGCGAGAATCGCTCCACTCCGATATTGAAAAGCAGGCACGGAAGGACGGGGCACCGCCAGTCCTCGACCCGTTTCCCTGTATCGGGTCCGCGAAGCTCATAGTCCGCGGCGAGAACCGGCGTCGCTCTCTCATCTTTCCACTTTTCGAACAAGTATTGATTCCAGATGGAGTATCCCGACACGAGGAGCGCGACCACCGAGATCACGACCGCAAGCCACTTCCCTGAATCGAATTTGTTGTCGGTGGTCACATCGACCTCAGCCGACTCCAGCTCGACTACCGACTCCTCCCGTGTCGGGTCTTGGAAGGGGGTGGACAACCTGAACCTGGACCGCCCAATCCGGAGCCGATATACGCTTTGTTTCTTTCGCATGCCGGATGGCCTAGAGCCGTCGCCACCGCCGCTGGTAGGGCTGCTGGCGCTCATAAGAACAGCATGAACGAAAGAAGGACTCTGGTACTCATTAATCCTCCCCTCCTCTTGGGGATTCTAGGGTGCCGTAAGAGGCGACGCAAGCCCGGTGGCCGACTCGAACGCTGATCCGGTACGTATCGGACAGATTGAGCAGTACGACGATGGAATTGCATCTCTTTGGTGTCGGAGCACCTGGAGTAGTTGGACTGCTATCGGAGCTCATCGCGAGAACAGCTCCCCTAGCGAAGGTCTTGCTCGGATCAGACTTCCCGATCTATAAGGGCATGTACGGGAGTGTGCGGTTCCGGGAGGAGGCGTTGGTGGCGGCCGGGCCGCACTTGGATGCGATCCCGACCTTGCATGACAATGCGTTTCGCCTTTTCGGATCGACGGAGCTGTGAACGGCCAATGCGTTGCGGAATCTCATCATGGCCACGACAACGCTCCTACGGCGCCCCCACAGAGATTTCAGCCGATCGCCTAAGTAGGCGATCAGACCACGTTGACCTCGAAGGTGAGGCAAGGCGATTTTGGTGATGGTTAGTGCCAAACGCAGTGCCCTTCAAAGGGAACCGCAGGAATTGGCCCACCTGGTTCGTAAATCCCGTTCTGGTCCCGATCCTGTCCCAATCTGAAGTGAGCTTCCTCCACCTAAGGCGCGGAAGTCCAGTAGGGAAGCTTCTCCCGGTGGGCAGCAGAATCGGGAGCACCTCAGAAGCCTCCAACGAACCACCACCGCCTGGATTCGAGTGGTAGGCTCATGCGTGCGCGACACTGGGTCGCTGCACCCGGGCAAGGTCACTGTCACCTTGGAACTAAGGGGGAGGGAACAGACATGGTGCCGAAAGAAGTGGCCGTCGGAGGCCTCGGTCGTCTCGAGGCAATTGAACTCAGGACGATGCTGGGAAGTAGCGGCGCTGTTAGTGAAAGTGTTTCGCTCGCGCCGGATCGCCAAGGCGACCAAGCTATTCTCAACGTCGTGATCCAATATACTCCGTACGTACTTGGTGTCCTCGGCCTCTGGTTGCTGAGACATCGGGACAAGAAAGACTTTCGACGCACACTTCGTGTCGTCGAGAAGGATGGTTCTGTCAGAGAAGAGACAGTAAGCTATCACGACTTGTCGGTAAAGCCACCAGACGAGGTCGTGGTTAAGGCGCTCGCAAAACTGTTCACCCTCAATTCAGATGACGTTCGTGCCCAGATTCAGCAGGCCGAGGCTTCCACCGATGCCAGCGGACGCTAGACGGCCGGATCGGTTTTGCACCTTCAGCGGTAGAAGCTATACGAATCCTGGATCGAATCTCGTTGTATTGGCTCATATTCATCAGGACGATATTATCCCGCTTGTCGAAGGGCGCCTTGGGGCGATAAAGCTACCCGAGGTCATGCACGAGTATACTCACCACTCTTGTCTTAGGAGTCCCGTCGGTTACGCGTTGTCACTTCTGCATTTGATGTCGCAGCGAGCGGCGTGGGTGATGAATGAGCGAAAGGACGTAGTCTCTACAAATACCTTCGCTGAATTGGTGGGTCGATACTATGCGGCAGCAATTGTTCTCAGACCACTGTTCGAGGGGATCGCACTATTCGCGGAGTTCGACGTATGGCCAGCGCGTCGAAGCGATATCGTTTCACGTCCAATGAGCCTTGCGATGCTCTTTGGGACGCTATTCTATCCCTCGGAGCTCGCGGTCGAGATCTTGAGCATGAAGCTTCAAATGGCGCGGACGGAACTTGTGGAGAAGAAGGCAGATCTCTTCTCTTCGGCTTTCGGGAGCCAAGAGGGAGGATATCTGCCGGGCTACGCCCTGGTGCGCGCGATGTGGCGCGAAGCCGTGTCGCGCGACGAGTTTTTCGCTGACCCTGATGCCTTCCTGACGTATCTAATGGAAGTGGTGTTCGGGAGCTACTCGCTAGTGTCTCTTTTGCTTGATCTGCCGAAGGGTTCGACGGAACTTAGGGTCTATGACCTAGCGAAAGGGTTCGCTGCGGCGGCGTTGGCGCGTATGCGGGAGGTTTTCTGTTCACCCGCGTTACGGAAAACACGTGAAGCTGCGGAAAAGTACAAGCACGGATTTCGGATCGATGCGACGGTTGGACAACTTGCCCGTACGGCTAGTGGAGGCCCTTCGGCAGAGTTTGTAGGCCAGCATTTCAGTGATGTCAGCGCCTTTCTATTTAACGAAGAGCCCGCAATCCGCAAGGGCACAGCATTGATCGATGATTGGATGAGCCGGACAGAGAGGGACATCGACGCGGGGCCCCAGGAGATCCGTGGAGCGCTACGCTCGCTTCACGTGGGAATCATTAATCGACGTAGTTATTTTTGGTTCGGTAGCTGGCCCGTCCAATGGGAGTATGGGGACAGCGGTCTCAAGATCACAGCGCCCGGGATGGCGTTGACGGTGCGGCCCGTTGCAGAGGAAGGCGTTGGCGGCGGGAGGGGGAGCGGATCGCTTGAACTAGTGTTCCAGCACCACCCGGCTTTGCTTGCGCTTGTGCTGGTGGCGGCGGGTCGGAAGATGTTGGTTTTTAGCTCCGGCTGGCTCCCGGATGGAAATCGACCCTCGTTATTCGCCGCGATTGATCAGAGGATGGAACTGGAGCTGATCGATAATCTCTTTTCGCAACACCTCGACGAGTCTGTCGAGCGAATCATGCCGCGCGAGGCATGGCAAAAGGCGCTTGCCGCTTTTGCAAAGGCGACGGATGATGTACTCGTAACGGAAGCTGCGGCTGGTTTGGCCAAGCGGAGTCGAGAATTTCTTGGAGCGACGGCCGAGCTTGGTGTGTTTGGCGCCTTGGAGAACGACGCGAAAGCCGTGCGGCTACTAGCGGCAGCGAGCTTCCTGTCAACCCTGAGTCCGCCACTTGACCATTTCGAGGATGGAATAAGTCGGCTGGGCTACAGATTTGTCGATATCAAAGCTGTCAATGATACGTTCCGGCAGCGGTTCGGATCGAATCTCATCCAACTGTCACGGGACCGTGTGGAGTCTTCCCTATGAGCGACGAGAAAGCTGACGAGCTGAAAGCGCTAATTCAGAAGATAGAGAGTGGGGAGGGAAAGATAGCGCAGATCGGCAGTGTGGTGGTCGGCAGTGGGGCCGATCCTTACGGCGCCGCGACAGCGGTCAGGATATCCATTCAAGCGACGGAAATCGCCCAGCGCGGTATGGAACTCTGGCGACAGGGGCACCTTGAGGCGGCCTCCACATGTCTCGTTCAGAGTCTTGTATTGGAGGACGCGATCGGAAATTTGTCCGGAATCTCCTCGGATCTCGGCAACCTGGGTGCTATCTACAATGATATGAAGATCGCAGGGAAAGCTGCTGCAGCATATCGGAAAGCTCTTCAGATAGATGCGCAGCTCTTACGCGAACTCCCGGATCGCGCGGATAGGGTTGGTCAGGGCCCCGACCAAGTGGCCTTGGAGCACCGAGAGTACAAATTGATGGAGGGTCTTCATCTAGAAGGGCTCGCGCGCTCCCAAATTCTTCGCAACGAGTTTGCGGAGGCGAGGGATTTGGTTAGCAAAGCGCTCGTGGCGTACGAGGAAGCTGGCGCAGAACGTCAGAGAGCGCCGGCGCAAGAGTTGCAGACCTGGCTACTAAAGCGGCTGTAGCTATATCAACGTATAGGGAGTCCCGCACGTTGACAGGCTAGGACAGGCTAGCCGCGTCGAGTGCCTCGGTTACGATACTCGGCGGACGTGCATCGACCGATGCGGTGCTCGGCCGGGCTCGCTGAGCTTACAGGCCCAAGAAGCATCGGGCCCAAAGTACCTTCGTGGCAAACATCCAAAGATATTGCTGCTCCTTCCGTGTGGGCACGCACCGGCCGATCTGCGTCCCAGACTCCGCCGCAAAGCTAGAGTGCACGTACCAATACGGGTCATGGAAGAGGACTGAACCCGTCCTAGCGTTATGCCCAGCGTTATGCCCGCGACTGCCTCCCAGCCAGCCTAAGCCAGCCCCTACGAGCCAACACCGGCACAAAACCCCTGCAGTATCTTATGAACTTAGCGCGAGCCCTTAGATCGGCAGGCGTACTTCTAAGCCGAGGGTCGGGGGTTCGATTCCCTCCGGGCGCGCCAATTCTTTCAGGTCCTTCCGCCTCTGCCCGGCGCCGGCGGCGCTTGACGCCCGTCCCGCTGCTGGACCAAAATGACCACGCCGATGAGCCGACTGGCGATGGTTTCCCGGCCACGCGATGGGCTTTCCCTGCGCCGAGCCGCTCGGTCGGCGTGCGCTTTCGGCCGATAACACTGTTTAT
>Ga0070707_100007375_pt1 | contig 10214 bp, 6 predicted proteins | sample KBSK5502metaG_FD_65468 | JGI IMG/M metagenome (GOLD analysis project Ga0070707, IMG submission 65468) | Corn, switchgrass and miscanthus rhizosphere microbial communities from Kellogg Biological Station, Michigan, USA - KBS K5-50-2 metaG | ecosystem: Host-associated > Plants > Roots >... | reverse complement strand
CCGGGATCGTGACGGCGCTCCTCGGCGCGGCGATGTTCCTGGCGGATGCATACTTCGGTCACCCGTCGCCCCCGGGGAATTGGCTCTGGGGCCAGGTGGCGGTGTTCACCGTCGTCTTTCTCGTGGTGGCCATCCTCGGCCAGCGGCTGCGCACGGCGTCGGTAGAGCAGACCGAGCTCGCGAGCGAGCTCCGCCGGGTGCGGCTCGAGGCGGATGAGATCCTCCGCAACATCCGTTCGGGGGTGATCACGGTGGACGGGCAGGGCAGTCTGGCCTTCATGAACCTCGCCGCCGAGCATCTGCTCGGGCTCTCCGCGCTCGATCACCTGGGGCTTCCGGTGCTCGATGCGCTCGAGGCGCGGGCGCCGGAGCTCTGGGCCGCCATCGTCACCGGAATCCGGAAGGGCCGGCGGGTCAACCGGGCCGAGGGCACCGCGCGGCGGGCCGATGGGCGCGAAGTCCCGATCGGACTCTCCACCACGACGTTCGAGCGTCCCTCCGAAGCGCTGCCGAGTGTGACGGCGATCTTCACCGATATTTCGGATCTCCAGCAGCTGCAGAGCCTTCACGTCCGCACCGAGCGGCTCGAGGCAGTCGCCGCTCTCTCGGCGTCGCTCGCCCACGAAATCCGCAACCCGCTCGCCTCGATCCGGAGCTCGGTCGAGCAGCTTTCACGCAGCAGTTACGACGATCCCGACGACCGGATCCTGGCCCAGCTGATCGTCCGGGAGAGCGACCGGCTGAGCCGGCTGCTCGGGGAGTTCCTCGATTTCTCCCGGGTGCGGGCGAGCCACTTCGTCACCGTCGATCTCACCGCGGTGGTGCGCGGCGCGGCGCAGCTCATCCGGGAGCACTCGGATACCGGGCCGGGGGTCGACATCGTGGTGCGGGGTGCCCCGGTGGAGGTCGAGGCGGATGAGGATCTTCTGCACCGGATCGTGACCAACCTGCTGCTCAACGCCGCGCAGGCGATGAACGGCGCCGGCCGCATCGAGGCGATCGTCGATATTCCCGGCACCTCGGAGCTTCCGAGAGGCAGCGAGTTCGACCACCCGGTGCGACTTCGGGTCACCGACGACGGGCCCGGCATCGATCCCGAGCTGCAGGTGCGGCTCTTCCAGCCGTTCGTGAGCGGCCGTCCCGGCGGAAGCGGGCTGGGCCTCGCGATCGTCGAGCGGGCGGTGGCGGCGCACCGGGGGATCGTGCTGCTCGACTCTGCCCAGGGCGTGGGCACCACGTTTACCATTCTGCTGCACGCCAAATGGCCCACGGAGGACGGTGCATGACCCAACAGCCCTCGATTCTGGTGGTAGACGATGAGTCCGGTATCCTGGACACCCTGCGCATCCTGCTGCGCAAGGAAGGATTCGAAGTGGCCACCGCCCAGGGCGGCAAGGCGGGGCTCGACCAGATTCGATCCGGCAACCACGACATCGTGCTGACCGATGTCCGGATGCCGCAGGTGACGGGGCTCGACATTCTGCAGGCGGCCAAGGAACAGGACTCGATGACGCCGGTCATTCTGATGACGGCGCAGGCCTCGCTGCAGACCGCCGTCGCCGCGGTGAACGCCGGCGCCTTCTACTATATCCAGAAGCCGTTCTCCAACGACGAGCTGCTTGCGATTCTCCGCCGCGCCTGCGAGTTCCGCCAGATCCGGGTGGAGAACCGGCAGCTCAAGCAGGACATCCGCCGGAAGGACCGCAATACCGTCGCGCGGCCGATCGGCAAGTCGCGCCGATTCCTCGACGTGCTCAAGCTGGCGGAGCTGGTGGCGCCGACCGATTCGACGGTCCTGATTCAGGGGGAGAGCGGGACCGGCAAGGAAGTGATTGCGCGCTACATCCACAACCTTTCCGGCCGCGCGGACGGGCCGTTCCTCTCGATCAACTGCGGCGCGCTGCCGGAAAACCTCCTCGAGAGCGAGCTCTTCGGGCACGTGAAGGGCTCCTTCACCGGGGCGGTCCGCGACAAGCAGGGCCTCTTTGCCGCCGCGCGGGGGGGGACGTTCTTCCTCGACGAGGTCGGCGAGATGCCCCCGTCGCTGCAGATCAAGCTGCTCCGCGTCCTGCAGGAGCGCGAGGTCATTCCGGTCGGCGCGACGGAGACGATCCCGGTGGATGTGCGGATCGTGGCCGCGACCAACCGCGATCTCGAGGAGGAAGTGCGCCGCGGGCACTTCCGCTCCGACCTGTTCTACCGCCTGAACGTCATCGCGCTCGAGCTCCCGTCGCTGCGGGACCGCCGGGACGACCTGGTGCTGCTGATCGACCACTTCTTCCAGGAAATGGCGAGTGAGCGCGAGTCGGCGCCCAAGGCGCTCTCCTCCGACGCGCTCGACGCGGTCATGGTCTATGACTGGCCGGGGAACGTCCGCGAGCTGCAGAACGCGCTGGAACACGCCGTGGTGCTCAGCAAGGGAACCCTGATCGAGCCCGGGGCGCTGCCGGAGCGGATCACCCGCCGTCGCCGCGAGCCGCTGGTCGCGGAGCGGTCGTCACCCAATCCCTCCCTGGAGGTGATCGAGCGGGCCTACATCATGTGGGTGCTGCAGGCCGAGGGAGGGAACAAGACCCGCGCCGCCGAAGTGCTGGGGATCGACCCCTCGACGCTCTACCGCAAGCTGAGTCGGTACGAAGAGCAGCCGGCTCCGGTGTGACCCGGGGCGTGCTCGGGGCGCTTTCTCTCCTCTTCGTTCTCTCCGGCGCCGCCGGCCTCTTTTACGAGGCGGTCTGGAGCCGATACCTGTCCCTCTTCGTCGGTCACGACGCGTACGCGCAGATCCTCACCCTGGTGATGTTCCTCGGGGGCATGGGGATCGGCGCGCTGGCGGTAAGCCGCCGCTCCCACCGGCTCCGCGATCCCCTGTTCGTCTATGCCATCGTCGAAGCGCTCATCGGCGTCTTCGGGCTCGCGTTTCACGACGCGCTCTTCGTGCCGGTCACCGCATGGGCGTACGGCACGCTCTTTCCCGCCCTCGGGGACGGGGCGGCGGTCGGGGTGGCCAAGTGGGCGCTCGCCGGCGCGCTGATCCTTCCGCCCTCGATTCTGCTCGGCGCCACCTTCCCGCTGATGAGCGCCGGCGCGCTGCGGCGGCTTCCGAGCCTGCCCGGCCGCACCCTCTCCATTCTCTACTTCACCAACAGCCTCGGCGCGGCGGCCGGGGTCCTGATCGCGGGTTATGTGCTGTACGGGATGGTGGGTTTGCCCGGCACGCTCGCCGCGGCGGCCACGCTCAACCTCCTGGTGGCGCTCGGCGCGCTGGTGGTGTGCCGGATCCGGCCGGTTGCCTCCGGCGACGGAATCGCCGCGGGCGCTTCGCGCCCTCGCGATGACGGCGCGACAGGGTTCGCGGGGCTGCCGCGCCTCCTCCTGCTGCTCGCCGCCGGCACGGCGGTGGCCTCGTTCGTGTACGAAGTCGCCTGGCTCCGCATGCTCTCGCTCGTCATGGGGAGCTCGACTCATTCATTCGAGCTGATGCTCTCGGCGTTCATTCTGGGGCTCGCACTCGGCGCCTGGTGGGTCCGGACCCGCGCCGACCGGTTCGCCGAGCCGCTGCGCGCGCTCGCCATCGTTCAGCTGGTGATGGGCGCGCTCGCGATCGCGAGTCTTCCCCTCTACCTCGAGTCCTTCCACTGGTCGGCGGCGCTGCTGTCGTCGGTGGCGCGAACCGACGACGGATTCGTGCTCTACTCCGTGGTGCGCTACCTGATCTGCCTCGCGATCATGCTGCCCGCCACCTTTTGCGCCGGCATGACGCTCCCGCTCATCACCCGGCTGCTGATGACCGGCGGCGCCGGGGAGCGCTCGATCGGTGCGATCTATGGAGCCAACACGCTCGGCTCGATCGCCGGCGCTTCGGTCACTGGCCTCATCCTCCTGCCGGCGCTCGGCCTCAAGGGGACGCTGCTCGCGGGCGGCGCCCTCGACATGCTGCTCGGGCTCGTGGTCCTGGGAGCCATGACGCGCTCGGGCCGCCCGGCGCCGCGACTCGCGCTGATGGGAGCGGGGGCGGTGGCCGTCCTCGCGGGACTCGCGATCTGGCTCGTCCCGTGGGACCAGGAGCTCTTGTCCAGCGGCGTCTTCCGCAGCGGCCGCATTCCCGGGGCCAACCAGCGGGAAATGCTTTTCCACACCGACGGGCGTACCGCCACCGTGCATGCCACCCGGCTTCGCGCCGGCGGCACCCGCGTCCTGTCGACCAACGGGAAAGCCGACGGCTCCCTGCCGGTCACCTGGTTCGAACGATGCGACACCACCGCACCCCGCCGGACCTTTTCGGGGGACGATGCGACCCAGACGCTGCTCGCGGTGATCCTGATGGCGCACGCGCCGCGCGCGGAGCGGGGGGCGGTCATCGGACTCGGCACCGGAATGTCGTCCCACTTCCTGCTCTCGAGCCCGACCCTCAAGCAGCTCACCACCGTCGAGATCGAGCCGGCCATGCTCACCGGGGCGCGCGTATTCTACCCCGTCAATCGCCGGGTCTACGACGATGCGCGCTCCAGGGTCGTCCTCGATGATGCGCGGTCGTTTTTTGCCAGCGCGCACACGAAGGTCGATCTGATGCTCTCCGAGCCGTCGAATCCGTGGGTCAGCGGAGTGAGCGGGCTCTTCACGACGGAGTTCTACGCCGCCATCCGGCGCTACCTGGCGCCCGGCGCGGTCTTCGGGCAGTGGCTGCAGACGTACGAGCTCACCGACGGGCTGGTGATGAGTGTGCTGACCGCGGTGCACCGGAATTTCTCCGACTACCGCGTGTATCTGATCGACGGTGGAAATCTCCTGGTCGTCGCGACTCCCACCGGTACCTTGTCGGCGCCCGACTGGACCGTCACCGAGTTCCCTGAGCTGGCGCGCGATCTCTGCCGTTTCATCCCGATGCAGGGGGCGGCACTCGATCGCATGCTGCTGATCGACCGGGCCGGTCTGGAGCCGCTTCTCACGGGGAATACCCAGGTCAACTCCGATTTTTACCCCGTGCTGGATCTGGGGGCCGAGCGGGCGCGGTTCCTGCAAGGGTCGGCGACCGGCGTCGTCAGCCTCGGCAGCGGCGTGGTGGATTACCTGGGCGATCCGGCATTGCGCCCGACCAGCTGGGACACCGCCACGACCAGCGTCCTGATACTCGCACCACGGGTTCGTCACATGATTCACGCGGCACAGTTGCGCCGGGGCACGGCCGATCCGGCCTACAGCGAGGACCCGGGAGCGTCCGAGCGGTACCTCTACCGGAGCTGGATGAACGGGGTGCGTTCCAGTGGGCCGCCGACGAACTGGAAGAGCTGGCTTGGTGACTTCTGGTCGTTGCGGGGAACGCTGGGAGGCGGAAGCGCTCCCCCGGATTCAGGCTTCTTCGCGGCGGCGGCCGGTTACGCGATGCGCACCGCCGCCCCGGATCCGGTGCGCGCGGCGGTGGCCTTCGGGAGCGCACTGGCGCGACGGGATATGGGCGCCGCAGCGGCGGCCGCCGGCCCCTTGCTGGCGGAGGTCCGGGCCGGACGCCTCTGGATTCCGGCGGACGACCTGCTCGACGGCGCAGTCCGAGCGCTGCTCGTCACCGGTGAGACTCCCCGGGCGCGAGAAGCCTGGAATCTGCTCCGGCCGAGATCGGCGCGCGGCACGGGGGACCTGCGCCTCGCGCTGCTGCACGCGTATCTCGAGCGTGCCGAGGCGGGCGCAGGACACCGACCATGAGTGGAGGAGGATCGCAGATGGTTCCGGAGATCGCTCCGGGGGACATTGCCGGGGCCGAAACCCTGGAAATCCTGGCGGCGGCGCCACGCTACAATCGGTGGCAGCTCGACATGGTCGCGCCTTTTCTCGGACGCCGGATTCTCGAAGTCGGCTCCGGCATCGGCAACATGTCGGAACAGTTTCTGGAAAAGAACCCGGAGCTGCTGGTGGCGACCGACATGGATCCGTACTACTGCGCCCGGCTGGCGGAGCGCTTTGCCGGGCGCCCCGAGGTCGTCATCGATCAACTGGCGATGCCCGACATCGCGGCCGCCGGCCGGTTCGTCCACCACCGCCTCGACACGGTCATCGCCACCAATGTCGTGGAGCATGTCGAGGACGATCTGGGGACGGTCGAGACGATGCGAAGCCTGCTGGCGCCGGGCGGTCGCGCGATCATTCTGGTGCCGGCGCTCTCGGTGCTGTACGGCGAAATGGACCGCGAGCTGGGGCACTTCCGCCGCTACAGCCGCGCCGGCCTCGCCGGCCTGATGCGCCGTGCGGGGCTCAGCGTGGAGCGCGTCATGTGGTTCAATCGGGTCGGGGTCTTCGGCTGGTGGTACAACGGACGGGTCCGCCGGGTCCGGCGCATTCCGCTCGATCAGCTGCGAACTTTCGATCGCCTGGTGCCCATGCTCCGTCTCGAGCGATTCCTGCCGCTTCCCTTCGGTCAGTCCCTCATCGCGATCGGACGGGCCCCATGACGGAGCTGCCCCGCCTTTCCGTCGTCATTCCGGTCTACAACGAGCGGGCCACGCTGCACGCCATCATGGAGCGGCTCCGCGCCGTGCCGCTGCCGATGGAGATCATCACGGTGAACGATTCGTCCACCGACGGCAGCGGCGAGATTCTCGACCAGCTCAAGGCCGCGGGTGCGATCGACATGGTGATCCACCAGCCAAAGAACCGGGGGAAGGGCGCCGCGATCCGGACCGGCATCGTGCACGCCACCGGGGACGTGATCGTGGTGCAGGATGCCGACCTCGAGTACGACCCCGACGACTTCTCACGGCTGATCGGACCGATCATGTCGGGGAAAGCGGACGCAGTGTTCGGTTCGAGATTCCTGGGGAGCGAGCGGCGGGTGCTCTACTTCTGGCACTCGGTGGGGAACCAGCTCCTCACGCTCATGTCCAACATGTTCACGAATCTGAACCTGACCGACATGGAAACCTGCTACAAGATGGTGCGCGCGCCGTTGATGAAATCGCTGGTGCTCACCAGCGATCGTTTCGGCTTCGAGCCCGAGATCACCGCACGCCTCGCGCAGGCCCGTGCGCGAATCTGGGAAATCCCCATCAGCTACGATGGGCGGACGTACGAGGAAGGAAAGAAGATCGGGTGGAAGGACGGGGTCGCGGCCTTCTGGCACATCTTCCGGTTCAACCTTCTGCCGCCCAAGGGTTCCTCCGGATAGGGATGGAGCGATTCGACCGCACGCTCACGGTCGCGGCGGCACTGCTCCTCACCGCGCTCGGATTCTTCCCACTAGCCGATTGGATTGCCGGCGGTCCCGCCATGCCGGGATGGAGCGATCTTGCCGGCGGGTGGTGGAGCGGCACGCTCACGGTCCTCGGCGCCTCGGTCGTCGTTGCGGTCCTGCTTCGCAAGCGGGCCGTGCTCCCGGGTGAGCGGGTACCCATCCGTCTGACGGAGAGCTTCGCCGGCGCGCCGGGTCTCTGGGCGGCAGGATTGGGCCTCGCTGCGCTGGCCGTCTACCTCTGGATTGCGCGCGAGGTGTTTTCGGGTCGGCCCCTCCTGATCGATGAGATCGTGCAGGTGTACCAGGGGCGCATCTTCGCTTCGGGCGCGCTCTCCCTCCCGGTGCCGGACTATCCCGAGTTCTTCAGCACCAGCCACGTTCTGAATCTGTCCGGCAAGGTGTTCAGCCAGTTTCCCGCCGGAGGCCCAGCGATGCTCGCGCTCGGGTCGCTGGTCGGGGCGGAGTGGGTCATCGCCCCCGTCTTCGGTGCGGTCTCGGTGGTGTTGTTCAGCGCGCTCGCTCGGCGAATCGAGCCGCGGCCGGGAGTCGCGCTGGCGGCGAGCGTCGTGTTCGCCTTCGCGCCGTTCGTCGCGTTCATGTCGGGCTCCCACATGAATCATGTGACGGTGCTGACCTGGCTGCTCCTCGGCATGCTCGGACTGGCGCGCGCGATGGAACGGCCTTCGCCGCGGGTGCTCGACGGGATGATGGTCGGGCTGGGGCTGGGCTTCGCCGCGACGATTCGTCCGCTGGATGCCGCCGCGTTCGCGTTGCCGGCCGGCGCCTGGCTCCTGGTGCGGACCATCAGGACGGGAAGCTGGCCGGCGCTGCTCTCGGCCGGGCTCGGCGTGGCGACGCCCGTCCTCGCGATGCTGTGGATCAACCAGATGACCACGGGAGCCGCGCTCACGTTCGGATACACCGCGCTCTGGGGGGCATCCCACGATCTGGGATTCCATCTCTCGCCGTACGGGGATCCCCACACGCCGGTGCGCGGCCTCGAGCTGCTCAACACCTACTTCGTGCGAATGCAGTCCTACCTCTTCGAAACGCCGGTGCCCTCGCTCGTGCCGGCCATCGGGGCGCTTGCGCTGACCCGGCGTCTCACTCCGTTCGATCGCTATCTGTTCGCGTCGAGCGGTCTGCTGCTGCTCTGCTATTGGGCCTACTGGCACGACGGATTCTACCTCGGCCCGCGCTTTCTCTTTCCAATGGCCCCGGTTCTGGTGCTGTGGAGCGCGCGCATGTGGACGGCGATTCGCTCCCGGTTTCCTTCGCCGATCGTGGCCCGGACGCTCGGCTTCTCGGTTCTGGCCGCCGCCGGAATCGCCCTGTTCGTATCCATACCGCTCCGGGCGCTGCAATACCGCAACGGCATGCTGACGCTGAAATGGGATGCCGATGCCGCGGTGCGCCGCGAAGGCGTGCGCCACGCGCTGGTCTTCGTTCGGGAGAGCTGGGTCGCGCAGCTGGTGGCGAGGATGTGGGCCGCCGGCCTGGAGCGAGCCGATGCGGAACGCCAGTATCGTCACAGCGACGCGTGCGGAATGGAGACGGCCCTGCAGGAGATCGAGCAGCGCGGATTACGGGGACCGGCGGCGCTCTCGGTACTCGCGCCGCTGATGCAAGACTCCGCCCGCCTGGTCCGCTCGCCGTACACGAGCGACCCGACCAATCGCTTCCTCCCCGGGTCGGCCTATACGTCGACCTGCAAGGCCCGGCTGCAGGAGGATCAACAGGGGTTTACTCTGCTCCTCCCGCTGATCCTCGCGCGCACGGAGGACGTGATCTACGCGCGGGATCTCCATGCCCGGGACAGCCTCCTGCTCGGGGAATTTCCCGATCGCGATCTCTTCCTGCTCCGTCCGGCGACGACCGGCGTAGGCGCCGAGCCCCAGTTCTATCCGTTGCGGCGCGATTCGCTGCTCGCGGCCTGGCGGAAGGGCGAGTGATTCGCGCTAGTCGTCGAGCAGCCGCTTGAGCAGGAAGAGCTGCCGGAGATTTGCCGCGATGTTGCGGAGATTGTTGACCTTCGACGCGCCGTGCGTGCGCGGCCGGAGCGTGTTGGCGCACCCGACGATCCGGTAACCTTTCCGCTGGGCGCGGAGCAGCAGCTCCCACACCACGGTCCAACCCCGGCCGACACTCTTGAGCGGAATCTGCGACAGGATCGCGCGCCGGAAAATGAACACGCCCTCGAGGCGCGGCATCTCGCCCACGGCGACCCGGTACAGAATGCGCTCCATCCTGCCGAGGATCGCGCCGAGCAGCTTGTCGCGCCGCTCCGGCAGCGTGCCGAGCACCATGTCCCATTCCTCGGCCAGGGGGTAATAGCTGGCGAGTATGCTGGCCGGGAACTGCCCGTCGGCGGGAAAGAACGTGACGAACACTCCACGCGCCTCGGTGAACCCGGTCCGATACACCCCTCCGAGTCCGCGATTCTCCTTATGGTGGACCACCCGCACCTCGGAGTGTTGTCGGGCGAGACGGTCGGCTTCCTCACCGGTTCCATCGGTGCTGCCGTCGTCGATGATCAGCAGCTCGTAGGGGACGCCGAGCCGGGTCAGCTCCCCGATCTGCTCTTCGACGACGGTCCCGAGCGTCTGGACTTCATCCCAGGCGAAGACGCAGGATGTGACTCTCGGGTCCGCGCGGGAGGCGCTCATCGGGAGAGGATCGTGCCATAGAGGGCATGAGGCGCCGGCCGGCGAAGACAAGCGGCTGCCGCGGGGTCGATCCGATCACCCCACTTCAGCACGAGCGCCTCGGCGTCGAAGGGGACCCGCAGGATTTCGGTGTTGCCAGTTTCGCTGTCATAGATGGCGCAGCTCGACAGATTCCCCGCATCCCGGGGCATTCCGCAGGATCCCACGTTGACCACCGACACCGGACCGGCATTCGCGACGAAGGGCCGATGGGTGTGCCCCATGAACACGCCGTCGAATGGGAGCTCCCGGAACGACGCGAGGTCGCTGTCGGGGTAGACGTAGCCCTG
>Ga0070707_100007373_pt1 | contig 10216 bp, 7 predicted proteins | sample KBSK5502metaG_FD_65468 | JGI IMG/M metagenome (GOLD analysis project Ga0070707, IMG submission 65468) | Corn, switchgrass and miscanthus rhizosphere microbial communities from Kellogg Biological Station, Michigan, USA - KBS K5-50-2 metaG | ecosystem: Host-associated > Plants > Roots >... | reverse complement strand
TCTCGCTCTGAGCGACCGCATCTCGGCGCGTTTTCCGGGCTCGGGCCTCTCGCGCGTCGCCAAAGAGCTGGTCGGAGTCTGTCAGGACGCGGCGCAGACCGCCACCTGGCTCGCCCGACCGCGCAAGCTTCTGCGGGCCGGCGTGGCCGTCGGCCTGATGGTGATTTTCGTCGCCCTGCTCGGCACGGTGCTCGGGGTGCGAGTGCGGATGGCCTTCACGACGTTTTCCGAGTTCGTGCAGGGACTCCAGGCAGGCATCCAGAACCTCGTCTTCCTCGGGATCGCCGTTCTTTTCCTGCTCGGTTTGGAAAGGCGTTGGAAGAGGCGACGCGCCGTGTCCGCTCTCCACTCGCTGCGATCGATCGCGCACATCATCGACATGCATTCAGCTCGCCAAGGATCCAGAGACGTGGGGTTCCGGAGAGTCCGGCGCGGAAGCTCTCGCGGCACCCGACCTGATTCGCTATCTGGATTTCTGCAGCGATCTGCTGGCCGTCATCAGCAAGGCCGCCGCGCTCCACGTTCAGGACTTCGACGACTCGGTGTCGCTCGCCGCGGTCAACGAGCTCGAAGACCTGACCGCCGGGCTCTCGCGCAAGATCTGGCAGAAGATCATGATTCTCGACCGGATCGCAAATTTCTCCGCGTCGCGAGCCGGTGCGCAGACAGGCGTAGGTCCCGAGTAAGGGAGGCCGTCGGTCCTTGGCTCCGGTTCGGGGGCTCCGGTTCGCGGCGTGTATATGCTAGCATATGTCATATATATGAAGCGAACGACCGTATTTCTGGATGAGGAGGTTCAGCGAGAGCTCCGGCTCGTAGCCGAGCGCAGAGGCGAGCCCGCGGCGAGCGTGCTTCGGGAGGCGGTCGACCAGTATTTGGAGGGACAGCGAAAGAAGCGCCCGCGCGCCCCCCGTTTCATCGCAGCCGGGCGAAGCGGCACACGGAAGACGGCGCAGAATCACGAGGAGATCGTCTTCCGGGACCTTGAACCTCACGGGACCGACCCGAAGACGCGAAAAAAGCCTCCCCGCAAGTCCTGAATGCCGCTTCTGATCGATACCGGACCGCTGTACGCGCTGGCGGACGCCGACGACCTCTGGCACACCCGCGTGCGCGACTTTCTCCAGAAAGAACGGCGAAGCTTGATCGTTCCGGTCACCGTCGTTCCGGAAGCGGCCTATCTGATCCGCAAACGGCTTGGAGCATTCGCCGAAAGAAGTTTCGCCGAGTCTCTCGCTGCGCAGGAAATCGCGGTCGAGAATCTGACCACGGCCGACCTGCGGCGCTCCCGTGAGCTGCTCGAGGCCTACGAGTTTCTCGGCCTGGTGGATGCGTCCATCGTGGCCATCGCGGAGCGCCTGAAGCTGACGTCTCTGATCACCACGGACCGCCGCGATTTCGGCCGCGTGCGGCCTCGACATGTCCGCGCGTTCGAGTTGCTGCCGTAGGCTAAGTTTTCAGTTTTCGGTTCTCAGTTTTCAGTCGGTAACTGAGAACTGATTACTGATAACTGTAACTACGCTTCCAGGTCCTTGCGCGCGTTGCGGACGAGCAATACGCAGAGCACCGCGAAGACGACGCCGCAGAGAATGCCGCCGCCGACCAGGCTGTTCTTGACGTCCGGATAGAACCGAGAGCCCAGGTCGAGCTTCTCGAGAAGGGTCGGCTTTTCCATGTGGAGGAAGAAGTCGCCGATGAAGGCGACGAGCGCGATCAAGACTCCGCCGAGCGAGCCGCCCGCCACGAGCCCGGTCGAATAGAGCATCCCCGAAGAGAGCTCGCTCTCCTCCTTGCGGTGGGACAGCCGGTCGGCGAGCGCCTTCATCTGACCGCCGATGAAGATGGGAAACGTCGTCGAGAGCGGCAGGTAGGCGCCCACCGCCCAGGAGAGCGCGTGCGCGCCCGCCATCTGCGCCATGAACGCGAGGAACACTCCCACCAGTACGGGCGCCCAGGGAAGGCTTTGCGCCAGCAGCCCCTTGATGATCGTCGCCATCAGAGTGGCCTGCGGCGCTGCGAGCTTCGGTCCGCCGATTCCGTGCGGCTCGCCCATCGCGTAGGTCTTGTCCAGGAGGAAAAGCGTTCCGCCGATGACGAGCGTGGAGGTCAGCACCCCGATGATGAACCCGATCTGCTGCCTCCGCGGCGTGGCGCCGACCAGGTAGCCGGTCTTCAAGTCCTGCGAGGTGGCTCCCGCATTGGCGGCGGCGACGCACACGATCGCTCCCACGCAGAGCGCAACGGCCTGGTAGACGTCGCCCGTCCGGCCCAGCGCGACGAAGACCACGCAGGTGGCCATCAGTGTCGCGATCGTCATTCCGGAGATCGGATTGGACGAGGTCCCGATGATGCCGACAATCCGGGAAGAAACCGTGACGAAGAAGAACCCGAAGACCACGACGAGAAGCCCCATCAGGAGCGAGCCGGGGAACGGGCCGTGCGGAAACCCGGGCAGGACCGTGATCAGGAGTGCGAGGACGAGCGAGCCGACGACGACGATCCCCATCCCCAAATCGCGCTCCGTGCGAACCGCGCCACCCTTGTCGCCGCCGGCTCCGAACGACTTGACCGACTCCCGAAATGCGGAAACGATCGTCGGAAGAGTCTTGACGAGTGTCATGACGCCGGCGCATGCGACCGCCCCCGCGCCGATGTACCGGACATAGGCCCGGTAGATCCACTCCGCGTGCGAATGGCTCGCCATCCAGGCGTCGGTGAAGCCCAGGTTCTTCAGGTCTTGGACGATCCGGCTGTCGGCGACGAAGATCGAGATCAGCGGGATCAACCCCAGCCAGGAAAGGACGCCTCCCGAAGCGAGCTCTCCGGAAATGCGAGGACCGATGATGTAGCCCAATCCGAGGTACTCCGGCGTGACGTCGGAAGACAGAGTCGCGTCCGGGATCCTGCCGTTGCGGCCGGTGCGGAACCAGGTCGCCGTCTCGCCCCAGAGACCGAGGATGCCGTACAGGAACTTGTAAAGCATCGCGACCCCGACTCCCTTGAAGACCATGCCCGCGAGATGACCGCCCCGCTCTCCCGCGATCAGGACGTCGGCGCAGGCCACTCCCTCGGGATACTTGAGCTTGCCGTGTTCCTTGACGATCAGGGCCCGCCGGAGCGGAATCATGAAGAGCACACCGAGCGTGCCGCCGACGGCCGCGAGCACGAAGATGGTCAGATACTTGAAGTACTCCGTCCCGCCTTGGAGGAAGAGCAGGGCGGGCATCGTGAAAACCACGCCCGCCGCGACGGACTCTCCAGCGGATCCGATCGTCTGCACAATGTTGTTCTCGAGGATCGTTGATTTCCCAAGCTTCTTAAAGACCGCGATCGCGAGCACGGCGATCGGAACCGAAGCGGAGACCGTCAACCCGGCTCGCAGGGCGAGATAGACCGTGGCGGCCCCGAAAATGATTCCGAAGACAATTCCGAGGGCGACGGCCTTGAACGTGAACTCGGGGATCTCCTGGCTGGCGGGGACGTAAGGGCGGAATCCCTGACCGGTCTCGTGTGCCATCAGGCCTCCAGCGGAATTACGGGCTTTCTAGCACGGGCCTGTGACTGGAGGAAGAGAATTCCCGCAAAGAATCGGACGGGGGGACTGGGGGACTAGGGGACGGGGGGAAAGTTTCTGATCAGAGTTCTCTTCTCGATTCCCCCCGTCACCCCGTCCGGACGAGCCGCGCACACGACGCGGCGAGTCACACCCCTCACGTTCCCCCGAATCCGACGCTGACTTTCCCGGCTTCGAGGATGACGGGCACTTGCCGTCCGCCGGAGAGCGCGATCATTCGCTCGAGCTCTTGCTTGTCGTTCTTGACGTTGATGTAGACGAAAGGAACCTTCCGCTTGGCGTAGTCCTCACGGGCCGCTATCGTGTAGGGTCAGGTGTCCTTTCCGAAAATCTCGACGGTTTTCATCTTCTCCTCCCGTGTCATCTTACGGCGAAGGGCGGACAATCGCTCCTATCCGCCGCCTCCTTCCCACGGATCGACGGAACCTGGATGTTATGATTTTCGCCAATTTGGACGATGTGTTTTCTCGTTCTCCTACTGGCTTTGCTCTCCCCCTCGACGCCCCCTCCGGCGGGGACGCTCTCGGGGCGAGTCCTGTTGATCAAGAACGGTGCGCCGGTGCCCGACGCGTCCAACGTCGTGGTTTGGCTCGATCGAGCGCACCGATCGGCGGACGGAGGCGTGCGCGCCTCGATGAAGAGCGAGAAGAAGCGGTTCACGCCTCGCGTGGTGGTGGTCTCTCGTCAGGGCGCGGTCGATTTCCCCAATGTCGATCCGATCTACCACAACGTTTTCTCGGTCTCCGGGGGCAATCGTTTCGACCTCGGCCTCTACCGGGCCGGAGCGTCGAAGGAGAAGAAGTTCGAAGAGCCGGGTCTTGTCAGGGTCTACTGCAACATCCACCCCCAGATGGTCGGGTTCGTGATGGTCGTCGACTCCGATTTCACCGCAGTCACCGGCGCGGACGGCTCTTTTCGCTTCGACGGAGTCCCGGTGGGAGCGCAGCGCTTGAGGGTCTGGCACGAGGAGGCGGGAGAGTCGATAGAGCTTCCGGTGTCCGTGAGGGCGCGCGCGGAAGCGGCCGCGGCGCCGCGCCTGGACATCTCCGGATACCGAGCCCAGCCTCACAAGAACAAATACGGCAAGGACTACGCACCGCAGGCCGGGTCGGACGATGAGCGTTACTGAGACGGGCGCGGCCCGAACCTCTGAGAACATTCGCGTCCGCGGGCTGAAGCTGCCGCCTCCCGAACCGCCGAGGTTCTCCCTCAAGCTGAAGGTCTTCGCGGCGGCGGCGCTGCTCATCTTGATCGCAGTCGGCGGCGCCATCGCGATCTCCGCCTATCGGTCGCGTGAAGTGGCGGACGCGAAGATCAAGGACGACCTGAAAAAGTCCGGCCCCGCCTGGGAGTCCTTTCAGGCGACGCGTTACGCGGAGCTCCACCGGACGCTCGACGTCGTCGTCAACAACGCCGGGATCATCTCTCTCTTCGACGAGGCGAACCCCGCGACGATCCTCGATACCCTGAAGACCGAGCAGGCCTCCAACGCTCGCGCCGATTTCATGGTCGCCGTTACTCCCGGAGGCACGGCGATCGCGCGCACCGACAAGCCCCTTCCCTATTCGGCCGATCTCTCGCGGGTGCCGACGATCTCCGGAGCGCTTCAGGGAGAGCAGACCCAGGGCATCTGGCTTTCGGGGGGCCGGCTCTTCCACGTCGTCGCCGCGCCGGTCCTGCAGGGGGGCACGCGGGTCGTCGGCGCGATCGCTGCGGCCTTCGCCATCAACGACGAGGTCGCGCGGAACTTGAAGACCTTGATGAATACCCAGGTCGTCTTCCTCGCAGACGAGGGAAGGCCGCCGGACGCTCCGAAGCTTGCCGTCGCTGCCTCGACGATGCCGGAGATGAACCGCGACGCGCTCGCGGCGATCCAGCAGCGGGGAGACGTGGTTCGTGCCGTCCTGCGCGACGGGAAGACGATCGGTCCTCTCACACTCGAGATGCCGCACGAGACGTACATCGCCTACTTCCTGCCGATCCGCTCCTCCACGGATCAGCTCGTCGGCTCGGCCGTCGCGTTGCGCAGCCGGGACGCCGAGCTCAAGGCGTTCCGGGACATTCAGTCGATCCAGATCGTGGTCGGCATCGTGGCGCTTGTGATCGCCTTTCTTCTCTCCTTCGTGCTCGCCCGCCGGATCACCGGACCGGTGTCGCGCCTGGTGAGCGCGACCGAGCAGGTTCGCGTCGGAAACCTCGAAGACGTCGACCTGCCCGTCGATTCCAAGGACGAGATCGGCATCCTCGCGCGCTCGTTTCGAGCGATGATCGGGGAGCTCAAGGAGAAGGAAGCTCTGGAGAAGTACGTCGGCTCTCTGACGATGAACGTCGGGGAAGCCGAGACGCTGGCCACGCGGCCTTCGGAAGGCGTCCGCGAGACGGCCGGGGCCCCGCGGAGCGCGGAGCCGCAGGTCGGAGCTCTCTTTGCCAGCCGCTACAACATCCAGTCCGTCCTCGGCAAGGGAGGAATGGGGATCGTCTACAAGGCGCACGACCGGGACTTGGACGACCTGGTCGCCATCAAGACTCTCCGCAGCGAGGCCCTCTCGGCGGACCCGACGCTGCTGGACCGCTTCAAGCAGGAGATCCGTCTCGCGCGCAAGATCACGCACCCCAACATCCTGCGCACCCACGATCTGGGGGAATCCGGCGGCCTCCGGTATCTCTCGATGGAGTTCATCAAGGGGATCACCCTGAAACACTTAATCGAGCAGGACCAGCTTCTGCCCACGCCCGTGGCGCTGCGCGTCGCCAAGCAGATGTGCGCGGGCCTCGCCGCGGCTCACGAAGTCGGCGTGATCCACCGGGACATCAAGCCGCAGAACATCATCATTGAGCCCACGGGGGGGCTCAAGATCATGGACTTCGGCATCGCGCGCCTGACGCAGGAGCGCGGCATGACGGCCACCGGCACCGTCGTCGGCACGCCCGACTACATGTCGCCCGAGCAGGCGCGGGGACAGCCTCTCGACTTCCGCTCCGACATCTACTCGATGGGAGTGGTGCTCTACGAAATGTTCACCGGCACACTCCCCTTCGAGGGAGACACACCGCTCGCCGTGGTCCTGAAGCACGTCCAGGAGAAGCCCCCGTCGCCGCAGGCGAAAAACCCGAAGATCGATCCGAAGATTGCGGCCATCATCTTGAAATGCATGCAGAAGGACCCCAACGACCGCTACCAGACGGTCAACGACCTGTACGAGGCGCTGACGCACGTGACGGCGGCCGCGGCGGCATAGCCGTCGCTCCCGCTTGCTCGGGACCTGGCTACGCCACCGGCACGCGGCTCGCCCAAGAGGCTCGACCGCGAGCCTGGTCCCTCGCGCGCTCTCGCTCCCGCGGCGCGCGCCTCCTCCCCTCTGGGAGACTTCGCGCGCCGCGAGCTGATGTCACCGAGTGGCGGAAACTAGAGGACTCTCGTCTTTACCTCTCTCAGACGCCGGTCGCGCACGACGGCCCCGGCTGAGAGTCCTCGACCGCGAGCCCGGCCCTTCGCCCGCGGGTCGGTAGACGGTGGACGAGAGACGTGAGATCGTTCGAGCCGCCGATCCGCATGAAGCAGTTCGTCTTCCGTCTTCCGTCTCCCGTCTTCCGGCTCAGGTGCACACTTCTCCTGGCCGTGGGATGGTCCTTCTGCCTCGTTGAAGCGACGGCTCAGGAGCCTCAGTATTTCCAGCCGCCCTCGTCGGGCCCCCGCTTCGTCTTCCGGTGGGACGCCCTGGCGCGCTACGACTCGATCTACCACCTGCGCGTGCGCCCGGACATCGAGCGTGGGCGGTTCGAGGTGCGGCCGGAGCTCGATTGGGAGGCGTCCGATCGTTTCAAGATCGGCGTGCGCGCCGTCGGCGATCTCGGCACGGATGCCAACGAGGAGAACGCGAGGAACTTCGATAACTATCGCTCCCGCGGAGCGATAGTCGAGCGTTACTTTCTCGAGGCCCGGCCCGGCCCTCTGGTCCTGCGTGCCGGCGCCTTCGGCATGCCTCTGGTCGCGAGCGAGATGCTTTGGGATCACGACATTCAGACGCCGGGTGCCGCGGCCGCCTGGGAGATCCCGGCCGGCACCTCGACGCTTACGATTTCGGGCGCCGGCTTCTACGGACCACAGCGGGAGGGAGACCGCACGCGGATCGGCGCGGGCCAGGTGGTCTGGCGTGCCGGCGATCCCGATCGCTTCGAAGCCCAGGTGGCCGGCTCCTACTGGCACTTCGATCCCGACGAGTTGAAGGCTTCCTACATCCGCCAGAACTACTTCGTCGTCGAGAACGGACAGCGCCGCTATGTTTCCCGCTTTCGGGTCGCGGATCTGCTCGTTCGCATGCGCTTCCCGATCGCCGGCCTGCCGGTCACCCTTTCGCTCGACGGCCTGAAGAACTACGGCGTGCGGGACGTCGCCTCGGACGACGGTGACGCGTTCGAAGGCAGTATCTCGGTCGGGCGCGCGGGGAAACAGGGCGACTGGCGCGTCTTCTACATCTACCAGTACGTCGAACGGGACGCGCTGCCCGGCGCGTACAACACGGACGACTGGTGGTTCCATACGTGGTACCGCGGCAGCCGCGCCGGCATCGCGGTTACGGTCCTGCCTCGAGTCTTCGTCCAGGGAACGGTGATGTTCCAGCGACGCCTGGACCTGCCGACGACGCTGAATCGGATCACGGTGGATCTGGTGAAGATGTTCTAGGCCAGCGGGAAACGAAAAACGGAAAACGGGAAACGAGGGGAGAAACCGCCGGTCATCATCGTTTTCCGTTTACCGTTTTCCGTTTTCCGGCTCCGGCATCGTAATAGAATCCCCTCGACTCATGACCAAATCCCTCGTCGCCTGCGTAGAGGACCTCTTTTTCCGCTCGAAGATCGACGCGACGGCACGCCATTTGAACGTGCCGGTGCGTTTTGTCGACGGCCGAGGGCTCCCGGGAGCGTGCCGTGAAAAAGGCACCGCCGCGGCGTTGCTGGAGCTGTCGGCAGGCGGCGACAGCCTCGAGGCGGTCCGCCAGATCCGCGAGCACGAAGCCACGCGCGAGCTGCCGGTCATCGGGTTTCTGTCGCATGTCGACCGGGATCTGGCTCAGCGCGCGGAATCGGCCGGCGTCACTCGCGTGATGCCGCGCAGCCAGTTCTCCGAGACGCTCCCGGATCTGGTGATGGACCTGCTCGCTCCCGGGACCAAGCGAGAGATCCAGGAGGAGCCGGAGCTGCCCGATGAGTAGTTGTCAGCTTTCAGTTCTCAGTTCTCAGTTCCTCTTTCCTGTGAAAACTGATAACTGATAACTGAAGACTCGGAGGTTCCCATGCCGGGAACGACTCGAAGGGAACTCCTCAAGGTCGCCGCCACTCTGCCCCTTGTAGCCCAGATCAAGACGGCTCCGACCAAGACGGGAACGCCTCCTCTCGTGATTTCGTCGGCCAACGGACTGGAGGCGGTCCGCAAGGCCTACACGATGATTTCTTCGGGAAGCGATCCGCTCGACGCGGTCATCGCGGGAGTCAACATCGTGGAGGACGACCCGGAGGACGTCAGCGTCGGCTACGGCGGCATTCCCAACGAGGAGGGGGTCGTTCAGCTCGACGCCTCGGTCATGGACGGGCGGACGATGAAATCGGGGGCGGTCGGAGCCCTCGAGCGAATCAAGAATCCTTCGAAGGTCGCGCGGCTCGTCATGGACCAGACCAACCGCGCGTTCCTGGTCGGCGAAGGAGCGCTGAAGTTTGCGCGGGCCCACGGCGTGCCGGAGCAAAACCTGCTGACCGAGCGCTCCCGCAAGATCTGGCTCTATTGGAAGGAAAGGCTTTCGAAGATCGACGATTGGATCGAGCGGGGCGACGAGGAGCAGAAGGACCCGGACATCCGATGGTATATCGAGAAATACGGGGTCGAGGACTTCCGTCCGCAGGGCACGATCAATTGCAACGCATTGACCGCCAACGGAGACCTGGTCGGGACCACCACGACCTCCGGCCTCTTCTTCAAGCTGCCCGGGCGCCTGGGTGACTCGCCCGTCATCGGTGCCGGGCTCTACGTCGACGGCGAAGTGGGCGCTTGCGGGTCGACCGGCTGGGGAGAGGGAAACATCCGGTTCTGCGGGTCCCACACGGTCGTCGAGCTGATGCGGCAGGGTCAGTCGCCCACGCAGGCAGCCCTGGCAACCCTGCAGCGGATCGTCGATCGAGCGAAAGACAACCGCAAACGGGGACAGCCCGACTTCAACATCAACTTCTACGTCGTCAACAAGCGCGGCGAGTACGCCGGTGCGTCCATCTGGAACGGCTCTTATGGCGGCTCGAAGAAGTTCACCGCCGCCCGGTTCGCTGTCGCCGACGCCCGCGGTGCGCGCCTGGAGGAGTCCGCCTATTTGCTGAAGAAGACGCTGCCGGCCTGAGCCGTCGCTTCCGCTTGCTCGGGACCTGCGCCTGCCGGCGCACCGGCTCGCGGCTCGTCCCACGTCGCTCCCGCTTGCTCGGGACCTGCGCCTCCGGCGCACCGGCTCGCGGCTCGCCCAAAGGGGCTCGACCGCGAGCCTGGTCCCTTGCGCGCTCTCGCTCCCGCGGCGCGCGCCTCCTCCCCTCTGGGAGACTTCGCGCGCCGCGAACCAGATGTCACAGAGTCGACGGAGCTAATCGGGCTCTCGGCTTTAACTC
>Ga0070707_100007370_pt1 | contig 10219 bp, 7 predicted proteins | sample KBSK5502metaG_FD_65468 | JGI IMG/M metagenome (GOLD analysis project Ga0070707, IMG submission 65468) | Corn, switchgrass and miscanthus rhizosphere microbial communities from Kellogg Biological Station, Michigan, USA - KBS K5-50-2 metaG | ecosystem: Host-associated > Plants > Roots >... | reverse complement strand
CGGCAAGTCGACGCTGCTCAACATCCTCACCGGCATCGATCGCCCCTCGTTCGGGAGGGTGGTGATCGACGGCGCGTTCCCGGCGGCGATGGGCGAGCGGGAGCTGGCCATCTGGCGCGGCCGCACCGTCGGCATCGTCTTCCAGTTCTTCCAGCTCCTGCCGGCGTTGAGCGTCGCCGAGAACGTCATGCTGCCGATGGACTTCTGCGACAGATGGCCGCGCGACGAGCGCGAGCCGCGCGCTCTGGCGCTGCTGGAGCGCGTCGGGATCGCCGATCAGGCGCGCAAGTTTCCGTCGTCGCTGTCGGGAGGACAGCAGCAGCGCGCCGCCATCGCCCGCGCGCTGGCGAACGATCCGCCGCTGCTCGTCGCCGACGAGCCGACCGGCAATCTCGACTCCGCGACGGCTACGGCGATCTTCGCGCTCTTCCGGCAGCTCGCCGCCGCGGGAAAGACCATCGTCGTCGTCACGCACGAGACCGAATTTACCCACATGTTCGATCGCAACATCGAGCTCGAGGATGGAGAAATCGCATCATGCGCACTCGCTTCGAAAAAATCGTCCGCGATCTCCGCTCTGACTTTTCGAAGAACACGATGATGGCGATGGCCATCGCCATCGGCGTACTCGCCGTCGGCACGATCCTCGGCGCGTACGCGGTGCTGACGCGCGAGATGGCGCGGAACTACCTCGGCACCCGGCCCGCCGCCGCCACGCTAAAGGTCGAGCGCGACATCCCGCCGGAGCTGGTGGCGCAGGTGCGCCGCCTCGACGGCATCGCCGACGCCGAGCGGCACGCCACGGTTCTCGGCCGGATGAAGATCGGCGCCGACTGGTTTCCGATCCTTCTTTTCGTCGTCGACGACTTTCGCGACATGCGTACGAACCGCATCACGCATCTGGCCGGCGCCTGGCCGCCCCCAACCGGCACGATGCTCATCGAGCGAACCGCGCGCGTGACCACGCACGCGGACATCGGCGGGCGGGTGGTCGTGAAGACGCCCGCCGGACGTCCGCAATCGGTGGTCGTCTCCGGCATCGTCCACGATCCCGGCCTGGCACCGGCGCGGCAGGAGCAGGAAGGTTACGGCTATGTCACGCTCGACACGCTGCGCGCGCTCGGCGAGACGGCCGGCTTCGACGAACTGCGCATCGCGCTGAAGAACGACCGCGCGTCGTGGGAAGAGATCGAAGCCGTCAGCGGACGCGTCGCGCAGTTCCTGCGGCGCAGCGGCTATGCGGTGCACGAGGTGCAGATTCCGCCGCCGCGGCGGCATCCGCATCAAGGACAGATGGCGGCGATCCTGACGCTCTTCCTGATCTTCAGCTTCGCCACGCTGACCCTCAGCGCGATTCTCGTGGCGACGTCGTTGGCCACGATGATGACGCGGCAGGTGCGCGAGATCGGCGTGATGAAGGCGATCGGCGCGAGGTCGTCGCAGATCGCGATGATGTACCTCATCACGCAGGCGATCGTCGCCTCCACCGCGACTCTCATCGGTGTGCCGCTCAGCCGCCACAGCGCCGCGCTGATGATCGGCAAGATCGCGGAGCTTCTGAACCTGCGCGTCTTCGACGGCTCCATCCCGGCGTGGGTGACCGCGATCCAGGCTGCCGCCGGGATCGTCATCCCCATCGCCGTCGCGGCGATTCCGGTGTGGCGCGGCAGCGTCGTCACCGTCCGGGAGGCACTGGTCAGCTACGGCGTTTCGGCGGAAGCGGCCGCCGGCACGCGCGGTCCGCTCGCGCTTCGCAACGTGTTCCGCCAACGTGGCCGATTGGCGATGTCGCTCGTGCTGCTGACAACGGCCGGCGCGCTCTTCATGACCGCGCTGAACGTGTCGAAAGCGTGGGACGCGAATCTGCAAGAGATCTCCCGCTTCCGCCACTACGACGTCGAGCTGCGCCTCGCCGCGCCGATCGACAGCAACGACGCGATCCGCTCGATTCGCAACGTGCCCGGCGTGAAGGGTGTGGAGGCGTGGCAGTCGTATCCGGCGTCGTTCACGCGCAACGTGCCGTACGACGTCGCGCGCGTCTATCCCGACAAAGGCCACGGCTCGTTTGTGATTCTCGGCGTTCCGCGGAACACGACGATGATCCGTTTCCCGATGCTCGACGGCCGCTGGCTGCGCAACCCCGGCGACGTCGTGCTGAACCACACCGCGCGCGCTCAGGCACCGCAGTTGCGGATTGGCGACCGCGTCCGGCTCAGCGTCGAAGGACGCGCGACCGAATGGACGCTGGCCGGTCTCGTCGAGGATTCCGGCTCCACCGGTGCAACGGCGTATGTATTCGGCGATGGACGGATGACGAACATGATCCGCGTCGCCGGCGGCAACACGCGCGACATCGAGGCGGCCCTTGGACCGGACGCGCACGTTGCGATGTCGTTGCCGATGTCGCTGATCCGCAATGCCATCGGGGAGCACATGGCGGTCCTCGTCACCTCGCTTCTCGTACTGGCGATCCTGATGGCCATCGTCGGCGGATTCGGACTGGCGTCGACGATGAGCATGAACGTCCTGGAACGGACACGGGAGCTCGGCGTGATGCGTGCGATCGGCGCGACGCCGTCCGCGATCGCGCGCATCGTGATCGGGGAGGGATACGCGATCGCGTTGATGAGTCTCGGTTTTGCGATCGCCGCCGCCGCCGCGCTGTCACTCTTCATGAGCCGCCTGATCGGCAACATGGCCTTCCGCACGCCGTTGCCGCTGGCGATCTCCGGCAGCGGCATCGCGCTCTGGATCGCGATCCTCGCCGCGGGGGCCGCACTCGCGACGGCAATCCCTGCCGCGCGGGCGGGGAGGATGACGGTGCGGGAAGCGTTGATGTATGGGTAGGGGCGCACGGCGTGCGCCCCTACGGAGATCGGTTTACTGCTTCGGCGGGATCGTCGAGGGGTCGTTCGTCTTGGCGTCAATGAGCGACGCCGAAGTCCGAACGTTCATTCCCTTGAGCACCGTGACGGTGGCGAAGCCCCAATCGACATCGGGCACATTCGCGCGGTTGCGGAACGGCTCGTTGTCCATCAGTGCGAGGCCGGCGGGGATGGTGAGGTTGTACGTCGTAAGCGATTTGCCGGTGGCGTCGAACAGCGTGACCGCGACCTGCGCCTCGGTCGTGCCGCCGTTGGTCACCGTGAGGTTTGAACGGAAGGCGTCGCTCTTCTGGCGCATGCCGATCAGGCTCACGGTCTGTCCGGTCGTGTATCCGAGGTCGGCAACGCCGCCGTCGAAGTTCTGACCGAACGTGCCGCCGGTGGCGAGGTTGAAGGTGCGGCCGGCGATGAGCAGCGGTTGGTCGGAGCAGATCTCGAGCGGGCCAATGTTGTTCGTGCCGCCGAGCTTCGCCACGACGTCTTCGAACGCTTTCTGCGCGCCGCCGGAGATCGTGTCGATCGCTTCGAGGTTTCCGCCCGACTGGTGGAAGACGAACTTCAGCGAGGCGTTGTTCGACCCGAGGTTGCGCGCGACGAGGTCGGAGCGCCACTGGCTGCCGCCGACTCCCGGCGCGTGCCCGACCACCTCGGCCCAATAGACGTACGGCGAAGTGCACGACACCGCGCCCGCGCCGTTGCCGAGACCGCCGCCGAGCGCGGCATTCCCGCCACCCGGCACCGGAATGGTGTTGATCGAATTGACCATCTTCACGCCCATGATCGAGGTGTCGAGCGCGGAGTTGACGAACGCCGGGTTGTGCACCCCTTTGCTCTTGTCGGCGACGACCATCAGGTAGTTCCATCCGGCCTTCGCCACGACGGAGTCGGTGACGGAGTAGATCTCGACCGCCGCGCCGCCGGGACGAACGACCTTGACCGACTGCAGCGAGAGGTCGGCGATCTTGGTGCCGTTGGAGAGATTCACGGCGACGCCCTGACGGCCGTGGCTGGAGATGAACTCGACCGAGGTAATGTCATTCGCGCTCTTGATCGTTCCCTTCCCGCCGAGGTCGATGGCGTTCCCGGAGCGGATCTGCGACTGCATCACGCCCTTGATCGCGGTCTCGAGCTGGCCTTTGAGCGTGGCCAGTTTCGTCTGCACCGGACTCTGCACTGATGCCGCGGTGATGGCGGTGTGGCACTTCGCGCAGATGTCGCTGCTGGCGTAGAACGAGTGGTTCGTGCCGACGCCGGGCATCGAGAGATCGGCCGGCGGTGCGGTCTGTTCCATGTGGCAGTTCACGCAGGTGTCGGCGACGGTTCCGTGGAAGCCGCGCGTGCCGACGGAGGTCAGATAGAGGTTCTGTCCCATCAGGATGTCCGCCTGCGGCCCTTCGTGGGGCGCGCGTGTGGCGTCGGCGACGGTGAAGTGGGCGTCGTCGCGCAGATCGCGGCGGCCGTTGTGGCAGGTCATGCAGACCGCGCCGCGTCCGACGTCGTTCGCCGTGAAGCCGGCCAGGAGCAGCGGCGTCTTCCCGCTGACGCGGACGGTGGCGTTGGTGTTCGCGTCGCTCGACGTGGTGCCGACCGCGTGCGGGTCGTGGCAGGTCTGGCAGGTCTGCGGCTGCACTTCGTCCGCGGTCCAGTTGACGGTCAGATTCGCGGTCGAGAAGTTCTTATCCTGCCACTGCAAAAAGCCCTGCGCGCTGTGGCACTTCGCGCACGTCGCGTCGGTGCCTTCCGAAACGGCGAGCTCGAAGTTTGCGTGGCCGGAGAGCTGCCACTGCTGGTAGCGGCCGTGACGCGGCGGCTCGCCGTGGCAGCTGCCGCAGAGGTCGGACGATAACGTCTGCCGCGAGCCGTCATTCTTCATGTGCGCCGCGCTGTCGTTCGGACCGTGGCAGTTCTCGCACTGGATGTTCGCGAAGCGCGCGGTGGAGGGGAACTGCTGCAGGATCTTTGTCCAGTTCAGCGGGTCGCCGTGGGACATGAGGCCGGAGGCGAGAAACGCGGTGAAGTCGGATGCTTCGTCGATGCCGTTGTTCTTCACCGGCGTGGCGTTGTAGCCGACAGTGTGGCAGCCGAGACACGAAGGGCCGTAGTGGCCGTTCGGAGTGTTCACGTTCTGCGTGAAGATCTCCGCGTGGCCCGACTGCGCCCACGGCGTGAAGAGATCGAAGTTCGGGGTGTTCTTGACGTGGCAGGTGGTGCACGCCGAGTCGACCGTCGGACGTCCCTGGGCGTCCTGGCCGGTGACGATGCCGTGCCACGTGCCTGCGGAGACGCTGAGCGTCGTGAGCTTCTTCGTTGCCAGATCGGTGACGGTCAACTCGTACTTGCCGACGACATCGGGGGTGAACTCCGGATTCTGCGTCGTGGCGTCGAGCAGCCTCGCGTTCGAGTCGGCGGGGGCGAAGAGGGCCCAGTCGTACGACGCCTGCGTTTTGCCGTGCAGCAGTACCGGCAGCCCGGTCGGGACGTTGCGGTTGCCGGTCGAGACCGGCCACGGCAGCGTCGCGGCGACGGTCGTCGCGGCATGCACGGTTCCTGAGCTCGTGGTAACCGCGACGTCGAGCTTGATCGCGCCGGTGTCGGTGACGGCGTGCGGCGAGATGCCGGCAACGACGAAGCGGTTCTGCAGACCCGACTCGTACTTCGCCGGCTTCGGGACGTAAGCGGGATACTTCGTCTCCGGGATCGGTGATTCCTCGAGGATGTCGAGGAGGTCTTGTTTGAAGGAGTTGCGATCGGGCAGGGTGACGTTGACGGTGTCGGTGGCGGCATTGGCGAGGACCGCCGGGACGCCGCCGGTCTGCGTCCATTTGACGCTCTGCAGCGTGGAGCCGTCGTTGATGGTGATGAAGGCCTGCGCGGTGATCATCGAACCGGGCTGCGGGTTGCCGGTCACCGCGACGGTGACCCGAACCGGGGGATCGGCCGCAAGGGCTGTTGCCGCGATGACGGCCAAGATCGCAGCGACGAGCAGCGTGCGCCGAAGATATTGCGAACCTCTCATATGTTTTCTCCTCAATCGGTTGTGTGTCGTCGCATCGTGGGCTGGCGCGGAAGTGAGGAGTCGTACGGCGAGTCACGGCCCTGCGTACACGCCGAGACGCGAAGGTCGTTCGACCGACCTCCGGCGGCGTGGCGGCTGTCACGCTAGACTTGTTCGGCTATGGACGAGCTCTTGAACGCAGCGATCGAAGAAGCGCAGCAGGGCCTCGCCGAAGGGGGAATCCCGATCGGCTCGGTCATCGTGCATGGCGGCCGGATCATCGGCCGCGGCCACAATCGCCGCGTCCAGCAGGGAAGCGCAATCCTCCACGGCGAAATGGACGCCCTGGAGCGCGCCGGCCGCCAACCCGCCCGCATCTATCGCCAGTCGGTGCTCTATACGACTCTGTCGCCGTGCGCCATGTGCAGCGGCGCGATCCTGCTCTATGGCATCCCCCGCGTGATCGTCGGCGAGCATGAGACGTTCATGGGGGAGGAGGATCTCCTCCGCTCCCGCGGTGTGACAGTGGAGGTGCTTAATGACCCCACGTGCATCGCCATGATGCGGGCGTTTATCGCGGCGCGGCCGGCGTTGTGGAATGAGGATATTGGGGAGTGAAGGCGCCTTACGTCTTCAGTGCGGTACGTCCGAAACCAGGCTCACTGTCTGGCCAACGTGGATCGTACCGGACCGCACTACCGTTCCGTAGACGCCCGCGTTGTTCGCATTCAGCCCTACGACTGCCTTCATCACGCGCCCGTCTTGCTTGCTCGTGTCCGGATCGAGGTTGACCATCATGCAGCGCACGTCACGCATCGTGACGCTCAACGCGGGCATTGGCTCGCTCTCCCCGAACACCAATGTCCCGCCAACCCACCCATCCTCGTGAAACGGCTCGGTATTGTGCGTCTCGAGCACGATGTTGGCTCGGAAACGCCTGCGATCGAGATCCGCTCCTGCCGCCCGGCCGATGCCTGCAATGGTGCTCAGGCTGATCACCGATACCGAGCCATCATCGAAGATGCCGTGCTTGAATTTCATTAATTCCACGCCGAGGCCAGACCGTTCTGCGATCTCGCTCCGGAGCTCTGCGCTGCTTAGCTCGACGTCTGTTCCGGCCGGCGTGCGGACATGAGTCGGCAGTGGCTCGCCCGAGCTCTCGTCGACACCGAAAGGGTGGTACAGGATGAGCTCAGGGAAGCGGCTCGCCGAAAGCCACGGAAAGCCGCTGTCGTCTCCCAGGCGCCGGAAGGCGAAGCGCCGGTCCCCATTGAGACCGTGCCATCCGAGTACTGCAGACTCGGTCGCGGCCCCCGCCATCGACTTGACGGGATACCGTACCAGCTCGCAAACACGGCCAAGTTGAATCACCATGAGCTCATTATGTGTCACGCCACGGCAAGGCGCCAAACGAGTCTGTCAACGCTCGTTCGAGTGTCCCGGCCCAGTCATTCTGCGAAGCGTTCGTATGCGAATGGTGCGGCGGCGAGCGCTGCGCCAATCGCCAATAACGCCGCGACGCTCGAGAAGAAGTAGGGATACACAATCAGGAGTGCCCCGGCAATCGCGAAATGAGCGCTGTATTGTCGCTTGGCATACACCAGGTAACCTGTGCCGACCGCTCCGGCGATCAATCCTGCGAATAAGTCCATTTCCGAGACAGCCCGCCGCCTCCCGGGATGAGGATACACCCTCTCCCAATAGTGCGGCATGTTCGGAAGCGCACAATTGACTCTGATCGGGAAGTGCATAGAATCGCGCGTCCGTGAGCAGAATCCCGACTTGAACAGACTGACGGACCAGGAGCAGACAAAGCCATGCATCCAATCAAGAAGAGTGCACGATTTGCGGGGTTGCTCTACCTCGTCGTCGTGCTCACCGGTCCGTTCATCCTGATCTATGTTCCCAGCAAGCTGTTCGTCTCCGGAGATGCTGCGGCCACTGCCCGGAACATCCTGGCGCATCAGTCGTTGTTCCGAGCTGCCATCGTGGTGGGGCTCGTCTCCGAGCTGTTCTTCGTCTTCGTCGTGCTGGCTCTTTACCGCTTGCTCAAGGGAGTCAGTGAGTCGCTTGCCGCCGTCATGGCGATCCTCGTCCTGATCGATGCGCCGATGGCGTTCATCGGTTTGGCGAATCAGGTGGCCACGCTCACGCTGGTGCGCGGAGCGGATTTCCTCTCCGTATTCACCAAGCCGCAACGGGACGCGCTGGCGATGCTGTTTCTCAACCTGGACAAGGGCGGCACTCTCATCTCGGAGATCTTTTGGGGCCTGTGGCTCCTTCCCCTCGGGCTGCTCGTCTACCGGTCACGCTTTCTTCCACGCTTTCTCGGCGTATGGCTGATCCTCAACGGTTTCGCGTATGTGGTGATGAGCTGTACGGGATTACTGTCGCCGGAATACCTCACAATGGTCTCCACGTGGGCCACGCCTCTCCTCCTCGGTGAGGTGGCGTTCATGCTATGGCTGCTCATCGTGGGTGCACGGCCGCAGGAAGCCGATGCCACGTGATCCGAACGCGTCGTTGGCGAAGCGTTGGAACGTGCGAACTCCGCGCGCGAAGGCGCGCAACACAACATAGCCCCGGGCTCCGCCCGGGGAACGATCGAATATCGGCAATGATCGTGGCCGCGCAGGCGGCCACAACAAACAGAGCGGCGAGATTTTCGCCGCATAGGCAATGCGATCGCTTCCCTTCGCTTGTAGCGGCCGCCTTCGCGGCCGCGCAATCTACCCGCGATCTGGTTCCCCGGGCCGAGCCCGGGGCTATCTTGTGTCGCGCGCCTTCGCGCGCGGTTTTTCTCTCCGTATCGCGCCTTCGCGCGCGGTGTTTGTCTCCGTATTCCTCAATCCTGCCAGCGCGGATGTCGATGGCTTCATCTTTAGCATTACGATGACAGCCCAGACACGCGAAAACGTACAGGCGACGTGGATTGCCTTACGAGTTACGTTTTGATCGTTTTTGTAGGACAGGCAATCATGCCTGTCTGAGGAGGGAAACGGACAGGCACGATTGCCTGTCCTACAGGGAATTGCGCCGCGCGAGCGCACGGCTGACGAGCGCAACTCCCGCAACAGCGGCTGACGGCAGCCACACCCAGAGCAATTCCGATTTGAGCACGACGGTCGCTTTGTCGGCGAAGTCGATGCCGATCGGTGAGACGCGGATCGGCCGAAATGGGAGGAAATAGCGGCGGTTGTCGAAGGGGATGAAAAAACCGACGCCCTTTCCGCCGGTCGTCATGGCGTCGAGCAGGCCGTGGGAGACGAGCGCGATGAAAATGATGACGAACGCGAGACGAAACGGTTCGCGCGTCAGGCGCGCGTATGCGAACGCCGCGGCCAGCGAAAAGAGAAGCGCGAAGAGCAGTGAGTGTGTGATTCCGCGGTGGCCGAGCGGATGGCCGTACGGGATGCCGTATCCGAACGCGGCCGTGTCGGCGTCGGGCAGCGAACTGCAGATCGCGGCGACGACGATCAGCGAGGGACGCACCCGCCGGAACCACGGAGCCACGGCGAGGACGACCGCCGGATGCGAGAAGATCGTCGGCACGCGAGCAGCCGCCTACGGCAACACCACCCCGCTCACCCCGAACGCGTAGCGCACCACGTTCTTCGCCGTCTTCATCGAAACGCGCAGCTTCCAGTCCGCCTGCGGTTTGTCGCCCCACGTCGAGAGTTTCGTGAGGCCGTTGTCGTCGCTCATGGAGACATGTTTGACGTCGCCGGCGGCATCGACGTAGGCGATCTGGTGAATGCGTTTGTTGGGGTCTTTGATGCGGAGCGCGAGCTCCCCTTCGTCCAACTTGAGGGTGTACTCGAGGTACTGCTTCTCGTAGTTCTCCAGGTCCTCGCCATCGAGGCCGCTCTCTTTGGCCTCTTTGCGTTTGGCATCGCCGAGGCGTTTCCGTTCGGCGGCGAGCTGAGTGGTGGAGAGGAGCGTGATCTCCACTCCATTCGCGGACAGCGAGCGGTCGTTGAGCGGCTTGCCCGCGGTGGACAGGAATCGAGGAACTTCGGCGGTCGAGGTCGGGTCCTTCGACGGCATGTAGAGCTCGATCTCGCCCTTCACTTCGCGAACCGTCTTCGCTTTGCGGTCGGGATTCTTCAACTGCACGTCGACGGACGCCGGACCTTCATCGCGCGACGACATGCTGCCGCCGCTCGATTCGAGCCGTGGCTCGGAGTCGGAGGTCTCGACGAGATTGCGGCCTGTATCGTCGACGGCGCTGGCCACGAGCACGCGCGACGCGGCTACCTCCGAGGCGCGCACTTTCGGCAGCTCGAGCGAGATCGTCAGGTGCGCGAAGAACTGACCGCTGGTGCGGCGGTCGTTGATC
>Ga0070707_100007367_pt1 | contig 10221 bp, 9 predicted proteins | sample KBSK5502metaG_FD_65468 | JGI IMG/M metagenome (GOLD analysis project Ga0070707, IMG submission 65468) | Corn, switchgrass and miscanthus rhizosphere microbial communities from Kellogg Biological Station, Michigan, USA - KBS K5-50-2 metaG | ecosystem: Host-associated > Plants > Roots >... | reverse complement strand
AGAGAACAGGCGCTTCATCTCAAGCCACGCGCAATCGGCGCTCGAGCAGGCCAAGTAAAAAGTCAGCCAGGAGCGCAAGCATGGCCGCTGGAATTGCGCCCGCCAGAATGACTGCGTCGCTGACCATCGCGACTCCGCGAAAGATAAAAGTGCCCAGGCCGCCTGCTCCAATCGCCGCAGCAATCGTTGCGACTCCGATCGTGATGACCGTTGCCGTGCGAATGCCGGCGAGTATGAAACTGGTTGCAAGCGGAAGCCGCACGCGAAACAAGATCTGGTTTTCGGTCATGCCCATTGCCTCGGCTGCCTCCAGAATCGCAGGGTCGATGCTCGTCAGCCCTACGTACGTGTTGCGCAGGATTGGAAGCAGCGCATACAGCACCAACGCCACGATCGCGGTTCGCGTCCCAATGCCGCCAAGAAATGGCAGCGGAATCAGAAAGCCAAAAAGCGCGAGGCTGGGTATCGTTTGGAAAACGCTGGCAACCGCCAATGCTGCTGATCGCAAGCGAGGCCGAGAGACGAGCGCCAGTCCGAGTGGGACACCGATCGCCGCCGCTATGGCCATGGAAATCAGTACTAGAATCAGATGCTCGCGTGTCGCGGCAAGAATCTCGCCGTGATGGCCGGAAATAAATTGCCAGACGCTCATTTCGCAGCTCCCGGGACCAGTTCGGAAGCCGCGACGAATTCCCGTGCGACAGCTTGATCAAGGTTTAGAAATTCCCTAGGTCCAGCTTCGGCAACAATGCGGCCGGCATCCAGAAGCACGACACGCGTTCCCAGGAGCAGCGCCTCGCGAACATCATGTGTCACAAGGACGATGGTTTTCGATACTTTGCGTACGAGCGCCAGGAATTCCTGTTGCAGCTCCGCACGCGTTACCGGATCCAGCGCGCCAAAAGGCTCGTCCATCAAGAGTATCGCCGGATCGGCAGCAAGTGCGCGAGCAACTCCAATCCGTTGCCGTTGCCCGCCGGAGAGCTCGCGTGGATACCTATTCGCATATTCGGTCGCATCGAGCCCCACCAACTGCATCACCTCTACGTACCGCGATGCGATGCGTTCGGCGGGCCAATTCTCCAATCCGGGAACTAACGTTACATTTTCTTGGATCGTCAGGTGAGGGAACAATCCGACTTCCTGAATCACATAACCGATGCGTCGCCGGAGATGGATCCTATTCCAGTCCCGTACGCGCTGGCCTTCGACGAGCAAATCGCCGGATGTGTAATTCCGCAGGCAGTTGATCAGCTTTAACATGGTGGTCTTGCCGCTGCCGCTGCGGCCCAGCAATGCGATTGTTTCCCCCTGATGAATTTTTAGCGAAACGCCGGAGAGAACCGGTCGCGGATCCGTAGTACGAATTTGGTATTCCACGTCTCGAAATTCAATGATAGCGTTGCTCATGTTGGGCCGCCGCAATCGTTTCGATTGACACCTTCTCCATCCGGCGTCAACATCCTAGCGTACCCAACCTCCCTGCGCCGAAGTTTTGGTGCATCCTTCGATGGGTCACCGCATCAAAAGGAAGGGACAATCATGGGAGCTCTCGCAACCGCAGTCCACACCCGTCATGATCATCACCTCCGGCTCATCCACGCACGCGCCACCACCGACGAACTTTTTCAGATTTTGCGAGACGACGCATTCTACGAGCGCCCTATCGCGGAGCGCCATCGGGTCATCTTTTATCTGGGGCACGTCGAAGCCTTCGACTGGAACCTGTTAGGCCAACGCGCGTTTGGCCTGCGCCGCTTTCACTCATCTTTCGACCAACTTTTCTCATTTGGAATTGATCCCGTGGGCGGCGGTCTGCCAACCGATCAGCCCGGCGATTGGCCTTCTCGCGCCGAAATCAGCGAATATAAGCAGCACTTGCGCACACAGCTGGACTCCGCAATCGACCGCGCGCTTGAGCATCCCAGCGAAGGCCATCCGCAGCTTTTGACCATGCTCGACACGGCGATCGAGCACCGTCTAATGCATGCAGAGACTTTGGCTTACATGTTTCATCGATTGCCGTTGGACAAAAAGAAGCCGGTTCAGACGCAGGATCACTGGAGCACTTCGCGAATTCAACATCGCCTGGTGGAAATTCCCGAGGGGCCCGCGACGCTGGGCCTACCCGCGGACGATAGCCGGTTCGGATGGGACAACGAGCGCTGCGCCTTGACCGTGCGCGTTCCGGCATTCAGCATTGAGAATCACAACGTATCGAATCGGCAGTTTATGCATTTCGTGCAGAACGGCGGATATCGTGACCGTTCGCTCTGGACGAGCGAAGGTTGGGCCTGGCGGGAACAGAACGGCATCGAACACCCAGCCTTTTGGCATCGCCGCGGAAATATTTGGAATTATAGGGGCATGTTTGCGGAACGGCCTTTGCCGATGGAGCTGCCAGTCTTTGTAAGCCATGCGGAAGCATCCGCGTATGCAAAGTGGCTCGATCGAAAGCTGCCGAGCGAAGAGCAATTCCATCGCGCAGCGTATGGCGTCCCCGATTCGGACGAACAACGCGGCTATCCATGGGGTGACCAGCCACCAGCACCGCAATTCGGCAATTTTGATTTTGCGCATTTTGCCCCTTCGCCGCGCGGAGCTTACCCTGACGGCGTTAGTGCATTCGGGATTCATGATCTTGTTGGGAACGGCTGGGAGTGGACGCGCACCGTATTTGCGCCGCTGCCAGGCTTTGCGCCGATGCCGTTCTATCCCGGCTACTCAGCGAATTTTTTTGATGGAAAACACTACGTCATGAAGGGAGGCTCGCCGCGCACAGCCGCTTGCATGCTTCGGCGCTCCTTCCGCAACTGGTTCCAGCCGCACTATCCGTACGTCTACGCGACGTTCCGTTGCGTCGAAGAGTAAAATCCCCCAGCCACGGAGGATAAATGTCTAGTCCGAGCATGCAACAGGTGGTGTCTTCGGAGTTCGCGGCCGATGTTCGCGCAGGCCTGACCAAGCCGGGACAGCGCGAGCTTCCCAGCAAATACCTCTACGACGAAGTTGGCTCGGAGCTCTTCGAGGCGATCTGCCTGCTGCCGGAATACGGGCTGACACGGGCCGATACCCGACTTTTGCAGAAGCACGCCGAAGAAATCATTTCGCGAATGCCTCTGCCCACGCACGTAGCCGAGCTTGGCAGTGGCAGTGGGAAAAAAACCCGTTACATCCTTGAAGCGTTGGCAAAACGGCGCTGTACTTTTTATTATCCAATCGAAATTTCGCCAGCCGCCCTTGCCGCGTGCGAAAAAGAGCTCGGCCAGCTCGATTGTGTGAGCATGGTTGGCTACGAAAAACCTTACCTGGAGGGGCTTCGCGCGGTTGCAGCTCGGCGTGAGCCCGGCGAACACCTGTACGTGCTTTTCCTGGGCAGCACGATTGGAAATTTCGACCGGCCGGCTGCGGACGATTTCCTCCGCCAGGTGCGCGCAGCTCTGGAACCTGGTGACTCACTGCTGCTAGGCACCGATTTCGAGAAAGACGTTAACATGCAGCTGCTGGCATACGACGACCCGGTTGGCGTGACAGCCGCATTCAACCTGAATCTGCTTGCACGCATCAATCGCGAGCTTGGCGCGGATTTCCGTCTTCGCGACTTCCGGCATCTTGCATTGTGGAATTCGGAGGAGCGGCGGATTGAAATGCATTTGCAATCCGTTCGTCGTCAACGCGTGAACATTCCCGGCTCGGGCTTACTCGTTCGCTTGGAAGAAGGTGAAACAATCTGGACGGAAAGTTCGCACAAATACCGACCGGAGGAACCCCCCGAAATGGCATCGCGCGCAGGATTTCACCAAATCGCGCAGTGGGTGGACGACGAATGGCCGTTTGCTCAGAATCTTTGGATCGTGGAGTGAACCGTTAGATCGCTTCGATTCGCCAGACAACGCGCGCCGACAACACTTTTTGCGTGCTCAGCCGCCAGCGCGCCAGAATTTGCGAACCCTGATACACGCGCTCAAAACCTTCTTCGGATTCCGAAACGGTCTCGATTGGCGCAATCCAGAAATTATCCGTTCCAGGGGCGTGGAGCGTGATCCTGACTTTCTGCCAGCCGTCCTCCATATGCAGAATCGGACCGGGCAATTCCCCGCTGAACCGCAAACTTTGTGGACCGGAAGCAGTTTCGAAGAACCGATCGCTCTGCATTGGGGCAAGCAGGTTCACGACAGTTTCAATGCCGACCATCACTGCACGGTCAACGGGTTGCTTGAGCTTGAGCCCGACTTCACAGGAAACTTCGCAACCATTCGGCGCGGGCACAAACGAAAACCGTTTCGCGACGTCAACAGAAACCGCTCCTTCTCCCCCTTGATTCGCACCGATCAATGTCTGGCGATACAACTCCGCCTGATGTGGCGCGGAAGCACGTACCGAAAATTCGCCACCCGCAAAACTCGCATTTTCGTTCAATTGCAAACACTCATAGTCCTGTTGCGTTCGCTTAGGATCGAATACAAGAATCCGAAACGCATGACGCGCCCAACGGTCATATCTCAAGAATCGTTCGAGGTTTCGCTCCTTTACGCGCGTCTGCTCGTGGATCGAAATCACGGCCCCCGTCGCGTCTTGCGATGCGTTGCGCAATCGCGCGTGGTACGCCTCTGGTCGGCGTTGCATGGAGTTCACAAGCGTTGACGCCGTCAAACGAAAATCCAGCGCCGCAAGCGTTCCCCCATCCGAGGGCTTGAGTAGCGCCTGATATTCCGGTGCAGTAAACAGCAGTTCGTTTTTCCCGTCGATGTCGTAATCGAGCAATTCCACGCGCCCGATTTGTCCACCGGGCGTAAGTCTGTCTGCCGCGGCCTCCGCGCGGATCAGGCTGCGCCAAATCTCCGTGCGCAGGTGCGGCGCGTAGAGACCTCCGAACACTCCGTGCCAATACGCGTCGTTGCATTGCGCGCGGAGAAGCAAGTCGCGTGCCTCTGCGATTTCCTGCGCGGGCTTCGTTTCCGTGCGCCGCTGTGGTACAGCTGCAAGCCGCGTGCCGGCGCGAAGCATTTTCTTATGGAGTAGATTCGCTTCAGGATATTTGCGGAAAAATCCACGCCACGAGCCTCCATGCAAAAACGACGCAACTTCGGGGCGGCTCGTGAACTCTTCCTGCACGGCACGAAATCTTTGTCGCATTCCGGTTGGTAACGCCCACTCCGCCATTTCCGGGTACGACGCCGTTGGCAGGTCGGCACGGCCCAGCGGCGAATGAGTCTTCGCGTATTCTCCCGGGGGTGTAACGCTCAGCCAATCCGAATTTCTTTCGAGCACCGTCAGGAATTCTTCGAGCCAACGATTTTGATAGCAATGCTCGAACGTGCCCGGCCACACGCCGAATTTTTCCATGTCATCGCCAAAGACTGCCACGCCGTCCGGATGCATCGCCGCCGCTTCGCGCAGGTATTGAATCACCTCCTCCACTCTGCCAAACGGCACCAGGTACCGCAGCGCTTTTTGTCCGGCAAACAGCCGCACAGCTTTGCCGCGGTCTTCCGCTTGATACAATCCGAAGAGTTCGGCCGACTCGAAGCCCGCCGCAAGAAAATGAAAGTCGTCGACCAGCGTGTAATTCACGTGTGATGCGGCCAATATGGACGGCATTTGCGGCTCCCACACACGTTCGGCGAGCCACGCGCCGCATGGCCTTTCGCCGAAATGTTGCTCAAGGTACGCCGAGAACCGTTCGATTTGTTCGCGCTGGTCTTCCTGCGGAATCACCGCAAGAATTGGCTCATAAAATCCGCCGCCCACCATTTCTGCCTGCTTTTGCTTCACCAGTAATCGCAACAATTCAAAATATTCAGGGTGATTTACTTCGATCCACGAAAGCAGCGGCCCCGAATAGTGCAGTGCGGCACGAATTCCGGGATGTTTTCCGAGCTGTTGGAGGAAGGGAAGATACGCACGCTGGTAGCAGCGCTCGAAAACCTCTTCAAAATTTCCGACGGGCTGGTGCGCGTGAAGCAAGAAAGAGAAATGAAATTTTTCCGGCACGGGGCGTCTTTGGCTCCGTCCTTAATCATACCGTGAGCATTGTCGTTGCAAGGCCGTGCAAGCGGCGGGTGCTACCAGGTTCGCAACGATTTACTGCGTTGTGTGCTTGCTCACCCAGTTTCCGACAGCCGTCAATATTTCCGGCGCGATCGTCTCCTCGATTGCTCCGTATAACGCAGGCGAACCGGATTGCGCTTTCTGAAACAAGTGATTCACGCCCTCGATTTCCACTACCATAAAATCTTTGTTGCCGCTCGACTCATAAACTTTTCGAAGTAACGGTACGTTTTCGGTCGAATCTACTTGCAGGTCGCGGTCGCCGCTGAGCGCCAGGACCGGACACTTCAGTTTCTCGAGCGCGGGCGCCGGATCGTAGTCTAGGAACTCTCGGAACCACGGCGAACTCATCATCCGGATCTGTGCTTGCAGTGCTGCCGGAGGCATTGCGGCTCCCAGCCCGCTCTGTTCGACCAGGGTTCTGAGTCTGCGCTCCAAGGCCGCAGCGTCTTTCTCTTCGCGCACCGCTGCGTACGCCTTACGGTCAAATTCCAGGCTGCGGGTAATTTGCTCCTCAGCAAGGCCGCCTGCGCGCGCGATCAACTCTGATTGTCGCAGCAGCGTCCTCTCTCCCGTAGTCGCGGGTGGGGCGAGCAGCACCATCCAATTGAGATCATTGGAACGCGTCGCCACCAGCGCGCCGAGAATTCCCCCTTCGCTATGGCCAATGATGCCCAGTCGTTTTACATCCACTTCTTTGCGCGATTTCAGGTAACCGAGCGCCGCCTGCGCGTCTTGTGTGAAATTCTCCATCGTCGCATCGGCGTAGTTTCCCGTCGATTTGGCGATACCGCGCTTGTCATACCGCAAAACCGCGATGCCGCGTTTCGTCAAAAAATCCGCAAGCACCAGAAAAGGCTTGTGGCCTGCGATGGTTTCGTCGCGATCGTTCGGTCCCGACCCGCCGACCAGGAGAGCCCCAGGAAACGGACCCGCGCCTTGCGGCAGTGTCAGCGATGCGGCAAGGGTTGATTTTCCATCGCCCGCCGCAAACGAAACTTCCTCTTCCTTGTACGGATACGGCTTCGCCGGGTTTTGCGGGCGCCGCAATTCCAGGATTTTGTCTGACCGCCGGAAATCCAGCGTTTCAAGATTTCCATTCTGGTTCCAGTGTCCCGCGATCTCGTTTTTCGTGGCGTTCAGTGCTCCGTTGTATTCCGCGCCGAACGCCGGAAGTTCAAATTTCACCTGTCCCGCCTGCTCGGTCACGTGCGACGCAGGAATTCCCTGAATTCCCTGATCCAGGCTATCCACCGCCGCGGTCAGTTGTCCCTTTTCATCATGCGAGAGATGAAGTTGCAGGCGCATTCTCATGTTGCCGGTCTCGATAGCTCCCTGCCACGTCCCTTCAACTTTAGAAACTGATCCCGCTGTCAAGCGCTCTTCCGCGCCCGCCGCGCGTTTTTCGAATCGCAACGGCAAACCCGTGCCGCCCTGCTCCCAGAGTCCCCGGATCATTTTGTGGTCAGGCAGAATTTTTCCTTGAAATTGCGCGCCTACAGAGGTCAATTCGAACCGTAACGTGTCTTCGCTCCGCGTCACCTTCGAAGCTTCCATTCCGTAGACCGCCTGGTCCAGACTGTCCACCGCCGCGTGCCATTCGCCATGCGCATCCTTTGACAAGTGCAGCACCAGGTGCAATTGCGTTTCCCCGACCTGCAACACGCCGCTCCAGTCTCCTTCAAGCGGAGCGGGATGCGTCGCCGCAGCGCTCTTTCTGGCGCTCGCAGGTTGTTGCGCGAACGCGGCGGCGCTGAAGCCACACGCAAGCAAAGCGGCGCACGCGATCATTGGGCTGGTTCTTTTCACGAGATCATTTCCTGTCGGCGATGCTCCTCTAACGGGACCGTGAACGCGCCGAGCACCGGATAGCCATTTCGCATAGATGTCAGTATCACGGATAGGGTTGGCGACCTTTGTCTCCAACCCCCCACAAAGGTCGGGGCTAAACAAAAACGGCACGCCTTGGCGCGCCGTTTTTAATGTCTTGATCTTCTATTTCTTCACTTACTTTTTCGCGTACCACTCCGAGTTCGTCGCCGTAAATGCCTGCCACTTCTCCGGCAAATCCTCCAGCGCAAAAATCGCCGTCACGGGACACACCGGCACGCATGCCCCGCAGTCGATGCACTCCGTCGGATTGATATAAAGCTGCGTCACGCCCTCGTGTTCCGGTTCGTCTTTACGTGGATGGATACAGTCCACCGGGCACACGTCCACGCAGGCGGTGTCCTTCGTGCCGATACACGGCTCGGCAATCACATAAGCCATTCAGCTTCTCCTTTGCTCAATTCCATTTGCCATCGGCTCGCATAACGCCACGGCATAATCTGTTTGCGCTTACGGGCGGTCCGAAAGCTCACGCTGTAAGTGTACCCGTCGGCCTATCGTTTCTCAACTCTCCCGCCAAAATGCGCTGCGCCATACTTTCTAGGCGCTTAACGGTATTGTTTCACACGGCGCTTCTTGTTTAACCTGTTTCTGTACTCTTATTTATTCGATTTATTTCGAAAGGGCTCATGTTCGATCTCAAAGGCAATCGCATTACCTATTTCGGCCACAGCACTTTTTCCGTCACAACGCCCTCCGGCCAGGTCGCTCTCATCGATCCATGGGTCATGACCAATCCTCGCTGTCCCGAGTCACTGAAGAAACTCGCTCGTCTCGACACGATTTTTCTCACTCACGCTCACTCTGACCATTTGGGCGATCTCGTCGCGCTCGCCAAAAAATTCCGGCCGAAACTCGTGGCGAGTTTCGAGACCGGTCTCTGGCTTGGAAGCAAAGGTTTCCAGGAACAAGTCTCTCCCATGAACAAAGGCGGCTGGCAGCAGGTTTTCGATTTTCGCGTCAACATGACTCACGCGATGCATTCGAACTCCATCGAGGATGATGGCAAGGTCGTATACGGTGGGGAACCGGCTGGCTACATCGTTGCTTTACCCGGTGGCGTCACCATTTATCACGCCGGTGACACGGCCCTGTTCGGCGACATGAAGCTCATTGGCGAACTCTATCAGCCGATGATCGCGATGCTTCCCATTGGCGATCTCTACACCACGGGACCGCGCGAAGCGGCCTACGCAATTCGTCTTCTGGGCGTCAAACACGTCATTCCCATGCACTACGCGACCTTCCCGGGGCTCACTGGCACTCCGGAGGCCCTCAGCCGCGAAACGAAAGATGTTTCCGGCCTCACCCTGCACGCCCTGAAGCCAGGCGAGTCGCTCTGATCTGGCTCACCCGCAGCATTACGTTTGCTTTCTTGGACACGCTGCGCCGGCTCCCGTTTACGCACTCTCTGGAAACTGTGCTACAAGCTACGATTAATCTTCGTCTTGTCGCTTCAACTGAGCGCCGGTAAATCAATGAGCTCTTTCAATACACTTACGCCACGAGGTGCCTGGAGTTCCGGAAAGCTTCTCATCGCCAGCCGCGACGCAATTCTCCCGCCGTGCTGCATCAAATGCGGGCGCGCCGCCGAACCGGACTTCTTCCCGAAAAAGTTCCGTTGGCATCCGCAGTGGCTTTACATTTTTGTTCTGATCGCGCTGCTCATTTACCTCATCCTTTCTCTCTCAATCAGCAAGCGCATGAAGCTGCAGCTTCCTCTCTGCGCTCGGCACCTGGAAAAATACAAATCTCTGCGGCTTGCTGCGGCCATTCTGTTGCTCGGCTGCATCCCGGAAATGATTGTTGCTGGAAACTACTTGCCCGAAAGATCTATGGGCTATGGAATCGCTGCCGGTCTTCTGGCGCTCGTTGCAGGTCTGACATGCCTTATTATGTTCGGCGCGTTGCTTCGTCCCACGTACATTGATCAAAATTATGGCTATTTTGCGAACGCTAGCCCCGAATTCCTAAGCACGCTCCCGCCGAGCCCGCCGGGCATGATCCTTCCCCGCTAGAATTCTAAAATGTTCGGCAACATGGAAGCTCGATGTGCTCTTTTCGAATTTCGGGTTTCGCTTCTAGATCAACTACCGGAAGAAATTTCGCACGAAGAATGCCAGATTCGCCGGTCGTTCAGCCAGCCGCCTCATGAAATAGGGAAACCAGTCCTGTCCATACGGGATATAAATACGCAGCCGATATCCGTCGCGCACCAGTTGGCGCTGCAAATCCGTCCGCACTCCATACAGCATTTGAAATTCAAAATCGCTTTTCGAG
>Ga0070707_100007365_pt1 | contig 10223 bp, 7 predicted proteins | sample KBSK5502metaG_FD_65468 | JGI IMG/M metagenome (GOLD analysis project Ga0070707, IMG submission 65468) | Corn, switchgrass and miscanthus rhizosphere microbial communities from Kellogg Biological Station, Michigan, USA - KBS K5-50-2 metaG | ecosystem: Host-associated > Plants > Roots >... | reverse complement strand
CGAGCCGAGCGATGTCGTACCGCACGCCGCCCACAAGTGCGTTTATGAGATCGATGGTTCCGACGACGTTCGTCAACCAGACCAGCGCGACGGCGAATCCAAGCTTGGAGCGGAGCGCGATGAGCGTGATGACCGCGAGCACGCTCGTCGCAAGGTCGCCGTAGGCAACGGCCTCGGCGAAGTCGCGCGGCAGCGCGGTCCCGGCGACGGATGCCACGAGGACCGTCGCGCCGATGGGCCGGAGCGCGTGGATGAAGGTGAGTGCGGTGAACGCGTTCGTGCGGTCGATCGACCGAAGCCACGGCCAGACGAACCACCACGCGAACAGGCCAAAGACGACGAAAGAGAAGAAAGTCTGGATTCCGAAAATCGCGAACGCGTCCACGGGCGCCGATCCTAGCGCGGTTCCCCAATCACCGACGTGAACGTCAACCGCGCAACACTTTGCACACTGGGCTGAACCCACGTTGACATCGCGCGGTACGGATCACGACCGCACGCGTCGGCAGCATGGGGTGGGCGCGCTGGGCCGACCTGCTTCCTCGCCTCAGAAGGTTGCCGACGCGCGCGGCCGAGCGAAGAGATGTACCACCAAGGCGCGAGCTGTCGGTTGTCATCGAGTTGTTCTCGGACCAGCGATGGTCGCCCGGAATCATCACCAATCTCGCCTGAGTTCAAACCATTCGGGCCCGGCGAGTGAGAACAAAAGCGGTCCGGCTGAGCGCTTTTGTGATGTCGTCCGCGACGGCCCCGCAGCGATATTGTCGAGCGCTAGATGCCTAGACAAGTCTTCACGGGGGGAGTGCGGACGACGTGGTTCAACGCGACCTGGCCATTCGGGCGAATGACGGTCGACGACGACGGCGTTGTCGTCCGCGTTCTTGGCTTTGCCGCATTTAAGACCGACTGGCCGGCGCTCACTCGAGCCGAACGCGTTATAGGTGGGGTCTTGGGAAGTGCCGGCGTACGACTCACGCGAATGGACGGCCGCCGAGTGGTCTTTTGGACATTTCGCCCCGAACCGATCCTTGATGCCCTGCGGACCCACGGGTTCACCCCCGCGGAGTCCCAGAGGCCGCCGAAGATTTGGTTCGGCACTGGGCCGTAGTCCGTCCCGTAACCGACACGATCGCGGCGGTGCGCTCGTCGGGTCCTAGCGCTCAAGTACTGGTTCTAAGTGGTCGCGACCGCGCCTAGCGTCGCAGCCCAGTGGCCGAGAAAAAGCGACGTCTTGGGTTCCTGTCGGCTCCGAGCTTTCCCTATCGGCGGAAGTCGCTCCTCTCGCCGGCCGAGCTCGAGTTCTACAACGTGCTCAAGCTGGCTGTCGGCGACCGGTTCCTCATCCTTCTCAAGGTCGGTCTTCGCGATCTCTGCGAGATCACCAACCGCGAGGTGAATCAGGTCGCCTTCGATCGCCTGGCCGCAGAGCAAATGGACTTCGTCCTCTGCGATCAAACGACGCTCGCGCCGGTGGTCGCGATCGAGCTCGACGACTCGACGCTCTACGCTCGCGAGCGCGCCGAGCGCGACACGTTCATGAAGGAGTTCTTTCGCGTGATCGGCGTGGCGCTGATCCACCAGCGTGTTCAGATGGGCTACGACCCCGCGGCGATCGGACGGTGGATTGACGCCGCACAGCCCCGTCCCGGCGGGGCCGCGCCGCAGTCACCAACACCCTTACGACCGGCGAGCTAAGTCTCGGGGCCGAAAGCTACGGCGCTCGCAGGTAGCGGTAATTGCCTCCGTGATACGAGCACGAGCCCCGGATTCCACCGGACAAGCTGAACATAAGGTCACTGCACTGCATTACCGATCCGCGTCCGTTCCAGAAATTCGCGATGCAACTGAAGTAATTGCAGAACGATGCTGGGGGCGCCGATATCGTCGCGCCACTGCAGAAGTTGTACCCCCAAGGGTTGGCTGGGGCACCACAAAGATTCGGAACGGGGGCGACCGGCGCGGGCGCTGGTGTCGGAACCGGGGTTACCGGGGGCTGCGTCGGTAGAGGAGCAAAAGTAAGCGTGGGGAACGGCGGGAGGGTAAACGTGGGTAGCGGGGCGAACGTCGAGGTCGCAATAGGCGCGAGCGTGAAAGTAGGTACCGGCGGAAGACTGATGCTGGGAGGAGGCGCCACGGCTGCGACCGGCGTTTGTGCCCCGGATTGCACTGGCGGCAAGGTTGGAGCGGCGACAGCCCTCCCGGTAGAAAGTGGTATCGGCACGGATGTGGGCACACTCGCCGGCGAGATGGTGGTCCGAGCACTTGCGGCCGTCGGAGCCGCCGTTCGACCGGCGCTGGGCGAGGCCTGCGAGTTCGAAGCGTCGTATCCCGCGGCGACGAGAACCGTTGTCACGCTGAGTATGGCGACCACGACCCAGCCGATTGCCGCCGTCGAGAGGTTAGTGGAACCGAGAATCGGCGAGTGTGAACGGATCCCGCGGAGGTCTGACATCAGAAATCCGAGACCTAAACCAACGGCCGCGATCGAAAGAAGGCCCAAAGACCCGTTCGAGAGGAAGCCCAATACGAAGAGGCCGATTAGTAGGTAGCCGAATAAAGCGATGACTTTCTTCCACCAGACCCCGCTCCGGAAACCGGGCCATGGAGTGCGCCATACCGATCGACCCCGCATCGCTTCCCCCCACCACCGCGAACCCCACGTTCCGCAGGCGAAGCCGTCCTCATCAAGTGTGGCTACGGCCGAAGAAGATGACCAGACCGAGAACCGGACGATTCCGATCCAACTCGCGGCCACTCCCCTGGGTTTGAAGCAGCGCTCGCGGAAGTTGTTTTTGGCGCCGGTTCGCCGGTCGATCCGACCCCACTAACTCGCTGCGATTCTCTCCCGCAGCACTTGGTGGAGGATCCCGCCCTGGCGGACGTACTCGAGATCGGTCGGATCGTCGACGCGGGAGAGGACCGTGAATGTCTTTCTTGTTCCGTCCTGCGACATCGCGTCGACCGTCAGCTTTGCCTTCGGTGCGAGACTGGCCAACCCGCGAATGGTGAAGGTCTCCCGGCCGGTGAGACCGAGCGAGGCCATCGTCTCTCCGGGCATGAACTCGAGCGGGATGATCCCCATCATCACGAGGTTCGAGCGATGGATCCGCTCGAATGACTCCGCGATCGCGGCGCGAACACCCATGAGGTTCGGGCCCTTCGCCGCCCAGTCGCGCGAGCTCCCGGAGCCGTACTCCTTGCCCGCGAACAGAACGAGTGGTGTGCCCTCCTTCTGATAGCGCACCGACGCGTCATAGATCGTCATCTCCTCGCCCGACGGGAAGTGACGCGTCCACCAGCCTTCCTTCTCGGCGAGCTTATTGCGCAGCCGGATGTTCGCGAACGTCCCGCGGATGAGCACCTCGTGGTTCCCGCGGCGCGTGCCGTATTGGTTGAAGTCGACCGGCTTCACGCCCCTTGCGATGAGGTACTGGCCGGCCGGGCTCGCCGCTGGGATCGCTCCGGCCGGCGAGATGTGGTCGGTGGTCACCGAATCGCCGACTGACACGAGGACCCTCGCGCCGACGATGTCCGGGATCGTCGCCGGCGGCGTCGCCGAGAAGTTCTGGAAGAAAGGCGGCTCCTGCACGTACGTGGAGTTCGCGTCCCATTGATAGGAGAGGCCCGTCGGCGACGGCATCGTCTTCCAGAAGCGGTCGCCGTCAAAGATCTTCCCGTATTCCTCGCGGAACATCTCCTGCGAGATCGAGCGGCCCATGACCTCGTTCACTTCATCAGGCGAGGGCCATATGTCTTTCAGGAAAACCGACTTGCCGGCTTTGTCGTTGCCGATCGGCTGATCCTGCAGGTCGATGTGGACTGTTCCCGCGAGCGCATATGCGACGACAAGCGGTGGAGATGCGAGGTAACTCGATTTCACGAGCGGATGTATGCGTCCCTCGAAGTTGCGATTACCGGAAAGGACCGACACGACGTTCAAGTCGTGGTCCTTAACTTCCTGCTCGATTTCGGGTGTCGCGAGTGGACCTGCGTTCCCGATACATGTGAAGCAACCGACGCCGACGAAGTAAAAACCTAGTTGCTCAAGAAATGGCGTGAGCCCGGCCTGATCTAGGTAACGCGTGACAACTCGCGAGCCTGGCGAGAGTGTCGTCTTGACGTACGGCTTGACTGAGAGGCCCAGCTCGACAGCTTTCTTCGCCAGAAGACCCGCGGCGATCATCACCGACGGGTTCGAGGTGTTCGTGCAGCTCGTGATCGCGGCGATCACGACGGAGCCGTCGCTGACCTGCAGCGTGCGCGGCTTGTGCGCGACCGCGGCCGTCTCCGGCGTTGCGGTCGCGACCATCGTCTGCGCCGCGTCGTTGACCTTTTTCGGTCCCTCGGTCTCGCCGGGGCGGGGAAGACCGGTCGTCGGCTTCGGTCCGGTGAACGAATCCCAGATCATCGGGAGATCGACGCGGTCCTGGGGCCGCTTCGGACCCGAGACCGATGGATGCACCGTGCCGAGGTCGACCTCGATGAGCTCGTCGAACGTCGGCGTCGGGTCGCCGTCGGAGCGGAACATGCCCTGCGCCTTCGTGTAGCGCTCGACGAGATCGATGAGCTCTCGCGGCCGCCCGGTCTGCTCGAGGTAGCGGAGGGTCTGACGGTCGACCGGGAAGAGCGCGCTCGTCGCGCCGTACTCGGGGCACATGTTCGAGACGGTCGCGCGCTCAGCGACGGCGAGCGAGGAGAGGCCGTCGCCGGTGAACTCGATGAACTTGTTCACGACGCCCTTCTTGCGGAAGAGCTCGGTGAGCGTGAGGACGAGATCGGTCGCGGTCGTGCCGACCGGGAGCTGGCCCTTGAGCTTCACGCCGACGACGACCGGCCACGGGAGGTACGTCGGCTGGCCGAGCATCGCGGCCTCGGCCTCGATCCCGCCGACGCCCCAGCCGAGCACGCCGAGGCCGTTGACCATCGTGGTGTGCGAGTCGGCACCGAAGAGCGTGTCGGGCATCGCGACACCGTCGCGCACGACGACGACCTGTGACAGCCGCTCGAGGTTCACCTGGTGACAGATGCCCGCGCCCGGCGGGACGACGCGGAAGGTCTTGAAGGCCTGGCCAGCCCAGCGGAGGAGCGCGTAGCGCTCGCGGTTGCGCTCGTACTCGCGCTCGAGGTTGCGCTCGTAGACGTCCTTCGCGCCGAAGAAGTCGGCCTGGACGGAGTGGTCGATGATCAGATCGACCGGGATGAGCGGCTCGATCTTCGCGGGATCCTTGCCCGCGCGCTGCATTGCCGCGCGCATCGCAGCGAGGTCGACCGCCGCAGGCACGCCCGTGTAGTCCTGTAGGAGGATGCGGCTTGGACGGAACGGGACCGTCGCGTTGTCCCGTGGATAACGCGCGAGCGCCTCAGCTGCCTTCTGCTCGGAGTCGCCGCCCACTCGCCTGACGCCCTCGAGGAGGATCTTCACAGTGACCGGCAGGCCACGGGCGTCGTCAACGCGGACGAAGCGGTGGGCGGTGCCGTTCAGGGGCTGACTGCTAGGGACCAGAGGCATCTACTACGACTCTAAATCTTCTCGGTCATGTGCGATTCCGCTCGCGTGCGCAAATTGTCAGGAGGTTTGCGGGTGAAGTGATGGACGCGTCAAGACTGCTCGGATCGTCTCATGCGAGGCTTCGTCGGGCGATTCGGAGATCACCGTCGCTGGCCTTCCGAATCGAGCGAGCGCCTCCGCGAGGGGTTCGGCGCGAAGGGTGCCCTGGCCATACGGGATATGCGCCTTTTCATTCCGGTTCGCGTAGCTGACGTCAGAGAAATGGATGTGGAACGGGACGTCCGGCGGCAGCGCGCGGTCGACCGACTCGAGTGCTGCGGTAAACCGTTCGACCGTAGTGAACGCGCCGTCGCTCGTGGCGTGCAGGTGAGCGAAATCGGGGACGGGACGCACCCACTCGAACTTGGTTGAGATGGCGATCACGTCGTCGAGAGTTCCCAGCTCTTGCACGCGGCCCATCACCTCGATTCCGAAGGGGACAAGGCGGCCTTTGGCTTCAAGGCGGTGACCCAGGTCGGTGAGCTGTTGCACGACCGCATCGATCGCCGCCTCGCGCGTGCGTCCGAGGAGGAAGCCAGGATGGATCACGACCGGCGCCGCGCCGCACGCTTGGGCAAGGCCCGCGGTGTGGTCCAGCATCCCGACAGCCATCTGATGTTTGCGGCCTCCACGCTCGACGTGGCCCATGAAGCCCGCGAGCGGCGCGTGGACCGAGAGGCGGATCGCGGCTTGGCGAGCGACCTCGCCCAGACGCCTAGCGAAGTCCCAGTCCATCCAGAAACCATCGCCGAAGTCAATCTCGCACGCGTCATACCCGCCCCGAACCAGTTGCTCCACTGAGGCCTCGGGACTCGCCCGAGAGGGCAACGCTCCTGGCCCGACGTGAACCGTGGCCACCGTGACTGACAGGACATTAGCGTTCCCGAGCCGAACCATTCCTTACATCTGTCACATCTGTCGCAACTCGCGGCTAGCTGCGCGTGATGGCGCCCGCCCATCAGCCCGCCGCCATTAGCGCTTCCCCTCCTTGGGTTCTGGCGCTAAGCACGGACACGCGGAACATTACTTGACCGCCATCAGCTGTGGGTCGAGGATTCGCCACGCGGAGGATGGGTTGGACATCGACCGAGTTCAGGAAACCCTTCGAGCGTTCGCACGTGAGCGTGACTGGGAACAGTTCCACCACCCGAAGAATCTTGCGATGGCTTTGGCGGGCGAGGCCGGGGAACTGGTCGAGATTTTTCAGTGGCTCACCGAGCTCGAGTCACGGAACGCGCCGATGGACCCGCAGATCGCTCAGGCGACGAGAGCGGAGCTAGCCGACATCCTGATCTACGCCTTTCGCCTCGCCGACATCATGAGAATCGACGTGACCCAGGCAATTGACGAGAAGATCGAGGCAAACGCCGCGCGGTATCCAGTCTCAAGTGCCTGGGGAACGGCCCGGAAGCACTCCTAGCCGTGCCCCAGATTCTTTTTCAGCCCGCTGGAAACCCAGGCAGTCGCGATCACTATCGAGACACCATCGAACAGCCTGTCCCGTTCGATCGATTAGCAGCGTTTTTAGAGCCCGCCGTCGTCTCGTCGCTTCGGTCAGCGACCGAGGCTGACGCGGTCGCTACTTGGGGTGTAACCCCTGGGCGTACAGGCGCCAACGAACGAAAATGGGAACGGATAGAAACTGGTGATGTCGCCGTGTTTCTTCGCGAGAGCCGCGCATATTCCTCCGGCGTTGTGCTTCTTAAGACTAGAAACGCTCAGCTCGCCGAAGATCTGTGGGGTCGAGACGACCACGATCAAACGTGGGAGTTCCTTTACTTCCTTGGCGATGTCCGCCCATCCGACGTGTCGTATCGAGACCTCAACAGTGCGGCTCGCTATGACGCCCAAAACAACTTTCAAGGATTCAACATCCTCGAAGAGAGCCGTGCACCAGAGGTTCTTGCGCTTCTCGGACGTCAGACGGAAGTCTCAAATGTTTGGTGGGTCAACGAGGGCACCACCTATCGCCAGGAAAGGGCTGGCGGATACCTCTGGGCACCTACGGCCACGAAGCAGGGGGCAAATCTTGCTGCCTACAGAAATGTGATGCGCCTGAAGCCGAACGACCTGGTTCTTCGGTACGCCGACGGGAACCTTAGGGGTGTCGGTACGGTTGAGGCGCCGCCCTCTGAAGCTCCCAGGCCCGCAGAGTTTCCGCAAGAGCCATGGAATCAGCCCGGATTTCTTGCTCAGGTGTCACATCGTGACCTCGATCAGCCGATACCGCTAGCTGCGATTCCCGCTGAATGGCGCCAGGCCGAGGCCACGCTTCCTCTGCCGCAGCCACATCCGTTTACACGCGATGGGGCCGTCGTGCTCGGCTATCTCTATGAGCTGTCTCCGAGCTTTGTGGCCCGCTTGCGATCCCGCTTCCCAGTCCTCTTTACGGAGGGACCGATGGACCAGCCAAGTCTGCCGGCTACGCTCAGCGCTGAGTTTTCCGGAGCACTGCGCGATGCCCACCTGATTTACTCGGATGCAGATGTCGCGAGGTTCCTCGCAGCACTCCTGACCAAGCCGTTCGTGATCCTCAGCGGTCTCTCGGGATCCGGCAAGACCAAGTTGGCTCAGGCACTCGGATACTGGCTCGGTCGTGGCGAGGACGGAATGCGTGCCGCGGTCATACCTGTTGGGCCCGACTGGACCAGTGTCGATAACACCCTCGGCTACCCGAACGCTCTCGATCCCAGCCAGTACTCAAGGACAGAGGTCCTCCAACGCGTTCTCAGCGCCCGGACACTTCCAGAGGTGCCCCACATCTTGGTGCTCGACGAGATGAACCTGTCTCATGTCGAGCGCTATTTCGCGGACATCTTGTCCGCCATGGAGTCCGGGGAGGAGATAACCCTGTATGCGGGTGACCAGGCGCGTGAAGATGTGCCAAACAAACTGAAGTGGCCCCAGAACATATTCCTGGTCGGCACCGTCAACGTCGATGAGACGACGTACATGTTCTCGCCCAAGGTTCTTGACCGGGCGAACGTGATCGAGTTTCGGATCGACCCGTTGCGTCTCGCGACTGCAGCCGACGGAGTTTCGCCGATCGACCTAGGTCTGATCGAGGGAAAGGGTTCGCGCTTCGCTCGGTTATTCGGCAATCGGGATTGGATTTCGCCAATCCCAGCCCGTGCCGCCGCCCAGCTCCGAGCTGAGATCGAGCTTGCCTTCGAAGTACTTGCGAGGGAGGGGCACGAGTTCGGTTATCGAACTTCGGCCGAAATTACTCGCTTCGTTGCGGTTCATCGTGCCCTTCTGGGCTCGGCCTGGTCGTTCGAGGCCTCGTTCGATGCGCAAGTAACCCAAAAGCTGCTACCTCGTCTTCACGGTTCCCGCCGGAGCATCTCGTCCGTTCTGATCGCGATGGCTGTTCTGTGCTCCGAGCCTCGGCAGTGGGCGAACGACGGCCGCCTCACGAACACAGAGTTGATCAAAGGCAGGGTGGAGGATGAATCCGCCCGCGCGGATGATTTGACCGAGGTTGCCCAGCGTTTCGGTGCGCTCGCCGCGCAGGCGCCGTACCCCCTTGGCTTGGACAAGTTGGTCCGGATGCTCAAGCGTCTAGACCGCAACGGATTTGTGAGCTTCGCAGAGGCGTAAATGTCCGAGCAGCGCTCAGAGGCTGAGATTGTTTTCGTTGACCGGCGAGGGTTCTCGATCGGTAGTCTTCGAATCGCGGACGTACATCAGTCCGCGACGATTCGGATACTCGACCAGTCGGAAGCAACGCGAAGCGCGGAAGAGAAGGTGCAGCTTGTCGAAGGCGGGACATACGACTACCAACTGCTAGGCGCTGAAGGACTCGACGTCGATAGCGGTCCTCTGATCCAGCCGAACCAGTTTGGGCGCAGAACGGGACGAATCGAACCAGGGCTTTCAACTGGTCTTCTGCCAATCGCCCTGGTCGACCCTTCGGGCAAGGAGCGGGCCTGGGCCGCGGTTGAAGTTAGAACCGACAAGCTTGACTACCACCACCAATACCGACAGATGCTCGACGACATTGCGGAGGCGACGACCGCTCTCGTCATGCACTTCGCGGGCCCGACCGCGGTTCGGCTAAAAGTCGAGCGGACGGACGCGGATTCTCTACACCAACAGTTCGCGATCCTTCGCCGGATTCTTCAATCTCGAGATTTGGATGATGCAGTTCACCGGGTCCTGGGCCAACCCGCCCGGCGGTGGATAACGGAGTCAGCGACGAGGTCCCCTGATCGGCTCCAGCGAGTCGATTCCGCCGTAATTCGGCAACTCGCCTCCGGTCGAAAGCGCCAGCCGATACCAGAAGCGCACGCTCTTGGGGAGATGTTCGCTCGCCTAGGCCATCCCCGGGCGACGTTGCCAGCGAGCATCGTCGTGGGCCGCGATCTGGAAACCGCAGACATCCCGGAAAACCGATTCGTTCGCTTCGCGCTGGAGGATTGGGATGACTTTATCGAAGCGGTCGAAGAACGTTCTCGTGCCTTGCCCTCGTCATTAGGTAAGAGAGTTGCAAGGGAAACCGCTCAGCTTCGCGAGACTGTCGGTGGTTGGCTTGCGAATGATTTCTTCCGCGAAATCTCACGAGCGGACCGGCTCCCGCTGGAGAGCCCGCTGCTCCAGCGACGGGGCGGCTATCGGGAGATCCTCGAATCTTGGCTCGAATTTCAGTTCGCGACTTCTCTCACCTGGGACGGTG
>Ga0070707_100007364_pt1 | contig 10223 bp, 14 predicted proteins | sample KBSK5502metaG_FD_65468 | JGI IMG/M metagenome (GOLD analysis project Ga0070707, IMG submission 65468) | Corn, switchgrass and miscanthus rhizosphere microbial communities from Kellogg Biological Station, Michigan, USA - KBS K5-50-2 metaG | ecosystem: Host-associated > Plants > Roots >... | reverse complement strand
CCGGGGGACGGCTCTTCGTGGCCGACCGACAGGCCGCGAAGATCTTCTACGTCACGCCCGAGGGCGCCGCCGTGGACTTCGCCACCTTCACCGACAACGATGCGCCGCGAACGCTCTGCTTCGCGCCGACGACGCCGGAGACGCGCCGGGCCGGCGTCGCCGGTGATCTCTTCGTCGTCGCCATCCGCCGCGGCGTGTTCAGGCTGAACGAAGTGCTACGCATCACCGGGCCCTTCGAGGAGCTGCGCGCGCGATGACCCCACGACGATGGCTCGGGGCGCTGCTGGTCGCCGTCCTTTCGCTGGGCGGCTGCCGGTCGGGACAGTCCGAGGCGCCGCCGATCGATCACGTCATCGTGATCTTCCTCGAGAACCGCTCCTTCGATCACCTGTTCGGCCGCTTTCCCGGCGCCAACGGGCTCGCCCGCCCCGGCGCGCGCGTCATCCAGACCGATCGGGAGGGCCGGGCGTACCTGACCCTGCCGCCAGTCGTGCGCGGCGAGCCGTCGAGCCCGACGGAGATCGACACCCGCTTTCCGCAGGGGTTCCTGAACGCGCCGTTCGCCATTGATCCCTTCGTGCCGGCCGACCAGAAGACGCCGATCCCGATGCACCGCTATTACCAGCACATCCTGCAGATCAACGGCGGCCTGATGGACCGCTACGTCGCGTGGAGCACCGCGGGCGCCCTACCCATGGGCTACTACGAGACGGCGAGCTTGCCCCTGCACCCGCTGGCGAGGGAGTTCACGCTCGCCGACAACTATTTCACGGCCGCGTACGGCGGCTCGTGGCTCAACCACGTCTGGCTGATCTGCGCCTGCGCGCCCGTCTTTCCGAACGCCCCCGCCGAGATGCGCGCCGAGCCGCGTCTGGATGCCGCCGGTCGGCTGATCGGGCTCGTGAAGGACGGCGACGTGACGCCCGACGGCTTCGCGGTGAACGACCTGCAACCCTGGGCGCCCCCCTACCAGGCGGGTACCCCGGACGCCCGGCGCGTGCCGCCGCAGTCCGCGCCCACGATCGGCGAGCGCCTGGATGCCGCGGGCGTGTCGTGGGCCTGGTATGCCGGAGGGTGGGACGACGCGGTTGCCGGACGGCCGGATCGGCTGTTCGTGTTCCATCACCAGCCGTTCGTCTATTTCACGGCCTACGGTGAGGGCACGCCCGGCCGCGCGGCGCACCTGCGGGACGAGAAGGCGTTCGTCGAGGATCTGCGGACGGGCCGACTCCCCGCGGTGGCGTTCGTCAAGCCCATCGGTGAGGTGGACGAGCATCCGGGCTACTCGAGCGTCGTGGCCGGCGAGCGCCACGCCGTCGCGCTGGTCGAGGCGGTGCGGCGATCACCGCTGTGGCGGCGGTCCGTCGTCATCGTCACCTACGACGATTTCGGGGGCTGGTTCGATCACGCGCCGCCCCCGCCCGGCGACCGCTGGGGGCCCGGTGGACGCGTGCCCATGCTGGTGATCTCGCCGTGGGCGAAGCACGGCCTCGTCGACAGCACCCTCTATGACCACACCTCGATCCTGAAACTCATCGAATGGCGCTGGCGATTGACGCCGCTGGGCGCCCGTGATGCCGCGGCGAACAATCTGCTGCCCGCCTTCGACTTCACGGGCGCCGCCGAGCGCGCGCGCGAGAATGCCCGCGTCAGAGACGGCCGGTCAACGCGAGAATGACCAGGATGAGGACGATCAGCCCGACACCGCTGCTCGGGTAGTAGCCCCAGCCGGAGCTGTACGGCCACGTCGGCAACGCCCCGATGAGTAGCAAGACCAGGATGATGATCAGGATTGTGCTCACCTCGCACCTCCCTGCCATTCGAAATAGCAAGCTACATACCAGCTTGCCTCGGGACGGCTGACGCCGTATGGTGCCCACCATGTCATCCAACTTCGTCACCCTGCCCGAAATCCGGCGCGCCGCCCGCAAGCGCCTGTCCCGCGATGTCTGGAACTTCGGAGCGGGCGGCTCCGAGACCGAGACGAGCATGCGGCGGAATCGGGCCGCGCTGAACCGCCTGGCCATCCGCCAAGACGTGCTGGTCGACGTCCGCGAGATCGACCTGTCGACGACCTTCCTCGGCCTGCCGCTGTCGATGCCGGTGGCCGTCGCACCCATGGGCGGCCTCGTCCTCTTCCATCCCGAGGGCGACGTCGAGATGGCGCGGGGCGCCGGGCGGGGGGACACCCTGGTCGTCCTCAGCGGCGCCACCGGCTGGCCCGTCGAGGACGTCGCGGCGGCGAGCGCCGGCCCCAAGATCTTCCAGCTCTATCACCATGGCGATCGCACGTGGGTGGCCGACCTGCTGGCGCGCGTCGAGGCATCCGGCTATCGGTCGGTGTGCCTCACGGTCGACGTCCAGCTCTACAGCCGCCGCGAGCGTGACATCGTCAATCGCTACAGCCCGCGTCAGGCGATGTCGGTCGCGCCGAATCCCCGGGGTCCGGATCCGACGTATCCGGCGCGGCTCACGTGGGACGACGTCGAGTGGCTGCGGAAGACGACGCGCCTGCCCGTCGGCCTCAAGGGGATCATGACCGCGCGCGATGCACGCCGGGCGGTGGACAGCGGCGTCGAGATCATCTGGGTGTCGAATCACGGCGGCCGTCAGCTGGACCATACCCAGGCGACGATCGACGCCCTGCCGGCCATCGTGGATGCCGTCGCCGGGCGCGCGGGGATCGTGATCGACGGCGGGTTCCGCCGCGGCACCGACGTCATCAAGGCGGTGGCGCTCGGGGCCACGGTCGTCGCGATGGGCCGGACGATCCTGTGGGGACTGGCGGCCGACGGCGCGGCGAGCGTCGCCTGCGCGCTCGACATCCTGCGCTCGGAGATCCGCACGACCCTGGGCCTGTGCGGACAGACGAGCATCCGCGGTCTGCAGCCGGATTCGGTCCTCCGCATCGACGACTGACATGGCGGCTCCGGCGTGGCTGGTCCTGATGATCAGCCTTCCGCCACATCCCTCGAGCTTGCGGGTGCGGGCGTGGCGGAAGCTTCGAGCGCTCGGCGCCGTCGCGCTCAAGAAGTCCGTCTACCTGCTGCCGTTCACGCCGGAGCACGTCGAGCAGTTCCAGTGGCTGAGCCAGGAGGTCCAGAAGGACGGTGGTGAGGCCACGCTCCTCAAGGTCGATCAGATCGAGAACATGGCGCGGGCCGACGTCGTCCGGCTCTTCCACGAGGCGCGCAACCAGGAGTACCGGGAGCTCATCGAACGGTACCGCAAGGTCGCGCGCGCGCTGCCGCGCAAGGGGGGCCCGTCCCGGCAGCACGAGGCCCTGATCCGCCTCACCCGCGACATCCAGCGGATTCGGGAGATCGACTTCTTCGAGGCGCCCGGCTACGAGGAGGTCAAGCGGCTGCGCGACACGATCGAGATGCGGCTACAGCCGCCGCCGACGCCGGCGGCGCCGCCGCCACGCGTCGCGCTCGAATCGCTGAAGGGCCGGCGATGGGTGACCCGTCCGCGTCCCCACATCGATCGGATCGGATCGGCGTGGCTCATCCGGCGCTTCGTGGATCCGAGCGCGAAGATCCTCTTCGCGCCCCCGGATGACTTCCCGGCGGACGCGATTCCCTTCGACGCGCTGGGGGCGGCCTTCGGCCATCAAGGCGAGGACTGCACCTTCGAGACCTTCCTCAAGAAATGCGGGCTGCGCGACCGGCGGCTCGCCGCCCTCGCCGAGATCGTCCACGAGGCGGACCTGCGCGATCAGAAATTCCGCCGCGAGGAAGCGCGCGGCGTCGATCTGGCGATCCGCGGCTTGCTCGCCCTCTCCAGGGACGACGAGGAGGTCCTGGCGCGCGGCCTGCTGCTCTTCGACAGCCTGTATGCCGCGCTGAGCGGGGGCGGTCGCTCGACATGACGCGGGACGACGTCGCCCAGGCGATCTTCGGCTCCTTCGACGGCGTGGTCAGCGTCATCGGGGTCATGGTCGCGTTGCTGGCCCGGCCGACGCCGATCATCGTCGAGGCCGCGGTCGGGCTCGCCGCCGCCTCGGCGGTCGGCATGGCCGCTGGCGAGTACCTCGGCGACGAGACGCGAAATGTTCGCCGGTCAATCGTCATGGGCGTCGCCACGATCGTCGGCACGGTGTGCCCGGTCATGCCCTTCATGCTGTTCGCCAAGGAGCTGGCGATCGTCGTCGCCGTCGTCCTCGTCCTAGCGATCTCCCTGACGATCGCCCGCCTGCGGGCGCAGGTCTCGGCCACGCGCGCGTACGCCGAGACCTTCGGCGTCCTGTTTCTCGCCGCCGGCGTGACCGCGCTCGTGAGCTGGCTCACGGGCTCGGCCTAGGCTCGGAGGGGGGCTTTGCCCCCCTTCCGACGCTCCGCGGGCCTGTCGGCCCGCTCCGCTGCCTCCCCCCAGAACAGGATTGCGCGGGCAAAGCCCGCGCGCGAACAACGAGTGCCTGACGGCTGTGCTCTAGATCGTGCTCGCGCGGCGGGCGCGGATGAGGCGGCGAACGAGGAAGAGGAGGGCGAAGAGGGCGATCAGGAGCAGGGCGAGGTGCTCGACCCTGCCGACGACGTGCTCGGTGCGACGCAGCCAGGGGCCCAGACCGTAGGCGAGCGCGTAGCCGATGCCGACGGCGTAGGGCACGTACAGGAGCGCGCCCAGGAAGTTGGCGGCGGCGAAGTGCAGGGCGGGAAGGCCGCCGGCGCCCGCGAGCGGACCTGCCATCACGCGAACCCCGGGGACGAACCGTGCCGCGAACACGCCCCGGGCGCCATAGCGGGCGACGAACCGCGCGATCGCGTCCATGCGTTCGTGCGTGATCCCGATGCGGGCGCCGTAGCGCTCGAGGGCCGGATGCCCGACGCGCCGCCCGGTCCAGTATCCGACGTTGTCGCCCACGACGGCGCTGAGGATCCCCACGGCGAGCGTGAGGGACAGCCGCATCCGCCCCTCGTGCACGAGATACCCCGCCAGCGCCAGGACCGTCTCCTCCGGCACCGGCAGCCCCACGTTGCTCAGAACCACGACGACGAAGATTCCGAGATACCCCCAGTGCCTCAACAACTCCGACAGATCCGGCATGCCCCGATTATGTCCGAGTCACCGCCGTTCGAGCGCGGGCTTTGCCCGCGCAATCCTGTTCTGGGGGAGGCAGGCGGCAAAGCGCGCCGTCAGGCGCGCTTGCCGCCGTCGGAGGGGGCCTCGACGGCCCCCTCCGAGCTCACGGACAGGCTCCGAAGCTGGTGCCCACGTCCGGGCGATACGCGCCCCCGCAGAACGGCGGCGCAACGACCGCGGTCGTCGTGGTGATCGTGGTGACGGTCGTGGCGGGCGATGCGGCCGGGCCCGGGACGACGGCGGTGGGGACCTGGGCGATACGGGAGTGGATGTCGCCGGCGAGCCGCTGGTGCTCACGCACCGTGCCGAGCACCTTCGACGCCCACGCGCGCAGCTCGGCGTCCTGACCCTCGCGGACCTCACGTTCGAAGACGGCGGCGTCGGCCTCATGGTCCCTCACCATCTCGGCCATGTACGCCTGGTCGAACTGAGCGCCCGTCATCGTCGCCAGCCGGTCGGTCGCGGCTCGATGCTTCGCGTCGGGCTGCTGGGGCAGCGTCACGCCCTTTCGCTGCGCGAGCTGCATCAGCTCCTGGTTGGCGGCGCCGTGGTCCGTCATCATGCGCTGGCCGAACTGCCGGACGGCATCGCTGCCCGCTCGCTGGGACGCTAGCCGGCCCAGCTCGACTTCCGCCATGCCGCCGCTCGCGGCTTCGAGCATGAACCCGCGGTCGACGGCGGACATGCCCATCTGGGCCTGCGCCGGCACGGCGACGAGCACGAGGACGGCGGCGAAGATCACCGCGAAGATCGTTTTCATGGCTTCCCCCTGCTTTCGGACATGGTCGTCGGCCGAGCCGACACGAGACCGAGAGGCAAAGGCAGTGCCGGCGAGGCCCGATGAGCGCTCTCTGCAGGCGGATGCATACGCTACGATGTCCGGGAGGTGGGCCATGACGAGGTTGGCGTCCGAGAGCTGTGTGGCGTGCCGGCCGGATGCGCCGGCGGTGACGGCGGCCGAGGTGGAAGCGCTGAAGACCGAGATCCCCCGATGGGCGGTCGTGGAGCGGGAGGGCATCGCTCGACTCGAGCGTGTGTTTCGCTTCGCGAACTTCGCCGAGGCGCTGGATTTCACCAACCGCGTGGGCGCCCTCGCCGAATCCGCCGGGCACCATCCGGCCATCACGACCGAATGGGGCCGGGTGACGGTGGGCTGGTGGACACACGCGATCGGCGGCTTACATCGCAATGATTTCATCATGGCGGCGAAGACCGACCGGCTCGCCTGAGCCGTCGATCACGCGCGCCCTCACGGCAGGGCGGGGGCCGTACGGCAGACGGCGCCCGCCCGACGGTCCCGCGACCGGATCAGCAGTTGCTGGCGCCCCTGAGCTGCGCGGTGATGGTATCGCCGACCTTGAAGTCGCGGATCGTTTCCTTCGACGCCTGGAACTCGTGCGTCTTGCCGTCGGCGCCCTTGATCGTCACCTTGCCCTGGTTGAGGTCGACGGCCGTGACCTGCCCCTCGACCTTCTGAGGCGCGCCCGCTTTGACCGCATCACATCCTTGCTTGGGAGTCGTCTGCCCGAGCGCGGCCCCACTCCACGCCGTCGTGCAGGCGACGAGGATCGCCAGCAGCATCACCCACGTCTTCATGATCGTCTCCTCCCGAGGTACCTGTTGTGCCCTGAACACGGATATCCTTACGCGTGCTGCCTGCACACCCTGCAATCGGCATACCCGCACGACACGGCACGACTCCTAGCGACGGGCCGCGGCGGGGTCTCGAAGCTCCAGCTCCGTGAGGATCCCGTAGTGATCCGAGGGCCAGAGGAGGCCTCCGTCCGGAAGACGATGCGGCTGGTCGAGGATCACCCGGCTCTCGCGTACGCGTCCCTGGACGTCGAGACCCGGGACGAGGAACACGTAGTCGACCCGACGGGACGCCGTGGCCACGGGCGCATCGATCCGCTGCCAGACGGTGACGCCGCGCGCGTCCGGGTTGGCTCGACGATACGTATCGATGAACCCCGCCTCCTGCGTGAGAGCCCGGATCGCGGCCGAGGTCTCGACGCTGTTGAAATCTCCCATGAGCAGGGACGGCAGGCCGTTGCGACGCCCACCGACGAGCTCCCCGACACGGCGCGCCTGGCAGGAGTCCCTCGACGTGTGCGCGGAGAACACGTCGAGGACTCCCCCCGGCGTGTCCAGCCGGGCGTGCAACAAGATCCGGGGATCGACGGAGCGTTCGCAACGCGGTAGAACGTGCACGTCCCACCCGACGATGGGGAAACGGCTCAGGATGGCGGAGCCCTCGTGAAAGCCGAGCGCACCGACGATGAGCCGGCTGAGCAGGCCGTCCCCGAAGACGTGTGAGGTCGCCGGAGCGTAGACGTGGTGCAGCCCGAGCCGTCTGGCCAGACGCTCCGGGACGTTACCCAGCCGGCGGCTCACCGAGGCCTCTTGCAGCGCGATGACATCGGGACGAAGCAGGGCCAGCTCATCGGCGACGATCTCCAGCCGGCGCTCGAGGCGTTGACCGTCGCCCGCGAGGCCAGACCACGGACCGCCATGGAGCACGTTGAAGCTGACGACGGTGAGGACGTCCGGCGACTCGGCGGCCACCGCCGGCGACCAGAGGCTCGTAGAGAGGAGCGCGACCGCAACCACCAACCTCATCGGACACGATGCTACCAAGCCTGCTAAGATCCACCCTCGAGAGAGGGCATCCCCATGCGGATCAGCAAGCGGTTGTGGAGGTTCATCGAACGTGAGCGCCTCTGCCGGGTGGCGACGGTGAACGAGGACCGGACTCCGCACCTCGTTCCGGTCTGTCACGTCGTGGTCGACGACACGATCTGCTTCGGCTCCGGCAACGATGCGCGCAAGGTGCTGAACCTGCGATCCAACGATCAGATCGCCGTCACCGTGGATCTGTACGCCGAAGACTGGCCGCAGCTCAAGGGCGTCATGGTCCAGGGCCGGGGGCGTCTGATCGAGCGCGGACCGCGCTTCCGAAGGATCCGCGCGCGCCTGTATCGCAAGTATCCGCAATACGAGAGCGAGGCGGCACTGGAAGAGTCGGACTCGGTCGTCGTGGCGGTCGTCCCCGACCACGTCTTTTCCTGGGGCTTCGAGGCCGGCAAATGAGCGGGCTTCGATACGGCGCTCCCGCGCCCGATTTCTCGCTGCCCTCGACGGAGGGCGGTACCGTCACCCTCACCGGGCTCAAGAGGCGCGACGTCGTGCTCGTCTTCTACTGCTACGACTGGGGCGGGATCTGAACGCCCGAGCTGAGCGGCCTGGTCCAGGTCGCCGAGCAGTTGCACAAGCGGGGAGCGGTGCTCCTGGCCATCAGCGGCGACAGCCATTTTTCGCACGCGGAGTTCGCCAAGGCCCGAAGATTTCCGTTTCCGCTCCTGGCGGACATCCACCGCGCCACGATTCGCGCCTACGGTGTTCTCGACGAGGACCGGAACGTCGCTTACCGGTCGACGTTCGTGATCGATCGCGAAGGCGCGCTGCGCTGGGGCCAGATCGGGGACCGGCACATGGTACGGGACGGCGCCGAGATCCTCCGCGTCCTCGACGTCATCGAGACGACGAGGACCGGCGGCACGCGCTGACGTGCGCGGCGTCAGATGCTGCAGAGGCCCGGCGGCGGCCTACTGCAAGGGATACCGGAACGCCGGCCAGCCGACGCCCTGGATCGGCTTCGGCGCGTAGGGCGCCGCACGCCGGGCCGGCGGGTTGGTGGGCCGAGGCTGGGACTTGACGCTCGCCGCCTTGGTCGGGGTCTTGGCGGAGGCCGCCCGGCCGGTCGCGGGCTTCTTCGCCGCCTTCTTCGTCGCACTCTTCGTCTTCGTAGGTCGTTTCATGGCGCGAAATTTACCCCACGCCTCGAACGCGGTCAATCCATCCTTCGGTGGATGAGGGCCAGCGCGCGCCTCGGGGTGGCCGCGCTCGCGCTCGCCACCGTGACGGCAGCGGCCTTCGCGGCGGACGATCCGCGGATCGCCGATCTCGTCAAGGCGCGCGCCGTGCGGGTGGCCCTCGACGTCGCCAACCCGCTGCTCGCCGCGCGCAGCCCGGTCACCGCGGAGTACCGGGGGCTGACCGTCGGCGTCGCGAACGCGCTGGCCGCCCGCATCGGCGTCGCCGCACGGCTGCTGCCGTACACCGAGCCGCCCGAGATCATCGACGCCCTCAAGGACAAGGCGCTCGATGTGGGCTTTCTCGCCATCGATCCGACCCGCGCGGCCGTCGTCGACTTCTCGCCGGCGCTCGTGGAGGTCGATAACGCCTATCTCATCTCTCCGGGCTCGGCCGTCCGCGCGATCGGCGACCTGGACGGCGCCGGCGTTCGCATCGCGGTCGTCAAGGAGTACGGCGCGGATCTGTTCCTGACCCGCGTGCTTCGGCGCGCCACCGTGATCCGCAGCCCCGACCTGACGGCGGCCGTCGATCTGGTCATCACCGGTCAGGCCGATGGCGCCGCCGGCCACCTCCCGTCGCTCCGCGCGCTGGCGCCCAGGCTGCCGGGGGCGCGGCTCCTCGTCGACCGCTTCATCCGCGAGTCCTATGGCATGGCGGTGCCGAAAGGCCAGCGGGACCGGCTGGCGTTCGTCACCGAGTTCGTGGAGGAGGCGAAGGCCTCGGGGTTCCTTCAGCGCGGGATCGACGAGATCGGTCTGCAGGGCGTTCGCGTGGCGCCGCCCGCCCGCTAATATGCCAGTCGGCGCGAGGCCTCGCCGATGTGGATGTGGGCGCCCGTCGCCTCGCCGGGCACGGCGCCGCGGAACGCGAAGAACGAGAAACCGGCGCTTCTCAGATATGCCATGAGCGCGGTGCCCTCGGGGCTGTCGGGAACGATGGCGACGTCGAGCGCATCATGGTGATCGAAGCCGAGGCGATCGTGGAGCGGCGTCTGCCCGACCGCGCTGACGGGAAGCGGTCGGCCGAAGCGGCGCTGGAAGAAGCTCTGGATCTTGGGCGCCTCGGCCAGCGACCAGCGGGCGGTCCCGCGATATCGCACGAGCAGCGGCGTCGTCTCCTGCCGGTTGGGAGCGGGGGCAGGCCGGTCGGTCACGAGTGCTTCCACGAGGGAGTGATCGGTCACGACCATCTCCCGACGGGTCTCGGCCAGCTTGGCCTGGGCGGAGGCGAGCGCCCGCTCGCTGTCCTCGACTTCCCGTCTCGAC
>Ga0070707_100007363_pt1 | contig 10223 bp, 14 predicted proteins | sample KBSK5502metaG_FD_65468 | JGI IMG/M metagenome (GOLD analysis project Ga0070707, IMG submission 65468) | Corn, switchgrass and miscanthus rhizosphere microbial communities from Kellogg Biological Station, Michigan, USA - KBS K5-50-2 metaG | ecosystem: Host-associated > Plants > Roots >... | reverse complement strand
GCTGCCACATCTCGATAGTCTTCGGTACCCCTCAGAGACGTAGGTGCCTTCAGCGACGGCCTCCCTACCTGCAGGTTCTCAAAAGAGTTGTCCACCCCGCGCCCGTGACCTGGACCGATGCGCGGTGTCTCAACCATCTGTTCCCAGCTCCGCGCTGCGCTACGTACAAGCCCTACAACACCTGGTGGAGAAGAGCAGCAGCACGGAGCAGTCCCGGCCGGGATGCAGGCCGAGATCAAGGCCGCCTACTGAAAGCTCTTCGACACCGAGAGCCTGACCACCGGGCCCGGGCGGAAGCTAGTGCAGATCATCGACGCCCGGATCAGCGGGATGACCGCCCGGTACTCCGCCGCCTACCGGCGGCGATGAAGTGCCTGACCACCGACGCTGGAGGGCTGACCGCCTACCTGCGGTTCCCCGCGGAGCGCCACCGCCGGATCCGGCACTCGAACTTCATCGAGCGGACCTTCGGCGAGACCCGCCGCCGCACCAAGGTCATCGGCCGGCTCCCCGGCGAGACATCCTGCCTCACCCTGGTCTGGGCCGTGCCGGACAGGGCATCCCGCGGCTGGCGCGGCCTGACCATGACCAGCGGCGAGCTCCGGCTACTGCAGGACCTGCGCCGCTCGCTGCTTGACCCCCCCCGCCAGCTGCGGCCACGCACCGCCACCGCCATTACCCAGCCCGGCGGCGCCGCCGAGAACGCCGGTGCCGTCGCCTAACCTGGCCATGAAACCCGAGTCGCGCCGCTCGGTATGCGCCCGGACCGGACAAGCAGGTGGCGGTCCTGGCCGGGATCGGAGCAGCGGAAGGGAGTCGGATGGCTGCATTCGTCTTCATCCACGGCGCCGGGGATGCCGGCTGGTACTGGCATCTGGTGGCGGCCGAGCTGCGCGAGCGAGGCCATGACACCGTAGCTCCGGATCTTCCCTGTGACGACGACTCGGCCGGCCTCCCCGAGTACGCGGACACCGTGGCCGCCGCGGCCGGCGACAGGACCGGTCTGGTCGTCGTCGCGCAATCGCTGGGCGGCTTTACCGCCCCGCTGGTCTGCGACCGGGTGCCGGTGGAACTGCTCGTCCTGGTCGCACCCATGATCCCCGCGCCGGGCGAGGCGCCCGCCGGCTACTGGTCCGGCACGAGGTACGAGGACGAAGCGCGAGAGCGGTACGACAATGCCATCGCCCTGTTCTACCAGGATGTGCCGCCGGAGCTAGCCACCGAGGCGCGAAAGCGGGCACGGGGCCAGTCGGAGGCCCGGCTGGGGGAACCGTCGCCGCTGCGGGCCTGGCCCGATGTGCCCACGCGGGTCCTGATCTGCCGCGATGACCGCCTGTTCCCTCCCGGGTTCCTTCGCCGCGTCGCCCGCGAGCGGCTGGGCATCACCCCCGACGAGATCGACGGCGGGCACACCCCCGCGCTGAGCCGCCCGCACGAGCTGGCGGACCGCCTCGAGGCATACGCCGCTGGGCAAGGACTGAGTCCCGCCGGCCGCCGGAGCCCGGCCCGGCCCGCCGGCTGACGGCCGGGTGCTGTCCATGATGGACGCCGATCACCAGCAGCGCCTAGGCCCCAGCGGCTACGACGCCGAACTGCGACGGCATAACCAGGTACTGCGCCGGGCCTGCGGCATCCTGTTCCGCGACCACGTACTCGACATCGGCTGCGGGACCGGGCAGACGACCCGGCAGGCCGCGCGCACAGCCCGGGCGGGCGGTGCGCTCGGCGTCGACGTCTCCGTACCCGCGATCGAGCGTGCCCGCGAGCTCGCCCGGGCGGAGGAGCTAAGCAACATCGCCTTCGAGCGCGCCGATGCGCAGGTCTACCGCTTCCCGCAAGAGCGCTTCGACCTGGCGATCAGCAGGTTCGGCACGATGTTCTTCGGCGACCCCGCCGCCGCGTTCGCCAACATCAGGCGGGCGCTGCGCCCGGCCGGGCGGCTGGTAATGATGGTCTGGCAAGCCCACGAGCGCAACGAGTGGGACGTCGCTATCTGCCAGTCCCTCGGCGGCCCCCAGGCACCAGCGGCCGTCGCTCCCTGGGGGCCGGATCCTTTCTCGCTCGCCGACCCGCCGGCCGTGACCGCGATCCTGGAGACCGCAGGATTCGCCGACATTACCTTCACCGACGTCTGCGAGCCCGTCTACTACGGCCCGGACGTGGCTGCCGCCCTCGACTGGGTCCGCGGCTTCACGTGCACCAGCCAAGCGCTGAAACGGCTAGACCCCGCCGCCGCGGCACACGCGATCCGGCGTCTCCGCGAGGCCCTCGCCGCGCACACGAGCGACGATGGCGTCTGGTTCAACTCCCGCGCCTGGATCATCACCGCTCGCCGCCGCTGAAGGGAAACATAACCGCGCTCAGCAGATCATCAATCGAAATGTCAGTACCACCGCATAACCTGACTAAGAAGCCGGAACCGCCGGTCGATTTACGCCGGATTTCGGACGCCGCCGGGCAAACTACCCACCGGGCAAACGTGACCTGCTACGGCACTAGTCCGTTTCTGCAGCTTCGGGCAGACCAGGAACGGCTGCCACGCTGGCGGTCGTCAAATCGCCCGCCGCTTCCGGCTGCTGATAGCCGACCTCGGCATGCTCGCTGAAATCCAGGCCTGCTTCCTCATCCGCCGCTGTCACCCGCAGCCCGACGGTGCGATCGGTGACCCACAAGATAATCCAGGTCATGACGAGCGGGTAGACGATTCCGACGACAGCAAGCACTGCCTGGCGGCCGAGCTGGGTCCATCCCCCGGCCTCGCCCGCGGCATTCACGGCGAGGCTAGCGAAAACACCTGTGAGCAAGACCCCGATCGCGCCGCCGACCATGTGAACGCCAACCACGTCGAGGGAGTCGTCGTAATGGAAGATGTCCTTCACGTGAACAGCGCCGTAGCAGAGCAGCCCAGCCGCGGCGCCGATGACGATCGCCGCCCATGGCTGCACGTAACCCGAAGCCGGGGTGATCGCGGCCAGGCCTGCGACCGCACCGGTGGCAATGCCCACGCCAGATGGCTTGCGGCGACGCCACCATTCGATGCCCATCCAGGCCAGCATCGCCGTGCACGCCCCCAGCTGGGTGTTCACAAGCGCATAGCCGGCGACCTGCCCGGCCGACAACGCGCTGCCCGCGTTGAAGCCGAACCAGCCGAACCACAAGATCCCGGCCCCGAGCAGGACGAGCGGCACGCTGTGCGGCCGCTCGAGCTGGTGGTTTCGCCTCAGGTACAGGGCGGTGGCGAGCGCCGCCGCGCCGGCTAGCTCATGGACGACAGAGCCGCCAGCAAAGTCGATCGCATGCAGGCCGCCGGAACCGAGAAACCCGCCGCCCCATTCACTGTGCGCGAACGGACTGTAAACCAGCAGGGACCAGAGGCCGATGAAGACCAGGTAGCCGCGGAAGCGCATCCGCTCACTGAACGCCCCCGCGATGAGCGCCGGAGTGATGACGGCGAACTTCATCTGGAACGCCATGTACACCAGCGACGGAATAGTCGGAGCATAGCTATTCGGGGTGCCGTTGACGCCGCGCAGCAGCACGTTCTGCAGGCTGCCGATCACCGCCCAGTGGTCGGCCCCGAACGCCAGCGAGTAACCCAGAATCACCCACAGCAGGCTGATCACGCCGATGGCCACAAAGGACTGGACCATCGTCGCGATCACGTTCTTGGCGCCGACCAGACCGCCGTAGAAGAGCGCGAGCCCTGGCATCATGAAGAAGACCAGCGCGGTCGAGGTCAGCATCCAAGCAGTGTCACCAGCATTGACGTGCATGCCAGCCTCCAATGACGGCGGCGCCTTTGCCCCGGTATGTTCCTGGTCACCATAGCCCATCCACCGACTCGCGCACCTGAGATCGCGGAGAGGTTAGTAGTCTCCGAGACTCACCTCACCTCGCCTCGCCTAGTCCGGCCGCCCCGATGTGCCCCAGCCACCGTCCATGCTGCGGAATTGTCCGCGCGGGCCGGGGCACTGACTGGCAAGGTCGAACAGATCGAACGCCTCAAGATCAACGCGGACACGAGTTGGCGCGCGGCCGTCTTCATTGCTGCTCGTTGTCCGGGCTCGACTTCAGGTCACCAGCCCGTCTCATGCCGGTTGTCCGGGTCGGCCTCCCTGGTCTGATCGCCTTGCATGTGGTGCGTGCCCTGCCTTGCCTGCCGCTGGGCGATCTCGGCGACGGTAGACAGGAGGCCCGTGTCCCGCGCGCCCACTAGCTGCCAAGCCCGCGCGCTGGCGAATAGGAAGAAGACGATGGAAAGCACGCCCTGGTTATCCACGGCGCTCAGGTCCCGCGCGGACGCCTGCAACTGTGTGCCGTTGGCCAGCTGCAGGCCGTACAAGACGGTGAGAACGACGAGCAGCGAGATCTGACCCAACCGGATTCTGTCCTGATGCGCCCCCACTGGTAAATGATCACGCCGACTGTCGAGGCCAGACCCGTAGACGCCAGAGCGATGCTCGCGGGACCCAGGCTGCTTCCTGGCAGGAGAGCCACCAGCGCGATCACCAGGGAGTTAACGAGAGCCGAAAAGGCTGCCCCGGCCCTCACCTGGTGATCAGGGCTGGCCCTGTCGCCTGTCAGTTTCTTCGGGAAACCGAGATCGCGACGAAAAGCAGCCCGATAAGCGCCCCGGCGACCGTGGCGCAGCCACCGAAAAAGTCGTGATAGCTGGTAGGAACCACCGGACAAAGATTATCTGGCACCTGGGAGGCACCGCGCTGTGCATGCTCTGGGCAGTGGCCCTGATCGGCACGATGGGCCCGATGGGCGCATCGTGCCGCCACGCGGTCGTGTTGCCGGGCGAGCCGACTGGGAGGAGCTGTCATGCGGGGATTGCCAGGCTCACGCCGGGTGCCTCGGTCAACGTCGTGACCTACCTGGCCCCGGAGTTCGGGTGGTTGTCAGGAGCCACCTGATCGAGCTGCCCGGCCAGCTCATCCTGGTCGACGCGCAGCTGACGGCAAGTTACGCCGCCGAGGTCCTCGACTGCGCCGCGGGGCTCGCCAAGCCGATTACCCGGGTCTACATCAGCCATGCACACCCGGATCATTTCGGCGGCGCGGGCAGCATCGGCGCGCCGGTCTACGCCCTGGCGACAGTCAGGGCGCGCATCAGCCAGTCTGGTGACCTGCTGCTGCGGCGCGCCCGCATGCTCACCGCCGGTCATGACAACGGCGACATTCCCGCGCGGCCTTCCGCGATCGAGCTCATAGCCCAAGCCGGAGAGGAGATTATCGACGGCGTCCGGTTCAGCTTCGAGCCGGTCGCCGACGCCGAAACAAGCGACCCGCTGACCATCCGGCTGCCCAACGAGCGGATCCTGATCGCCGAGGACATTTCGTCGTCGAACCGGACGCCGCCGAACTCGCGCACCTGGCCAAGTTCGCTGTCGTGGCGGCCCGATACAACCATCCCGGCACCCGACGTCCCAGTCCGGTCTAGGCAGTTCGCGCGCAGCAGCTCGCCGGGGCATAGCTTGACGTGCCGCGCAGTTATCTTGTGACGGGGGGAGAGTGTCGATCTAAAGGGTAAGCGTATGACCGCGGTTCTAGTGGTAGAGGACGAGCGGGTGCTCGCTGCGGCCGTTGAGGTGGCGATCGGTAGCCAGCCCGACATGGAGAACGTGCGCTCCGCGGGATCGGTCGGTAAGGCGCTAGAGAAGATGGCCAGACACGTGCCCGATGTCGTCCTGATGGACATCGAGCTCCCTGACGCCGACGGAATCCAAGGAACCAGGCGGATCAAGGCGACCTACCCCGAGGTCAGCGTCCTGATCCTCACTGAGGGCGCCACGCCGCGGTGTCTCGTCGCGGCAGCAACGGCGGGCGCTGCCGGCTTCCTCAGCAAGGACAGCTCATTCCCCGAAATCATCGCGGCGGTCAGGAACCCCGGCGAGAAGATCGTGATCGAGGGCGCTATGCTCAGGGCACTCATCGAAGAGTGTGTCGGCGGCCAGCCGCAAGGCGGCGTGTCGGCCGCACAGCCTTGGCTCGTGGCCTGACTGGGCCCGGCTCACCGCCCGGGAGCGGGAGATACTCGGCATGATGGGGGAAGGGCTCGACCCCCGGGCGATCGCGGACCAGCTGGTCGTGAGCCGGCATACCGCCCGCGGTCACATCAAGAACATCATGACGAAGCTCGGTGCGCACAGCCAGCTTCAGGCGGTCGTCATAGCGGCCCGCTCTGGGCTTCTGTCGGCCAATATGCCGCCACCTCTGAGCCACGCTCGCTGACCTGTTCGATCCCGCAGGACCGGTGACTGCACATTCATCTCAGTCAGGTGTAGCCGACCGGCAGCGGGGCACGGTGGTCTTGACCCGAAGCCGGGCCGGCCAACGCAACTGGCAGGGCCCCGCGGGTGCGCTGGAAAGAAAGCAAGAACCTCGGCGCCGGCACCCTGTCACCGGCGAGCCAAGCGCTTGCGGCGTGATCGCATGGAATAGTTTCACCAGGTTGACCCGCGTGTTCGGTGCAACTCAGCGGCAAGGGGGAACACCATGCCCGGGAAGCTCGAAGGTAAGGTCGCCCTGGTCACGGGCGGTAGCACCGGTATCGGCTTGGCCACAGCCAGGCAGTTCGTCGCTGAAGGTGCTCATGTTTATATCACCGGCCGCCGGCAGCCTGAGCTTGATGCCGCTGCCGCCTCCCTTGGTTCGCACGCGACAGCCATCCAGGGAGATGTCGCCAAGCCCGCGGACCTCGACCGGGTCTACGCACAAATCGCGCAGGAAAGGGGACGCGTCGACATTGTCTTCGCCAACGCGGGCATCGGCGAACTCGTCCCCTTCGGCTCGATCACCGAGGAGCACTTCGACAACACCTTCGCCGTCAACGTCAAGGGCGTGGTGTTCACGGCGCAGAAGGCCCTGCCCCTGATGCCCGACGGCGGCACGATCATCTTGAACGGCTCCATCGCGTCCGTCAAGGGAACCCCGGCGTCCAGCATCTACTCCGCCACAAAGGCGGCAGTCCGCTCGTTCGCGCGCACTTGGACGACGGACCTCAAGGACCGCGGCATCAGGGTCAACGTGGTCAGCCCTGGCCCGATCGACACGCCGGGGGTGCACGAGGTTTTCGTCCCTGAGCAGCTGAAGGCAGAGGTCTCAGCCACAACCATCGGCCGTCTGGGCCGCCCGGAGGAACCCGCGAAAACTGTCGCCTTCCTCGCCTCCGACGATGCCAGCTTCATCACCGGCGCCGAGCTGTTCGTGGACGGCGGGGCCGCTCAGGTCTGACTCACTCGCCTGGATACCGGAGGGAGGCGTGCCACGGGCCCTGGTCTTGATGCCAGCGGCAGATCGGGCACTATCAGGGATGCCGGGCAGCTGCTCACCGGGCGCCCGCCCAGACCTCCAACACGGCGGAGCGGGGATGAGCCCTCAAGGCAGGGGAAAGGCAGACGCCGGCCTTCCCCCTCACGGAGCATGACGCCGGGCAATGCGTCCCACACGCCGCTGTTACCGGGCTGGCACGGCTAGCTCGCGGCCCCGGTAGAACGCTTCCTGCTCACCAACGACGTAGGGAGCCATCGCCTCACGTCGGCGGGCTTCCGCAAGGGAGGCTCGCCACGCTTCACACAACTCGTTCGAGGCCCAGAACGAGACCCCGATAATTTGCTGCTCATCTTCAGACCAGTACGCGTAAGCGCGCAGCATCCCCTCCGGATGCGTGTCCGGCCGCCAGGCCCGCTCGAAGTCAGTCAGCGTGCCGGGCTTGATCTGGCGTGTCGTCATCCAGACGAAGTGCTCGTCCATCGTGGCCTCCTCCAGGACCGGCGCGGATGGCCGCCCGGCACCACCGCGGGCAGCGACGCATGTCTGCGATTATCCCGTCCTGGCCGAACGCCCGCGACCGGCAGCCCGGCTGAACGCGGGCCCCGCATCCTGTGCCTGCCCCAGCATGAAGCAGCATCCACCTGCGGGCCGAGGGTTCAGATCCCTTTGTGGCCGGGCACGGGAAGAGTGGCCGGGCTGACGGCAGCTTCCTAACCTGGCAACACTCAGCCACCCTCGGCATCCGGACCCGATCTGCGTCTCCGGAGGTCACGACCTCGGCCCGGGGTTCCTGACGATCACCAAGAGAGGGACAGCAGCATGAGCGCACGCCTGGTGAACAAGACTGCCCTCGTCACCGGCGCAACAAGCAATATCGGCCGTGCCATAGCGATCGCGTTTGGCGCGGAGGGGGCGCACGTAGCCGCGTCCGGTCGCAGCCAGGAGCGTGGGCACGAGGTTGCCGGGGAGATCCGGGCGGCGGGCGGCCGCGCTGACTTCCTCACCGCCCACCTCGACGGCTCCGCGCGCGTCTCCGAAGACCTAGCGCAACAGGCGGCCCGGGTGCTCGGCGGGCGGATCGACGTGCTGGTCAACAGCGCCGGTATCTACCCAGGCCTGGCGACTGCCGCCACCGGCGAGGCGACCTTCGACGAGGTCTACGCCGTCAATGTCAAGGCGCCGTTCTTCCTCGTTGCAGCGATCGCCCCGGCGATGGCCGAGCACGGCAGCGGGGCCATCATCAATCTTGGCTCCTGGATCGCCCGGATCGGTATCCCGGTCGGCTCGCTTTACAGCTCCACCAAGGGCGCCATCGAGACGCTGACACGGGCCTGGGCAGCCGAATTCGGGCCCGCCGGGGTGCGGGTCAACGCCATCTCACCAGGCGTGATCCGGCCGTCCGGCGCGCGCAGGCCCGATAGCGTTGCCGACCGCGCAAGCGAGCCGATGATGCGCGGCACGCCAGCCGGCGACAGCGGCACACCCGAAGCCATCGCACTGGCCGCCGTGTACCTGGCCAGCGATGAGTCCAGCTTTGTCCACGGCACCGTGATGGACGTCGACGGCGGCCGGGCGAACATCGCCGTGATAGCCCATGTAAGCCACATGCGGCCACGAATACCGAGCGACGGACGCACTGAGCGGTCACGTGCACCTTCCGGCATGCGCCAGGCAGCCGGCAGTTGTCCGCCAGGGCGGTTTGGCCATGGATTGCAGCCGCGTGTGTCCGGCGGCTGCCAGCGCGCCGACGTTGATGGAGCTTCGTTCTTGAGCCGTGAGGCTAACGTCTTCGAGCGTCAGGCCGACTTGACGTCAGGCTGGCTTGACGGACAGGATGGATCGCGTGGTTACTCCTGATGTGGCGCAGACGCACCCGACCTTGCGCAGCGCGGCGGCGCGGTTCGATGAGCTGAGCCTGCGAGACTCTCTGGCCTGGATGGCTGAGGGCCATGCGGCAGGCAGTGACCGCCCGCTCGCCAGGAACGAGGCGCTGGAATTGCTGGCGCTCGGTGAAGTTATTGCCCGCAAGGCGGCATACGGGCGCCAGCTCGCCGTCCGGTCGGCTCGTGCCGCGGGTGCATCGTGGTCGCAGATCGGAGCTGCCCTGGGAGTCAGCAAGCAAGCTGCTTGGGAAGCGCATAGCCAGTGGATCGAGGATCAGGCTGAGCAGAATCGGCGCGATGGTTACAGCGGCATGGATGCGGACATGGCTGACGTGGCGCGGACACTGGCCGGGCGGCCTGGCTCTGACGACCACGGATGAATCGCCCGCGCATCAGCGCGGCGCTCAGTTACCCCGGCTGGAACTCCACGAGGCGTTCCGCGGACTGCTCAGCCGAATGCCTGGGTTGCAGCTGGCCATCCCGGCCGAAGAACTCAGATTCAAGCCAGGCATGGCGCTCAACCCCCCCCTGCGCGCTGCCGGTTAGGTGGGGCGAGCGATGACGCGCTGGATTGGCCGCCGCGGATCCTGGCACGTTCAGCGGATCGGCCTCGAGCATGGGTACCGCACCTGCCCAGTTCGCGTTCGACATCGACGACGTTCTCGACAACCGAAGCTATGAGCTAGGAATAATAGAACTGGACGGAGCGCCGCTGCGCCGGCAAACAGGCAGACGGCCGGAGCGCTAACCAACCTCCACGCGCACCCTTGAATCGATTGCTCATGGCCGCCAGGAGGTCATTTTGTTAGCTGCCGCGCCAGCTCGGTGGAATGACCGTGAATCGCCGCGCTTGTGCCCACCCTGGCGGGGCACTCGGCGGGCGTACCCCCCGCTCCTGGATGCATTGGCCGATCGCCTGATCCGTAGCATTGGGTAGCGCGAGGAGGCGAGTTGAGCACCGAGTCAACGCGGGGTAAAGGAGTTGTCTCAGGTGCGGTCTGTGCCGGCTTTCCAGGTGCTCGGTGCTGCCATGTTCTGCCGCGGCGGCGCGGTCGGGGTTTGC
>Ga0070707_100007359_pt1 | contig 10226 bp, 9 predicted proteins | sample KBSK5502metaG_FD_65468 | JGI IMG/M metagenome (GOLD analysis project Ga0070707, IMG submission 65468) | Corn, switchgrass and miscanthus rhizosphere microbial communities from Kellogg Biological Station, Michigan, USA - KBS K5-50-2 metaG | ecosystem: Host-associated > Plants > Roots >... | reverse complement strand
TATTTGTATCCGGCGATGGAAGATTACCGGCTCGACATCATCATCGATCAAGGCCCGCAAGCGCGCAGTCTGCGTTTGCAGCTGCCAAAATTCACGCTCGTCGGCGCAACCACACGAGCGGGAATGGTGAGCGCGCCGTTGCGTTCGCGTTTCGGAATGACTGCGCGCCTCGATTATTACGCCGCCGAGGAAATGCAGAAGATCATCATCCGCAGCGCGCGCTTGCTCGGCGTGGAGATCGATCCCGCGGGGGCGGCCGAGATCGCAGCTCGCGCGCGCGGCACGCCGCGCACTGCGAACAATTTGCTCCGCTGGGTCCGCGATTATGTCCAGGTTAAAGCGCAGGGGAAAATTACCGGCGAATTGGCCGACAAAGCGCTCGCCATGCTGGAGATCGACCGCGATGGCTTCGATCAGTGGGACAAGCGCATCATCGAAACTTTGATCCACAAATTTAATGGTGGACCGGTGGGACTGAGTTCACTCGCCGTCGCCGTGGGCGAAGAAGCCGGCACGCTCGAAGAAGTGAACGAACCGTACTTGATCATGGAAGGTTACATCAAACGCACGCCGCAAGGACGCGTCGCGACCGCGAACGCTTACAAAAAGCTCGGCCTCAAACCTCCCGCCGGCATGCAGCAGGAATTGTTGTAGCTTCTGAATTCGGTGTTGGACGTTGAGCGTTGGGCGTTGGACGTTTGCTTTAGTGCAGACTGATTTCTTCCAACAAGCCACAAAGGTTCTCACCGTTTCCGAGCTCTCCCGCTCGATCCGCGGCACACTCGAAACAAAGTTCGGCGCGGTTTGGGTCCAGGGTGAAGTTTCAAATTACAAAGCGCATCCGAATGGGCATCAGTATTTCACGCTCAAAGATGCGCGCGCGCAGATCGCTTGCGTCATCTGGCGCGATGCAATGGCTCCGTTGCGGCAACCGCTAACCGATGGCGCGAAGATCCAAGTTTTCGGAACGGTTTCGGTTTTTGAAGCGCGCGGACAATATCAGATCAGCGTCCAAATTGTGCAGCCGTCCGGTCAGGGTGCGTTGCAGGCGAGATTCGAGGCGCTCAAACGCAAACTCGAAGCCGAAGGACTCTTCGATCCCGCTCGAAAACGCCCGCTTCCAACATTTCCGCGCCGAATCGGGATCGTCACTTCGCCGAGCGGTGCCGCGATTCGCGACATTCTCAATGTTCTTCGCCGCCGCGCGCCGTGGTTGTCGATCTTGATTAGTCCTGTGCGCGTTCAGGGAACGGGCGCCGCGCAGGAAATCGCGGTTGCGGTTCGCGAGCTCGCCACGCCGAACGAAAACTTCGCGCCCGTCGACCTGATCATCGTCACGCGCGGTGGCGGAAGTATTGAAGATCTGTGGGAGTTCAACGAAGAAATCCTCGCGCGCACCGTCGCGAGCATCGAAGTGCCGATTGTTTCTGCGGTCGGTCACGAAATCGATTTCACGATCTGTGATTTCGTGGCCGATCTGCGCGCGCCAACGCCGAGCGCGGCCGCAGAGGTGATCGTTCGTGACGTTGTCGATCTTGTGCGCGATCTCGAAGGCTGCACACGCCGACTCGGCCGCGAGTTGCTCAATCGAGTTCGTGATGCGCAGCAACGGCTCGATCACGCGCGCGAAACATTGCATCGCTGTCTTTCGCATAAGATCGACAATTATCGCCGCGGACTTTCACACGCTCTCGCCACGTTGCAGGCGCGCAGTCCCGTGCGCGAGTTGCTCCTGCGTCGAAATCGCTTCGGCGATTTACAACGACGCTTGATTGAATTGCCGAAGCATACTTTGGAGCTCGCGCGTCACCGATTCGATCGTGTTGAGGGAATTCTGCGCGTGCTTGGTCCCGAAGCGACTCTGCGCCGCGGTTACAGCATCACCCGAAACGAGCGCGGCGAATTAATTCGAAGCGTCACCGCAGTTCGACCGAAAATGAAAATCCGAACCCGGGTGAGCGACGGCGAGTTTGAATCAACGACGAGCGTTTAATCTAATTAAGGCGTCAAAGTCACTGCGGTATCGCCCGCGTTAACACCTGATGCTCCGTCCGTATCGCCTGGCCGCTTGCCCACCGTGCTTTGAAACGTCGCCTCTTGTCCTGACGTCGCGGTCGCATTGTTTTTGCGAAGAATCGCCGCGTCGCCGCCCTTCCGTACAACAACGAATCCTTTGTCGCCAAATGGTGAGTTGGTGCTCGCGAGCGCCGTGTCGTAAGCGTAATTCTTCGTCATAGCGAAAAGTGTGTTCGCGGCGTCAGAGTCTTTGACTTTGTAAACTTTCAACGCCGGGGTGCCCGAAGCGTAGGTAACCGTGTAATCCCCGTTACTGTCCGGTCCGGTGGCTGTGATCGTGCACGCCGCTCCCGGCGCGCTCAATAATTTGGTAAGATCGCCCGCCTTGAGGTAATCGTTTTTGATCAGCTTGGCGCAATAAAGCTTCATATCCAGCGAAGCGTTTTGATCGTCACCCGGCCAGCTTAGCGTCGGATCGGAATTGCTCGATCCATCGAGCGCCATTTGGTAACCGGCGAGATAAAATTGCCGCGCGTTATTCAAGGTGCCGGTCATCTGACCACGCGTCAGCGCACTGGTCAGCGCCGGCACGGCGAACGCAGCCAGCGCCGCGATGATGGCAATGACGACCAGCAATTCGATCAACGTAAAACCGGCGCGATTAATTTTCATGACGCCTCTCCGTGTAGGGAAAAACCTGACGTAGGTCAAGCCTGAAGCCCTACAGAATCGAGCTTGAATGCGACCGTCGCTAGCGGCGGAAGTTGAATCAGAATCGACTGCTCCCGTCCCATCCACTGCACGCTTTCGCTCTGCACGCCGCCGAGATTTCCAATGTTGCTCCCACCGTACGTTTCCGCGTCGGTATTGATGATCTCGCGATAAAATCCGGCGCGCGGAACACCGAGCCGATAGTTGTGTCGCACGATCGGCGTCGCGTTGACGATGAACACGATCATTTCGCCTTCGCGCGATTTCCGAACAAATGAAACAACGCTGTTATCGGCGTCGTGGAAATCGATCCACTCGAAGCCGTCGTAGGAATCGTCCTGCTGCCACAACGCGGGCTCGCTTTTGTAGATGTAATTCAAATGCTGAACCAGCCGGCGCAAGCCGTCGTGGTTCGGAAGATCGAGAAGATGCCAGTCGAGACTTGTGTCGTGGTTCCATTCGCGCCACTGACCAAACTCGCCGCCCATGAATAAAAGTTTTTTGCCAGGCTGGCCGTACATCCACGCGTGAAACATCCGAAGGTTGGCAAACTTCTGCCATTCATCGCCCGGCATTTTCGCAATCAATGAGCCTTTGAGGTGAACGACTTCGTCGTGGCTCAGTACCAAAATGAAATGTTCGGTGAACGCGTAAAGGAGCGAGAAGGTGATGTTGCCGTGATGAAATCGCCGATAAATCGGATCGAGACTGGTGTATTCCAAAAAGTCGTGCATCCAACCCATGTTCCATTTGAATCCGAACCCGAGCCCGCCGAGATAAACCGGCCGCGAAACGCCAGGCCAGGCGGTTGATTCTTCCGCGATCGTGACGATTCCCGGAAAACGCTCGTAACAAACTTCGTTGCAGCGTTTCAAAAAATAAATCGCGTCGAGATTTTCGCGGCCGCCGAAAACGTTCGGGATCCACTGGCCCGGTTGGCGCGAATAATCGAGATAGAGCATCGACGCAACCGCATCCACTCGCAGCCCGTCGATGTGATATTTGTCGAGCCAGAACAGTGCGTTCGCGATCAGGAAATTGCGCACTTCGTTGCGGCCGAAATTAAAAATGAGCGTGCCCCAGTCCTGATGCTCGCCCTGCCGCGGGTCCATGTGCTCGTAAAGATCGGTCCCGTCGAATTCGGCCAGCGCGTGAGCGTCCTTCGGAAAATGCGCCGGCACCCAATCCATGATCACCGCGATTCCGGCCTGATGACATTTGTCGATGAAATGCCGCAGCTCGTCAGGATTTCCGTAGCGACTCGTCGGCGCGAAATAATTCGTGACCTGATAACCCCACGAACCTTCAAACGGATGTTCCGCGATCGGGAGCAGTTCGATGTGGGTGTAACCCATTTCCAACACGTAGGGAATCAGCGTCTCAGTCAGCTCGAGATAACTTAGATGCCGATTCCCTTCGTCGTTCTTTCGTCGCCACGAACCGAGATGCACTTCGTAGATCGACATCGGCGATTTTGGCCATTCCTTTTTGCGCCGCGATTCCATCCATTCGCCATCGCTCCATTGATACCGATCCAAATTGTAAACGAGGGACGATGTCGATTTTCCGTGCTGATTAAAAAACGCGAACGGATCGCTCTTGAGCAAAAGCGCGCCGGTCTGCGTCCGGATCTCGAACTTGTAGTGTGCGTTTTCGCGAACGTTCGGCAAAAATAATTCCCACGTGCCGGTCCCGAGAAGTTTGCGCATCGGATTGACGCGTCCGTCCCAGCCGTTGAAATCGCCGACCACGGAAACCCGTTGCGCGTTCGGCGCCCAGACCGCGAAGTAAACTCCGCTCGCGTCACCAACAGTTCGCAAATGCGCGCCGAATTTTTCATAAAGCTGCCAATGCTGTCCTTCGCTGAACAAATGCAGATCGACCTCGCCCATGATCGGTCCGTATTGATACGGATCTCGCGTCACCGACTCGGACCCGTTCCAATCCGTCACCCGCAGGTGATAATCGAGATCGCGCGTCGCGTTCGGAATTTTCGCCTGAAAAAAGCCGTCGCGATGAATCTTTTCCGCTTCAACTGGCGTTTGTCCATTCATCACGATGTCGATCTTGCGCGCGTCGGGCCGAAACGCGCGAATGGCCAAATCGTCCCCCATCCGATGCGGCCCAAGAATCCGGAACGGATCGGAATGCGCGCCGGAGAGAAAAGTGTTCAGCTCTTCCGGCGGCAAACCAGCCACGGAGAATGGTTTCATTACGTATTCAACCTAGAGTTCGCGCGTGGCTTTTCAACGGGCTGTGATGCATAATTGTTCCAATGCACAAAAGCGAAGACGGCGCGGTCGATGAGCTGTTGCAAACATACGGCGAGACCGGCGGCATTAATTATCTCGCCGCCGCCGCCACACTGCCGTCGCGATTGGCGATCGAAAACTCGTGCACCGATTTAATGAGCTTGATGTTCCCCGGTTTTCGGAGCGAACCGCTGGTCAGCTCGGAAGATTTGGCCGAGATCACACGCGTCCGTGTCCGCACTTTGCGCGCGCGATTGAAAACTGAGATCTGCCGGAGCCTCGGAAAAATTCCGCCGAACGAAGCAACCGAAACCGAGGCGGAAAGATTTCTAACGAAATTTTTCGCCGACCTTCCAAATGTTCGCCGTCTGCTTTGGACCGACATCGACGCCGCGTTTGAAGGCGATCCGGCGGCGCGAAGTTACGAAGAAATTATTCTCGCCTACCCATCGCTCGAAGCGATCGCGATCCAGCGAATGGCGCACGTCCTTTACGAAATGAATCTGCCCCTGATTCCGCGAATCATGACCGAGTGGGCGCACAGCCGGACCGGGATCGATATTCATCCCGGCGCGAAAATCGGGACGCACTTTTTCATCGATCATGGCACCGGCGTCGTCATCGGCGAAACCTGCGAGATCGGAAAACGAGTGAAGCTTTATCACAGCGTCACTCTCGGGGCGCGCAGTTTTCAAAAAGACGAGCACGGCAAAATCAAAAAAGGCGGCAAACGTCATCCGACCGTGGAAGACGACGTGACAATTTATCCGGGTTCGACCATTCTCGGCGGCCAAACTGTGATCGGCGCAAGATCGACAATCGGCGGGAACGTTTTCCTGGTGCAAAGCGTTCCGCCCGATTCGTTGGTTTATTATGAGGAGAAACAACTCCGGATCGTGCCGAAGAAGAAAAAGAAACCAACCAGCAGCCGCGACGAGTTCAGCGAATGATTTACTTGGATTACAACGCGACCACGCCGCTTTGCGACGCCGCGCGCGAAGCAATGGAGCCATATTTCTCTAAACATTTCGGCAATCCATCGAGTATTCACCGCGCCGGGCGCAACGCGCGCTCTGCGGTCGATAACGCCCGCGACAAAATCGCGGCGCTCATCAAAGTGAAGCCAAACGAAATCGTTTTCACCGGCGGCGGAACCGAATCGTGCAATCTCGCTGTGCTCGGTCTCGCGCGCTGCGGAATCGACCGCGGCGGTCACGTGATTTGCGAAAAGACGGAACATCACGCCGTACTTCACGCCGTCGAGCATTTGGAGAAACACGAAGGCTTTGAAGTCACGTGGCTCGACACTTCGAACGACGGCGTTGTCGATCTTGATCAGCTCGCCAATTCGATTCGACCGGAAACGCGTTTGGTCTCGATCATGCACGCGAACAATGAGACCGGTGTGATTCAGCCGATAAAGGAAATCTCGAAAATTTGTCGCGAGCGCGGCGTGTTGTTGCACAGCGATTGTGTGCAAGCGTTCGGCAAGATCGACATCGACCCCGCCTTGGCGGGGCTGGTCGATGCCGCCAGCTTTGCCGCGCATAAATTTTACGGACCGAAAGGTGTCGGATTTCTTTATCTCCGAAGTGGTTTGTCGCTGCAACCGGTCTTGTTTGGCGGCGCGCACGAAAATCAGCGCCGGCCGGGAACCGAAAATGTTCCCGCGATCGCAGGCATGGCTGCGGCCGCGGAATTTGTTTTGGGAAATCAGCACGCGGAGCAAGATCGATTGCTCAAATTGCGGGACGAGCTTTGGAACTTGATTTCGCAAAATGTTCCGGACGCGAAACTCAATGGCGAAAGCGCGCCGCGACTCGCGAACACGCTCAATGTCAGTTTGCTCGGCGTTGATTCCGAGATGCTGCTCATCGCGCTCGATCTCAAAGGCGTCTGCGCGTCGAGCGGCTCGGCTTGCATGGTCGGAAGTGTTTCGGCGTCGCACGTCTTGCTCGCGATGGGTTTGCCGATGGAACGCGCGCGATCTGCCGTTCGGCTTTCCTTAGGCAAACAAACCACCGCCGAAGAAATCGCCGCGACCGGAAAAATCATCGGCGAAATTGTGGATCGCGTGACCAAACGCAAGAGCGCGCATGCGGTCGCTTAGGTCCGCGCCGGACTGGCGGTTGTTTAAGCAACTCGAGCTTCTGTTTGTGGGTGGAACGCGCAGTCCCTTGCGCGTTGATAAAACAAATGCGGCTCCGCCGCCTAATTTAACATCGCCCTCGGAGAGGCCGATCCACCCCAGAACACGCGATTACGCCTTGGAAACACAAGCGCGCGAACTTCTTCGCGCGCTCGGCGCCGGCAAACTTGCGCGCGAAGTTCGGGTGGAATGGAATTCACGGATGCGAAGCGCCGCCGGTCGTGCCGATTATCGCGAAAAATTAATTTCGTTGAACCCAGCGCTTCTCAATCTCGATTCTGTTAACGGCCACTCCGGCTCGGAGGTGGGTCGAACGTTGCGACATGAGCTCGCGCATTTGCTCGCGCAATGGCGAGTCGGGCGACGCCGAATTGCGCCACACGGAATGAAATGGCGACAAGCGTGTCGCGATTTGGGAATCGGTGACGAAGCGCGTTGCCACAGTCTGCCGTTCGCGACGAAAAGTTTTTCGCCGCGATTTGTTTATGTCTGCCCGAATTGCAAAGAAAAATTTCCGCGCGTGCGCAAAATTCGCCGCGCGATCGCGTGTCTGGCCTGCTGCCGAAAACATAACGGCGGCGATTTCGATCCGCGCTTTCGGCTGCGGCTCACGACGAAGTTGTAGTCGACGTTTGAAAACGCGGTCAGGCTTTTCGGGCCTTCCGCTCAAAGGTTGCGATCCTGCGAATCAGTTTTTTCTCCTCCGCTGCTCGCTGGTCGGCAGGGATGTCGCAGAGTTTTGCTAACGCCACTCCGATTTCGTACATCTCATTAGTTAATCCTTTGCGCGGAGGAGTAATCTCACCGCGTTGAGATCCAAGCGTGAACTCGACAGTTGGCGCATCCATGAAAAGATACATTTTTTCTTCCGCGCGCGTACGCGAAAGCATGGTTCTCCATGCATTCTGCAGAGCGTATGCAAGTTCCTCGCTAATCGGTGCATCCTTACGCGACGTTCGAATCGCTTCGTGCGGGTCGCCCCTGCGCTGATCTTCTAGAATGTTCCAGATGCTGCTGCGTGATCGTGTCACCGTAACGTAATAGGACTTGTACGGGTGTTCTGCACGCTTCGTCGCGCGCACGCCATAGACAGACACGGCCCATTCCGGATCTGCCCAGCCCGGCTCGTAAATCATCCGTCCAAACTGCGCTGGTGTGACTAACAGCTTCTTGTAGATGACTCTTCGGTACTCTCCAGATCCACCAGCCTCACGTTTCACTGGCACAAGATGACTTGTCTGTGATTGCGCGCTTACCGTCGCGCAAAGAATAAACGCGACGACTAACCAAAGTGGGCGGGGGTTCATGAGCATAACCAGAATTAGGTCAAAACTGATTCGGATTAAACATCAACGTCGGCCTTATCCCCCTTTGCCGCTTTTTGGCCGCGGAGTTTTGCCTGGATGAAGTTGTCGATCTTTCCGTCCATGACTTCCTGGACGTTGCTGGTCTCGGCGCCGGTACGGTGGTCTTTGACCATTTGATACGGCTGAAAAACGTAGGAGCGAATCTGGTTGCCCCACGCGATCTCGCCTTTCTCGCCGTATTGCCGGTCGATCTCGGCGCGTTTTTTGTCCTGCTCGATCTGATAAAGTTTCGCTTTTAACATTTTGAGCGCGAGATCGCGGTTGCGGCCCTGGCTGCGCTCGGCCTGACACGCGACCACGATGCCGGTCGGTTTGTGCAAAATGCGCACGGCAGTTTCCACTTTGTTCACGTTCTGGCCGCCTTTGCCGCCGCTCCGGAAAGTGTCGATCTCGAGATCGGCTGGATTAATTTCGATCGGCGCGGTGTCGGCGATTTCGGGAACAACATCAACGCTCGCGAACGATGTGTGCCGGCGTTTGTTGGCGTCGAACGGCGAAATCCGAACCAGCCGATGCACGCCGCGCTCGGTTTGGAGATAACCGTAAGCATACTCGCCGCTCACCAGGAGCGTGACCGATTTGATCCCGACTTCTTCGCCGGTCTGAACATCGACAATCTGCGATTTCAAACCGCTGCGCTCGATCCAGCGCTGATACATGCGCAGGAGCATGTCGGCCCAATCGCACGATTCGGTGCCGCCGGCGCCGGAATGAATGGTGAGGAACGCGTTTGAGCGATCGTTCTCGCCGGAAAGAAACTGGCGCAGCTCGAATTCCTCGAGCTTGTGGATCAGGCGATCGTGTTCGTTCGCGACTTCTTTTTCGGCCTGCGCGCGGTGCGCGTCGTTTTTCTCTTCGGCCGCGAGTTGATGAAGCGCGTCGAAATCCTCGATCTCGCGTTCAAGCTCGTGAAACGGATTGATCAACGATCGCAGGCGCGAGACTTCGTCGACATCGCTTTGCGCGCGCTCGCGATTGTTCCAAAAATCGGGTGCCGCCATCCGCGCTTCGAGCGCGGTCAGTTTTTCCTGCAGTTTAGGCAGGTCAAAGAAACCTCCGCAGCTCGCGCACGCGCGACTTCAAATCTTCGGCGTCAACGGTGGTTTCGGTAGGCATGGGGGAAAGATAATCGCGGGCGCTAATTTGTCATGTCGAGCGAAGTCGAGACATCTCTAGATATTTCCGAAAATCTCCTCAGATAGATCAACCCAGCGAGGATTAATACTCTCGATCAACGCGATCTTCTTTTTGCGCGACCAATTTTTCAACTGCTTCTCGCGCGCGATTGCATCGTCCACGTACCAGTAATGCTCCCAAAATACTAGTTTGTGACACCGATAATCTGCCGTGAATCCAGGGATGTCGCCCGACTGATGTTCGCTGACTCGCCGCGTTAAATCATTTGTCATCCCGATGTAGAGCACGGAATCGAGCTTGTTGGTCATGATGTAGGCCCAGAAGTCGCATTCGCGCGGCATGGGGAGAAATATTTAGAGATTCCTCCACTTCGGTCGGAATGACAAAAAGCGGAAACACTCAGCGCCGCGCGGACTCTTTCCGCTTGTCCGCTTGCGCGGCGGCGGATTCGATCCGGAAAACGGTTTCGCCTTCCTTCATCAAATCGAGCCGGTCGCGCGCGGTGATTTCCAGATAAGCGGGATCGGTTTTGAGGAGATTCACTTCGCGTGTCTGTTTCGAAAGCAGCGCTTGTTGTTCGTCGCGTTGCGCCTG
>Ga0070707_100007358_pt1 | contig 10227 bp, 11 predicted proteins | sample KBSK5502metaG_FD_65468 | JGI IMG/M metagenome (GOLD analysis project Ga0070707, IMG submission 65468) | Corn, switchgrass and miscanthus rhizosphere microbial communities from Kellogg Biological Station, Michigan, USA - KBS K5-50-2 metaG | ecosystem: Host-associated > Plants > Roots >... | reverse complement strand
CCCGCGCTGTTCTTCGAGGCGTACGGCATGGTCGAGCTCGCGGGGGCCGCGATGGCGAAGGTCATGCCGCCGGGCCCGGTGCAGATGCCGAAAGGGTTCGCCGGGATGCCGATCTTCCCGTATCGCGTGAAGGTCGTCGACAAGCGCGGACGCGAGCTGCCCCGGGGCCGCGTCGGGGAGCTCTGCGTGCGGGGGCCGGGGGTGCTCGAGGGATATCACAAGGATCCCGGCGCGACCGGAAAGGTGTTGGACGGCGGGTGGCTTCGAACCGGCGACCTCGCGCGGATCGGGCCGCTCGGCGCGGTGTTCCTCGAAGGGCGGCAGAAGGACGTGATCAAAGTCGGCGGCTACTCGGTCTTCCCGGTCGAGGTCGAAGAGGAGATCCGCCGTCACCCGAAGGTCGCCGACGCCGCGGTGCTCGGCATCGCGGACGCGACCAAGGGGAATGTGGTCGGCGCGGCCGTCGTTCCCACGAAGGGATCGAAGCTGACCGCTGCGGAGATGGATCGATGGGCGCGCAAGGAGCTCGCGTCGTACCGCCGGCCGAAACGCTGGCTCGTGGTGAAAGAGTTCCCGCGCGGCTCGACGCGGAAGGTGAACAAGAAGGCGCTCGCGGCGGAGTTCGACGGCGCGCGATGACCGACCCGAAGATCTCGACCGTCTATCTCGGTCAGTTCACGGACGAGCACGCCGAAGCGATCGCCGGCGCGCTCGAAGAGGCCGGGATCGTCTGGTGGCACAAGCGGACGGGACGCTTCGTGCGGACGCTGTTCGCGGGTGACTGGGGCGTGCGTCTGTTCGTCGACGAAGCGCGACTCGACGAAGCGCGCGAGATCGCGAAGAGAGCGCAGGGTTGATGCGCTACGTACCGTGGGACGACATGCACGGGCAGCCGAACATCATCGTCGACGGGTACCCGGCGGACGGCACGCTGATCACGCTCTCGCACTGGGTGGGGAGCGGATCTCCTGACGAGATCGCCGACGACCTGTCGACGCAGATCGCGTTCCGGTACCTCGACCGGCCGGACCTCCACGTCGCCGCTGAAGCGGTTTCGAACAACCACTTCGACGAGGATGGCTTGTGCGGCATCTACGCCGTCCTTCACCCTTCCGACGCGCAGGCTCGCCGTGAACAGATCATCGACGTCGCGTCCGCCGGGGATTTCGGCGTCTTCCGTTCCCGCGAAGCCGCCCGCGTCGCGTTCGCGCTGATGACCTACGCGGACGAAGACCGCTCGCCGCTCGGCAACGCCGTGTTTTCGCAGGCTTACCAGCAGCAGTCGGCCGCTATGTACGGCGAGGGTCTCGTGAAGCTGCCGGAGCTGCTCGCCGAGCCGGACCGGTTCCGTTCGCTCTGGGAGGCGGAGGACGCGTGGCTCGGGCGCGACCTCGAGCGGGGCGAACGCGGCGAGATAAAGATCGAAGAGCTCCCCGACATCGACCTCGCCATCGTGCGGTTGCCGGAGAACGGCGACGCGCCAATCTCCTCGGAGGCGGACATCCTCGGGTGTCACCAGGGCGCGATCCACAACCGAACCGGCATGTTCCGAACGCTCGTGATCCGCGGGGATCGCTTCATCGTGCGGTACCGCTACGAGACCTGGGTTCGGTACGTCTCGCGGCCGACGCTTCCGCGCGTCGATCTCGCACCGCTCGCGACCGAGCTGACGTCGCGCGAGTCCTCCGGCGCCGCGTGGACTTTCGACGGCAACGACAACCTGACGCCGAAGCTTCGCGTGCAGGGCGACGGCGAAACCTCGCTGACGCCCGAGGAGTTCACGGCGGAGGTCACCGGGTTCTTACGCCGGGCGGCGACGCCCTGACGAGCCGGGTTCCCGAGGCGTCGCTGCTACCCTGAAACACCTCGCCCGGGTGGCGAAACTGGCACATACGCGGTGGCCTTAAAAGCTACTGTCCCCTTAGTGGGGCGTGGGGGTTCGAGTCCCTCCCCGGGCACGTCTTGTAGCACACGCGTCGAACTCCTGCCCGACGTCGGTTCGTAGAGAGGAAGCGGCACGAGTTGCCCGACGGGATTACTTAATGGTGCCGCCAATCACAGCCCTGCCCTTTTCGCACGTCGCTTGGGTGTCGCAGAGGACGACCCCACCGATCCTTGGAGTACGACTCCGCCTCCAGTCGCGAAGCGACAGTGAGGTAGTTGTCCCGCCGGTCGCTGTGCGCCGACGGGACTTACCCCTCCCTTCGATGCCGGCTCACCGGCGCTGCTATCTCAGTCTTGCGTCCTGTTACAAACGGGAGGAGAATCAGCCCAAGGGGCGACCTAGTCGTGGCGACGAGTCCACGGTTCCGGGGTTGGAATTGATCGGAAGCGTCCGGTCGAGCTTCGCAGGCGGAGCTGTTCTCATGAGCCTCCTGTTCGTCACTCTCGCCCCAGACAAGGCCGTCGCTGTTGAGTATGACTGCACGACCGAAGAGCAGGTCTTTGCCCAAGCATTGAATCAGCAACCCCAGGACCAAGGTGTGTTCGTTCAGAACATGGTCCGCGATACCGCTTTGGATTCGAACTGCCTGCCTCCACCTACTGGGCACAGCTTGCGATGGAGCACAGCTCACATGCGAGCACCCAACTCCGCCGACTGGGCAGAAGTAGGATGGAAGAGCTATTGGAGCCCACAACAGACCTCGCACGTGTTCGATTTCTTCTGGGAAACGGGAGAAGGCTATCTCCAAACGGGCGGAGCCGAGCTTGCTGCAGATAACTATGTCAACACTTGGATGTACTTCAAGGTGTTGAATGTTGGCAGCGACGTTTGGAAGTTCTACATCGATTACAACCGCGATGGGCAGTACGAATATATTCAGCCACCAAACGGCGCTCGCGTAACGAACATGACGCTAGGGTGGCCTCAATCGGAGACCGGTCGCCGAGGAGCGACGGTCTACTACGATCATTTTTCTCAGCTCAAATACAAGTCGCCAGCGGGGGTTTGGTATTACTGGAGCGGTGTCTTCGACCGTGCCGACACAGATTATGACTATCACTGCCACAAGGACGCCAGTACCGAGTATGAGGTACACACCCCTAACACAGACCATCTTCCTGGATCCCCTAACTATTGCGGGTGATGGCATGCGCATGAGGCTCGTCTGGGTTCTTCCGCTGGTGCTCCTGTTCGCATGCGCGTCAAAGACGTCCCAGCTACGAGACGCTGGACCAGATCAGACCTCATCTGGCTCCCAAAGCGTTCCAGCGAACTGGGACAACCCCATTGACGGCGATCCAGTCAACTCGTTCGACGACGGAAGATCAGACGTCGGATTCAGTGCACGTCAACCGCAGAACTTGGGGGACCCAAAGTCGATCTTTGTCACTCGGCTGTCTGGAAGTCAAAGACAGGATCGCGTACTGGCGTTCGTGTTTGACACCGCGAGCTACGGTCGCGTCGTTGTCATCGAGGAACCGCTTCGGATCACGGCAGCCGAATGGCTGAAATCGATCCAAGCAAATGCTGCATCCAATGGCAGTTCTGGTACGTCAGGGAGAGCTGATGTGGTTACGATCAAAGGCGGCGTCCAAGCGGAGATCACAACAAGCGGGGACCTCGCGCACTCGGACATTCGATGGATAGAAGGAACAATGCAGATTCTCGTTCGCGGACCGACCCTCAATCACGATGAGTGTCTCGAACTCGGGAACAAAGTCTAGGCGCGTCCTGTCGAAGGGCCAGTTCCCCGCGGAGTGCGCTTACGGAGTCCGTCCCTTCCCGGGCATGCGAGTCATTCGCTTCGAAGAACGAGCGCCGGGGGCGTGCGCGCCGCGGAGCGCGCCCGGCATCGCCGCGATGAGGTTCGCGAGCAGGATGACGGCCGGGGCCAGAAGGACGAGCACGAGCGCCGTCACGCTCGGCTGCGGCACGACGCCGATACTGTTTGCGACCCGCGTCCACAGCCATCGTCCAATCAGTATCCCGAGCGGAAGCCCGATCACGACCGCCGCCATCGCGATGAAGGTCGCTTGCCACGCGACGACCCGACGCGCTTGGCCGCGGACGAACCCTACGGTTTTCAGGATCGCCCACATCGCGGCGTCGTCGCCGGATCGACGTCACGGGCACGTGTGCGAGCGCGGCCGCTCCGAGCCCGGCGAGCCTCCCACCCGCGGCGGTCAGTCGCCGCCGGCGCGGAGGACGCGCTCGGGATGGTCCTCGAGCTCGTGCAGCTTGTCGAGCATCTTTTCGAACGTCGAGTCGAACGGCGACTGCTTCCGCGTTCGTTTCAGCGGGTTCGCGTACGCGATGATCTGCGCGCCGACGAACTGGTGCCAGGCGCCGATCTCCTTGAGTTTGTCGGAGACGGCGCGTACCAGCTTGTTGGCCTCGACGACGGTCGCCGCCCGCGATTGCCGGACCTCGAAGCTCTTGGACAGCGGCTGATCGAGGAAGCCGTCGCACTTCTTCAAGATGGGTTCGAATGAGCTTCCCGCGAGCCGGCCCGACTCCTCGTAGCCGAGGCCGAGCGTCACGTAGTGGGCGTGTTCCACCGAGTCCGCGACGGCCGCCTCGTCTTCGCCGAGGTCCGGGCTCGTCTCGACGAGCTCGCGGTAGATCGACAGCGCGACCGCCGATCGCTCCCGGATGTTCGGCTCCTTCTCGACGTTGAGGCTGAGCATGCGGCGCGCGAGCTCGGGCGGCACGACCACCGCAGGGATCTCCTTCAACCCCAGCGCGCGCGCGGCGAGGAACCGATGCTGACCGTCGATGATCACGTAGCCGTCGTGCTGCGGGACGACGACGAGCGGCGCGAGGAAACCGACTTTTTCGATCGAGGCCGTCACGCGGCCGACGTGCGGCTCGCTCGGCTTGCGCTGGTGTTTGATCACCTCGAGCCGATTCGCCGGGATGAGCGCGAACGTCAAGGCCTGCTTGTTCGCCGGGTCGGCGAATCCGAAGCCGTCATCGTCCGACGCAGCTTTCGTCGCCCGCCCCGCGGGCTTGCGCTCCGCCATAGGAGGCATCCTACGTCGGGGCGCCGCCCGCGGGCACGGCGCGGACGCCTCTGTTCGGATTGCTCGCCGTCGCGAAGCGACGGTACCGTTCGGCGGCCATGATCTCGCTATCCACGACGGACGGCATCGCCGTCCTCACCTTGCAGAACCCCCCTGGGAACGCGCTCGATCCCGAGTTCATGGAGACGATCCTCGGCGGCATCGACGAGGTCGAATCCTCCGACGCCCGCGCGCTGATCGTCACCGGCGAGCGCAACGTGTTCTCGGCCGGGGCGGACCTGTTCGGGGTGCTCGACGCGGAACGCGACGACATCGCCGCCGGCGTGCGCACGATGTCACGGCTGTTCGCGCGCCTGTTCACCCTTCCCAGGCCCACCGTCGCCGCGGTGAACGGGCATGCGATCGCCGGGGGGAGCGTGATGACCTGCGCGTGCGATTACCGCATCGCCGCCGCCGGCGACCATCGGCTCGGCTTCTCCGAGCTCGCCGTCGGGGTGCCGTTCCCGGCGTGGGCGCTCGAGATCCTCCGCTTCGGCGTCGGATGGAAGAACGTCCGTGACCTGGCGCTCATGGCGCGGACCGTTTCGGTGGACGAGGCGCGAGCCATGGGCATCGTCGACGAAGTCGTGCCGCCTGAGGAGCTCATGGAGAAGGCGATGCGCTCCGCGCAGCGGCTCGCGCGTGTTCCGGCGGGGACGTACGCGGTGACGAAGCGGGCGCTGATCGCGCCGGCACTCGCGCGCGTGGAAGCCCTCGGAGAAGCACACGATCGCGAGGTCGTCGACCTGTGGGCGAGCGCAGAGGTGCACGCCGCGATCCGCGAGTTCCTCGAGCGCACGATCGGCAAGAGCTCGCGCTGAGCCCTACGGCACCGCCGCCCTCGTACGCGGAGGCGCCCGGCCGTGGGCCGGGCGCCGGTCACCGTTCGAATGAGCCTAGATGCTGCAGCTATTGATGCCGCGCTTCGCGTAGTACTGCTGGTGGTAGTCCTCCGCCTCCCAGAACTCTCCGGCATCGGCGATCTCGGTCGCGATCGGCTTGGAGAATCGGCCCGATTCTCCGAGGCGCTGCTTCGACTTCTCGGCGGTGTCTCGCTGGTCGGCGTCGTGGACGAAGATCGCCGTCCGGTACTGGTTGCCGTAGTCCGGGCCCTGGCGGTTCACCTGGGTCGGATCGTGCATCGTCCAGAAGAACTCCACCAGGTCCTCGTACGACACGACGTTCGGGTCGAACGTGACCTCGAGTGCTTCGGCGTGGCCGGTCGTGTCCGTGCAGACCAGCTTGTAGCCGGGGTCCTCGACGAAACCGCCGGTGTAGCCGACGCGGGCGTCCGTCACTCCCTTGATCCGCCGGAACGCGTCCTCGACATGCCAGAAACATCCCGCCGCGAACGTCGCCTTTTGAAGGGTCTTGGTCTCCACTGACTGGCTCCTTCCTCGCTGCCACCCTTGATAACGCCGGGCGATACAAGAGTGTGCCCGGCCTGCCGGATCGTTACGCCCGGCGCCAGAGGATGCGTTCTCCCTCCTGCTCACGGACGATCAAGCCCTCGGTTTCGGCCAGGACCAGGTGGGAGAGCACCTCGAAGAACGCGGCGAAGCGGTGGAAGCCGGGGAGGTCGTTGCCGAAGATCTCCGGCACGACGTCCCAGGCCGTCTTCGCGCCGCGCCCGAGCGCGTCGACGATCGCTTTCAGCCGGTACTCGTGGTGGGCGACGATGCGGCCGACGTGGGAGGCCGGATCGAGGAACGGCTCCCCGTGCGCCGGCAGCCCCAGCCGGTAGCCCCCCTCGCCGATCCGCTTGAGCGAGTCGAGGAAGTCCCCGAGAGGGTTCGGGTTCCCGCCGGGGAAGTACCCGACGTGCGGGGTGATCTTCGGCAGGATGTGGTCGCCGGTCAGCACGATCTGCTCGTCGCCCAGCGCGAAACAGCAGTGGCCCGGCGAATGGCCGGGCGTGTGCATCACGCGCACGAAGCGGTCGCCGAGGTCGAAGACCTGCTCGTCCTCCAGGTACGCGTCCGGCGCCGCCGGCCGGTACTCCTTCGCGCCGAGGAGCGGCGGCGACCCCTCGAACTGGGGCCCGCCGTGCGCCGTCAGGAACGCGCCGAACGTCTGCTCCCCGCCCCACAACGATTCGTACATCATCTCAACGTCGCGCCGGTGGATCATCACCTTCGCGCCGGAACGCTCGCGGATGGGGCGGCTCATCCCGTAGTGATCCGGGTGGTGGTGCGTGATGAGAACGGAGTCGATCTCCGTGATCGGCACGCCGGCCTCGGCCAGGCCCGCGTCCAGCGCGGCCACGCCGTCGTCCGTCGTCATGCCGGTATCCACGAGCAGCCAGGGCTCCGGGCCGATCAGGTACGCGTTGCAGAAGCCGAGGTGCTCGGCGCCGGGGATCGCCGGCAACGGGATGGGGATGCGCCACAGCTTCGGCGCGAGCTCGCTCGCGACGGCCACGACTAGCCGTGCAGCTCCTCGCGGATCTCGAACGTCACGTCGAGCTCCACGACCCAATGCGTGATGCGGTTGTCGTCGAGCTCCATGCGAAGTTCCCGCACGCGCGCGCGGCGAAGGCCGCGGATCGTGACGCCGGCGCGTGCGATCGCGAGCTCGATCGCTTCCGCCACCCCGTTCGGCGACGTGCCGGTGAGCTGGATCGTCTTTTCGACCATGGCTCTCTCCCGTTGAAGACCGAACCCCAACGTTATCCGGGGTCGAGGCCCCAAGCGAGCCGAGCGATCAGACGAACCGCTGTCGCAGCATCGCGCCGAGCAGGTTCAACGTGAGCCGTTCGACCCGGGGATCGGCGCGGCCGTCGCCGCACCGTCCGAACGGCGTCGGACCGAGCGCGCACGCGAAGTATTCGTCGCCGGCGTCGAACACGCCGACGCCGGAGGGCGCGACGTAGAACGTGGTGTCTTGCTCCATCTGGAGCGGGCCGCATGGAAGCGGCGTGCGGGCGACGATGACGACGCCGGGCGGCTCGGGCGCGCCGGCGTAGACGCGGTCGTATTCCCCCTGGATCAACCGTGGAACGCCGACGCCGCGACGAAGGCCGGTGCCGCGGAAGAGCCACGTCGGACGCGCGCTGGGCGTCCAGTCGAACGCGTGGCCCGGGCAGCGGTCCGCGCCGGGGCAGCAGTCGTATTGGGCGCCGAGAAAAGCCTGTTCGGGGTCGGAGACGGGCCGGCTGCGCCAGTTGCCGGTGGACTCGGCGGGGTCGGTTCGCGTGACGGGGTCCTCGCTCGCGACCTTGTAGTTGACCTCGATGCGGTCGGGTCCGAGCGGCGACGGCTCGAACCGGATGTGCCGGTAGACGTCGTTCGCGCCGAGGAACGCGAGGCTGGTTCCGCCGGAAAGGGCGGTCTCGAGCGCCGTCCGCATCGGGCGCGAGTAGTACTCGTCGTGTCCCGTCGACAGGAAGACCCGCCGGTTTTCGAGCCCCACGGTTCCCCGGTCCAGGTCGACGCTCGTCGCGTAGGCGGCGTCGATGCCGCGTGATTCCAGGAGCTCGATCGTCTGCAGTTCTCCGTTGAAGATGCCGCCCGCGCCCGGCCACCGGTACGGCCGGTCGAACGACACCGCGCGCGACCGCGTCGCGCAGATGTCGCAGGGGACAGGCGACGGGCCGCGGTAGAGGCTGCGCCCTCCCCACAGGTTGTACGCCTGCCACGTGGTCACCGCGGACACGAGCAGCACCGGCGCCCGGGGAACCCGCTCCCGTACCGTGAACGGGACGTAGGACTGCGAGCCATCCGCATCGGTCAGCTTCGTCAGGTACTCGCCGGACACCCAGCGCCGCCCGGTCGCGACGCGGAACGTCGGTCGCCAGGAGCATTCGACGGTCATCCGGGGGCCCACGGTCGGGCACGCGCTCTGACGATCGCCCGGCGCCGCGCCGACCGAGGAGACGAGTTTTGCTCCCGCACCGCCGTACCAGCCGAGCCGGAAGACGTCCGCCCGCACCGACGACGCCCGCGTCCGCACGTACAGGCGGACGACCTGCCCGGCCGCGACGCTCACCGGCGCCGCGTACCCCAACACCTCGGAGCGAGCACCCTTGTCGAGGAGCCACGCCGTCGTCCCCGGCAGCCGGTTCTCGATCGCGATCGGGGAGGGCGATCGGACCGAGAAGGCGCGACTGCGGTGGATGGCCGGGAGGTGCGGGATCGCGACGGCGGGCGCCGGGAGCGGGCGGCCGGCGGTGTGACGCCACGGCTGAACTGCGGCGACCAGCACCGCGAGAAGCGTCGCCGCGACCAAAGCGATACGCCCGAGGGCCCTCGACGTCATCTTCCCCCGACATCGCGTGCGGACCTGGCGGGGGATACTTTGGCCCTCGGCACGGTAAGAAGAGGTTCAGTCGAGGTGAATTCCGCCGCCCGTTTCTGTGAAGGAGGTCCGTTGCGCGTCTGCTTGATGGTCGAGGGGCAGGAAGACGTCTCCTGGAACCAGTGGGTGTCGCTGGCGCAGGCGTGCGAGGACGCCGGACTCGATGGGTTGTTCCGTTCCGACCACTACCTGTCGTTCGGGCATCCGCGCGAACGACAGGTGCTCGACGCGTGGACGACACTCGCGGGGCTTGCGCGGGCCACGTCCCGAATACGACTCGGCACGCTGGTTTCGCCCGCGACGTTCCGGCATCCGTCGAACCTCGCGAAGGCGGTCGTCACCGTCGATCACATCTCGAACGGACGCGTCGAGCTCGGACTGGGTGCGGGCTGGAACGAAGCCGAGCACACCGCCTACGGCTTCCCGTTCCCGTCGACGCGCGAGCGGCTCGAGATCTTCGCGGAGCAGGCGGAGATCGTCCACCGTTCCTGGCACGCCGGGCCGTTCGATTTCGCCGGCAAGCACTACACCGTCGAGGGCCTCGAGGCGCTCCCCAAGCCGGTCCAGGATCCGCATCCCACCTTCATCGTCGGCGGGCACGCGGGCCCGAAGTCGCTCGCGATCGCGGCGAAGTGGGCGGACGAGTACAACACCACATTCGCCGCCGCCGAGGAGTGCGCCCGGCGCCGGCGCCTCGTCGAGGACGCGTGGGAGCGTGAAGGTCGCGACCCAGGGACGGTCGTCTTCTCGCTGATGACCGGGTGCATCGTCGGCGAGGACGCCGGCGATCTCGGCCGGAGGGCGGCGAAGCTGATGCTCGCCGAGGGCGACCCGCACGAGTGGCTGTTGAGCCTTCCCGAGCCCTACCTGACCGGCACGGTCGAGCAAGCGGCGGAGAAGCTCCGGGCGCTTTCCAAGGCGGGC
>Ga0070707_100007356_pt1 | contig 10228 bp, 10 predicted proteins | sample KBSK5502metaG_FD_65468 | JGI IMG/M metagenome (GOLD analysis project Ga0070707, IMG submission 65468) | Corn, switchgrass and miscanthus rhizosphere microbial communities from Kellogg Biological Station, Michigan, USA - KBS K5-50-2 metaG | ecosystem: Host-associated > Plants > Roots >... | reverse complement strand
CGGAGGCGATTATGATAAATTCCTTGGAGGCGATCACGCCTGGGGTGGCGGCATCGACGCAAAGTACTTCTTTCGGCGCTATTTCGGCGTCGGAATTGAAGGGTTTGGTCTGGCCGCTCACGGCAGCGATTACGACATCGAAGACTTCGGTAGCGTCGAGTTCTCGAAGGATAGCCTCCACCATGCTGTTGGGGGTGTACTCGGCACGCTGACGTTGCGTTATCCGATTCGTTGTACCCGCTTTTCGCCTTACGTGTGGGCCGGTGGCGGTGGAATATTCGGCGGTGAGAACGAGCACCAGTTTTATGTCGGTGGTTTGGCCCAGACCGTCCGTGAAGAGAGTGAATCGCGAGGCATGGGCCAGTTCGGTGGTGGTCTGGAAATCCGCATCACCCCGCACATTGGCTGGATCGGCGATTTTAGTTGGAACGTGGTCGATGGACCTCGTAATAATTTCGGAATGGCCCGGACGGGAATTAATTTCGCGTTCTAGGACTCACAGTCCGCCTTTCAAACGCCGGAACGTCCGCGTGCGTTCCGGCGTTTTCTTTAATGCAAAGATCGGCAATGGATGGTTGGTAGGCCATTGATCGTTTGCCAAGCCAACGGCCAGCGTGAAAATTAGCTCGATGTCTTTTGCCAATACGCTGGACAATCTGCTACTCGAAAAGTCGCCGCTTGTGCGCACATTCGAGCAGCTCATTGCGCCAAAGTCCGATGCCGGCCTCGAGTCGATGGCGCGAGCTTCACGCGCGCTCACTCTGCAAAATTTTGGACGGACGATGCGCCTTTTCGCGCCGCTTTATCTTTCGAATGAATGCATCAACAACTGCCGTTATTGCGGCTTTTCGCGCGACAATCCAATTTTGCGCGTGACGCTCACTGTCGATGAAGTGGTAGCCGAAGCGCGTCACCTTCTGCAAGCAGGTTTTCGGCAGATTTTGCTTGTTGCTGGCGAGCACCCCAAATTCGTGAGTTGCGATTATCTCGGCGATTGTGTCCGCGCTCTGAAGTCAGATTTTTCCTCCATCGCGATCGAAGTTGGCCCGATGGAAACGAAAGATTATCTTTCAATTGTCGAAGCCGGCGCGGAAGGGCTTGTCGTTTACCAGGAAACCTACAATCGCGGGGTATATGCCGAACTCCACACCGCTGGCCCAAAACGCGATTTCAATTTTCGGCTCGATACCCCGGAGCGCGGCTACGAGGCGGGTTTCCGGCGTATCGGTATCGGCGCGCTCTTTGGTCTGTCACGCTGGCAGGATGAAGCGATCGCGCTGGCAGCGCACCTTGAGTATTTGCTTAAACGCTGTTGGCAGGCCCAAATCAGCGTGAGTGTTCCCAGGTTGCGCCCAGCAGCTGGCGGGTTCCGGCCGCTTTTTACCTTGAGCGACCGCGAGTTGGCCCAATTGGTCTGCGCCTTGCGGATCAGCTTTCCGCAAGTCGGAATTGTGTTGAGCACTCGCGAAAAAGCGCCATTGCGCGATGCTCTCGTATCGCTGGGCGTGACCATGATGAGCGCGGGCAGCCATACCGAGCCGGGAGGTTACACGCGGCAGGGCGGTGAACATCTACATCGAACTATGCGCGGCCGCATCGTGGCACCAGATTTTCAGGACGGCGAAGACCAGCTCGCCACCGGACAGTTTGAGGTTAGCGACGAGCGTTCACCGGCCGAAATCGCGGAGGTTTTGCGGCGACGCGGTCTCGAGCCGGTCTGGAAAGATTGGGATCAAGCATTGACTGCGGTATGACAATCTCGCTCAATGGCGAAAAGGCGGATGCGCGCGGCGCAGAAACAATTGCGGATCTGGTAGAACGTTATCAAATGACGCCGCAAACGGTTTTAATCGAACACAACGGCGTCGCCTTGCATCGACATGAATGGCCCCGGCGCTCTTTAGCCGAGGGCGATCGTGTCGAATTTGTTCGCGTTGTGGCGGGCGGATAAAAGCCCGACAATCATTCTAGCGCGTGGTGGCCAGTCGCACGCCGAGGAGAACAAAGAGCGAACCAACGGTGCGATTTATCCACAGTCCAATCGTTTCGTTATGCCGCAGACGCTCGCTCAAACTCGCGGCGCACCAAGCCAAAATCAGACACCACGTTGTGCCGGTTGTGACAAAGGTCAGGCCCAGGACAACGAATGCCGTGATCTTATGCGGTGACGCTGGGTCGATGAATTGTGGAAGGAACGCGAGGAAGAAAAGCGCCACTTTCGGATTGAGCACGTTCGTCAACACCCCCTGGCGGAACACGGCAGCGATCGTCGATCTTCGAAAACTCAGCGGCACGAGAAATTGTTTCCGCTGTTCCAAAATCAATTTGATTCCGAGGAAACCAAGATAAGCGCCGCCGGCAAACTTGATCGCGGTGAACGCCCATGCCGTTGTCGCGAGAAGGGCCGAGAGGCCGAGTGCGGCCGCGCAAGTGTGAACGATGCTTCCGACCATGATGCCGAAGGCCGATGCCACTCCAGCATTGCGGCCTTGCGCCACGCTCCGGCCGAGAATGTAGGCCGTATCCGGTCCCGGCGTCAGGTTGAGCAAAATTCCCGCCGCCAGGAACAATGGAAAATCATGAACACCGACTGTCACGAGCTTGCTTTCACCACCACGCGCATCCCATCCGTCTGCACGATTGTGATCGCCGTGTTCGGCGGAATGAATTCTCCCTGTGTGACAACATCGACAACGTGCCCGGCAAACCGAGCCTTGCCGCTCGGTCGCAACATTGACAATGAAGTGCCTTGCATCCCAGGCGATAGGGCGAGGGGCGTCACAAATTCGCGCGGCACTCCGGCGAGCGACGGCCCGGGCGGGTTCGAGGTGATCAGGGCAAAGCGGCGATAAATACTCGTGCGCGGCAAATAGCGGGCAAGGAGCGTGATTACAATCGCCGCGGCGACAAGCGCCAGGAACAGATTTAGCAGCGGAATGGCAAGCGCCCGGCCAGTTGGGAAAAATGTCTCGCCGGGATAGTGATCGATCATCGCCCAGAGCAAAGATGCTAGCATGAGGAAAACACCAACTACCCCAAAAACGATGGTCGAATGGGCGAAGAAGAGAATTTCGATGATCACCAGCACCAGACCCAGGACGAAGAGCCCGACCACTTCCCAGCCGGCGAGACCGGCGAGATAGTGCCCGAGAAAAAAGAGGGCAAAACAAATGGCCGAAACCACTCCTGGCAAAGTTGCGCCGGGAATTTTGAATTCAAGGTAGGCGGCGATGATTCCGCCCAGCAAAAGAAGCGGCGCGAGCGCGGTAATCCAAAATGCGATTTGCTCAAAGCCGGTAGGATCGAATGAGATGGCTTTTCCCTTCAATCCGGCCTTTTGCATGAGATCGACGACTGAATCGGCGATCCCATCGGCCAGCAATGGCTTGCCATTAATTTTCTCTGTGGCCTCCTGGGCGCTGAGCGTAAGAACACTTCCCTTCGGATGGATCACGCGGTCGCCGATCTTGACCTCCTTATCTTTGTTCATGAACGCTTCACCCACGTCCGGATTGTGCCCATTCTTGATCGCGGAGCTTCGAATTAACGCCGTCCAGTAGGAAATGGTTTTTTCGCGTTCCGTCAGCGGAAGGTCCTCGCCCGTCGGCAAAACCGGTGCTGCCGCGCCGATCGCGCTGACCGGCGCCATGTAAATATGCTGAGTGGCCAGCGCGATGAGCGAGCCGGCCGACCCGGCGTTCGAGTTAATGAATGTGTAGGTCGGAATGGTCGCGTGGTTGAGGACGCTGGTGATTTCCTCGGCGGAATCAAGCCGCCCGCCATAGGTGTTCATTTCAAAAATAATGGCCGACCCGCCGCTGCTCTCGGCAACTTTTATGGCCCGGCGCAGAAACATGAGCAGCGACGGGGAAATTTCGCCGTGTAGCGGCACAATGACGACGTCGTCTTTGTGAACGACTTCGCGCGCGCGCGCGTTTGCCGGCGCGATCAGAACGGCCATTGCCAGGATCGATAAGAATCTTTTCATGGATTGGAAGTCGCTGCGGCTTGGGTAAATTTGCCAGCTACCGGTGGCAATTCCATCACAAACAATCGAACAAATCGCTGCGGCCAACGACATCGTCGAGGTGATTGGTTCGTATTTTCCGCTCAGACGCGCCGGCGCGAATTTCAAGGCGCTTTGCCCATTCCATCAGGAAAAGACGCCTTCTTTCCATGTCAGTCCCCAGCGGCAGACGTTCCATTGCTTCGGCTGCGGCATTGGCGGGAGCGTTTTTCGTTTTGTAATGGAATACGAGCATATCGATTTCCCGTCAGCCGTTCGCAAGCTGGCCGCGCGCGTGGGAATTCCCATTACCGAAGAGCGCGGCCCAAGGGAAGATCGGGACCGCGAAGCGCGCGGGCGGCTGGTCCGACTGCATTCGGAAGCGGCCGAGTGGTTTCACGACAATTTGTTAAAGAAGGAATTTGCCGAGCCGGCACGCGAATATTTGAAGCAGCGTAGCATAGATCGGCAAGTCGCGAAAAATTGGCAGCTCGGCTACGCGCCGGAGGGTTGGGACACGTTTTTGAAATGGGCGCTCGGTCGTGGTCATTCGCGAAGTGACCTTTTGCAAAGCGGGCTGGTAAAATTGCGCGATGAGGAACGCTCGGAGAGTGACGTTTACGATCGTTTTCGAGGCCGAATCATGTTTCCAATTTGCAACGATGTCGGTGAAGTGATCGCGTTCAGCGGTCGGCTTTTGCAGAGCGATGCAGAAGCGGCGAAATATCTGAATTCGCCCGAGACGCCGCTTTTCCGGAAAGGCAAAGTGCTCTTTGGGCTGCACAGGACAAAACGCGGCCTTATCGAAGCACATTCGGCCATCGTTTGCGAAGGCCAACTTGATTTAATCACGCTATTCGAAGCTGGAATCACGAATGTGGTTGCCCCCCAAGGCACGGCATTTACGGAAGAGCAGGCGCGTCTCCTCAAGCGCTTTGTCGATGAAGTGGTGCTTTGTTTTGACGCCGATGAAGCCGGGCAAAAGGCGGCGGAACGCTCGCTAGACGCACTTTTGCAGAACGATCTGGTCGTGCGGGTGGTCGAAATGCCGCCCGGTCAGGATCCGGACTCCCTTCTGCGACGGGATGGGAAAGAGGCATTTGAAAAACGCGTCGCAGAGGCGCGCGATTTTTTCGATTACTGGATCGACCGCGAAGTGACAGACGTCGATCTAAATTCGTTAGGCCTAAAGATGCAGGTGGCGCGAAGCTTGGCGGGGACGATTTCGCATGTGCGCGACCAGTTCATGCGGGGAGAAATCGTGAGCAAAGTGAGCGCGCGTCTCGGCGTTCCGGTTTCTGACTTTGAGGCTCTGCTTGTGAAACAAGGGCGAGAGCTGCGCGCAACGCGCGTGACTGCGGGTGCGCCTGAGCATCGTCTGGCAGCGGGGACGCCCACGCAACACAACGTCGCGATGCTCTGCCTGCTGGCGTTGCGTGACGATCCGGCGCGTCGTTTCCTCATCGAGCAACACTGGCGTGAAGTGTTGGAGCAAACTTCGGGGGCCGACTTGCTGGTCCGCATTCTGGAAAGCGGCCTGCGGCCGGAAGATCCCGCGTCGTTGAACGCCTTTATGGCGACGCTTTCGCCGGCGGAGGAGGCAGTAGTGTCTGGCTGGCTTTTGCAGCGGGTGCCGCCAAAGGCGCTGTCCGTGGCCCAAAGTTGGTGGATGGGATTGCAGCAGGCAGCATTGCGACGGCAGCTGGAAGCAACCGAAAGCAGGATGAGGCGGCCTCAGCTGAGCACTGGCGAGATCGTGAATTTGCAGAAAGAAATTGTTGACCTCCGGGAGCAGCTCCACGAAATTTCCAAGCTTTCGCCCACCCGCGAGTCTGGCAGTTAAATGTCATGGCTGGCAGGTAATCGAAGGTCTAAGTCAAATCTTTAATCATACAGTCTTGGCCAGGCATTCGAAACGAAAGGCGCGAATTCGCCATTCAGCGGCGAAGAAGCCGCCGAAATTCAAGCGGACTCCGCTGCGTGCGGGAATAAAGACTGCTGAGTCGAAGCTTAGCTTGAAAGGTTCTGGGAAGATTTCCTCACTCAAATCACGGGGCATTCCGTCATCGGTTCATCTGCGCGAATCAAATGGCGATTCGCCGAAAAATACGACCGAACCGTTTGATGAAGCGCCCGTCACGAACGAACTCCAGGCACGGATTCGGGAACTGATCAAGCTGGCCAAGGAGCAGGGCTATCTCACGTTCGACGATCTGAACGAGGCATTGCCGGAGGGTGTCACGGCGGCCGACGAACTCGATGCCATTTTGACCCGGTTACGACGCATGGAGATCGACGTCATCGAAGCATCAGAAGTCGATCGGCATAAAGATGTAAAAAAGGAAGCGGAGGAGGACGAAGAGGAAAAGTCCGAGGTGAAGCTCGATATTCTGGACGACCCCGTCCGGATGTATCTCAAGCAAATGGGCCAGGTGCCGCTGCTCACGCGCGAGCAGGAAGTAGAGATTTCCAAGCGAATCGAGGAGGCCGAAAACACGGTGCAAAAGCAAATTACTCGTTTCGGTTTTACGGCTCGCGCTCATCTCGATCTCGCGCAAAAGTTGGCCGAAGGCCGGGAGCGGTTCGACCGCGTGATTCTCGACAAAAAAATCGAGAGTCGCGAGCGCTACATGAAGATGCTGCCGCGATTGTGCAAGCAGGTGGACAAACTAAGCGTTATGATTACGACGCACTATGCTCAGGTCAATGCGGCAAAAAAGGAAACGAGAAAGCTTAAAGGGTTTCAAAAGGCGCTGAGCTCTTTGCAGCGGCTCTACCCGAAATTTTATTTTAAGCAGAGGGTCACGGAAGAGTTTGTGCATTTGGCCGATGACCACTATCGCAGCTTGCTCCAGCTGCAGAGCGAGATGGCCAAGCACCGACGGGGAAGTGGCTCGCACTCACCATTGAATCTGAAGGCGCGCGAGTTGGAGAACACGCTTTGGCTTTCGCTCGATCAGTACGCCCAGCAGTACCAAGAGTTGAAAAGCTGGATGCGCAACGCCCTGCGCGCCAAAACCGAAATGGTAGAAGCCAACTTGCGCCTCGTGATTTCCATCGCCAAGAAATACACCAACCGCGGGCTCTCGTTTCTCGATCTGATTCAGGAGGGGAACATGGGGTTAATGAAAGCAGTCGAGAAATTCGAATATCGTCGGGGTTACAAGTTTTCCACTTACGCCACCTGGTGGATTCGTCAGGCGATCACCCGCTCGATTGCCGATCAGGCGCGCACCATCCGTATTCCTGTCCACATGATTGAGACAATCAATAAGTTGATGCGCGTGCAAAAACAGCTCGTCCAAGAGTATGGCCGTGAACCGACTCCGGAAGAAGTGGCCGAGGAAATCCTGTTGCCGGTCGATCGCGTTCGGGCCGTTTTGAAAATGGCCCAACAACCGATCTCGCTTCAATCGCCAGTGGGCGAGAGCGAGGAGACGAATTTTGGCGATTTTATCGAAGATAAAGGCGCCGAAAATCCGTGCGACATGACAGCAATCGTCTTGTTGAAGGAAAAAATTAAAGATGTGCTCGAGACTTTGACCGAACGCGAGCGGCAAGTGCTCGAACAACGGTTCGGGCTGGTCGATGGCTATAGCCGAACGCTCGAAGAAGTGGGCCGGCAATTTCGCGTGACCCGCGAACGGATTCGGCAGATCGAAGCCAAGGCGCTGCGGAAAATGCGGCACCCGACGCGGATCCGGCAGCTGGAGGGCTTCCTCGAAGCGCCGGAAGCGTAGGGACCTGTCTCGCACGGTGTTTCTGCGCGACTTTCGAGCCAAAAATTGGTTTAATTTTCGCGAATAGAAATGAAACGCGACGAAGACCAGGAGTTATGGGATCTTTTAGGCAACGTCAAGCCGACGGGGGTCTCTCCTTTTTTCGCGCGCGATGTGATTCGTCGACTGCGCGAAGAGCCCCGCGTATTCGATCAGCTGCGAGCTTGGTTTCGCCTGCGCTGGCTCATTCCGACGTCGGCGCTGGCTGCCGCGATTGTCGCAGCGGTAACCATGATGCAGCATCCAGGATCCCGGTCACCCGTTTCTGAGAGCTTGCCCGAAGTCGTGGTCAAGATCGACCCGCAGGATTACGAGGTTGTCGCCGATCTAGATGTGTTGCTCGCTTCGGACGAAAATAGCCTGTGGGACGAAAATCAAAGTCTCTAATCGCAATTGCTTTGCTGTCGCTTTTGACCCTGGGCCGCGGTTCTATCCAGGCCCAGCCTCCAGGTCCGGGTCCGATTCGCCGAGGGCCTGAGCTTAAAGGCGCACGCGAGCGGTGGTCTTCGATGTCGCCGGAAGATCGACAAGCGTTTCGGCGAAACGCGGAACGTTGGATGCAGATGAGCGCAGCGGAACGCAATTTGATGCGCGATCGAGAAAAATTACATCGCGAAGAGCTAAGGCGAGAAGCCGACGCGGCGCTTCGCGATGCGGGGCTGCGTCTGGATCAGCAAAAACGCGAATTGTTTGAGCAACGTTATCTGCAAGAGCGCCGCAAGATGGAACGTGCGCTACGGCAGGAGGTTGAGTCGAAGCGCAACCAGGAATTGCCGGCTTTGAACGACCGGTTAAAAAAGGAATTCCAGCAAGGTTCCCCGACGACTAGGTCGGCATCAACGCCTGCGACTTCCGCCTCACCGAAAAAATAGGGGCTCGTGTTAGACAATCCGAGAGCCTGCGGCCTACGTGCCTCGCCTTAAACTTGGCGGCACCCCATTTGGTCCGCCCGCTTAAGCAAAGTCAGCTCCGCGATTTACCGCCAGTATCGGTATGGCCTGTGATGACGGTAATAGACGCGGTGACCGTGATACCAATAAAACGATGGTCCCACGTAGACCGTGGGGCCGTAGTATCCGTAGTACGGGTATGGGTAAGGATAAGGATAAGCGTAATAGGGATACGGATAGGCCACGGGGAATCCCAGTCCGATGCCGATGGAAACGCCAGCATTAGAACGTGGCACCGCTGCGAAGGCAAAGCTGCCACCAACAATCACAATTACCAAAAGCTTTTTCCAATTCATGACCTTTTGAACCTCCAACTTTCAATAACTAGCAGTAATTAAGACGAAAGGGTTCGCAAAATTATTCGGGAGCGGCGCCGGAGCGATAGCGCGGATATCCGTGGATGAAAAGATCGTGCTGGACACGGTCATACTGAATCTGTTCCAGGTACGGCGCGTTACGCGGAGCATTCGTTCCGTGCCCCGCGAAGGCAATCACAGGGCCGCCGGTAAATATCGAACCGACATAAATGTGAACCTTGTCGATATGTCCGCCATCGAGCGCTTGACCCAGAATATTCCCGCCGCCTTCGATGAGAACGCTGGTGACGTTTCTTTTTCCGAGATCTTGCAACACATAATTCAGCGATTTCCCACGGTAAACCAGCGTCCTGTCAGCAAAACGATCGGTAAAGATGTGAGCGCGACGCGGTAATTTGCCGGAGCGTGTGACCACAACCCGAAGCGGTTGGGCGGAGCCGCGCACGCCGCGCACGGTCAGCCGTGGATTGTCACTTCTGATTGTTTCTGCGCCGACCAGAATTGCGTCAACCCGCGCCCGAAGTCTATGGGCGTGCCGGCGCGTCGCCGCGCTCGTAATCCAGCGCGACTCGGCCGGAGGGCGTACCAATCGCCCGTCCAAGCTCATTCCGCACTTTGCAATGACGAAAGGTTCTCGAGTGACAATCCATTTGTTAAAAGCCTCATTTAGCATGGTGCACTCGGGAGCAAGAACGTGTGTTCGCACTTCGATTCCGGCATTGCGCAAAAGTTCGATTCCGCGGCCAGAGTGCAGAGGATTTACGTCAGTCGCTCCGACCACCACCGTCCTGAGGCCAGATTTTATGATTTCGTCGGTGCACGCCGGAGTGCGTCCCGCTGTCGAGCAAGGTTCAAGTGTGACATACAAAACCGCATCTTTTGGAATTGCGCGCCCAAAATTGCGGAGACATTCGATCTCAGCATGCGGAAGACCTGCTCGCCGATGGTGACCGCGTGCGATGATTTGATTTTGAATGACCAGCGCCGCGCCGACGGCGGGATTGGGGCTGGTCTGGCCTAACGATTTGCGCGCTTCCTGAAGCGCGACGCGCATAAAATCCTGGTCGTTTGATCGCATTTTCACGGACAAGGAATATCCATCACCTTTAAAGTGAGCAAGTCGTTAGAAGAGCGAAATGTAGGCATTAAATATGTAAACTTTTGTCCCGCTAAAGA
>Ga0070707_100007355_pt1 | contig 10229 bp, 5 predicted proteins | sample KBSK5502metaG_FD_65468 | JGI IMG/M metagenome (GOLD analysis project Ga0070707, IMG submission 65468) | Corn, switchgrass and miscanthus rhizosphere microbial communities from Kellogg Biological Station, Michigan, USA - KBS K5-50-2 metaG | ecosystem: Host-associated > Plants > Roots >... | reverse complement strand
AGCTCGACCACTACGCGCCCAGTTTCGCCGTCGTCGCTTTTGCCTTGGCCACTCGCTTGCTCCGCGTCCGCTTCGTCCGCACGGGCTCACCCGCTTCCGGTGTCACCGCGAGGATGTCCGCGAGGTGGATCAGCCGAAACGTCGTCCGGCTGATGATCCGCTGATCCGGCTCGTCGGTCACCTCGGCCAGCAGCCGCCAAAGTTCGCGCGCTGCGATCAGTAGTTCCTTGATCTTCTCGCGCTCGTCGGCGTGCCCGTCGCGGTCGTAGCAAGCGTTGAGCGCGAGACCGATCACGCCGATCGTGTCTGGCTGGCGCGTCCAAAGGAGAGGCGTGGCCATCGAGAGGTACTGGTGGATCCGGGCAAACGCGATCGGCTGCGAGAACGTCTCGCCGCCTTTCGGAGGAGTCGGCTCGAGCGGCGCCTCGCCCGCCGCGATCCTGTTCGCGTTCCCGGCCAGCATCGCGCGGAGATCCTCCTCGTCGAGGCCCGACGCCTTCGCGGTTCGCAGCGCGATCAGCAGCGAGCTCGGCTGCTGCCCGTAGGGAAAGTCGGACGCGTAGACGATCTGCTCCGGCGAGAAAACGCGGAAGACGCTGAGCAGGTCGATCGCGCTCCAGACCGAGGTGTCGAAGAAGACGCCCGCCTTGCCGGCGAATCGCTCGGCGAGCGCAGGTAGGTCGGCGATGCCACCGTGCGCGATGATCAGCTGCGCCTCGGGATAGCGGTCGACTAGCGCCGCGAGCTCACTGGCGATCGGAGGCAGGCCCCGGCCGCCGTGGATCAGGATCGGTACGCGCCGTTCCGCTCCGAGAGCGAAGACAGGCGCGAGGCGCTCGTCGTTCAAGAGGAAGCGCTGCGCGCGGGGATGCAGCTTGATCCCGCGGGCGCCGAGATCGAGGCAGCGGATCGCCTCCTCGATCGGGTGCTCGCCGAGGTCGAGACGGACGAACGGGATCAGCTTGCCGCCGGAGCGCTTTGCGTAGGCGAGCGTCCGGTCGTTCGCGGCGCGGAACGCAGGGTGCCGGTCCGGCTCGTCGAGGCAGAACATGAAGCAGCGCGAGATCCCGTAGCGTTCGTTGAGAGCCAGGAGTTCGTCGTAACTGCCGCTGAAGCCGTCGATGTCCTGTCCAAGGTGGACATGGGCGTCGAAGATCTCTGCCTCATGCGGCAAGGCCGACGCGAGCTCCCGCGCGTACTCGTCAACCAGCGCTTGGGCCCGGGCGAGCGCCTCGTCCATTCGCGTGAGTCTACGTGCGTGAGCCTTCGGCCTCCCGGTCTCTCCCGAGCGCAGCGATGGGAGAAACTAGGCCCGCGGAAAATCCGTAGGATTTTGCGCGGATATGGAAGATGTCTTGATCTGGGCGGACACCATCCGCTCCCCGGAGATGCGCCACGAGGTCCCCGTCCCGATCCCGGATGCGTTCCTCTACCTGGAGCATGGGGGCGAGCGGCACGTAGTGATCACGCCCTTCGAGGTCGAGCGCGTGCAAGGTCATGACGGCCTCAAGCCGCACGCGTTCGAGCAGTTCGGCTGGGACGACCTGGTCAAGCAGGGGATTTCGATGGAGGAGGTCGGGCTCGGGACCGCGGTTCGAGCAGTCAAGGAGCTCGGCGTCGAGAGCGCGGTCGTGCCGACCACGTTCCCGGTCGAGCTCGCGGACAGGCTTCGGGCCGAGGGGATCGAGCTCACCCCCGACCGCGAGACGTTCATTCGACGTCGCCGCGCCAAGAACCAGGCCGAGCTCAACGGCATCCGGCGTGCCCAGCGGGGCGCCGAGGCCGGCATGGACGCCGCACGCGAGCTCTTTCGCCGCGCCGAGAGAGAGAACGGCTCACTCGTCCTCGACGGCGATCCGCTCACCTGCGAGCGCGTCAAGATCGCGATCCAGCAAGCCTTTACGAGCCTCAATCTGCTCTGCGACGAGTTCATCGTCTCGCACGGCCCGCAGACCGCGGTCGGACACGAGATGGGCTCCGGCGAGATCAGGCCGGACGAGCCGATCGTGCTCGACCTCTGGCCCAGGGACCGGGCGTCTTCCTGCTACGCCGACATGACCCGCACCTTCGTGGTCGGCGAGCCGTCCGACGAGCTCGTGACCTACCACAAGCTCGTCCACGAGGTGCTCGAGCGGACGCTTGCGGCGGTCAAGCCGGGCGTCGCCGGCCGCGACGTCTACGTGCTGGCCAGCGAGCGCTTCCACCGAGCGGGCTACCCGACCGGGTTGCACAAGCGCGACGGCGAGGTGCTCGAGGACGGATTCTTCCACGGCCTCGGCCACGGGGTCGGGCTCGAGGTACACGAGCAGCCCTGGCTGAGCCGCTATCCGGGCGAGCTCGTCGAGGGCGATGTGATCACGCTCGAGCCCGGGCTGTACCGGAACGGCTACGGCGGCTGCCGGCTCGAGGATCTCGTGCTCGTGACCAAGGACGGCGCCGAGCTGCTGACGGATTATCCGTACGACCTCGCTCCCTAAGCGTGGCGTCTGACCAGCCCGCCATCGAGACGATTCTGCTCGAGGAGCGGCGGTATCCACCGTCGGAGAAGTTCGCCTCCCAGGCGAGCGCGCAGCCCGATATCTACGAGCGGGACTTCGACGAGTTCTGGGAGACCGAAGCCCGCGAGCGGGTGACGTGGTTCGAGCCGTTCGACAAGCTGCTCGAGTGGGAGCCGCCGTACGCCAAGTGGTACCTAGGCGGCAAGCTCAATGTTTGCTTCAACTGCGTCGACCGGCACGTCGAGGCTGGAAATGGCGGCAAGATCGCCTACTACTGGGAAGGTGAGCCCGAGGACGAGCGCCGAGAGCTCACTTTTTCGGACCTCCAGCACGAGGTCGTCCTGCTCGCGAATGGTCTCAAGCGGCTCGGGGTGAAGAAGGGGACGCCGGTCGCGATCTACATGGCCATGGTCCCTGAGCTGGCGATCGCGATGCTCGCGTGCACGCGCCTGGGTGCGCCGCACACGGTCGTTTTCGGCGGCTTCTCGGCCGACTCGCTCTCGGATCGGATCAACGACATGGGATGCGAGGTCCTGATCACCCAGGACGAGGGCTGGCGCAACGGCGGCAAGGTGCCGCTGAAGCAGAACGCCGACGAGGCGCTCGAGCAGTCGCCGAACGTCAAGGCATCCGTCGTCTTTCGGCGCACGGGCGAGGGTCCCGCAATGAAGGAAGGCCGCGACGTTTGGTGGCACGAGCTGGTCGAAGGCGAGTCCGACGATCCGGCGTCATGCCCGTGCGAGCCGATGGATTCGGAGGACCTGCTCTACCTGCTCTACACGAGCGGCACGACCGCGAAGCCGAAGGGGATCGTGCATACGACCGCCGGCTACCTCGTCGGCGTCGCGACGACGCACTACTACATCTTCGACGTCAAGCCCGAGTCGGTCTACTGGTGCGCGGCGGACATCGGCTGGGTGACCGGCCACAGCTACATCGTCTACGGGCCCTTGTGCAACGGCACGACCAGCGTCATCTACGAGGGCGTTCCGAACTACCCGGACAAGGACCGCTGGTGGGCAATCGTCGAGCGGTACAAGGTCGACATCCTCTACACGGCGCCGACCGCGATCCGCTCACACATGAAATGGGGCCCGCAGTACTCGGCGAAACACGACCTCTCGTCGCTCCGGCTGCTCGGCACAGTCGGCGAGCCGATTAACCCGGAGGCTTGGATCTGGTACAGGGAGCACATCGGCGGCGAGCGCGCGCCGATCGTCGACACGTGGTGGCAGACCGAAACCGGGATGATCCTGATCACGCCGTTGCCGGGAGTGACGACGCTCAAGCCCGGCTCTGCGACAAAGCCGTTCCCCACGGTCGACGTCGCCGTCTATGACGAGCAGGGGAACCAGGTCGGCCCCGGCGGAGGCGGCTACCTCGTCCTGCGCCGCCCCTGGCCCGCGATGCTCCGCGGGATCTACAAGGACGACGAGAGGTACAAGGAAACGTACTGGTCGAAGTACCCAGACACGTATTTCGCGGGCGACGGCGCCCGGATCGACGAGGACGGCGACTTCTGGCTGCTCGGCAGGGTCGACGACGTCATGAACGTCTCCGGCCACCGGATCTCGACGATCGAGGTCGAGTCGGCGCTCGTCGACCATCAACAGGTCGCCGAGGCCGCGGTCTGCGGGCGTGCCGATTCCACGACCGGGCAGGCGATCGTCGCCTTCGTGTCGCTCAAAGGCGGCGACGAGGGCTCACTCGAGATGCTCGAGGAGCTTCGCGAGCACGTGGCGAAGAAGATCGGCAAGATCGCCCGGCCAGCCAACATCGTCTTCACGCCCGAGCTGCCGAAGACGCGGTCGGGGAAGATCATGCGGCGGCTGTTGCGTGACGTCTCCGAGCACCGTGCCCTCGGTGACACGACCACGCTCGCGGATCCGACGGTGGTGGAGGAGCTCGAGACCCGCGCGACCAGCGAAGGCCGCGAAGAGGAGTAAGGGCTCACGAATCGGCTTGCCGCGTTCGCCGGGACGCGAGTTTCGACTACAAGCCCGGCCGACCTACTCGGGCCGAACCCGGAGGGCGGACGGGCTTGCAGAGCCTGGACGGCGGAGCGACACTCGCAGCATGCCCATTTGTGCGAGCTGCGGACAGGACAACCCGGACATCGCGAAGTTCTGCCTCGCCTGCGCCGCGCCGCTCGCACCGCTGCCGCCGACGTCCGAGGAACGAAAGCTCGTCACCGTCCTCTTCACCGACATCGTCGGCTCGACCGCAAAGGCCGAGCAGATGGACCCGGAGGACGTCCGCGCGCGGCTCGCGCCGTACTATGTCCGCCTCCGGACCGAGCTGGAGCGCTTCGGCGGCACGGTGGAGAAGTTCATCGGCGACGCGGTGGTCGCCCTGTTCGGCGCGCCGGTCGCGCACGAAGACGATCCGGAGCGAGCCGTTCGCGCGGCGTTCGCCGTCTGCCGCGCGATCGACGAGCTGAACGTCGAAGACGAATGGTTGGATTTGCAGGTCCGCGTCGGCGTCAATACGGGCGAAGCGCTCGTCGTCGTCGGCGCCCGCGCGAGCGAGGGCGAGGGCGTCGCGTCAGGTGACGTGATGAACACGGCCGCGCGCCTCCAGTCGGCGGCGCCGGTCAACGGCATCCTTGTCGGCGAGCTGACGTACGCTGCGACGCGGGACGCAATCGACTACCGCGACGCCGAGCCCATCGCCGCCAAGGGCAAGTCGGAGCCGGTGCGCGTCTGGGAGGCGGTCGAGGTGAAGGAGGCGACGCGCACGCCCGCCGCCGACGCCGTCACCTTCGTCGGCCGCGAGCGTGAGGCGAGCGCGCTGACGGACGTGTGGAGCACGGTAATCGCCGAGCGCCGGCCCGGCCTCGTGACGATCGTCGGGCCGCCGGGAATCGGCAAGAGCCGCCTGCTGGCCGAGTTCGCGCGGCATGCCGGGCAGGAAGGGCACGTCCACTGGGGGCGATGCCTGCCCTACGGCGAGGGGATCACGTACTGGCCGGTGACGGAGGTTGTCAAGTCGGCCGCCGGGATCCTCCAGAGCGACGACCGCGAGACGATCGCGGGCAAGCTCGACGGCTTCCTCGAGACGCTCCCGACCGACGACCCCGACGAGCTGCGGACGATCGCGGCCGCGCTGTCGAACCTGATCGGCATCCCGACGACGCCGCGCGGCACGTACGCCACTGCAGAGATCTCGAAGGGCGAGCTGCACTGGGGAATCCGCCGCTTGCTGCAGCTGATTGCGTCCCGCAGGCCCACTGCGGTGATCCTCGAGGACCTCCATTGGGCCGAGCCCACGCTGCTCGACCTGATCGCCTACATCGTGGCCGACGAAACAGAGTCACCGCTCGTGATCGTCTGCTCGACCCGGCCCGAGCTGGCCGAGACGTCGCCCGGCTTCCTGGGCACGGACGGCCGGCGGCGGACGATCGAGCTCGGCACCCTCGACGACGAACAGGCGGCGACGCTCCTCGTCGACCTCCTTGGCGACCCGTCGCTGGCCGAGACGCGCTTCGCGTCGTCGCTGATAGCGAATGCCGGCGGGAACCCGCTCTTCCTCGAGGAGACCGTACGGATGCTGCGCGACCGCGGTCTCGTCGACCCCGAGCGTTGGCGAAGCGAAGAGGTGGGCGAGCTGCCGGTGCCGACGAGCGTCCAGGGTCTGATCAGCTCGCGGCTCGATCGGCTCGAAGGGGGCGACAAGCGGCTGGCGCACAACGCTTCCGTCGTCGGCGCGGTCTTCTGGGCCGGGGCCGTCGCGCACCTCGGCGCCGAGGGGCGCGGTCCACCCCCGGATCCCCGCGTGGGCCTTGAGCTGCTCGAGCGGCGGGACTTCATCCTGCATAGCGAGGTCTCGACGGTCGCAGGCGAAGACGAGTACACGTTCAAGCACATCCTGATGCGGGACGTCGCGTACGGGCAGGTCCCGAAAGGCCGACGCGCGGAGCTCCACGTCCGCTTCTCCGACTGGGTGACGTTCCTGCCGGGGAGCGCCGACGAGTTCGTCGAAATCGTCGCCTGGCACCTCGAGCAGGCTTGTCGCCTGTCCCGCGAGGTCGCGCGCGCCCCGATCGAGCCGCCGCTCCTCGAGGCCGCCGATGCGCTGGCGAACGCTGCGCGGCGCGCGGAGCGGCGGGAAGGCCTTCACGAGGCTGAGCGGTACTACACACGGGCGCTCGACGTGCTTGGCGAAGCGCATCCCGAAGTGCAACTCGAGCTCCGCCTCCGACGCGCGGACATCATGATGATGGTCGGTCGGCTCAAGGAGGCAAACGACGAGCTCGTGGGGGTCGTCGAGGCCGCGCCACGCCTCGGCCGCGCGGACGTCGAGTGCGAGGCGGCGCTCCTGCTCGGCGACATCGACCAGCGCCAGGGGCGCGCGGCCGAGGCGCATCGCCGGCTCGCCGAGGCGCAGAGCCTCGCGGCGCAGACAGGCAACGCCTATCTCAAGAGCAAGGTGGCGTTCGTGCTTGCGGCGCTCGTTGCCGACTTCGACGCCGAGCACGACCGCGCGGTAGACAGCCTGCGCGCCGGGATCGCGACCGCCGAGGAGATCGACGACACGCCGCTCGTCGCCGAGGGTCACCTGCGGCTGGCGGCGACCCTGTACAACCGCGGCGACCTCGCGGGCGCCGAGACGGAGCTGCGGCGCTGCCTCGATCTCGCCCGCGACCTCGGCAGCCATCGCGTCGAGGCTGAAGCGACGTCGTGGCTAGGGATAATCACGTACTACCGCGGCGACACCGACGAGGGCGAGCGGCTCTGCCGGCAGGCTCGCCGGTGGTTCGAACGCACCGGCGACACTTACTTCCAGGTGCAGAACCTCGTCCGCGGGCTCGCGGTCTTCGCGCTCGCCGACGACCGGCCCGACGAGGCGGAGACGTGGCTGCGTGAGGCGGTACCCGTCGCGCTCCAGATCGGCGGGTGGGTGGTCGTGGAGGCATACCGATACCTCGTCGAGGCGCTCGTGGCGCAGGAGCGGCTGGACGACGCGCGAGAACTGGTCGCATTCGCAGCCCGCAACCTGCCCGAGGAGGACGCCTACGCTCGTTCGTCCCTGCTGATGGCCGAGGCGATTGTCGCCACGGCTACGGGGGAGGCGGCGACGGCATCGACGGCGTTCTCGGAGGCGCTGCGGCTGATCGAGGAGCTGGACATGCCGCTCGAATTCGCCGAAGCTCGGATGATGCTCGGACGTTCGCTCTCCTCGGTCGGCGATCGGATGGGGGCACGTGCGGAGCTGGAACGTGCCCGGGCGATCTTCGTTCGTCTCGGGGCGACCAGGCGCCGAGACGCCATCGACCACGAGCTCGCGGAGCTGGTGGGGAGGCCGGCTCCGGCCGGCCCCCCCACGGCGTAACTCGGTTCAGCCCATGGGCGCGCGGGCTGAGGCACTGGCGCCCATCACGGTGCAGACGTCGGCACGTTCGCTGCCATGGCCACCAGCGAGAGGCAGTCACTGTTCAACGCACTGGTGAGGTGGAGTGTGTTCGACCCCGGCGACAGGAACGACGTGATGTCGAATGACTTGACGTCCCATAGGTCCCCGTTCGAGGTGAACGGACCGGCAGGTGTCGAATCGCCCTGGAAGATATTGCCGGCTGGCACGAGAGTCTGTGTGTTCAGCACGAGCGCCCCGTCTGGGGCCGTCTGTCCGTCGGAGACGATGAAGTCGAGGGACGCAGCGCCTGATCCTGGGTACGGAACGCCCGAGATCGTCTCGTCCCAACCCGCAGGATCAAACGTGCTGGCGATATTCGAGTCGTTGCCGTTCCAGAGCACCACATTGCGGTCGTTAGAGAGATTCCCGTCGTTGTAGAACACGATCAGCGAGACTCCGTTGATGTCGACGTCTGGCAACTTTGCGAAGTTGTCGAGGCTGTACGTCGCGTTGCCGGTGACCAGTGACGTTACATCCGCGCGGTACGACTGGCTATTTGCGAAAGGCCAGCAATTTGAGCTCGCAAAGCCGATATTCGTTCCGGTCACGGGTGTTCCGTTGAACGTCACGGCCGCATTCGCCGCTGGATCGCTGGAGTTCGTCGGCCCGTTCCAGTAGAGAAAGGCCCCAATCACAGGCGCCGTGACCCCGGCGACGGCGATCGAGCCGGTTCCGTTGCCACGCATACCGCCGAACCCGAACTCACGGACATCGATATTCGAGACTGAGATGCCGGTATTCGAGACTGAGACGATGCCGCCCGACGGCGTGCAGTTGTTTCCGGAGCAATTGATCTGGGTGTCGACGTTCGTCCCCGTCTGCGTGTTGTGCGTAGGAGTGCCGTTGACGTTCGTATCCTGAGTCGAGGTGCAGCTCCCGGACGTGGTGCAATCGCCCTGCACGACATTCGTCTGGTTGTTACCGGTGTCGTTGTTCTGCGTCGAGCTCTGGCCGACCGTGAACGAGTCAGTGGAGTTGCCGCTCTGGATCGAGGGGCTGTCTTTTCGCAGCGGCCCGTGCTGCACTTGCATCAGGGAATACGAGGGTGGGTTCCCGGTGGTGCATGACACAGCACCGGAAGGTGCAGCGTGTTCGCACTGCGTCTCGGTTTGGTTCGCGATTGCCGTCGATTTGGCAGAGCTGAACTGATTCACTTTGGCCGACAGGCCACCGTTCAGTGAGCTCTGCGTCTGGGTGACTGGTCCGGCCGGCGTGTTCGCGACCGCCGTCAGAGTGTTGGTCTGGGAAAACGCCGCCGTGTTCTCACCAGAAGCGTTTCCGGACGAGGAGCCCTGATTCTGCTCGATGTCGAGTGACATGTTCGGCCCGCTGTCCGTAGCGTTCTCGTTCTGCGTGATCGGACCCGACCCGGTTGCGGTGGAAGTCAGTGTCTGCTTTTGCGCGAGCGTAGGTACGGCACAGTCACCAGCCGCCGTCGACCCCTGTACCGTGTTGCTGCCGCTGCCCGTGGCGTCCTGCGTAATCGAGATCGACTGGTGGGCATCCAACGTCACCGTTACGGGGACGCCCCTCGCAGCGGTCGTCGTGCCGTCGACGTTGATGTCCTGGAGGACGCAGGCGGTGTTCGTGTTGGAACCATTTGCCAGCTGGGTGATCTGAGCGCTGTACGAGGCCGTCTGCGTGAGGCCGGACATCTTGAAGGCGGTCTCGACGATGATCGCTGTGTTGGTCGCGCCGCCAGTCTGGGTGATCGAGCACGACTGCGTCAGGCCGGTCGTCTTTATGCACGTCCCCGAGTTCGGTTTGCTCGCGGCGCCGGCGAGCTGAATGACCGCGCAGCTCGAGGTCGCGCACCGGAACGCGTTCTTGCCGCCGGCCGCGGCGATCTGGACGACCGGATGGGCCGTCGAGGTGCACGACCAGCCGGCTCCCGGGCAGCTTGCGCCCGCGTAATTCCGAATCCCCCGCTGAATGACGACGTGACGCGGGTTAAGCCCAATCGCGCGTAGATACCGCATCGCGCCGGTCCGCGTGCCCAGGTTCGCTGTCTTCAGCAGCGCCGCGCGGCCCGCTGCCGCGCTGCTGGCCTTGCCTGCACTCCCGAGACGAGAGCCTGCCGCCGGAACGCTTCCCGGCTTCGACGTGGCTCCCGCTGCGCTACTCGCTATCGCCAGCACCGCCGCGACTGCGGCGAGCGTGACGACCCTGGTCCATCCCAACATGAGTTCCTCCCCTTTTACGCCATGCCGCAGCGATACCGCAGCCACAGACCCGGTCGGTCAAGACAACCGCCCAAGTCTTGCGCTGATCAGCGCGCTTTTCAAGAGCCAAGCCCACTTCCGGCTGTCGAGACACATC
>Ga0070707_100007353_pt1 | contig 10230 bp, 11 predicted proteins | sample KBSK5502metaG_FD_65468 | JGI IMG/M metagenome (GOLD analysis project Ga0070707, IMG submission 65468) | Corn, switchgrass and miscanthus rhizosphere microbial communities from Kellogg Biological Station, Michigan, USA - KBS K5-50-2 metaG | ecosystem: Host-associated > Plants > Roots >... | reverse complement strand
GCGGCCGGTACGGCCATCTGATCGAGCTCGGCCCGGCGGCGGCGGGTTGGGTGGACAACCCGAGCCAGATGCCGGGCGCGCTGATCGAGCCGATGTTCCTGACGAATTCCGCCGAGGCGCGAGTGGCGAGCGACCCGGCGGGACAGCAGAGGGTGGCGGTGGCGCTGCGCGCGGGCCTGCAGAAGTACTTCAACGGCGGCTGACCCGAGGCGCATCAAAACCAGGGCGTAACACGTACGCCCTGACCTGTGGTTTGCGAAGCGCACGTCGAGGCACGATGGTGCGCCTGGCAAGAATCGAACTTGCTGCCTCTTGCTCCGCAGGCAAGCGCTCTATCCGGTGAGCTACAGGCGCAGGAAGGCTTCAGTTTAGGCGAGCGTCAATTGCAGCCGTCGTGGCTTTGAAGGTCGTCAGGTCGAGGTTGCTGACCGCCACCAACGCGACAAAAACCGAGCGGTGCCAACACGCCAACCGTATCGATGGCCGGTCGTACGTAAACGAGCTGAGGCCGAGTCCGGTGCTCGTTCCTCTCGTCAGGCCCGGCACCAGCTCGCCTGGCGGTGGTGGTGCAAATCCAAATATTCCTGATTGCCAGGCGCGGTCTGCTTCGCCTTCATCCGCAAACTGAGCGACGAAGCTCGAGATGGCTTTGACGTTGGTGGTCGCGCCGAGCTCAGCGTTGCAGGCGGACGGGCTTGCTGCAAACGTGGAAATCGCGCCCGTCGTCGCGCCTCCGGTTTGCATGACGGTCCATTGGTCCGTCAGGCGGCTCGCCAGCGATGCGTCCGAGCCCTGCAAGACCGAGAGGTATACGTCCATCGGACCTGACCCGACGCACGCATTGAGCGTCGCGGGTACGTCGCTCGATTGGAGAATCGCGGCGGTCGGCTGCGTGTGCGGAGACGGACTTGGAATCGGGCTGGACACAGGATGCGTGTTGCTCTGGCATGCAGCCATCAAGCCCAGGACGACCAAAGCACACAGGAACCGGCCCACGGGGGCCGGAGTTTAGACTGGACAACACCTATCGCGCCTGTAGCTCACCGGACAGAGCGTTCGGCTCCGGACCGAAAGGCAGCAGGTTCGATTCCTGCCAGGCGCACTTTATACAGACTTGTATAACCACTCCGATCTATAACCGGGTGCGGCTCCGACGCCTGCTCAATCTCCTCGATCAACTCGCGGCGAGGGCCGCCGCCTCTTGCACGTCGGTTACCGAGTACTCCATCCCCTAGTCAGCGCCTCGTACGGAGCAACCCACGAGTCCGGAACAGTCAGTTTCGGTGGCCAAGCATGCTTATGGCGCAAATCGAAGATCTCACGCGACATCAGGACGCCCAACTCATCCGCCACCAGAGCGCCGGGCAGGCGACGCATCTACGGATGTGGACGATCGTCTGAGTGGCTTGCGCGCCACAGGCTTGGCGAGCGCCCATGAGCCCGCTTGAACGCTCGGCTGAACGCCTCTTCGGAGTCGTAGCCTACGCGCCACGCGATCGCGGCGATGGTGATTTCTGTGGTTGTGAGGAGCTCCTCGGCCATGTGCATCCGCCATTCGGTGAGATAACGGATGGGTGATCGGCCGACGAATTCGCGAAAGCGACTGTCGAGCGACGAACGTGACACTGCAACCTCCGCGGCAAGCTCCGCGACGGTCCACTTCCGCTCCGGCGCTGTATGGATCAGAGCCATTGCGGGCGCAAGCACCGGATCTCGCAATGCAGCCAACCATCCGCGCTCCGCCACCGGCGGCTTCGCCAGGTGAAGTCGAAGTACCTCGATAAGCAACAGCTCGGGCAGCTTTGTGGACACCACCCGTGGTCGACTGCGAGATGATTCTTCGAGAGCGTAAGCGACGCTGGCCTCGAGCCAGCTTCTCGCAGGTCCCGGCGGCGGTGGTCGAACGACGAAGACGGGCGGAAGAGCACGTAGGCCGGGGTCGAACAGCGGGTCCTCTGAGTGCAAAAAGCCGCACACGACATCGGTACGACTCCCGCCCTCCCCGTGGCGGACGATCGGCATCTCCTCCCAGGGAGGCAGCGCGAGGATGCTCGTAATCGGAACGGGCTCTGCCGGCTCGGCCCCGCCCATCGTGTATGCATCGCCGTACGGTAGGACCATCACTTCGCCGGCGCTTGCCCAATAGCGCTCGCCACCGGCGAGCGACACCCAGCATCGGCCGGTGGCCACAACGTGGAACAGGATGAGCCGCTTGGCCCCTGGATGCATCATCCTCGCAAAAAGAGGGCCGCCTTGACCATCGAGCGCCCATCCCTCGGTGTACTCGGCCCGCAAGAAAATCGCTCCCTCGAGACGGAGGCGCTCGAGCGCATAGTGAAGCGTCTCCGCTTCAAGCGAACCTCGGGACGGTTCTCGTTCTATCTCGCTCACTTGGACAGCAAAAGCTTTCCGATCAGGACTCTCGGTGTCCTAGTCATTCCAATGATTCTGTCCCGCTCCGATACTGACACTCGAACGATATCAGCGGGTGGGCGAGAGTAAGGAGGAAGCGATGACCAAGCCGACGTCGACGGTTTCATTCAAGTCCTACGGGGGCAACGCGCCGGAAAACTACGAGCGTTACTTCGTTCCGACCATCGGAACACCCTTCGCAACCGAACTGCTCGACGCCGCCGCACTTCAGCCGGGCGAGCGCGTGCTGGATGTTGCCTGCGGCACCGGTGTCCTGACACGACTCGCGGCGGGCATTGTTGGTCCGGACGCTGCCGTCGCCGGGCTCGACATCAACCCCGGCATGCTCGGCGTTGCCCGGTCCGTCACGCCGGCTCGCACAAAGATCGAGTGGCACGAGGCAAGTGCGGAGTCCATGCCACTTCCCGACGAGTCCTTCGACATCGTGGTGTGCTCGCTCGGGCTGCAATTCCTCGCGGACAAGTCCGCTGCATTACAAGAGATGCAGCGAGTTTTGGCCCCCGGCGGTCGCCTGGCCATCGGCACGGTCGGACCGACGCCGCCCGTCTTCGCCATATTGGAGCAAGCGCTGGCACGTCACGTGAAGCCGGAAGTAGCGGCGTTCATGCGACAGGTGTTCTCGCTCCACGACACTCGTGAGCTGCACGACCTGATCGCCGCCGCGGGGTTCCGTGAGGTTCAGGTCCAGTCCAAGATCCTGAAGCTGACTCTTTCGGCGCCGGCGGAGTTCCTCTGGCAATACGTACACAGCACGCCACTAGCGGGCGCCGTGGGGCAGATAGACGAAGAAGGCCGGGCAGCTCTCGAGCGTGACGTCACCGCCGGGTGGCAGAGGTTCGTGCAGGACGGAGCCTTGATTGCTGAGCTGAACGTCGTCGTATCGACTTCGCGGAAGTAGTGCGCAAACCGTCGGCTAATCTCACGTAACTGAAGTCTTCTTGCACTTCGCCTTCGCGATGAGCATCTCGGAGTCTTTGGTTCACACGAACGGTGAAGGGGTTGCGGTCCTTGCCCCGCGCGAGCGCTGCGGCCCCTCCCCGCCGGGCCCCGAGACGATGGCCGACGATATCGCGACCCTGATCCGCATCATGGATCTAGATCGCGCGGCGATCATGGGCTTCTCCCTCGGTGGGGCGGTCGCCCTGCGCACAGCCATCCAGCATCCCGGAGTCGTCGAACGCCTCGTCCTGGTCTCCACCGTCTTCAAGCGGAAGGGCTGGTATCCGGAGATGACGGCGGGAATGGACGCCATGGGCCCCGAGACCGCCGGGTTCCTGATGCAGAGCCCGATGTACCAGGCTTACCAGGAGATCGCACCGCGAGTGGAGGACTGGCCGGTGCTGGTCAAGCAGCTCACCGAAGCGCTGAAGATCGACTACGACTGGTCCGCAGAGGTTCCGGGCCTGAGCATGCCGGTCATGCTCGTGATCGGCGACGCCGACGGAATTCCGCCATCGCACGCCGTCGAGTTCTTCGGCCTGCTCGGCGGTGGCAAACGCGACGCCAACTGGGACCGCTCCGGGATGACGCATCACCGGCTCGCGGTCCTGGCGGGGCTGACGCACTACGACATCAACGTCGCGCCGGCGCTCTCCGCCGCTGTTATTCCATTCCTGGACGGGGCGTGACGAACCGCCCGACCGAAGGTCCTATTGGGCCTCGGGCACGTCCAGGCGGTCGAAGGTTTCCTTGTTCACGAACTTGTAGAGCTGCAGAGGCTTGCCGCCCTCGTGCACCTCTGCGATGACCGCGTAGCGCTCCTGTCGCTTGCCACCACTCGTGGTCCGAACGCTGCGCTTCTTCTTCAGCTGGTCGTCCGGGATTTCGACTTTCCTTTTCGTCTTCAGGTTGAAAAACTCCAATGCAACCTCCTGTTGAATTGAACTGACGCCGACCCACAATACCCTTTCGCGCCGGGTGCGCGCCGGGCGGCCGGACAGCGTTAACGTGGGCTGGTGATCCCGAAGGCTGAGTTCGGCCGCGCCGGGCACAAGAGCACGAGGGTCGTTTTCGGGGCTGCCGCGCTGGGCCACGTAACGCAGCAGGTCGCGGACGAGACGCTTGAAGTCCTGCTGCGCTACGGCGTCAACCACATCGACACCGCGGCGAGCTATGGCGACTCGGAGCTGCGCATCGCGCCCTGGCTGAAGCAACATCCAGACCGTTTTTTCATCGCGACCAAGGGCGACAAGCGCGACGAGAGAGGCGCCCGGGAGGAGATCCTTCGCTCGCTGGACCGGCTCGACATCGACCACGTCGACCTGTGGCAGATCCACTCCCTCGCCGATCCGATCGAATGGGACCAGGCCCTCAGCCCGGGTGGCGCGCTCGACGCCGCGCTTCTGGCACGGGAAGAGGGACTGATCAAGTGGATCGGGGTCACCGGCCACGGCGCCCAGATCGCCGCCACACATCGGCGCAGCCTCGACCGTTTCGATTTCGACTCGGTCCTCCTGCCCTGCAACTACGTCACGATGCAGCACGCGTACTACCGCGAGAACTTCGACGCGCTCGTCAACGCGTGCCGGGACAGGAACGTCGCCGTGCAGACCATAAAGTCGGTCGCGCTGCGTCCCTGGATGAGCCGGGACCACACCCGCAGCACCTGGTACCAGCCCCTCGAGTCGCCGGACGATATCGACCTAGCCGTCTGGTGGGTGATGGGCCGCCGGCACATGTTCCTCAACAGCGTCGGTGACGTGGACCTCCTGCCGAGGGTGCTGGATGCGGCGAGCAGGTACAGCACACCGCCGGATGACCGGGCGATGGACGCTCTTGTGGCGAGGACCCACACCGAGCCGCTGTTCGTCTAGTCGCGCTCCCGCACCCGATAGCCCCGCGCCGGGCTCCACGACTCGATCACGAGACGGTTGCCCGCGTCATTGAGCCGCGTGATGACGACTTCTTCGATGTCGATCCGAAACGAATGCGCGTCGCCCTCGCCGGCGACTTCAACCGCCCGACCGGCGACCTTCGCCTCGCCTTTCCAAGCACCCGTCTTCGTAGGGTCGTGCGTGGGGCCGTGAATCGCCACGCGTGGATCGCGGAGCAAATCCATCGCTTTGAGCGCTCGTGGCATCGAGCCGATCTGGATGTGCTCGCCCGTGAACTGGATTTCAGTGCCGCTGATGCGCGGCGAACCATCCATCCGCAGGGTCGCCATCGTCAGATGCTTGCGCGAGCCCATGAGCTTGCGAACGCGCTTCGCGAAGCCGGGATCGGACGCCTCCAGCTCGGCCCAAGACGCCACGAAAAGAAACTACGCTGAAGTCGGTAATGGGAGATCCCGGCGGGGCGGCCGCGAGCCCAGAGAACGCCTTCGCGGCGGGTCTCTTCGAGGATCTGCCGCCGCGCTACGACCGCCTGGCCGGCCTCTTGTCACTCGGCCAGAACGGCCGGTGGCGGCGTGAGCTGGTTCGCCACCTCGCGCGCTTGCAGCCGCGTCGCATCCTGGACGTCGCGACCGGCACCGCCGGCGTCGCTATGGCGCTGGCACGTGCGACGGACGGCGACGTCGTCGGGATCGACATCAGCGAGCCGATGCTCGAGCGCGGCCGGAAGCTCGTCTACGATGCGGGGCTCGACCAGAGGATCAGGCTTCAGCACGGGCGGGCAGAGGACCTGCCGTTCCCCGACGCCTCCTTCGACGCCGTCTCGTTCACCTATTTGCTGCGATACGTGGCGGACCCGTCGGCGACCCTGATCGAGCTCGCCCGTGTCTTGCGGCCAAGTGGCGGGATGGCCGGCCTCGACTTCTACGTACCGCGCAGTGCGGCGTGGCGCTTGAGCTGGCGGCTGTATACGCGCGCCGTCATGCCCGCGGCCGGATACGCGTTCGGCGGGCGCGCCTGGTGGCGGGCGGGCCGGTTCCTGGGTCCCAACATCGAGGACTTCTACCGCCGCTGGCCGCGGCACCGGCTGTACGAAACATGGCGGGAAGCCGGGATGATTGACGTCGAAGAACGCGTCATGAGCCTGGGTGGCGGCCTCGTGATGTGGGGCCGCAAGCACCATGCCTGACGAGGCCCGGGTCCTTGCCCCCGCCTATTACGCGACGCGCGCCAGGGGCTGGCGGCGCGACATCTGGGCGCTGCTGCACCCGCCATACACGGCCTGGCACCTGTCCTATGTCTTGATCGGCGCCGGGCTGGCGACGCGCGTCGACGTCACACGGCTGGCCGCCACCCTGGTCGCGTTCTTTCTCGCCGTCGGCGTCTCCGCGCACGCGCTCGACGAGCTGCGCGGACGTCCTCTGCAAACCGATGTCCCGGCGACCGTGTTGTGGCTCGCCGCCGTCATCGGACTTGCCGGCGCCGTCGCTCTCGGCCTCGCCGGGTTATCCGTGCTGGGCGTGGGGCTGCTGCCGTTCATCGCCGCCGGGGTGCTTTTCGTGTTCGCCTACAACCTCGAGCTGCTGGGGGGGCGTCTTCACGGCGACTTCTGGTTTGCCCTGTCGTGGGGAGCATTTCCGGTTCTGACCGCGTACTTTGCGCAGACCGGCCGCCTCTCGATCGGGGCGATTGCAGCGGCTGCCGCGGCGTACGCGCTTGCGTTTGGGCAGCGGGCTCTCAGCACGCCCGCGCGCCTGCTGCGCCGAAAGACGCGGTCGGTCACCGGCACGTTGACGCTCAGCGACGGCTCCGAGCAGCCGCTCGACGAGCCGGCGCTGCTCCACCCGCTCGAGCTCGCGCTGCGCGCCTTTTCGTGGGGCGTCGCGCTGCTCGGGCTTGGACTTGTGGCCGCGAAGCTTGTCTAGACCGGGAAGACTCCGTGCTTGCGGTCCACGCGGGGCACGACTCGTGTGGCGTAGGCGCGAAAACGCGCGATCAACGTCTCACGCAGGCGTTCCGGCTCCACCACGTCGTCGACGATGAGGTTGGCCGCGAGCTTGTAGAGGTCGACGTCCTCGCGGTATTCGTTCTCCAGCTCCTTGCGCCGCGATTCGCGCTGGTCCTCGGGCAGCTCGGCGAGCTTGTTGTAGAAGACCGCGTTGATCGCGGGCTCAGGTCCCATGACCGCGATCTGCGCGGACGGAAGTGCGATCACGGCGTCGGAGTCGAACGCCGGCCCTGCCATGGCATAGAGCCCGGCGCCGTATGCCTTGCGGACGATGACCGAGATCTTCGGCACGGTCGCCTCGGACACCGCGCTGATCATCTTTGCGCCGTGCCGGATGATGCCGCGCTTCTCGACGTCGGTGCCGATCATGAACCCGGGCACGTCGGCGAGGAACAGCAGCGGAATGTCAAACGCGTCGCAGAGCCAGATGAAGCGCGCCGCCTTGTCGGCGGAATCGTTGAAGAGCACCCCGCCCTTCTGGAGTGGCTGGTTCGCCACGATCCCAACGGCGTTGCCGTCGAGCCGAGCAAATCCGACGAGCAGCTCCTTAGCGAAGAGCTTCTTGATCTCGACCCAGCTGCCCTCGTCGATGATCGCGTCGATCACTTTGCGCATGTCGTAGCCGCGGTTCGGCTCGTCCGGGATCAGGTCGCTGATCGGCTTCGGACCGGGCCGCGCCGGCTTGGCCTCGCATAGCGCCGGTTTTTCTCCCGTCCGCTGAGGCATGTACCGGAAGTAGGCCTTCGCGAACTCGATCGCCTCGCGGTCATCCGCCACGAGCGCGTCGCCGAGGCCGCTTTCGGTGGCGTGCATCCGCGCGCCGCCGAGCTCCTCGAGCGTGACCTTCTCTCCGACCACGACCTCGACCATCCGGGGTGAGCCGAGGTACATCGACGCGTTGCCCTCGACCATGATCACGACATCGCAGAACGCCGGGATATAGGCGCCGCCCGCAGCGGACGGGCCAAACAGCATGCATATCTGGGGCACCACGCCTGAGAGCTGGACTTCGTTGAAGAAGATGCGGCCGGCATGGCGGCGGCCGGGAAACATCTCGATCTGGTCGGTGATCCGCGCGCCCGCCGAATCGACCAGATAGAAGAGGGGCACGCGGATCCGTCCGGCGGTTTCCTGGATGCGCACGATCTTTTCGACCGTGCGCGCTCCCCAGCTGCCGGCCTTCACCGTCGGGTCGTTTGCCATCACGGCAACCTGGCGGCCCTCGATCGTGCCGAGTCCGGTCACCACGCCGTCCGCAGGCAGGTCCTCGGCAAGCACGTTGGCGAAGAGCCCGTCCTCGATGAAAGAGTCCTTGTCCAGGAGCAGGTCGAGGCGTTCGCGCGCCGTCAGCTTGTGCTGCTCGCGCAGCTTGGGCAGGTATCGCGTCCCGCCCTTCAACGCCTTGTCGCGCAGCTCCCGATGGCGGGTCACTTCCCTTTGAAGTCCGGCTCGCGCTTCTCGAAGAAGGCCTTGATGCCCTCCCGCGAATCCTCTGTCTGCGACACCAGGAGGAACTGGCCGTGCAGGTAATGGAGCGCGGCGCGGAAGTCCATGTCCTGGTGGCGGTAGAAGGAGTCGCGACCGAGCCGCATCGCGATGGGTGATTTCCGCGCCAGCTGTTGCGCGATCTCGTCGACGGTGGAGTCGAGCTGGTCGTGCGGCACGACGCGGTTGATCACCCCGAGGGACTGGAGCTGGAGTGCCGTCCAGCGGTCGCCGAGCATCTCCATCTCGAGGAGCACCTTGCGCGGGATGTTGCGCGAGAGGATGGCCTGGATCATCATCGGCCAGATCCCGACATTGATCTCCGGGGTGCCAAACGTTGCCGTGTCGATTGCGACCAGGATGTCGCAGGAGCATGCCAGGCCAAGGCCCCCGGCCAGGGCGTGGCCGTTGATCCGGCCGACTATCGGCTTGCCGAGCTCGGCCATGAGGATGAACAGGTCGACGAAAAGGTCGCGGCTCCGGTAACGCTCGAGACCGCTCATATCGCCGTCGAAGCTGCTCAGGTCTGCGCCGGCGCAGAAAACGCGGCCGGCTCCGGTGAGGATCACCGCGCGGACGTCGGGTTCGTCTCGGCACCAGCGAAACGCGGCGGTGAGGTCCCGAAGCATGGTCGCCGAGAGAGGGTTGCGCTGATCGGGGCGGTTGAGCGTGATGGTCGCGATGTGACCTTCCATGATGAGCAGCACCTGCTCGAGAGCTGGTTTCTCCGCCACGCGCTTAGCCTAGAACTCCAACCGCGATGGCGACGCCGACGAGGACGAGCACTCCGCCACCGATCTCCTCGCTCCACTGCTCGGCGCGTTTGCCGAGGAGCCTGCCCAACTCGAGGCCGGCCAGCGACATCACGATGCTGACCACTCCGAAAGTAAGCGCCGCGAGCCATATGTCGACCGGATAAACGGCAAGGGCGAAGCCGACGGCGAGATTGTCGATGCTGAGGGCGAGGGCGGTCACCAGAAGGCTCCCTGTCTGGACCTGCCGCGGGTCCCCCTGTCGGCGCGTAAAGATCCGCTCCTGGAGGATGGTGTAGAGGCCGGTGAGGATCAGAATGGCGCCGCCGACGAACTTGCCGTACTGACCAAAAAACCCTGCCACCTGGAAACCCAGCACCAGGCCGATAGCCGGCATCAGGGCTTCGAAGAAGCCGAACGCAAGGCCAACCCTGATGCGGGTCTTGGCGTCGATCCCGCTCAGGCCGATGCCGATCGCGCCGGCGAAGTTGCTCAGCCCTACGGAGACGCTGACCAGCAGCAGGCTGAGAATTGCGTGCACGCCGGAATTGTAGGGAGGCTACAGAAGGCCGCCAGGCGTCAGACTGTTAGGCGATATGATCGCACTCCTTAACAAAAATACTTTGCTTGCCCCATTTGCGCCTTTCACAATTGCATCGAACCTGCAACCGATCCTGTCACCCAAAGTTAGGCTCGCAATCGCTTAAAGCACACACTCCGC
>Ga0070707_100007352_pt1 | contig 10231 bp, 9 predicted proteins | sample KBSK5502metaG_FD_65468 | JGI IMG/M metagenome (GOLD analysis project Ga0070707, IMG submission 65468) | Corn, switchgrass and miscanthus rhizosphere microbial communities from Kellogg Biological Station, Michigan, USA - KBS K5-50-2 metaG | ecosystem: Host-associated > Plants > Roots >... | reverse complement strand
GAATCGCGCGGACTGCGTCGCGCAGCGTCTCGGGCGTTCGCTCATCGGGGGCGAGGTGTCGTCCGATACCGAGGGCGGCGCAGCGCAATGCGGGAGCAGACGCGTCTGGGGCACATGACGCTCGATGTGGACATTCGGCGGCTGCGGGCTGAACGCAGACGGATCTTGTCCGACGGCGAGGATCAGGTTGACGTCCTCGTCGCGCAGCGCGTCGAGAATCAGCTCGAAGACGTCCCGCATGGCGTACGCGATCGTGCCGAGCGCGGCGTAGACGGTCGGTCGCTCCGGGAGCTCGCGCACCCAGTCCGGCAGCGGCTCGCCGGGGCGCTCGACGCTGACGTGTCGGACGTAGTGCGTGTTCGCGGGCGCGGCTAGGCCCGGCCGGTCCCAGCGCTTCGGCATGGAGCAGAGATGGAGGTGCTTGAACGGGTCGTGCATCTCCGGATCGGGCGGCAGTCCGAACTCGGCCCGGTGGCGCGCGTAGGGCGTGGCGGCGAAGAACCGGTTGCCGGGGAAGTACCTGATCTCGGTCGAGTCGACGCCGGAGTAGGCGTTGCCGCCGACCGAGGCGTGCGGGATGCCGAGCAGCTCGCCGACGAGGCACCCGCTCCACTCCATCACCTCGCGCACGATCAGATTCGGCCGCCACTCCTCCGTGACCGTCAGCAGGTCGGGGACCATCGCGCGCGTAGTGATGTCGGCGAAGACGGCCACGACGAAGTCGGGGAAGGCAGGATCGTGCGGAGCCGGCATCGGCGGGAAGTGCGTCCAGGTCGACCGGTCGGCCGCGACCCAGTCGAGGCCGGCGTCGAAGGCCTGGAAGCCAAAGGCCTCGACCTCGGGGCGAAAGCCCGCCGAGGAACAGAAGGCGACGTCGTGCCCCGCGTCGCGGAGCGCCTGGGCGAGCGGTACGAGTGGGTGGAGGTGGCCGATTGCCGGCTGCACCGTGAACAGCGCCCTCATCTCGACTCCTTTCCGCGCGCGGCGAGCGCGCTGAGCCAGCCGTCCATCGCGTCGAGCAGCTCGCGGTGCCCCTGGTCGAGGCCGACGAGCCGCTCCAGGAGCAGGCCCGCGTTGAAGGTCGCCACGAGGGCGACGAATGCATCCGGCGAGAAGGGGGTGTCTGTGAAATCGAGCTCATCCTTCGCCCGGAGGAGCGCCTCGCCAAAGATCTCGCGCCACTGCAGGTGGACCTGCGCGATCCGCTGCTGGAACTGCGGGCGGTTCCACGCCACTGCGTGCAGCTCGGCCCAGATCTTGGGGTAGCCCGCCTCCAGATCCTCGTCGATGAAGCGCATCGCCTGCCGCCACTTCTCGATGAACGGCATGTCGGTCGCGTACAGAGCGCGCTGGCGGTCGAGCAGCCGTTCCGTATAGCGCTCCATCGCCTGGAAGAGCAGCTCCTCGATCGAGCCGAAGTAGTAGTGGACGAGCCCGTGGTTGACGCCCGCCTCGGCGGCGACCTTGCGCGTCGTGATCCCTGCGTGGCCTTCCTCGATCAACAGCCGCTCTGCCGCGTCCAGCAGCGCCGCCCGCGCAAGCTCGCGCGGGGCGGGCTGAGCGGGATGAGGACGTAGGGAAGTTGAGTCGACTGTCTTAGTCATATGTATTAGGCAAGAGACTAAATGACTACCTGGCTCGTGTCAAGCAGGGTGCTTCGAGCTCGGTGGTGCACTTCAAGAAGTCAGTCACAGCGACCCGTTGACGCTGTCGGCAACGACTCGAGCGCTACCTCGCCCACCCGGTCGAACGAGTCTGGCCGGCGCTGACCGACCCTGACGAGCTCGTCCGTGGCTGGCGCGGGCGGAGATCGACCTGGTCGAGGGCGGCCGGGTCGTCCTGCGCTCGCTGAACCCGGTCAGCGACGATCAGGCCTCGAAGTACGACATCGACACGGCGAAGTTCGACGACACCGGTGAGCAAGGAAGTGCTGTCCTCCACGGCACGGTCACACGCCTCGAGCCTCCCCATCTGCTCGAAGTGGACTCCGATCTCCACGGCCTGCTGCGCTGGGAGTTGCGCGAGGAGCGGCCGGGCTGCATCCTCACGTTCACGAGTACGCTGCCCGCTCTCGAGGGCGACATGCTGCCGATGGTCCTCGGAGGATGGCACATCACCTCGACCTGCTCGAAGGCGCGCTGGCCGGACACCCAACGGACTGGCGGACTGGCCGATCGACCGCTGGGCCGAGCACCGCGACCGCTACGCCTCGAGGACCGCTACTCCCTGACGGTCACGGGTTTCCGGCGCATGGGCGTGTTACGGCGAGGCTCCGTCCAGGCGGGCTTCGTTGTGTCTTGTGCGTTGCGCTCGCCGCGGCCTTGTTCACCGCGGCCGCGCGCGCACAGCCGCCACCGAACGCGGCGCTTCCGCACGCACCCGACGCGTTGGCACACGCGCTGGTCGACACGACGGCGTCACTACGAAAGGCAATCGATGCCTGGCGCGCCTCGGCGCGACTGAGCGTGCCACGCGACGTCATGTTGTACGCGCTGTACGAGCAGCGCCTCTACCGGCTTCTCGCGCGCAGGGCGTTGCCCGCGCGCGCGACGTTTCGGCGACTGCCGCACGGACTCGCAGCGTACGCACGCGACGTCGTCGTTGCGCACCGCGAGCTCGTGAGCATCACGCCACCGCTCCCCGCGGCCCGTGTTCGCGTCGGTCCGGCTGCGCCCGCGTCCGCGCTCCTGCGCTGGTACCGGGAGGCGGAGCGGCGGTTCGGCGTGCCGTGGAACGTTCTCGCCGCGGTGAACTTCGTAGAGTCCGCGTTCGGGAAGCTCCACAGCGCGAGCGCCGCGGGTGCCCAGGGCCCGATGCAATTCCTCCCTGCCACCTGGCGGACCTACGGTCTCGGCGGGAACGTGCACGATCCGCACGACGCAATCCTCGGCGCGGCTAACTATCTCCGTGCGTCGGGCGCACCGACGAGCATTCGGCGCGCGCTGCACGCGTACAACCCGTCCCCGTCGTACGTCGACGCCGTCCTCCGCTATGCGCGCCGCATTGGTGCCGACATCCACGCGTACTACTCGTTCTACAGCTGGCAGGTGTTCGTCCGAACGACGTCTGGCGTGCGACGAATGACGGGGCCGGGTCTTCGCTAACGGACCCGTCTCCACTTGCAGAGCTCGCCGACGCTGCGGAAGCCGAGCCGCCCGTAGAGACGTTCCGCCTCACGGCTCGGCGCCAGGACGGATGGGAGCGCTGATTCGGCCAGAACTGCGGCACGCGTCATCGCCGTTCCATAGCCGCGGCCGCGTGCCGATGCAATCGTCGTGACGCCGAAGACGCCGATTGCGCGGTCGGTGCGATAGCTCATTGCCGCCGCGACCGACCGACCGTCGACGCGTCCGATCCAGTTCGTCATCCGGCGGTCGTCCAGGATCGACACAGGATGGATGCTCCCCACCTGAACCGTCGCGTTCTCCCCCTCGAACCCGCGCGCGCTGACCGCTTCGAGTTCCTGTACCTCTTCCGGCGCCGTCACGCGCACGATCTCGAGCTTGGCCGGCTCCTCCGCCGGGGGAAGCGGTCCCGCAGGGCGGAAGAACCACGGCTCGGACGCGAAGGGCTCGAAGCCAAACGGACCGAGGTCGAGGCGTGACCACGCGTCGCACACGACTCCCTGTGCATTGGCGAGCGCCTCCGCAGGTGCTTCCGGCCTGCGGGTGATCGCGGTGAAGTAGATCACCGGCGGACGATCGAGCGCGCGCCACGCGTCGCCGTCCATCTCGGTTCGGACGCGCAACGCCTGCGACCAAGAATCGTGCCAACCGATGCATGCGTCGGCCGCGAGTGCGACCTCATCTGCCACGCCAGAGCTTCTACTCTGGCGTGGCGTGAATCGCAACCTCGCCGTCGGCCTCGACCTCGTCATTCGCCCAGCGGTGCCCGAGGATCTCGGCCAGCTCGAGTGGTTCGGACAGCAGCGCGCTACCCGCGCAACACGACTTCGAGCGCGGTCCCGAAACCGGGCCGTGACGTGAGCGTGAACCCTCCGTCAATGCTCTCCGCACGCGAGCGGATGTTCCTCAAGCCCTGACCGGCGGCGGTCGTCTGACCGTCGAATCCTTCTCCGTCGTCGCGGACCGTGACGACGCGCTCGCCGTCGATCCGCTCGCCGATCGCGACCTCGGCACGGGTGGCATGTGCGTGCTTGCGCACGTTGGCGAGACCTTCCTGGACGATACGAAACACCTCGATCTGCTCGTCCGGGGCGAGCCGCACGGCGGGATCGATCTCCAGTTCGACCTCGAGTCCGCCGTCGGCCGTAAGGAAATCCACGTAGCGACGGAGCGCCGCGTCGAACGGCGCGTTGCCGGACGCGGACGAAAGCGCAAGCACCGCGAAGCGCGCCTCCTGCTGTGCGGCGCCCGCAGCCTGTCTGAGGTTCGCAATCGTCTCGTCGCGCGCGGCCCCCTCGACAGTCTCGAGTGTCGCCGCGTGTGTTGCGACGGCGAAGAGGTACTGCGCGAGCCCGTCGTGGATCTCACGGGCGACGCGCGCACGCTCCTCCGCCACCGCCCGTCCGAATTCCGCAAACCGGATCGCGCGCCACGCGCCGACCATCAGCACGCCGTAGGCGACCATGCGCAGGAAATCGCCCTGCGACACGAAGTCGCTGTTGAGCAGCGGCGTGAAGAGGTAGTGGAGCGAGGCGAACAGCATGAGCGTCGCGCCGAGGCCGAGCCAACGGTCGAGGTCTTCGCTCTTCTCTCGGAAGCGGACGCCGAAGCCGACGAGCGCGAGCAGGTTCAGGAGCGCCTCCGCCGAGAGCACTCCGGTGAGCAGCGGCGGCGTCCGGCTCGCATCGCTGGGATCGAGGGCAGGCAGGGTGCCGCTGAGCGCATGGAAGCCCGTCCAGATGAGCAACAGGACGACGGCCGCGGCCAGGCAGGCATTGCCGAGTACACGCTGTCCCCACTTGCTGCGACCCGGCGCAAACGGCGCGGCGGCGATGAGGATCCACGCGAACAGCCGGCCGACGACGCCGGACCAGCCTTCCGGCCGATGAATGGGCTGGCCGCCGAGGACGGGCACGATCGAGAACGCAAGCGTCGTCAGCGCTGCGACCAGGAAACCCGTGCAGAGCAGCAGGTCGAGGCGCCGCCCCTCGACGGCGAACCGCACGCCGGCGAGGACGGCGACGATGCCGGCGGCGAGCGTGACAGTGGTCTGAAGCACGATCCGGAGCTCCGGGAGGGCCCAGTGGGTCTGGAGGTTCCGGTGCGCCAAGAACAGCCCGAGCGAGGCGGCGAGCAGCCCGAAGAGGAGGATCTCCCCCCAGAGAAACGCCTGGAAATCGTCCCTGCTGTCTCGCTGCACGTTCAGTCTTGTCGGCAGACGGCGCCCCGCCGATAAGAGCTGAAGGCCGATGGCAGAGCGAATTCTCCTCGTCGACGACCACCCGCTGACCCGCTCGGCGCTCGCCGGGTTGCTCCAGGAGCACGGTTTCGACGTCGCCGGGGAGGCCGGTGACGGCGAGGAGGCGATTGCCAAGGCGGCCGAGCTCCACCCCGATCTCGTGCTGCTCGACCTCTCGATGCCGGGGCTCGACGGCCTCTCGGCCCTACCACGGCTGCGGGAGGCCGCGCCGTCCTGCGAGGTGGTCGTCCTGACGGCGTCTGGGGAGGAGCAGAGCCTGCTGGCTGCGATTCGCGCGGGCGCCGCCGGCTACCTCCTGAAGAGCGAGCCTCCGGCGCGCATCGTCGAGTTCCTCCGCGGGGTCGCCAACGGCGAAGCGGCGCTGTCGGGGTCCGTCGCCCGCCGACTGCTGGAACAGGTGCGTCAGAACGGCGGCCGTGGGACGGGAGTGCCCGACGAGATCGCGGCCGCGCTGTCCGCGCGCGAGCTCGAGGTACTCCTCCTCCTCGACGACCACCTCGCGACCGAAGAGATCGCGAAGCGGCTCTTCATCTCCGAGCACACGGTTCGCTCGCACGTGAAGAGCCTGCTCAGGAAGCTGGGCGTCTCGTCGCGGCGGGAAGCGCTCGAGGCGCTGGCGGTCGCGCGTGGCTGACTCGCCGAAAAAACCGGTCCGTCAAGACGAGAAGCCTTCGAGTGCCGCCCCGACCAGGCGCGGCAGCGTGTCCAGGTTGTAGCCACCCTCGAGCACCGCGGCGACGCTCGGCGCAAGGTCGGCGGCGCGACGCGAGAGCTCGCGGAAACCCGCGTCGGTGACGTGCATGTCGACGAGGTAGATGTCCTCGTCCTCGTGCGCGTCGAAACCTGCCGACACGAGCACGAGCTCAGGCTCGAACGCTCGCACCGCAGGCTCGACGACCCGCTCGAATGCACCGATCCATTCCGCATCACCAACGCCCGGGTCCAAGGGCACGTTGATCGTCGTCGAGTCGTTGTCGTCCACGCCACCGGTCCCCGGGTAGATCCCCCACTGATGCAGCGAGACGTAGAGAACGGAGTCGTCTGCGCGAAAGACAGCCTCTGTCCCATTGCCGTGATGGACGTCGAAATCCACGATCGCGATCCGGCTGATGCCGTGTTCCGCCTGCATGTGCCGTGCCGCGACGGCGACGTTGTTCACGAGGCAGAAGCCCATCGCGGTCTGCGGCGGCGCATGGTGACCCGGGGGACGGACGAGCGCGAATCCGCCGGTCTCCGCCGCTTCGATCGCGGCGCCGGCGGCGAGGAGCACGCACTCCCAACTCGTTTCCGACGCAATCGTGTTCGGATAGTCGAACCAGCTTGGTTCCGTGAGCCCCGCGAGGACGTGCAGGTACTCGCGCCGGTGAACGCGCTCGAGTGCCGCGCGCTCGGTGGCGTGCGCCTCGCGCGCGCCGGGAAACGCGTCGAGCAGGACGCCGATCCGCTCGGGCGCCTCGGGATGACCGAACGTCGGATGCAGGCGCGCGAGCGCCGGGTGGCTCAGGACGTCGATCGGCGGACTGCTGCGGCGAGCGAGTCGAGGTCGCGATTCGATTGCGCTCGACCGACGAGATAGCAGAGCAAGGGCGCATTCGTGCGCTCACCGCTCTCGTGCGCAGCGATGCGCGCGAGGTCGAGCAATGTGTTCACGTCCGAATCCTCGAGGTCGAGCTCCTTCGGATCGATGCCTACCTCCGTGGCGAGCGCGTCGCGTGCAGTCGTCAACCAGGCGTCCACCAGACCGATTCTAGGCGTGTCGATCAGCACGCATTAAGCCGACGCGAGTGCAGCCAGGCGGTCGGCGAGCGCGTTGAGGCCGAGCTCGCGCACGAAGGTCGAAGCCTGACCCCATGTCGGTTCCTGATCGTCGATCTCCGAGAGTGGGGCGGACGCGTCGAGTGTCGCCATTTGCCTGTACACGCGCAGCTCGTCGGCCTGTGCGGCGAAGCGGCCTCCGTCCAACGCGGCCTCGAGTGAGCCGTACTGCCGCAGGAGATCGGCCGCGGTCTTCGGCCCGACGCCCTTTGCCCCGGGAAGGCGGTCGGACGGATCGCCGCGCAGCGCGATGAAATCCGGCACCTGCGCCGGGTCGACGCCGTAGCGCTCGTGGACCTCGGCCGGCCCAACCCGTGCAAGCTGGCTCACGCCGCGCGTCGGCTGCAGGATCGTCGTCTGCGCGCTCGCGAGCTGGAACGAGTCGCGGTCGGACGTTACGACGAGCACGCTCCCACCCCGTTCCTCCTCCTGCTTCACGGCCGCGGCAAGGAAGTCGTCCGCCTCGTACCCGGCGGCCTTCGCGGCGGTGAACCCGAAGGCACGAACGAGCTCCGGCAGGAGATCCAACTGCTCCAAGAGCTCGGCGTCGAACTCGCGGCCCCCCTGGTAGCCGGCAAAGAGCTCGTGCCGATAGGTCGGCGCGTCGAGCGAGTCCCAGCCGACCAGAACGGCCCGCGGCTGCTCGGATTCCCAGAGCCGGACCAGGAAGTTCGAGAAGCCGAGCAGTGCGTTCCCCGGCTTTCCCTCCGCGCGACGGAAGGTCTTCGGGAGCGCGTGATACGCGCGATGCGCGAGGGAATCGCCGTCGACCACGAGCAGCGGCCGCGCGCTCACAGCCGTTGCTGGAGCCGTTCGATCTCGCCCATCAGCCGGTCCGTCGCCTCGCGCGCGGCGACAGAAGGCTCGTCGTCCCGCAGGTCGTCGAGCGGAATCGGCTGCCCGTACCGCACGCGCAGCCGGGCGAGCCGAGACAGCCGGTCGGTGCCGGCAATCGCCGCCGGAACGAGCGGCACACCCGCCTCGAGCGCAATTCGCGCAGCCCCACTGTGCGACCGCGACGTGTACCGCTTGACGAGCCCTTTCCGCTGCCGCGTGCCGTGCGGGAACATCGCCACGACGTACCCTTCCCGCGCGAGTTCCACCGCCGTGCGAATCGCCGCGATGTCACCCTCGCCGCGCCGGACGGGAAAGCCGCCGCCGGCGCTGATCACGTGGCTCAGAGGCCACCAGTACAGCTCCGACTTCGCCATGAATCGCAGGAAGCGGCGCGGCCAGAGCGGCATCGCCAGCGGCCACGGGTCGAGGTTGGACGTGTGGTTCGCCGCGAGGACGAGGCCGCCGCTCTTCGGGATGTTCTCGACGCCCTCCGCGCGCAATCGGTACACCCAGTTGATCACCGGCCAGCTGATCGCGCCGACAAGCAGGTAGAAGGGACTCGGCCGCACGCGGCCAAGTATCCACCGCCGGGCGAGGCGTGAGTCATCCCAAGGCGTCACCCGCGATGAGGCCTCGAGGGCCTGCGGGCTCGGCCCGGCGCCCGCTGAACCCGCCTCCAGGTAAAACTCGACCTCGCAGCGGCGCTCGAGTCGGTCGCTAAGGTGTTTTTGATGGGCAAGACACTCGTCATCGCAGAAAAGCCGTCCGTGGGGCGCGATCTCGCGTCCGCCCTGCCCGGCACGTTCGACAAGAACGACACGTACCTCGAGTCCGACGACTACGTGATCACGTGGGCCGTCGGCCATCTCGTCGAGCTGGCCGAGCCGGAGGACTACGACGAGAAGTGGAAGCGGTGGCGGATGGCGGACCTGCCGATCGTTCCCGAGGAGTTCAAGCTCAAGCCGCGGGACACCAAGTCGAAGAAGCAGCTGAACGCGATCCTCAAGCAGATGAAGCGCGCGGACGTCGACCGGATCGTGAACGGCTGCGATGCGGGAAGGGAGGGCGAGCTGATCTTCGCGTACATCTACGAGACCGCCGGAATCGACAAGCCGGTCGAACGCCTCTGGATCTCGTCGATGACGAAGCAAGCGATCCGGGAAGGCTTCGAGAAGCTGCGCCCCGGCGAGCAGCTCCAGAACCTCGAGCAGGCCGCACGGTCACGCAGCGAGGCCGACTGGCTCGTGGGCATGAACGCGACCCGCGCGGCGACGATCCGCGGCCGTGCGTGGGTCGGCGGCGTCGTCTCGCTCGGCCGGGTGCAGACGCCGACGCTCGGGATGATCGTCAAGCGCGAGCGCGAGATCCAGGCCTTCGTCCCGGAGCCCTACCGGCTCGTCCACGCGACGTTCGACCCGCGCTACGCCGGAATCTGGTTCGAAGGCGACGAGACGCGGATCTTCGGCGATCTGGCGCGTGCGGAGCGGATCGTCGAGAAGGTCACGGGCAAGGACGGGATCGTCGAGTCGGTCGAGCGCAAGGAGCAGTCCGAGCGCGCTCCGCTGCTCTACGACCTGACGTCGCTGCAGCGCGACGCGAACCGGCGCTACGGCTTTTCCGCGCGCCGTACCCTGCAGGCTGCGCAGTCGCTGTACGAGGGCAAGAAGGCGATCACGTACCCCCGCACGTCGTCGCGCTACCTCTCCGGGGACATGGTGCCGCAGCTGAAGCCGACGGCCGAGACGCTGCGCCCGATCGGAGACTACCGGGCCGCCGCGGAGTACGTGCTCGCGCTCGACCAGCTGCCGCTCGCGCGTGTGGTCAACGACGCGAAGGTCGACGACCACCACGCGATCATTCCGACGGACATCGAGCACGAGCTCGACAAGTTCACGCCCGACGAGCGCCGCGTCTTCGATCTCGTGGCGCGTCGGTTCCTGGCCGTTTTCCACCCGCCGGCGCGTTATGCGCGCACGACGGTGATCACTCTCGTCGAGGAGGAACGCTTCCGCACGCGCGGCAAGATCACGCTCGAGCCCGGATGGCGCCGTGTGTACGGGCTCGAGGCCGACGCAGAGAAGCAGTCCGAGGACGAGGAGTCCGAGGGCGGCGAGATCCCCGCGCTCGAGCAGGGACAGACCGTCCGCTGCGTCGAGGCGATGTTCGAGGACAAGATGACGAAACCGCCGCCGCG
>Ga0070707_100007348_pt1 | contig 10233 bp, 8 predicted proteins | sample KBSK5502metaG_FD_65468 | JGI IMG/M metagenome (GOLD analysis project Ga0070707, IMG submission 65468) | Corn, switchgrass and miscanthus rhizosphere microbial communities from Kellogg Biological Station, Michigan, USA - KBS K5-50-2 metaG | ecosystem: Host-associated > Plants > Roots >... | reverse complement strand
ACCTCGGGGTTGAGCGGCTCGCCGGCGCCGGTGCAGTGGCGGAGGCGCGGCAGGTGCCGGCGCTTCACATCCTGCTTCACGAGCAGGCGGTACTCGGTCGGCGGCGCGCAGAAGACCGAGACCTCGTAGCGCGCGAGGAGATCGAGCTCCCGCTCGGGGTCGAAGCGGCCGTCGTACATGAACACCGGCACCCCGTTCATCCACGGCCCGAAGAGGACGCCGTAGGCGGCCTTGGCCCAGCCCGTGTCGGAGGTCGTCCAGTGCAGGTCCGTGCGCTGGAGGTCGAGCCAGTACTCGCCCGTCCAGCGGTGCGCGAACGTGTAGCCGTGCGCGTGCAGCACCGCCTTCGGCTCCTTGGTCGTGCCGGAGGTGTAGAAGCAGAGCGCCGGCTCGTCGCTCCGCGTGCGCGCCGGAACGCCCCCGCTCGAGGCACGGGCGAGCACCGCGTCGAGGTCGTGCCAGCCCGCGGGCGCGCCGCCGAGCGCGATCCGCAGCGGGCTGCCCGGCACCTCGGCGAGCGCGGTTTCCACCTCCGGCACCTGCTCGAGCAGCGTGACGATCGCCTTCGCGCCGCTGTGCCGGGCGCGATACGCGATGTCCTTGGCGCGCAGCGAGGCGGTGCAGGGGATCACCAGGGCGCCCAGCTTGAGCGCGCCGACGATCGCCGTCTGCCAGGCGGGGACGCGGGGCAGCATCACCATCACGGGGTCGCCCCGCGCGACGCCCAGTCCCGCGAGCGCGTTCATCATCCGGTTCGTCGACTGCTTCACGTCCCAGAAGGTGAGCCGCGCGGTGTGCCCCGCCTCGTCCTCCCAGTAGAGGGCGACGCGGCTCCGATCCGTCGCCCACGCGTCGACCAGCGCGCCGAAGTTGAACTCCTCGGGCACCGCCCACGCGAAGGCGGCGACCAGGTCGGCGTAGCGCCGCGCGACCGTGATCACGACGCCACCCGGCCGCGGCGCGCCGAGGCCTCGATGTACTTGCGCGACACCGGCGAGAGGTCGTCGGGGCGGACGATCGCCTCGATCACGACGAAGGAGTCGATGCGCGCCGCGGCGGCGAGCGCGGCGCGCAGCTCGTCCACGCGCGTGACGTAGAAGCCGCGCCCGCCCCAGTCGTCGGCCAGGCGGGCGTAGGGCCAGGCGGGCACGTCGAGCAGGTCGGCGCGCGCGACCACGGGGCGGAAGATCTGCCATCCGCCGTTGTTCACCACCAAGACGATCGGGTTGAGCCCGTAGCGCGGCGCCTGCGCGATCTCGGGACCCGTCATCTGGAAGGCGCCGTCGCCCGAGAGGATCAGCGGCCGGACGCCCGTGCCGAGCTGGGCGCCGAGCGCGCCCGGCACGCCGAAGCCCATCGACGCGTAGTAGCCCTGCGCCAGGTAGCCGCCGCCCCGCTCGACGCGCACGTCGAGACCGGCGAAGAGCATGTCGCCGGACTCGGCGACGACCATGTAGCCGCGGCGCCCGCGGAGGAAGCGGTTCACCTCGTGCAGCAGGTCGGTCACGCGCAGCGCGCGCTTGGTCTTCGCCGGCTGCGGCGGCAGGTTGTCGCAGTAGCGGACCTTCTCCCGGTGCCGGCGGAGCGGGGCGCGCAGGAGCCCGCGCACGAAGTCGCGGATGTGGACGTCGGTGTAGGTGTGGTAGCTCACGTTGACGCGCCCGCCGACGGCCCAGATGGAGCGGTCGCGGGTGATCCGCGGCGGGCGGCTGCCGAGGTTCATGTCGGTGAGCAGCGTGCCCAGGTTGAGCACCAGGTCGGCGCGGTCGACGCGCTTCACGATCGGCGGCGGGCTGATCGGGCCGATGTGCACGCCCATGAAGAGCGGGTGGTCCATCGGGAAGGCGCCCTTGCCGAGCACGGTGGTCGTGACCGGCGCCCCCATCCGCTCGGCGAGCGCGCGGACGTCCCTGTGCAGCTTGTAGCGGAAGGTCTCGATGCCGACCATGGTGAGCGGGCGGCGGGCGGCGTTGAAGCGCGCGGTCGTCTCGCGCACCGCTTCGTCCACGCGCCGCTCGTCCGAGCGGCCGAAGTGGAGTGCGCCGTCCCACTCGCCGAGCGCGCGCGGCACCGGGATCGGGCGCTCGACCATGTCGCGGTGGATCTCGAGGTAGCCGGGGCGCTGCTCGCGCCACACGGTGCGCACGACCTCGTCGACGCTCTCGGCCGCGGTGGCGGCGTCGTCGATCACGCGCGCGGCGCAGGTGAGCTCCTGGTAGATGCGGAATTGCGACTCGATCTCCTTCGCCTGGTGGTGGATGAGCGTGCCGAGCTTGCGCTCGTCCTCGCCCGGCCCGCCGCTGATGACCAGCACCGGCACGCGCTCCGAGAACGAGCCGGCGACCGGGTTCACCATGTTGTGCCCGCCGGCACCGTAGGTGACGCAGACGACGCCGATCCGCCCCGTGGCGCGCGCGTAGCCATCGGCCGCGAAGCCGACCCCCGGCTCGTGCGAGAGGGTCACGATCCTGAGACCGCGCGGCTTGCCGAGACGCGAGAAGAGCCGCAGCACCAGGTCGCCCGGGATGCCGAAGAGGTGCGTGACGCCGATCTTCCGGAGGTAGGCGACCAGGAAGTCGCCGAGCCGCATGGTCGAGCGCACGCGAAGGCTTCTCTAGCCGAAAAACTCCTCGACGTCGCCCGAGGCGACCGCGACCGTGTGCATCTCCCGCCCGCGGAAGATCTTGAGGGTCACCGACTCGCCCGGACGGTGGGTCCAGAGGAGACGGTAGAGCGAGCGGCGGTCGCCCACGTCCTGGCCGTCGACGGCGAGGATGACGTCGCCCGCCTTCAGACCCGCCTGCTCGCCGGGGCCGCCGGGGAGGAGCCCCGCGATGACGACGTGGTCCTTCACGGCGTAGCAGAAGATGCCGAGCCAGGCGCGCGTGGTCGCCGCGCGGTTCCGGCCGGCGAGGAGGGCGTCGCGCCCGTCCAGGTAGTAGTCGGCCGGGATCGCGAGCGAGAAGCGCCCGATCTCGTTCAGGTTGAGCGAGACCACGCCGAGCACCCGCCCCTGCGTGTCGAGCAGCGGCCCGCCGCCCAGGCCCGGATTCATGGCGGTGGTCATGATGGCCCGCTCGAGGACGTACTCCCAGTTGGCGTCGAAGGGGCCGATGTAGCTGACCGCGCCGCTCGCCACGCGCACGCCGCCCTCGCCCACGCTGGCGACGATGAACGCGTCTTCGCCCGGCGTGAGGTCCGTCGTGCGGCGGAGCGGCAGCGCCGGGAGCTGGTCCTCCTGGATGCGTACGAGCGCCAGGCCCGAGGCGTAGTCGTGGCGCACCACCTCCGCGACGTACGCGCGCTGGTCGAGGAGCGTGACGCGCACCTGCTCGGCGCCGAGCACCACGTAGTTCACGGTGAGGATGAGGCCCGCCCCGTCGACGACCGTGCCCGAGCCCATGCGCTCGGTGCCGAGGATGCCCGCCGAGGGATGCGATTCGGGGATGCGCGACTGGATGTGGACGGTCGCGGGGAGGACGCGCTCGATCAGGCCGACGGCGGCGTTCACTGGGCCCCGACGCTAGACGCTCGTCCCGCGGGACGCAAGCGTCGCCGAGAAACACGGCCCGCGGCGTGTTCTGAACGGTTGACGCGGCCCGACCCCGCCCCTACGATCAGCGCCCATGCGCGTCGTGCCGCTGGCGCTGCGCCGGGATCCGCCGGACGTGCTGGCGAGCCTCGCCGGCGAGCCCGGCGCGTTCCTCCTCGAGGTGCCCGACCCGGCGCAGCCGCTGACGCTCCTCGGCTGCGCGCCGCACGCGCAGCTCCGGGTGCTCGCCGACGGGCGCGTCGAGCGTGACGGACGCCTCGACGGGGCCGACCCCCTCGCCGCGCTCGAGCGCTTCGTGGCCGAGGGTCCCGCCCTTCCCTTTCCCTACGGCGGCGCCGTCGGCTACCTTGCCTACGAGTTCGGCCGCTTCACGGAGCCGGCGCGCGACGGCCACGTGGCCGTGCCCGACGTGCCGCTCGCGGTCCTCTCTCGCTACGACCCGGTGCTCGCCTTCGACCGGAGCCGCGCGCAGTACGCGCTCGTGTGCGCCGAGCCGGCGAGCGCGCGCGCCCCCTGGCTCGAGCGCCTCGCCGCGCCGGCGCCCGCCTGGTCGGGCCCGCTCGCGACGGCGCCCCTCGCCCCACTCATGCCGCGCCAGCGCTACCTCGCGGCCGTCCGCCGCATCCTCGACTACCTCGGCGCGGGCGACGTCTACCAGGTGAACCTGACGCAGCCCTTCGCGGCGCCGCTGGCGGCGCCGGCCTGGGCGCTCTTCGCCGCCCTCGCGCGGCGCCACCCGGTCCCCTACGGCGCCTATCTCGACACCGGGGACGTCCGCCTCCTCGCCAACTCGCCCGAGCTCTTCCTCAGCCGCCGGGGCGAGCGGGTGGAGACGCGGCCCATCAAGGGCACGCGCCCCCGCGGCGCAACTCGCGCGCGCGACGCCGCGCTGGCTGCCGAGCTCGAGGCGGATGCGAAGGAGCGCGCCGAGCACGTGATGATCGTCGACCTCGAGCGCAACGACCTGGGACGGGTGGCGCGCACCGGCTCGGTCGCGGTCGAGGCGTTCGCGCGCCTCGAGAGCCACCCGACGGTGCATCACCTGGTGTCGTCCATCGTGGGACGGGTGCGTCCCGGCGTCGGCCTGGCCGACCTCCTGCGCGCGACCTTCCCCGGCGGCTCGATCACCGGGGCGCCCAAGGTGCGCGCCATGGAGATCATCCGCGAGCTCGAGCCGTCGCCGCGCGGCGTGTACACCGGCGCCCTCGGCCTCTTTCACCCGAGCGGCGACCTCGAGCTGGGCCTCGCCATCCGGACGGCCGTGGTGAGCGGCAGCGCCGTCCGCTACCACGCGGGCGGCGGCATCGTCGCCGACTCGGACCCCGAGCGCGAGCTGGCCGAGGCGTGGCTCAAGACGGCCGCGCTCCGCCTCGCCCTCGGCGAGGACGCGCGTCCCGAGCTGGAGCAGTGCTCGTCTGGCTGAACGGGCGCTTCCTGCCCGCCCGTGACGCACGCGTGTCGGCGCTCGATCGCGGCCTCCTCCACGGCGACGGCGCGTACGACACCTGGCGCACGTACGGTGGCGTGCCCTTCGCCACCGCCGCACACCTCCGCCGGCTCGCGACCGCGGCGCGCGTGCTCCGTCTGCCGGCGCCCGGCCCGGCGGGTCCGTGGGAACGCCGCGCCCGCCTCCTCGTCGCGCGCTCCGGGATGAGCGACGCGGCGCTGCGCCTCACCATCACGCGGGGCGCCGCCGGCGAGGCACTGGCACCGGCAGGGCGCGCGCGCCCGACGCTGCTCCTCACCGCGCGACGGCTGCCGGCGCATCTCGGCGAGCGCCAGGCGCACGGCGTGCCCGCCGTTCTCCTCCCCTTCCCGCGCGACGCCGGCCCGCCCTGGGGCGGGTGGAAGCTCGTCGGCCACGCGAGCGCCGTCGTGGGGCGCGCCATCGCCTCGCGGCGCGGCGCGGCCGAGGGCCTCTACGTCACTCCCGCGCGCGAGGTGACCGAGGCGACGGCGGCGAACGTCTTCCTGGTCGAGCGCACCGCGCTCGTCACCCCGCCGCTCGGGAGCGGCATCCTCCCGGGCGTGACCCGCGCCCTGGTGATCCGGCTGGCGCGCCGGGCCGGCTTCCGGGTGCGCGAGGAGCGCGTCACGGTCGCGCGCATCCGGCGCGCGCGGGAGATCTTCCTGACCGCCTCGACGATCGAGGTCCTCCCCGTCGTGCGTCTCGACGGGCGCGCGGTGGGCCGCGGCCACCCCGGGCCGGTCACGCGCCGGCTCCAGTCGGCGTACGCGGCGCACGTGGCCGCCGCGCTGCGCGGCGCGCGCTGACTCGACTCACCCCGGGCCGAACCGGTATACGCGGAGCAGAGGAGGTGCGGGGATGGGGCAGTGGAGCCAGCTCTTCGCGGTCAAGCCGGTCGGGGTCCTGCTCGCGGAGATGGAGGGCGAGAACAGGCTCCGCCGCGTGCTCGGACCGGTCAGCCTCACCGCCCTCGGCGTGGGCGCCATCATCGGGGCGGGGATTTTCGTACTGACGGGCCTCGCGGCGCACGACAAGGCGGGGCCGGGCCTGATCCTCTCCTTCGTGGTCGCCGGGATCGGCTGCGCGCTGGCCGGGCTCTGCTACGCCGAGTTCGCCTCCATGGTGCCGGTCGCCGGCAGCGCCTACACCTACGCCTACGCCACGCTCGGCGAGCTGTTCGCCTGGATCATCGGCTGGGACCTGGTGCTGGAGTACGCCGTCGCCTCGAGCACCGTGGCGCACGGGTGGTCGCACTACTTCCTCTCGTTGCTGAGCATCTTCGGCATCACGCTGCCCGAACGGTGGACGAACACGCCCGTCGACATCGACCCGCTGACGCACGTCTGGGCGACGACCGGTTCGTACTGCAACCTGCCCGCCGCGCTGGTGGTGCTGCTCGTCACGGTCGTGCTGGTGATCGGCATCCGCGAGAGCGCCAGCTTCAACGCGGCGATGGTGATCTTGAAGCTCGTCGTCGTGCTGTTCGTCATCGTGGTCGGATCAGCCTACGTCCGGCCGCAGAACTGGCACCCGTTTCTCCCCTATGGATGGGGCGGCGTGATGCGGGGCGCCTCGTACGTGTTCTTCGCCTACATCGGCTTCGACTCGGTCTCGACGCACGCGGAGGAGGCGCGCAACCCCCAGCGCGACGTGCCGATCGGGATCATCGCCTCCCTCGCCCTCTGCACGGTGCTCTATATATTGGTGGCGGCCGTCCTGACCGGGATGGTGCCTTATACGGAGATCAACATCGACGCGCCGGTCGCGGCCGCCTTCGCCTCGCGCGGGCTCGAGGTGGCGAGGCTCCTCATCTCGATCGGCGCCGTCGTCGGCATCACGAGCGTGCTGCTCGTGCTGCTGCTCAGCCAGGCGCGCGTGCTGCTCGCCATGGCGCGCGACGGTCTCATCCCGCGCGAGTTCTTCGCCGCGGTGCACCCGCGCTTCCGCACGCCGCACAAGGGGACGATCCTCACCGGCGTGCTGGTGGCGATCGTCGCCGCGCTCTTCCCGCTCCGCATCCTGGCCGAGCTGGTGAACATCGGCACGCTGCTGGCGTTCGTCATCGTGTGCGCCGCGGTCATGGTCATGCGGCGGACGAACCCGCAGCTTCCGCGCCCGTTCCGCACGCCTCTCGTACCATGGGTTCCCATCCTCGGCATGGGGATGAACTTCGCGATGATGTGCAGCCTCGGGTGGGAGAACTGGCTGCGCCTGCTGGTGTGGCTGCTGATCGGCTTCGGGATCTACTTCGGCTACGGGCGCAGCCGCAGCACCATGGCGCTGCAGCGCGCGGCCGCGCCCGTCAGGTGAAGAGCCGCACCAGCGCGTAGCCGCCGATGCCGAGCGCCAGCCCGGCGAAGAGGGGCGCGCGCCGGGGGTAGCCGCTCTTCGATGCCGCCCACGCGCCGCCCGCGAAGATCACGCCGAGACCAACCAGCGGCATGGAGAAGGCGCGCTCGGCGGGCGGGGCGAAGCGTCCCGAGTCGAGGCTCAGGTAGAGGAGGCTCGCGATCGCGGCGGCGACGACGAGGGCAGTGACCGCTCTCATCGGGCCCCTGTAGCGCACCCCTTGTCTTCGCGCGAGCCTCGCCGTAGCCTCCGCCGACCATGGCCATGAAATTCGGCATCGCCTACGCCAACGCCGGCCCCTTCGGATACCCCGAGCCCCTCGCGCACCTGGCGCGTACCGCCGAGGAGGTCGGCATCGAGTCGATCTGGACGGTCGAGCACGTGGTCATCCCGGTGGGGTACCAGTCGAAGTACCCGTACGACCCGTCGGGCAAGCTCCCCGGGCCGGAGAACGTGCCCATCCCCGACCCCATCCTGCCGCTCGCCTTCGCCGCCGCGGTGACCAAGAAGCTCCGCCTCGCGACCGGCATCGTGATCCTCCCGCAGCGCCACCCGATCTACGTCGCCAAGGAGATGGCCACGCTCGACGTGCTCTCCGGCGGGCGCGCCATCCTGGGCATCGGGATCGGCTGGCTGCGCGAGGAGTTCGACGCCGTGGGCGTCCCGTTCGCGGAGCGCGCGGCGCGCACCAGCGAGTCCGTGCGCGCCATCCGCTCGCTGTGGAAGGACACGCCGCAGGCATTCGAGGGGAAGTTCTTCCGCTGGGCGCCGCTCGAGTCGAACCCCAAGCCGGTGCAGAAGCCGGGCGTGCCCATCGTGGTCGGCGGCCACGGCGAATGGGCCGCGCGCCGGGCGGCGCGCTACGGCGACGGCTTCTTCCCCGCCGTCGGCGAGCCCGAGAAGCTCCGCGCGCTCTTCGCCACGCTGCGCGAGGAGTGCCGGCGGATCGGGCGGAACCCGGACGAGATCGAGCTCAGCGCCGGCCGGGGCCGCCCCGACCTGGACGCCGTCCGTCGGCTCCAGGACCTGGGCGTGTCGCGTATCACCATGGGGCCGCCGGGCTTCGACAACGAGGCGGTCACGCGCGGCCTGCACGACTTCGCGGAGCGCGTGATCGCGCGGTCGTAGATGGAGACCCTGCGCACCCCCGACGACCGCTTCGCGAGCCTGCCCGGCCACCCGTTCGCGCCGCACTACGTCGAGGTGGACGGTCTCCGCATCCATCACGTCGACGAGGGGCCGCGCGACGCCGCGCCGGTCCTCCTGCTGCACGGCGAGCCGTCGTGGTCGTACCTCTACCGGAAGATGATCCCGCTCATCACCGCTGCGGGGCATCGCGCGGTGGCGCCCGACCTGGTCGGCTTCGGGCGCTCCGACAAGCCCGCGCGACGCGAGGACTACACCTACCAGCGCCACGTCGACTGGATGCGCGGCGTGCTGGACGCGCTCGATCTGCGGCGCATCACGCTCGTCTGCCAGGACTGGGGCGGGCTGATCGGCCTCCGTCTCGCCGCCGAGCACCCGGAACGATTCGCGCGAATCGTCGCCGCGAACACCTTCCTGCCCACGGGCGACCGGCCCGCCGGGCCGGCGTTCCTCGCCTGGCGGGTGTACTCGCAGGAGACGCCCGAGTTCCACGTCGGTGGCATCGTGAGGGGCGGTTGCGTGACGGACCTGGCCCCGGAGGTGATCGCGGCGTACGACGCCCCCTTCCCGGACGACCGCTACAAGGCGGGAGCGCGGCAGTTCCCGATGCTCGTGCCGGTGACGCCCGACGACCCCGCGGCGGCGCCCAACCGCAAGGCATGGGAGGTGCTCGGCCGCTGGACGAAGCCGTTCCTGACCGCGTTCAGCGACTCCGACCCGATCACGGGCGGCGCCGACCGCGTCCTCCAGCAGGCGATCCCGGGCGCAGAGGGCCAGCCGCACACCACCATCGCCGGCGGCGGCCACTTCCTCCAGGAGGACCGGGGCGAGGAACTGGCGCGCGTGGTCGTGGACTTCCTCGCGCGCACGAGAGCAGCGTGAGCGAGGGCCCGCCGCCCTACCCGCGGCCCGTCCCGCTCGTCCTCCCGCGGCCGAGCGGCCGCCAGCTCCGGCGCCGTGCGTTCAGCACCTTTCGCGTCTTCGGGAGGAACTTCCGCCGGCTTGCGGCGCGCCGGCTCCTCCGCCGGCCCGTCGCCGAGAACGCCTTCGCCCACCCCCTCCGCCTGACCTTCGAGGAGCTGGGCGCGACCTACCTCAAGTTCGGGCAGCTGATCGCCTCCTCGCCGGGCCTCTTCGGCGACCAGGTGGCGAACGAGTTCCGCTCCTGCCTGGACACGGGACCGGCCGTCCCCTTCGCCGTGGTGCGCGCCGCGGTCGAGGCGACGGTCGGCGGCCCGCTCGCGTCCGCCTTCGCGTCCTTCGACGAGATGCCGATCGGGCGCGCCTCGATCGCCGTCGTGCACCGCGCCACGCTGCGCGACGGCCGCGTGGCGGCGGTGAAGGTGCTCCGCCCCGGCATCGAGGAGGTGGTGGCGACCGACCTCCGCCTGATGGAGCCGCTCCTCGACTTCCTCTCGCGCCAGGTGGGCGTGGCCGAGGCGGGGCAGCTGGTGCGCATGATGGATGGCTTCCGCCAGCAGGTGGCCGAGGAGCTCGACCTGCGCAACGAGGCGCGCGCCATGGCGCACTACCGCGACCTCCTCCGGCGCGTCGACCTGCCGCTGGTGGTCGTGCCCCAGCCCTACCCGGAGCTCTCCGGGCCGCGCGTCCTCACCATGGAGTTCCTCGACGGCATCCCCATCGACGACCTGGCGCGCATCGCCGAGCTGGGCGTCGACCCGCGCCCGCTGGTCGAGCAGACGGTGCGCGGCTGGTT
>Ga0070707_100007346_pt1 | contig 10235 bp, 8 predicted proteins | sample KBSK5502metaG_FD_65468 | JGI IMG/M metagenome (GOLD analysis project Ga0070707, IMG submission 65468) | Corn, switchgrass and miscanthus rhizosphere microbial communities from Kellogg Biological Station, Michigan, USA - KBS K5-50-2 metaG | ecosystem: Host-associated > Plants > Roots >... | reverse complement strand
GCTGGATGAAATCAACAATTTGAACAAACAACTGGACGCGCCGGGGTTGAGCACTGACGCGAAGTTGCGCCAGGCCAGAGAGCGGGACGACAAGATTACCGAAATCAAAAAGATGGAAAAGGAGATCAATGACTTTCGCACGGCGCGGGAAAAACAGCTTCAAGAGCAAGCTCTAAAATTGCGTGAAGGGATAGTTGCTAAGATAACACCAGCTCTTAAAGCGTGCGCCGAAAGCGAGGGATTCAATTTAGTTTTTGATTCCAGCGGAAATAGCCTGAACGGCGTCCCAATCGTGGTGCTCACTCACGATCTTCCCGATCTAACGGACGAGGTCGTCTCAAAGACAACATCGTCGCCCTAGCGTCCGGTTGTGAAGCGAATATGACAAGCTGTCCAAAGTGCAAAGCAGTGGTCGCGGCAGAGGACAGATTTTGCCAATCTTGCGGACAAGCTCTGGTCGTCCCAACTGAACCGTCACCGGCCCCGGTGCGGCCGCCGATTCCGTCGGCAGCATCCACGCAAAACAAAAAAGGGGCACCGCTGAAATGGATTGGAGCCGCTCTTTTGCTTCTGGTCGCGCTTGTGTTCGGCTCGCGGCACGTGAAACTATCGTCCGCTGACCGAACCGGGTCTCAAAGCCGGTCGCAGTTAGGCCAGATCATACCACTGAATCCTACCCCAGCTCCCACTGGAGAACGGGCGGGCCCTGAAGGCGACGATGGGGTTCCCCCGATTTCTCCGCCGAATAGCATGGCTACCACCGTTACGAGGCAGAGCGATGGCCAAACCACGGAGGAACAGTCGGTCGAAGTTACGCGGCTTCATCCCGGCTCTCGTTTGTCAGAAATATCTCCGGCCCAGCCAGCCGAACCAAACATTCCGAGCGGAATCAACCCGTCCAGTTTGATCGGCAAATGGAAAGGCGGCCGGCACACGACACAATACTTTGCCGACGGTACGTTGATCGTCGATCCCGATATTACGCCGCAGCCGATTCGTGAATCGGTCGCGACTTGGCGCATCGACGGAGACAAATTGATCACGGTTCAAGCGGGTCAGACTCTCACCGATACGATTGTTGAGTTAAACGATAGCGAACTGGTGATCAGTAACCAGCACGGCACTTTTCGCCTCAAACGGGTGGAATAAGTTTGCGGAGACCGGCGTTCGCATCGCTCTCTTGGCTCTGTGACCTTTTCAACTTTTTAACCTTTCAACTTTTTACCTGCTTTGCCTCACCTATTCTCCTCAATAATCTTCCTCAAATACTCCGGCATTTCCGGAAGTGGCTCGAGTCGTATTTGCATTGATCCCTCCTCTCCTTTGGAGATGATCGTGTTCACTTTGGAAAAGTGTTCGTCTTTGCTTGGATAATCTTCCCGGAATTGCGCGCCTCGACTTTCCTTACGTTCGAGAGCGGCGCGTGTGATTGCTTCTGAGACGGTCAGAAGATTTTGGAGATCGAGTGCGGTGTGCCAGCCAGGATTGTACTCGCGATTACCGGTAACGCTGACGCGATTCGCGCGATCCCAAAATTTCTGCAATAGATCAAGCTGGGCGCGCATTTCCGTTTCGTTGCGAACGATCCCAACGTTCTCTTGCATTGTTTCCTGTAAATCATGCTGAAGGGCATAGGGATTTTCTCCCTCGCTTCGCTCGAATGGTTTTACTGCCTCGCGGGCAGTTGTGTCGATGCTCGCAGCATCAATTTCTCCAAAGCGATTTTCCTTCGCGAATTTGGCGGCAAATTCCCCAGCGCGTTTCCCAAAAACCAAAAGATCGGAGAGTGAATTTCCGCCGAGGCGATTGGCGCCGTTAATGCCGGCGGCACATTCGCCCGCCGCAAAGAGACCGGGCAGACGCGACATCTCCGTGTCTGGATTGACATGTATCCCGCCCATGACGTAGTGCGTGGTCGGCCCGACTTCCATCGGTTGCTCGGTAATGTCGATGTCCGCCAGTTGTTTAAACTGGTGATACATGCTCGGCAGTTTTCTTTTGATGTAATCCGCCGCGTTCGGGAGCTTTTGTTTGATCCATGCAATGTCCAGATAGACACCACCATGCGGGCTTCCCCTGCCCTCTTTGATTTCGCGCACAATGCAGCGGGCGATGTGGTCGCGCGTCAATAACTCCGGCGGACGGCGCGCGTCCTTGTCGCCCTGGCAGTAGTTCCAACCTTCTTCCTCGCTGCCGGCAGTCTGCGCGCGGTAATTCTCCGGGATCTCATCGAACATAAAACGTCGTCCTTTATTGTTCGTAAGAATGCCCCCTTCGCCGCGGACGCCTTCTGTGACCAAGATTCCCATCACGCTCGGCGGCCAGACCATCCCGGTGGGATGAAATTGCACAAATTCCATGTCGATCAGTTCCGCGCCCGCCTCGTACGCGAGCGCATGACCGTCGCCGGTATACTCCCAACTGTTGCTGGTGATCTTGTAAGCGCGGCCAATTCCTCCGGTTGCAAGGACGATGGCTTTGGCCCGAAAAATCTTGAAGCGACCGCGTTCGCGTTCATAACCAAACGCGCCGACGACCCGTCCGTCATCTTTCAGCAACGCGAGAATGGTGTGCTCCATGTAAACCTCGATGCCTTGATGCACCCCGTGGTCCTGTAAAGTGCGGATCATCTCCAAACCAGTCCGGTCTCCGACGTGCGCGAGCCGCGGATATTTGTGGCCGCCAAAATTTCTTTGCAGAATGCGCCCATCTTTTGTGCGATCGAACACCGCACCCCAGGCTTCGAGTTCGCGCACGCGATCGGGCGCTTCTTTGGCATGAAGTTCCGCCATGCGCCATTGATTTACATATTGCCCACCGCGCATGGTGTCGGCGAAATGCACCTTCCAATTATCTCGATCATCGACATTGGCGAGCGCAGCTGCGATCCCGCCTTCGGCCATGACAGTGTGTGCTTTGCCGAGGAGCGATTTGCAAACTAGGCCGACCGAAACTCCAGCGACCGATGCCTCGATCGCGGCGCGCAATCCAGCGCCCCCCGCGCCGATTACCAGAACATCGTGTTCGTGCGTTTCGTAATCGGGCATGGGATCGTTGAAGCGTTTAAGCGTTGAAGAGTTAAAGCGGCTACCGCCTTCCTACGCTGTAACGGTTCATCGTTTCAACGCTTTAACGGCTACGTGAGTCGCCAATCATGCCAGATTCCCATTGAGCAAAGGCGCACGTAAAGGTCAGTGAACCCGACCCAGAACAAGCTCAACCACGCCCAGGGCATGTGGCGGCGATTCAAACAACTCACGCACGCGTAAGCGCGGAAACAAGTTGGCGATTTAGAAAATTGGTCGAGAAATCCGCCGATCAAATGTCGTAAGGAATGACAACCAAAAGTGTAGCCGCCGAGCAAAACGACGTTGATTGCGAGAACGATGGTGCCAATTCCAAGGCCAAATGAATTCCGGCCAGTGGCCGGATCTATAAACCAAAGCGCTTTCCAAACGTCGATGCTGAGGACGACAATGAAAACAAGTGCGAGATAAAGAAAATATCGGTGCACATTTTGCATAATGAGCGGGAAAGAGCGCTCACCGAGATACGTTTTTCGCGGCTCACCGACGGTGCAGGCAGGTGGGTCCGCCCAAAACGCTTTGTAATAGGCGCCACGATAATAATAACAGGTCAGACGGAATCCGCCCGGCGCCCAAAGAATTAGCAGCGCTGGCGAAAAAATGAGCCAAGCTGGCCACCACCCAGGTTTTGGACCAAACCAGCTATGTGGCGAGTCGCCAAATAATTCCGGCGAATAAAACGGCGAGATGTAGTTACCGAAATAATAATGCCGCCCCTGGAACGCCGCCCATGTTGAATAGACGATAAACGTTCCGAGACCGAGAAAAACGAGTAGCGGGTTCAGCCACCAAACATCGGCGCGCATGGTTTCACCGAATGAGCGGCGCGGTAAGCTCGCTTCGGCCGAATTCATTGCCCGTCTGCTCCCTCGACCGGCAACTTTGCCTTGTTCCACGCTTCCCAACTTCCCGGCACATTCCAGAGGCGGTCGAAGCCGCGCGGCTTCATCATGCTCGTCGCGATGCTCGCCCGATATCCGCTTCCGCAATAAACGGCAGTCGGTTTGCTCGAGTCGAGCTCATGCATCCGGTTGCGAAGCTCCGGCAGAAAAATGTGGCGCGCGCCCGGCACATGCCCATTCTTCCATTCGCGCGGTGAGCGGACATCGACAATCTGCAACTCCGCGGCACGTTTGTTCAATTCGTGCACGGTCATTTGGCCAATTTCATCGTTGGCAAAACCGGCGAGATCCCAGGCTTTCATACCGCCCACTAAATAACCGGCGAACTTTGAGTAACCCGTCCGAATGAACAGCCGCACGATGTCCTCGAGCTCGTCGTCCTTTTCCAGGACCAACAGAATCGGCTCGCTCGGAGCGAGCATCCATCCCGCCCAGATCGAAAGAATTGGCGTTCCGCCAATATTGAGCGCGCCGGCGATGTGCCCGCCGCCGAAGGCGAGCATCGTCCTGACATCGACAACTACCCCGGCCTTGTTCTCAATCGCTTGCTTGAATGCTTTCGGCGGCAGCCCTGGAACGCGCGGCAGACCGCCCAGCACCTGCGGCCCCTTCGCATTCAACTTTTTCATGACCGGGTAATAGTGTGGAACGGGCGGCGCCGTCTTCATCGCGTAGTCGGTAAAACTTTTCACATCAGAGAACTGAAGGAATTTATTGAACTTTCGCTCGTAACCGATCGTGCTACTCAAACGCTCGCCGATGTCGGCGCCACATGGCGAGCCCGCGCCGTGGTTCGGGTAGATCATCACGTGATCAGGCAGTTTCAGATAAAAATTGCGCAGCGTGTGAAATTGTTTTTCCGCGAGTTCTTCCGTGTGATCGGCGCCTAACAGATCCGGCCTGCCGGCCGATGAGACAAAAAGCGAATCCCCGGTGAGCACGCCCCATGGCGTTTCGGGATGATCCGCTTCAGCGAGCAGGTAGGAAAGATGTTCGGGCGTATGGCCCGGCGTATGCCGCGCCGTGACCAGCGTTTCGCCAAAAGTGAAGGTATCGCCGTCCTTCACCTTTTCGTGCTCGAACTCGTATTTCGCACCCCCCTCGTGACTGACGAAAATCTTTGCCGACTCAAGCCGGGCGCAAAGTTCCCGAGAGCCACTGACGAGATCAGCGTGAATGTGCGTTTCGAAAATGTGTGTGATCGCCACCTTGGCTTCGCGTGCCATTTCGACATAGACGTCAACATCCGGTCGCGGATCGAAGATGGCAGCGGTACCTTCGTCGTCGTCACCCAATAGATAAGAAAGCTCAGCGATGCCTTCGGTTTGGATCGTTTTGAAAACCAGGGACATCGTCCTGACTTAACGCGAAGGCGGAGGGAAGTTCAACAAGATCGACATCGTACTCTGGGGACCACAGAGCCCTGCCCTGAGCGAAGTCGAATGGGCTGCCAGCCTGTCCTAACGCACCTCCACATCGATCGAGAGGAGATGATTGATCATGTAAGTCCCGCGGTCTCGATCACGTTCGATCGGTTGTGTCCGCCCGCGCGAATCGGTCGCGCGTGCGATTAGAGTATGTTTTCCCGCCTTGGCTGGCGTCTGCCATTCAAATTCCCAAAGTCGCCACGCATTCGGAGCAGCCTGATCGATCAATTGCGCATTGTACCAGCTTGCCCCGCCGGCCGTGCTAAGTTCAACTTTCGCAATCTCGCCCACGCCTGTCCAGGCGGCGCCGTGGACACGAATTGTTGAGTTGGCTGGCACAATTTCATTTGCAGCCGGCGTGGCGATCTCAGCCTTGATCTGCATTTCGGAAAGCGGAGTCAACTCAGCTAAATCGCCTCGCTTTGTCCAATAAGCGTAATCAAGCGTCTGAAAGTAGCCGTGAAACGGCCTGTCGGTAACAGTTATGCGCTGCAGCCACTTGATGGACGCCATTGCATACCAACCGGGAACAATTGCGCGAAGCGGGAAACCGTGCTGTGGCGGAAGGTCCTGACCATTGATTTTGTAAGCGAGCAGCACGTCACCGCGGGCTTTGGCGAGTGGAATGCTGCGAGTAAATCGAACGTTGGCCGAGGGCGCTTTCGCGTCCTCGGGCGATCCTTCATCAGCGCCTTCCAAGATCACTTCCAGCGCTGATGGTTTCACGCCGGCGCGATCGAGTAAGATCGACAACGGAATGCCTGTCCAGTTGGCATTGCCGACCGCACCGAGCCCCCACTGAACACCTTTCACTTTTGGCTCAAGAAAAACCCGATTGTTGCCCGCGCACTCCAGTATTACAGGCACGGTGCGTGATTCAAGTTTGAGCAGATCCTCATAATTGAGTTCGAAAGGCCGTTCGACCGCGCCTTCAACCCGCAACCGCCATGCTTTCTTGTCGATCTTGGGAATCGGAAAATGCGTCCGGACGTAAAACAATTCCGTTGGCGTAATGAAGCCGTCGAGCTTATCGAACGGCATCTCAAGATTAAGCGGGTCGCTGCTCCGGACAATTTTTCCGTCAATTACTTGCGCGGATTCATCCTGACGCACCGACATAATAAAAATTAAATCACTAAATCACTGAATTGGTAAATGAAATTGAGGACGGGGATTTTGGGGAACAGCAATTACGGTCGAAAGGACGGGATTCGCTGGATTTGGGCCCTCGCGCTACGATCCGGCTCAACGCTTGGAACCTTTGAGCCGATTGTCGCACTCCGCGACCTTGGCCGCAAACTGGTCAGCAAAGCCGGAATCGGCCGGCATGAGTTTGCTCTGATCCCGTAAGGCAGCGAAAACATCCAGGCCTTGTTTGTACGATGACCGGGCCTTGACCCAAGCCTTGACTCGACGTGCGCGTGATTGCTTTTTATTCGAGGCGAAAAGAGTACAGGCATCGCCAAACTTTTCGTAACACAACCCGATATTTCGGCGATAGAGGACATTAGTCGGATCGGCCGCGGACAATTGCAGTAAAATCGACAATGCTTGTTGGGCGTGATCCAGCGCAGGGCTGCTCTCGCCGGTTGCAGTCAACGCTTCGGACAAATCGCCGTGCGCAACTGCCAGATCGAACTGAATCTGAGCGCTCTTTGGATCGCGCGCGGCTAATCGCTGACGAACCTCGAATGCTTTGCGCCGACTCTCCAAAGAGCCAGCAACGTCTCCGCCGCCAAACAGCATCTGGCCGAGCCGGGCGTAACCATAGCCAACTTCGCGATAAGCAGAGTCGTTGTTTGGATCTTGCGCGGACAAAGTCTCCAGTATGACGATGCCGCGTCGTACGTTTTCCACTGCTTCCGGCGTTTTCGCATCGCTGGCACCGCCCACTTTCAGAAAATTGAGGCCGATACTGCGCCGCAGTTTTGCGTCGTCAGGTTGTTGAGTGAGCAACGATTGCCGGATCGACAAGGCACTCAGGTAAACCTTGAGTCTTTCTTCGCTGCGCTGTGCGCCCTCGAGGCTATCGCCAAGTATTTCGTAGGCGCGCGCCAGCTCATCTTGGACGGATTGGTCTCCGGGATGTGCCGCGCTTAGTTTTTCGAAGATGGATAATGAGCTGCGATACTTATCGATTGTTCCATTAATGTCTCCCTTCTGCGCAAGAAGGTCACCAACTGCACGATAACCTCGTCCGATCTGCATTTGCGTTTCCGTAGTAGCCTGATCGTCTTTGAGCTGTTCGCGAATACCCATTGCTTTCTGATCACTCGCTGCAGCGCCCTCCTTATTGCCGAGGTTTGTGGACGACACATTTCCTTGAGTGTCGCCAGTAGTTTCGTGAGCGGTCGCCAGGTCGCGTTGCTGAGATGGCAGGTTTTTGAGGGAATCGCGGATTTCAACCATCAAAGAGTCCGCCAGCTGGCGCAGGTCATTGAAACGCTGTTCGGCCAATTCGCGGTGCTGATCAGCCCGGTGCGCCTGCCGCGCCGTCGCGATGATTCCGCCGATCAAACTGAGAACGAGAAAAGCGGCAGCCATCACAGCAACAGGATGTCGCTTAACGAATTTGCCGCTGCGGTAACCGAGCGTGTCGCTCCGTGCGATCACTGGCAGGCCAACCAGATGCCGATGGATGTCCTCGGAAAATTCCGCGACCGATGCATAACGGCGTGCCGGTTGTTTGTGTAGGGCTTTCAAAATGATGTGGTCGAGATCGCCACAAAGAGGTTTCGGGTTTCGAATCTCGAATGTCGAACCATTAACCGAGTGAACCTTTTCAGCGGCGGGTTTCGCGACGGCGCTGCTTGGACGCATCGGCTCCTGCCCGATGATAGCGCGTGCCACGTCACCCGGATAACGGCTCGTGGTGTCATACGGACACTGTTGAGTCAGCAGCTCGTAGAGAACCACGCCGAGACTGTAAACGTCGCTTGCCGTCGTCATCTTTTCGCCGCGCACTTGCTCGGGGCCGACATATTCGGATATCGTGCGCGCGGCGAGGGTCTGCTCTGCGATTGTCGATGTGGCCGTGTCGAGGGGCCGGGCAATGCCGAAATCCAGCAGTTTCGGTTCTCCATCAGCTCCGATCCGAATATTCGCCGGCTTGATATTGCGATGAAGGATCAAGTGTTGATGTCCATAGGCGACTGCCGCGCAAACTTTGCGGAAAAGGGCGAGACGCTCTTGAATCGACAATGCCTGATCGCGGCAATAATGATCGAGGCGCGGTCCTTCGACATACTCCACCACGAGATACGGAATGCCGGTTGGAGTGATGGCTGCGCCGTAAAGCCACGCGATGTTGAGATGGGTCAGTCCAGCCAGCATCTGTTCTTTCTGCCGAAAACGGCGGATGATATTTGCGGCGCCGCGGCCGGGTTTGAGCAGTCTAATCGCCACCCGGCGACTTAGCGTCGTATCCTCGGCGAGATATACTTCACCCATTCCTCCCTCACCCAGGAGCGACACGATTTTGTAATTACCCAGCCGTTCCCCGGGATTTAATTTACCATTTTCATCAGCGATGATTTTCGCGGCCACTTCGAGAGCCGGCATTTCGATGAAAACGCGCGCTTTTTCTTCAAACCTCAGGAGCGAATCGACTTCAGTCCGAAGATCGGCATCGCCCCCGCAAAGTTTTACAATTAGTCGCCTGCGCTCGTCTGCTTCCCATTCGAGCGCCCGCTCCACAATCTCTGCGACGCGCTCGGCTCGCTCAGGGTGCATTTCCGTTCAACTCCCGGTAAAGCCAGAGCTTGGCAAAATTCCAATCGCGTAAAACGGTTTCTTCCGATATTTCAAGGACTTCAGCAATCTCTCTCGTATTCAATCCGCCGAAGAACTTGAGCTCGACCACTTCGCTTTTTCGCGGATAAATTTGTTCGAAACTTTCCAGGGCGTGGTTGAAAGCGGCTAACGCGGCCCCATTTTTTCCTGGCAAGTCATGCGCTCCGTTCAGTGCAACTTTTTGCGCAAGCCCACCGCGCTTCGCGGCGTGGTGAATGCGACCGTGTTCCACCAGAATTCGCCGCAGCAAACGGGCAGCAATTCCGTAAAAATGTGCGCGATCCTTCCACGTAACACTTTTGTCATCGACCATGCGCAAGTAAGCTTCGTGGACGGGCGTGGTTGTTTTCGGTCTGTGATCTGCGCGCTCACGCTGCATGTAATTGTGCGCCAACTGGCGAAGTTCTTCGTAAACGAGCGGCATTAAGCGGGCTGGAGCGTCGTCAGCTCCCAACTGCCAGCTTTTTAGAAGCTGTGTAACATTCTGGGGTTCCGCATTCACGGTTGTGTAGTAGCGCGAGTGTCGATTTTAATACATTCACCGTATTATAATCAGTAATAATTAAGATATTTTCGAGGATTTTTAGGAAGCACTCTTGGTTGCGCATATGACTGGGTTCCGGCTGCGGCATCGCGGGGGCCTTTTAGGGCGGCAGAATCGCACCACACCGTTATTGAAAGAGTGAAAATTCTTGACATTAGTACGCCGATTTCACAAGGATTCCGTTAAATCCGAAGGCGCCAAGCCGTTCCGGCGTAAGACACAGCAGCGGGTCAACCGCTGAAATGACTTTTCCCTTCGATTTCGAAAGGGGGATCTTGAATACACGGTTTATTCTTTCTGGCTAGCTGGCCTTGGGGCTGATTAGCCCGATAGGCATCGTGGTCTCCGGTGACAAAGTTTTTTGTCACGGACATAACGAGAGGCACGGTCGGGGAATAGCCTTTGCTGCGTAGGCCAGCCTGACGCGGATCGAAAAGGAAGGCCCCCTATGAATATACGATTGATTCTTTCTGGGTTGGCCGCG
>Ga0070707_100007340_pt1 | contig 10238 bp, 6 predicted proteins | sample KBSK5502metaG_FD_65468 | JGI IMG/M metagenome (GOLD analysis project Ga0070707, IMG submission 65468) | Corn, switchgrass and miscanthus rhizosphere microbial communities from Kellogg Biological Station, Michigan, USA - KBS K5-50-2 metaG | ecosystem: Host-associated > Plants > Roots >... | reverse complement strand
TTGAGCAGCCAGAAAGCGCATGAGTTCGTCAAACTTAAGCTTCTGTTGTAGTTGTAGGTAACTTTTCGCCATGCGGCGAGGTTACACTGAATGACTCAATTTCCAAACTGAGAATTGCTGTAGCTTCATCTTTCAAGCAATGCTTTCGCTTGTTGCAGCTCTTGCTCGACCTGCTCGGGGGCCGTCCCGCCAATCTGTCGCTTGCCGGCCAGCGAGCTTTCGAGTGAAATCGCAGTAAAGAGGTCCTCGTCAAAAAGAGGCGAGAAGCGCCGGTACTCTGCCAGCGTCAGTTCGCCCAATTCCTTTTGCTGCTGGATGGCGTAAACCACCAGGCGCCCGACGATCTCATGCGCCTTGCGGAACTCGACATTGCGCCGGACGAGGTAGTCGGCTAGGTCAGTGGCGTTCGTGTAGTCGCTGGCTGCCCCTCGCCGCGCCCGCTCGGCGTCAAACTCAATGTTCCGCAGCACGGTCGCCACTACCCGCAGGCTCCCGGCCAAGGTTTCAAGCGTATCGAAGAGCGCCTCCTTATCCTCCTGCAAATCTTTGTTGTAGGCCAAGGGTAAGCCTTTGACGAGTGCCAGCAGCGCTGTCACGTGTCCGAACACGCGCGCCGCCTTGCCGCGGACGAGTTCGAGCGAGTCCGGGTTTTTTTTCTGCGGCATCAGACTGCTGCCGGTCGCGATCGCGTCGCCGAGTTTGATGAACCCGAACTCCTGGGTCGCATAGATGATCAAGTCCTCGGCCAGGCGCGAGAGGTGCATCATCGTGATTGCTGCCGCGCCCGTAAATTCGATGATGTAGTCGCGGTCGCTCACCGCATCGAGGCTGTTATGCGTCACGCCGTCGAAGCCGAGCTGCCGGGCGATCCATTCGCGGTCAACGGGGAAGTTGGTCCCGGCCAGGGCGCCTGAACCGAGTGGGAGGATATTGACCCTCCGGTTGACCTCGGCCATCCGCTCGCGGTCGCGCTGAAGCATCGTGAAGTAGGCCAGCAGGAAGTGGGCGAAGAGCACCGGCTGCGCCTTCTGCAAGTGCGTGTAGCCGGGCAGCGGGTCATTGGAGTGGCGTTCAGCCAATTCAACGAGGGCGCGTTGCGCGTCGCGGATGAGTTCGTCAATCCGGCCAATCTCCTCGCGCAGGAAGAGCCGCGTCGCCACGGCCACTTGGTCATTCCGGCTGCGGCCGGTGTGCAGTTTATAGCCGGTATCGCCGATCAGTTCGACCAGCCGCGCTTCGATGAAGCTGTGCACATCCTCGGCCGCGCTGAATTCAGGGCGGTCAAGGTAGCCAGGCTCTCGGGCCATCTCCCCGATGCGCTCCAGCCCCTGCGTGATCTCCTGGACCTCGTTTGGTTGGAGGACTCTGGCGCGGCCGAGCGCCTCGGCGTGCGCCGCGCAGGCGCGCAGGTCAGCCGCGAGTAGACGCCGGTCGAAACGAAAACTGGCGTTGAATTCGGCGAAGTGTTGGTCGGCCTCTCCGCTGAAGCGTCCGCCCCATAATTTCATAGTTGGTGCTGTCTGCCGAGTCGCAAATCAGAAGTCCTGAGTGTTAACGGTAGTGGGGCTCATTCACCTTTCTGCAGGACGTAGTCCTTGATCATATTGACGATGACTTCAGCCTCACCCTGATCCTTTGAACTCGGCCCGAAGAAATACGGTTTCCGTGTGCCGATGGCTCTGACCATAATCAGCGGCGTCGCCCCCACCCGATTGATCTCCTTAATCTGTTTGCCACTGTGGCTGAAGACCGTCCGCTGGGCATCGGTCGGGTCCAGGAGCGTAATCTGCCCGGGCTGGAGTTTCAGCCAACTGACGCGCGGGTCTTCAAAGACAAAGTTTTCGCCGGCCCTTCTGACCGGGCGGCGCCACTGGGTGTCGTAGGCGACTCGGAAGGTGGCCGCGCCGCCGAGTTTCATCGCCTGCCCCATTAACCCGACCGCTTTCGCCAAGTCATGGCGGTCGTAGAGATAAACCATGCCCAGGTACTCGTAGGCTTGCGGCCGGTTCGGGTCTTCGCTGGTCAATTGCTCAAGCGCCTTGATCGTCTCGTCAACATTCTTGGTGGCCGGCGCGTTGAAGGTGCTGACGATTTGTTGGACCCGCACCTGGTAGCCGGCCTCGGTCAATCCGGTGCGGTTGAGCTTGAGGGTATAGGGGACTGGGCCAGCCTTAGCCTCGGCAATGCTCCCGATCACACGCACATGGTATTCACCGTCGCCGGGCAACGTGCCGCCTGGGGTGTCGAGCCGGAATTCGCCAGTCCGTGGGTCCTTCAAGATCGGCAGCCCGGCGCGGTTCTGATCGAAGACCTGGACGGCCAGGTCCGGGTGGGCCGTCTGGAGCTGGATCGTGAACAGGTCGGCGCTGGTGGCCTTGAGCGTGTATTCATCGTAATAGCTGCTGGCGGAGAGGCGCCCTGAGGACTGTGGGTCCAGGTTGCCCTCGGTCAGTTGGCTGAAGGCAACCGGTGCGATAGTCGCAGGCTCGCGCTGGAGGTTGTGCGTTGTGGCAGTCGCCGCGGTGTTTTTCGTGGCGCTCTTCGGATCGCTCTTCGAGTCACTCTTCGATTTGGATGTCGCCGGCACCGTCGGCTTCGGCGCCGGCTTCGGCTTGGCCTTCGGCACCGGCGGCAAATCGCCGGCCCCTTGTGCGTAGACGCGGGAGAGGGAGAGTGTGGCGAGCGCCAAGCAGATGATCAATTGGCGAAATCGTTGTGTCGTCATAAGCGGAATTCCAGATGCCTGGGGCCAGGCGAAAGTGAGTTCGCTCTTGACCCCTCCGGCTGTGGTTATTCTCAGTGGATCACGAAATCAGGAAGGAAAGGCATTTTCCATTTTCCATCTCTCATTTACCATTTGTCATTGAAGAGGAACTGCGGCCACTGTCCTGAGATCAGCTCAGCTGACGACCACCGCACTTCTTCAATGACCAATGAAAAATGTCAGATGGAAAATGGAAAATGAAACTCTTCCTCCATTTCGTGATCCACTGATTATCGGGGCGCATCTTGAGCGCAGCGGAATCCGGTCTGCGAGTAATTACTCTTCTCAGGGTCTGGCCAGTCGCGGCGCGTCGCCGGCCAGCCGCGGCGTGCGGTCGTTGTCGCTCGGTTGAGCGGGCCGTCATAAGAGCCGCCGCGGATGACCTTCAGGTTGGCGTACCCCTCAGGAGGCGCCGGCAGTGTGCCGCCGGGATAGGCTTTCAAATCGCTCGCGGTCCATTCCCAGGCATTGCCCGACATATCCAGTGCCCCGAACGAGCTGGCCCCTTGCGGATATTGACCGACCGGCACGAGCTTGCGTTTATCGCCCGGCGACTCGGCCACGTTGCCCATGTTCGGGCGCCACTCGTCGCCCCAAGGGTATAGGCGACCGCTCACGCCACGGGCGGCGAATTCCCATTCGTCTTCAGTCGGCAACCGCTTGCCCGCCCACTCGGCGTAAGCCTTCGCGTCCTCCCAGGTCACGTCAGTGACCGGGAGCTTTTCTTCCCCGGCAGGGAAGTGTGGCCCCTGCCACGCGGGCGGCGGGGGGTAATTCTTCTCGGTCACAAACTTCTGGTACTGCTCGTTGGTGACCTCGGTGAGGTCGATGAAGAAGGGGCGCACCGTGGCACTGTGTGCCGGGCGCTCGTACTCATCCCCATCATCGCGCCCCAGGCGCAACTCACCGCCTGGGACGTAAACCATGCCTTCCGGAATCGTGGTGACCTGAGTCGCCGGTGTCGGGCTCGGTGATGGTTGCATTGCCTCGGCCGGCGTGGGCGTCACGGCGATCACTGCCTGCTCATTCGGCCTTGCCCTGCGCCCTGCTTTCAGGTACCACCATCCAATTCCAGCCAGAACAATCAGCAGGACCGCGGCCGTCCCCACAATCAGCGGCAACTGCGAACGCCGGATCCCGGCCGGCGCAACTGCCGCCAATGGAGTCGATGTCGGGGTTGGCGGCGGCGGCGGGGCGATTTGAGTTTCGAAGCTGCGCGACTGGTTGCCGGTGGTGACGGCTGGGGTCGTGGTCGAAGTGGCCGACGGTGAGTGGCCTATCGCCCGTGTCTCCGCCTCCGCCCGCTCGCCGGTCTTCAGCGCCGCCTCGAAATCGCGTCCGAATTCGAGTGCCGCTTGATGGCGGGCCGCCGGGTCCTTCTCCAGCGCGCGGAGCACGACGCGCTCGACGGCCGAGGGCAGGCCGGGGCGCAACTCGGAAGGCCGCTTCGGGTGTTCAGTCACATGCTTGATGGCCACCCCGGTCGGGGTTTTGGCGGTGAACGGCAAGGCCCCGGTCAGCATCTCGTAGAGCACCACCCCGAGACTGTAGATGTCCGAGCGCGCATCGGCCGGCTCGCCCTGGCATTGCTCCGGTGACATATAATGCGGCGTGCCGATGACGGTGCCGATGTTGGTCAGACTCTTCTCCAGGCTCAGAGTGTCGATCGCCTTGTCGCGCAGTTTGGCGATCCCGAAATCCAGAATCTTGACGTGGTCCGTGTCGTCGTGCGAATCGAGCAGGATGATGTTGTCGGGCTTGATGTCGCGGTGAATGATGCCGCGGCGGTGGGCCGCCTCAAGCGCGGCGCAGGTCTGGCGCAGGATCCCATAAGCCCGCTCGGGCGCTATCGAGCGTTGCTCGATCAGCACCTGGCGCAGGTTGTGGCCCTCGAGCAGCTCCATGACGATGTAGGCCGTGCCGTCCGGATCCTCGCCGAAGTCATGGATCACGACCGCGTTCGGGTGGTGGAGCATGGCCGCCGCCCGCGCCTCGCGGTGGAAGCGTTCGCGTGAGACCGCGTCATCGACCACTTCGCGCCGCAGGACCTTCACCGCCACCGTGTCGCCAATGTGCAGCCGGCGCGCGCGGTAGATCGTTCCCATCCCGCCGCTGCCGATGCACTCGTCGAGTTGATAACGTCCGCCGAGCACGCGGCCGGGGCCGACGCCGGCCGCGGGTTGGGACGAGGGCGCCACGCCGACGATCGGGCGATTCTCTCTGGCCGTCGTCTGCGGCGCTGGTGGCGGGGGATCCCCGAATTTAGCCTGCCGCGACGGATCGAGGATGGCCCCGCAAGAGACGCATTGCGTCGCCGCGTCGCTCATAGGTTTTCCACAGTTGGTACAGAACATCGTTGCTCGCTCGACTGCTTTCTTGAGAAATTACCCGCCCCAGATGCCGGGGCAGATTGTACCGATAAGTTGCTGCTTATATCAACGCCAGGGCCGGCGGCGCGTTCACTTAAAATGAAGAGAGTGCATAAACCCTGAGAGCGCAGCCTGCTTGCGCCAGCGGCCCGTCGCGGCGCCAAGGACAACCTCCGTCAAGTGAGCACGCGAGGACGCGTGCGCTCCCAGGGCGGGCCCGCTGCCTCCACGTTTATACGCCATTGCCCGCCGCTTTGGAAGCCAGGGTCGATTCATTACGCTTGCTCCCTCTCTGCCGCAGGAAAAAGTGAGTCTTGGTGTCGGTCGCAATCTGCCATTCCGTAGGCCGCCGGCCACGCGCTGGGCACAACGCGGGCAAAGTCGAGAGTCGCATTTTACCACTATCGTCGAGATTCGGCGGAGCCCGGCGTCAATTATTTATCCCCAGCTTTCGTCAAACAGCTCAAGCCGGTGACTGGGCCTGCGCCGGGTCGTCAATCGCCGGATAAACGGTTACAATCTATCTCGAACCACAAGAAACCTAACTTCCGCCTGAAGATTTTTTCAGGCGGAGCTACTCGGGAATTGGCATTCGTTCAGTTAATGATGTTTCGTTCTCAGTTTATTACTGCGCTGCTCGTGCTCACGCTGGGCGCTCTCCTCGTCTTTCCAAGATGGCCAGGATGGCCAGGATGGTCAGGACGGGCACGGACGAGTCCGGGGCAGGCGGCAGTCAAGGGGCGGGTCGAACTGCTCAACGCGAAAGCGAAGACGCGTAACGGCAAGGTTGATGCGAGCGGCATCGTCGTCTGGCTGGACCCGCTCGGGGCGCGGCCACGCGGGAACCACCAGCGGCAAACGCTCGTCCAGCAGGGCAAGCGCTTCACGCCGCACGTCATGGCCGTCGACTTCGGGACCGAGGTCGACTTCCCGAACTATGACCCTTTCTTTCATAACGTCTTTTCGGTTTACAACGGCAAGCGGTTCGACCTCGGGCTCTATGCCAGCGGCGAGACGCGGCCCGTCAACTTTAACCGGCTTGGCGTCTCCTACATCTTTTGTAACATCCACCCGCAGATGAGCGCCGTGGTCCTGACCCTGGAGACGCCATACCATGCCGTCAGTGACCAAGACGGCGCCTTCACGATCAATAATGTGACCGAGGGGCGCTACCGGCTCAACCTCTGGCACGAGCGGAGCAGCGCCGAGCAACTGGCCGCCCAGTCGCGCGTCATCCGCGTCGACGCCGCCAACTCTGATCTCGGCGTCATCCGCCTCAGCGAAGAGGGCTACATCCCCCAGGCCCACCTGAACAAACATGGTGAAGACTACAACACCGAACGCAACCGGCCGCTCTACCGAAGGCAGTAACCCGGCAGATCGGGTCGAGCCTCGTCGCGAGCACGCATCCACCAGCGCCGCCATCGTCGGCGCGGAGGGGCAGGAACGGTCACGGTGGTTTTCGCTTAAATTGCGAGACAAGCTTTTCCTCGGCTCTGCTTTGCTGTCGAGCGCGATCCTGATCGTCGCGGCGTGGGTGATCAACCATCAGGTGGTGACCCAAGCCCGCCAGCAGGTGCAAGCCGAAATCGAAGGACTGCTCCCGCTCTACGACGCCGTCTGGAACGAGCACGCCCGGCGCTTAGCGACGCTGGGCACGACGATGGCCAGCTCGCCCATCGTCAAGACCGTCTTTGGCGACCCCCGCGCCTCGCGTGACCGCGAGACGCTGCGCGAGATGATTACCGACTTCAGCCAGGACCTGGCCGAACGGGTCGATCTGATTCTGATCAGCGACGGTGCGGGGCAGATCAGCTTCGCCGACATGCGCGGCGCAAGCGTGCCGCAGGTCAAGGAACTGGCCGCCGCGCGGGCCGTTGCCTCCAGCCAGAATCAAAGCCAGGGCTTCGCCATCATCGGCGGCAAGCTCTTCCAACTGGTCCTGACCCCAGTCCTGTTGCATTCGGGCAGCGCCGATTACAACAACGTCCTCGCGGTCCTCGGCACCGGGTCAGAGCTTGATCGCGGCCTGGCCCAGGAGTTCCGGCAGCGCGTCCACAGCGACGTCGCTTTCTTCGTCGGTGATCAACTCTACGCCTCCTCGCTTGAGCGTGAGCAGGAGGCGGGCGCCGCGCAAACTATCTCGGCCCTCGACCCTAGTCGCGCCGAGCCGACGCGGCCAGTGGAGGTCAATGTCGGCGGGCAGCTCAATTTCGCCTTCTCTCGGCCGCTTGCGGGGTTGGCTGGGGAACGCGTCGGGCAGGTCGTGGTCTTGCGCTCGCTCGCGGGCGCCAGCGAACTCTTCCGCAAGATTTCCAACCGCCTGCTGCTCCTCTGGTCGCTCAGCATCGCGGCGGCCTTAGTGCTCAGCTACCTGATCGCAGAGCGGACCACGCGCCCGATCGAAGCCCTGGTCAAAGTGGTGCGTGAGTTCGGACGTGGCAACTACGAGTACCAGATCCGCACTCACGCCAGCGGCGAAGTCGGCCAACTCTCGCTCGCCTTCGATCAGATGCGCCGGTCGCTCAAGCAGACACAGGCCGACTTGCTGCGGAGTGAGCGCCTGGCCACGATCGGGCAGATGGCCGGCTCCATCATTCACGACCTGCGCAACCCTTTGGCTACGATCTCGACCGCCGCCGACGTGCTCAGCCGCGACGGCCTGCCGCCCGAGCGCCGGCGGGCGCTGATCGAGAGCCAGTTGCGCGCCTCGCAGCGGATGAGGGAGATGCTCAAAGAGCTGCTCGAATTTTCGCGCGGGAGCTACGAGTTGAAGCTTGAGCGCCACTCGCTCGCCGAGTTGGTCGAGCGGGCGATCAAAGAAGTGAGCGCCGCGGCTGACCGCTCCGGCGTGACCGTTGATTCACACGTCCCCGCCGACCTATTCGTTCAGGCGGATGCCGAACGGATACGACGGGCGTTTGAAAATTTGTTGGTCAATGCCATCCAGGCGATGCCGAAGGGCGGGGCGATCACCGTCCAGGCAGACGCCGAACGGATGCGCCGCGCCCGCGTCCGCGTTGACGTCATTGATACCGGCCCCGGGGTGCCGGCGCAAATCCGCGAGCGCCTCTTCGAGCCGTTCGTCAGTCATGGCAAGTTGGGCGGCACCGGCTTGGGCCTCGCGATTGCCCAAAGGATTGTCGAGGCGCACGGTGGGTCAATTGGCCTGGAGTCTACCGCCGGACAGGGCGCGGATTTTTATCTTGAGTTGCCGCTCGAGACGGAGGTCTCACGCTCGGAGCCGCGACTTGAAATTCACCGCTGAACTCAGGAACTTGAATATGAACCGGAGAAAGAAGCTGATCATTCTGACCGCCTGTTGGCTGATCTTGAGTGCCACCGCCGTTTCGGCCGGCGGTGGGCAGCAGAAGCGAAGGCCTCGCGGCCCGACCCGCAAGCCGGCGGCGCGCCCCGCGACTGACACTCTGCTGGAACTCGTCCGCCAGGCCCAGCGGTCGGCCGATGAGGCGCAGGCCGAGGCTCGCCGCGCCCGCGAGCAGGGCGAGACGTTACAGCGGCGGCTCGAACAAAGTAGCCAGGAGTTGGCCGTGCTGCGCCAGGAGCTAAATCGCTTGGGCCGCGAAGCGACAACCCCGGCGATTGCGGATTGCGGATTGCGGAATGCGGAATTGAAAGCCGAAACCTCGGATCAGCCATCCTCCGTCCAGAGTCTGCCGGCGGGTAATGCGCAACCCGAGGCTCCTAATCCGCAATCCGCAATCCGCAATCCGCAATCAGAGGAGCGGCTCGCGAAGTTGGAGGAGCAGGTCGAGATCAATACGGCGCAGATCAAGGAGCAAGCGCAGACGAAGGTGGAGAGCGACTCGCGCTTCAAGGTGCGCTTGTACGGGATGGTTCTGGTCAACACCTATTTCAATACGGACGGCTTGCAGCGGGCCGCGCCGCTCTTTGCCTTGCCTCCCCGCGCCGCGCCCATCGGCCCGCGACACAGCTTCGGCACCACGCTGCGGCAAACCGTGATCGGGCTCGCGATGGAAGGGCCGCGCTTGGGCGAGGCGCGACTGAGCGCCAACGCCGAGTTCGACTTCTTCGGCGGCACCATCGCCACCACATACGGGGACGTCCTCGGGGCGCTCCGCCTGCGCGTCGCCTCAGCGCGGATCGACTGGCCGCAGACTTCGCTCGTCATCGGCCAAACCGCCCCGCTCATCTCGCCGCTCAACCCGACATCACTGGCGGCCGTCTGGTTCCCGGCGCTGACGGGCGCCGGCAATCTGTGGCAGTGGCGCCCGCAGATTTCGCTTGAACGCCGCGTCAAGCTCAGCGAGCCGTCGGAGCTGATCTGGCAAGGCGGGGTGATGATGCCCTTCGGCGAAACAGTCAATTCCGTGCCGCTCGGCGGGGAACCAGGCTACGAATCCCGCGTGGCCTTCCGACGGAAGACCGATCCGGAGCATCGCCTCGAAGTCGGCCTCGGCGGCTATTTCGGCCGCCGGAGTTTCAGCTTTGGCCGCCGGGTCGATGCCTATGCCGTCACGGGCGACTGGCTGATCCCGATTCGTGACCGCGTCGAGTTGAGCGGGGAGCTATACTACGGCCGGAGCATCAGCTTCGGGGAGATCAGCGGCGGGAGGATTGATCGCATCTTTGCTTTCTCCGGCGCGGTCGAAGACCCTGCGACCAGGATTCGCGGCATCCACGCTGCCGGCGGGTGGGCGCAGCTGAGTCTCCAGGCGCGGCGTGACCTCGAAGTCAACTTGGCTTACGGGCAGGAAGACCCGCGCAATCGTGACCTCCTCTCCGGCCTGATCAACAACGCGACCCGCTTTAAGAATCAAGTGGCCTCCGCGAACTTCATCTACCAACTGCGGCCGAATTTCCATGTCTCGCTCGAATACCGCCGCTTGTGGACCGACTATGCGGCGGGGCGGAGGAGGCAAGGGCACGTCAATCTGGCGGTGGGCTATATTTTTTAGGGCAGTGTTCGGATGCGGGGAGCAGGCTTCGCTTTCTGTCTGGTTTAAGTGACTATACAAAATTTATTGTAAAAAAGACTGCAACCAAAAGTTCTTTGAAAACACACCTGCCTTGAGCAACGCTTCGCTTTTGCTGAGAGAGAAAATCCAGTCTTCAGCAAAGTC
>Ga0070707_100007339_pt1 | contig 10238 bp, 7 predicted proteins | sample KBSK5502metaG_FD_65468 | JGI IMG/M metagenome (GOLD analysis project Ga0070707, IMG submission 65468) | Corn, switchgrass and miscanthus rhizosphere microbial communities from Kellogg Biological Station, Michigan, USA - KBS K5-50-2 metaG | ecosystem: Host-associated > Plants > Roots >... | reverse complement strand
TCCTGTCTTTCCTACCGGCTGGCGGCTCTGACCAGCGTTAACGCGGCGTCAAGATCGCGGGCACGGACGTTAAGACGGCGCTAAGATCGCTGAAAGCCGCTCGTCCTAGGGGTTGACTGACCCAGAGATGAGCCGCAGGACCCGCCAACGCGCTGTCGGGGCGCATGTAGCGCTGCCGACGGCCTACGCAGGTATGCTGCTCATCGGCACCATCGCTGCGGCCCTGCACGGCCGGTTCTCCGGGACCGGTGTGCTCGTCGCTGTCGCGGTTCTCGTCGCGGCGACATCTGCGGTCACCGAGCCGCGCGCAGTGCCACTACTGGCACTGATCGGGTGGCTCACCGTGGTGGGCTTCTCCAGGCCCCCGTATGCCCAGCTCCGGCCCACCGGACCCCTGGCCGCGCATGCGGCGGTAGCGCTGGCCGCATGCGGCCTGGTGGCTGCAGGCATCGGAATTCTGGTGCGACACACCAGGGCGTCGTTCAGATTGCGGATCGTGCCTGGTCCCAGCCAGCGCTGGCCCGCCTTGACCAGGCGGCCAAGCGCTGCCACCAGCGCGTGCGGCGACGCGACGGAAACGACTCGGGCCTGGCTGGCGCCGGGTGCTCCGGCCGGCATCGACGGCCGCAGGCAGGTGGCGGGCGTGCTGCTCGCCGCCGCCGTGCTGCCGCTGCTGACCGTCGGACTCGCACTCGGCAGGCATCACCTGAGCCTCGACGACGACCTGCTGATCTACCTTGTCGCCGTCGTCGCCATCGCGATCGCCGGCGGGTTCTGGCCGGCTGTGCTGGCCTCTGTCGCCGCGAGCCTGCTGCTGAACTGGTTCTTCACTCCGCCATTGCACACCTTCACGATCGAGAAGCCAGAGAATCTGCTGGCGCTGCTGCTGTTCGTCGTGGTCGCCGTGACAGTGAGCAGTGTCGTCCACCTAGCTGCCCGGCGCGCAGGCCAGGCCGCCCGCAGCGGCGGGGAAGCCGCCTCCCTGCTGGCCCTGGCGCGCACGGTGCTCGGCGGCGACGACACGCCCGTCGCAGTCCTCGATCACCTGACCGGGACCGTGGGCGGCCGGGCCGAGCTGCTGGAGCATGTGCGCGGCGAGTGGGTCAGGATAGCCGCGAGCGGCGAAGCGCCGGAGGCTTCCGCGGGCGCTCGCGTCAGCGCGAGGCAAGGCCTGCTGCTCGTCGTCGCCGGGCAGCCGCTGCCGGCCAGCCCGCGGCTGCTGGACGGATTCGCCGCCCAGGCCGCCGCCGCGCTCGACCGGCAGCGGCTGCGCACTCAGGCGGCGCAGGCCGAGGCACTCGCCGAGGGCAACCGGATGCGGACCGCGCTGCTAGCGGCGGTCAGCCACGACCTGCGCACGCCGCTGGCGTCGATCAAGGCGAGCGTCAGCACGCTGCGGCAGGAAGACGTGACGTTGACCACGGATGACCAGTCGGCACTGCTGGCGACGATCGAGCAGTCCGCGGACCGCCTCGACGCGCTGATCGGCAATCTTCTGGACATGGGGCGTCTGTCCACCGCGTCGCTGCGGCCGTTCCTGGTCCCGGCCGCCGTCGACGAGGTGGCGCCGCTCGCGCTGCGAGGTCTGGACCAGGCAGCCCGCGTGCAGCTGCTCGCGCCGGACGCGTTGCCGCTCGTCCTGACCGATCCGGGTCTGCTCGAACGGGTTCTGGCCAACCTGTTCGCGAACGCCCTGGCGCACTCGCCGCCGGACAAGCCGCCAGCGATGCGCGCTCACCAGGTGCGTGACACGGTCGTGCTTGAGGTCACCGACCACGGCCGGGGTGTGCCGGACGAATCGAAACAGCGAATCTTCGAGCCGTTCCAGCGCGTGAGCCCGTCGCACGGGACGGGAGTCGGGCTGGGGCTGGCGGTTGCCAAGGGGCTCGTCGAGGCCATGGGCGCGTCAATAGAGGCGGCCGACACGCCTGGCGGCGGGCTGACGATGCGCGTCACTCTGCCGGTGGCGGGGAAGGCCGCCAGTTCTTCGCTGCTGGCCGGTTGATGACCCGGGTGCAGCCGCGCTTCGCTGCTATAGACCCCGGATGGTGTGGGAGATCGCCCAGCACCTCAAGACCTATGTGCGGGCAGTCGAGCTCGTTCTGCAGCCTGCATCGGCCCGGACTGAGTAGTCTCGCTACGAACCGCATGGATCTCGCGCGGACCGGGGCCAGCTGAGGTCCGCCACCACGGCTGACTGCGAAAGGCCACATGGGACGGCATCGGACCCGGAAGGGCCGACGAATATACGTACTCGCTGCTGCCCTTGTCGCAATGGTGCTCACGGCTGCGATCACGGCAGTTGTCCATTCCTGGCCCGGCGCGGCGGCAAGGCGGCCCGTTCGATCAGCCGCCACGCTGCACGCCAGCACGTCCCTCCGGGCCCGCGCAGCGCCATTGACGCCAAGCCCGTCCCTCCGGGCCCGCGTAGCGCCATTGACGCCAAGCCCCTCTCCGGCACCAGCCACGAGCACGCCGACGGCCAAGCCGGGCACCCCGGCCGTCCCCTCCTCGCCGCCCGGCAGCATGCCCGGCTGGCGGCTGGTATATAGCCAGAACTTCGACGGCAACAGATTGCCGCCAGGCTGGGAGGCCTACGAGGGGCATCCGAACAATGACCCGTATAGCACGTGGAACCCGGCTAATGACGTTGTGAGCGGCGGTGAACTGCACCTGCTTGCCACGCCCACCGGGGGCGCCGGCGGAGTGGGTTACCGCGGCAACCCGCAGACGTACGGCATGTTCCTGGTCCGGATGAAGGCTGACTATGAGCCTGGCCTGCAGATGTCCGACATCGCCCTGCTGTGGCCCGACAGCAGTGCCTGGCCGCCAGAGATCGACTTCTTCGAGGACCATGGCGGCACCCGGCGCGGCTACCTCGCCACCTTGCATCCCGGACCCGATGGAGACAACTCTCACCAGGTACACGTCCAGGTGGACAACAACGCCACCCAGTGGCACACCTACGGCGTCCAGTGGACTCCGACGAGTATCACCTTCACTATCGACGGGCACCCGGCGGGCTCCGTCGTCTCCAGCACAGGACTGCCTGCCTGGCCCGACATTCCGATGAACCTCGATCTGCAGTCGCAGAACCTCGGCCCAGCCCAGCCGAGCCACACGATCGAGACAATGACGGTCGACTGGGTCGCTGAATACGCGATGCGCTAGCTGGCGGCCAGATCATCGCTGAAGACAATCCCAAGCGTTTGTGTCCGTGCGGAGAGTCCGCGGCCTGGCCGCCCTGGTTGGCGGCAGCCGGATCACCTCGCTGTCATACAGCACGGCAGGCTGGTGCAGCGCCGCCGGATCATACTGGGCTCAACAAAGCCGGCGTCGGCAATGGATTCCGCTCGCTCATCGTCAGCGAGCACGACGGGGACTGGGACACTGCCCAGCCGCAGCCCGGTGTCACGACCTCGCCGAGCGGCCTGCAGTCCTGGATCTCGGCCGTTCCCCGCGACCCGCAGGGCAGCTGCACGGCTGCAGGGGGCGGCATACCGGGCTCCGTCCGGCAGCGCGCGAGACTTCGGGGTCACCGAGCGCAACGGCATGCAGGGGTCTGTGCACCGTCACCGGGGTCAGGTGGGCTGGTGCACCCTACTCGCAGGACGGGATCAGCGGGATCTCGTACACCACGCCAGGGGACTGCACCGCCTCGGTGGTTACCTGAAGTAAGTGACAAGTCACCTAGTGTTCGCTCGGCCGCCACGGGCAAGCCTGCGGCCACGCGGGGTCTGGTAGCGACGTCCGCCGAGCGGACTACAGGCGTGGCCGGGGGAGCAGGCTGCGGCGCCTGCGGCAATAACACTTCGGCATCCCGGCGGGGATGCAGGCTGGACCCGAGGCGCCCCTGGCGCGCTCGCCTTATCCCGTCACGGTCGCCAGATCGTGTTGATCGGCGTCACCGCTGCTGCATTGCCAAGGAAGCTGGTGATGCCGAACCCGTCCTCGACCGTCCGCAGCAGGCTGTAGTGGTTGGCGGTCTGTGAGTAGGTTCCCGGCACAGCCAGCGGGCTGACCACCGCGAACGCCGTACGCCCGCCGCTTGCGAACTTGTCGGCGTTGTTAACGCTGGTGAGGGTGCCCTCGTCGAAGGTGATGATGAGCACGCCGTCGGCGCCGAACGCCGGCGAGGCCTCGATCAGCGGCACCTCGCGCTGAAGGAACCGGTCGAACTGCATGATGCGGTTACCGGGGGGCTGGTTGCAGCTGTCGTGGGCGTCCTCGCACAGGTTCGGGACGATCATGTTGAAGCGAGCGACCGTCCCGGCTTCGGTGGCCGCGTTGAAGATGCTCATGTCGTCCGGCCCGGTCGTGCCGGCCGGGGTGTCCTTGGCCAGGCACTCCGCGGACTGGCTGGTCGCCGACCACACCCCGCCCGCACCCTCGATGCTGTCGAAGAAGATCGCCGGGTTGTGCTTGGGCGCATACGGGTTAAGCGTGGCGTCCGACCCGGCGCCGGACAGGAAACAGCCGCCCGGCATCGACTCCGCCCACACCTTCCATGACAGGCCGGCCGAATCAAGCTGGCCGAACAGGTTCGGCACGTTCTGATGGCACGCGGCAGGCGTGCCGTCGTTCTGCTCGCACGCGGTGAACTGTCCCGACGTCATCGCGACGTAGTTGGCCTCGGAGAAGTGCGTGACGCCTGAGTAGTTGGTGAGCCAGGCCGCTCCCGGCTTGACGGCACCGACAAAGAACGGCATGTCGGTCTGGTTGACCTGGTTAAGGCCGGTGTTCTCCCCGATGATCAGGAACACGTGCCCGAACGCGGGCACCCCCTCGCCCGGGGCCGGGCGGCCGCCGACGGGAGAAGCCGCGGCGACCGCGGGCAGGAACATCATCCCGCCGACAGTGACGGCAAGGCCCAGGATCTTGAGCGTCCGCACCGCGTGCATGGCCTGCCTCCCCACTTGCGCGACCTCACCACCGTAGCCCCGCAGCCACAAGGCGGACAAGACAACGCGTTTCGATGAGCGTGCGCCGGGGGGTGAAGTTCCCGTGCGCTGGCGCCCGACCTGCTGTCCCCGGCGGGGCGGCGTCATATGTTGTGCTACGGGCCATGTTGTCCCGGCCGCCGCCTGGCCGGCCCGGGACCGGACAATCGGCCGGCTGGCCGCTCAGAACTCGCTCACATGACCGCCGCTCGCGCAGCGTGACCAAGAGCGGCCCGGCGGTCTAGTCACTGCCGAATCTGGCGCAAACTCTCAGCGGTGAGTCTGGGCCTGGACGTGCAGCCCGCCCCAGGCTGGTCTCTCAGCGTGTTCTGGATCCGTTCAGCCGCGGCTGTGATCGCCGGCGGACGGGCGGGAGCGCGTTGAACGTGCGCGCTGACTCCGCCTTTGGGCTCGCGGGTCAGCGCCTTTCACCGTGCGGCATGGGCGCTGATGTCCGGGCTATGGTTGCTTTGGCGGCGGCCAGCTTGAGGAATGCCGCGGCGCGCCCGAAAGTCTGCCCGACGGTATGACCTGCTAGCTGAGCCTGGTAGGCCCGGTATCGTCATCTCCCACGCCTGCCCGCGCGGTGACCGGGACGCCAGCTCCGGTTCCGGCACAGGCTTCCACGTCCAGGCCGTGATGCGGTCGCCGCCGGGGCCGGGACACCCGGCCGATCCTGATCGGCGTGCCTGCCCGGTGGCGGGCGGTGCTGATGAGCACGACGGCGCCGTTGAGGTCCGCGACGTAGACGGTCTTGCCGCCGGGCAAGATGGCCGAGCGCGTACCCTTGCTCGATTACCGAGACCCGGCTGCCTTGCTCATCGCGCCCTTGCCCGGTTTGATCCCCGCCATCCGCGCCGCCTGGATGTCACCGACCCAGGCCCACTGGACCGTCTGAAGGCTGGTGGCAGAGCTAGCGTCGAACTCCACCACTCGTCCCAGGCGGGGGCGTAGACCACGACGCCCCCAGCAGGCAGTCACTGACGCAGTGCCTGCTGCCCGGCAGCGCGGACGTCAGCGCAGTGCCTTGGCCCAGTCGATCTGATAGCGCGACGGAACAAGCCCGGCTGGTAGTGCGCCAATGTTGGGCGCGGCAGGCACTCCGAGTGCCCGGAGCAGGTACTCGAAGTTCATTCCGATGGCGGTGGGGAACGGGCCGGCGCCGCTGATAGCGCCGGCCTCCGGCAGCTCCGACTCAGACGACGCGCTGTCGAGCATCGCCCATCCGGTCTCGATGCCGTCGCTTCCACCGGTCATGTGCCCGATCTCAGTGTGGGGCGTCACCTTCTGGCCCACTTGCACGGTCGGGAAAACATCCTCGGCAAGATAGACGACCTCGCCTACCGCCGGACCGTCGGTCAGCTGGTAGGTGATCCAGCCGCCGCCTGGCCAGCCGCCATTGCCCATCATCGCCCCAGTGACCACACCAGCCCCGATGGCATAGACGGGCCCTGCCCCGGTGAAGTCGACGCCCATGTCAACACGGCTGGGATACAGGCCGCTGATCTCGCGCAGCGGATTCAGGTAGGGGTGGCCGGTGCTCGCCAGCTGCTCCAGGGTCAGCAACGGCAGCAGGTTCCCTTCCTTTCGATTTAGCGCTTTCAGCATCGTGAGTCGCTTGCCGAGCGCCTGCTTCAGGTTGAGGATCTGTGCTCGGGTACGGGTCGTCACCCGCTCAGCGCTCAGCAGCAGCCGGGTGGCGTTCAGGTACCGGTCGAGTTGGGCGGCGTCGCCGACGGACAGCTCGCCCAGGATCGACGCCTCCTTGAGTATGTGCTGTGGCGAGGCCGAGGTGAGCAGCACAAGCGGCGAGTCCACGGCCCCCTGCTCGTAAGCGACGGCGGCAAGCTTGGCGACCCGCTTGCGCAGCGCATCGAAGGTGACGCGATAGGCCCCGCTCTGCTCTTTGAGGAACTCTAGCCGCTGGTAGGCGAGCGCGAGCTGCTGCACCACATCGGCGTACTGCCGACCCAGCTTGGTCGCCTTGGCATTGAGGTCGGCGAGCTCCTTCTTAGCCTGCGCGGGCGTCGGCCGCGGGGCGGCGCCTGCCGACCCGCTGAGGCCGACCATGGCGATCAGTGCCACAAGGCTGACCATGCTGAGCCACCGGATCTTGTGCTTGCGGCTGGTCGTCACCATGCGAACTTCGAGCGGCGTATGCACGCCCAGGCACGCTCCTCCGGAGGCTCCCGGTTCACCAGTTGGCTCGCTGCCAGCTCGAGAACGGGGAAGCTGCCAATCGCCGCCGCCATCGTGGCGGCTGCCAAGCGATGAGCTTGACCAGCCAGGCTAGCTAAGCCCAATCGGAGCATTCAACCACTTCGCGCACTCTCGCCCGATCTTCAGTTGCGTGTCGTTCGTGCCTGTCGCGTGCACGCGACGGGCCCCACGTCGGTAGCGGCCATGGCGTTGCCCGTGAGCGCCCATGTGCTGGCGGCATAAAGGCTACGGGCGGGCGGCGTGGACCAGTACTTGAAGCGTTATGTGATCGGGCCACTGTCGCGTAGGTCACGGTGGTGCTTGAGCGCGCTGGCGTGGCCGCGATCGACCGGGACCGCCCAGCACGCACCCGGCTTACGGCCAGCTGGTCCTCATCAGAAGGTAATTCCTCTGCGACGGCGTTATGAGTGGTCGCGCGCGGCCGATCTCCGCGGGGTGCGTCAGCATTAGAACAGCTGGTTCTGGAGGCACTGAGCCGACGTGTCACCTGACTTTGATCACGATCATGGACCTTCGCGGGCCGCGGGGTGTTGACCTGCAGGTTTGCTGCCATGCGGGCTGAGATTTGCGCACTAGCCGGGCGCCCCCTTGCGGGGCCATAGGGTTGGCAGGTGTCCCGGTATCTGCGGACGGTCAAGACGTCCTCCGGCGCGACAGCGGTGCAGATCGTCTGCTCCTCCTCGCGCGGGTCAAGGTACATCGAGCACCTGGGGTCGGCGATCACCTCGACGCGGATGGGCCACCTGCCACGCCCTGGAGCACGCCTACCGGGTCCTGGGGCTCGAGCACGCCGCCGACGGCGACGAGGTGTTCCGCCAGCTGGTGATCGCCCGGATCATCGAGCCGGGCAGCAAGCCCGGCAGCGCCCGCGTGCTGGAGGAAGCCGGCGTCGTGCCGGCCTCGTATCCCACGGTATGGAGGCGCCTGCGGGTGCATGCCAGGGACTCCTGGCGGCAGAAGCTGTCCGCCGCGTGCGCTGCGTACGCGAGGCTGGGCCCGGCGACCCTGGTGCTCTACGACCTGCCCGCAGATCTCCGACTGGCACACCTTCACCCAGCCCTGGCCCGCCGGGCCGACGCTGGCGTCGATCAGGAGTGCACGCGCGGCATTGACATGGGCGGCTCGCGGTGCGCGGCGGCTAGCCTGGCCGTACCGCGCTGAGCAGATGACTGATGCCGGCATGAGGAGGGGGCCGTGAGCTCGGTTCCGATCGCAGATCATGGCCTGCTGTCGAATTGCCGCTCCGCGGCCCTGGTGACTAGGGACGGCTCGGTGGAGTGGCTGTGCCTGCCGCGGTTCGACAGCCCGTCGGTCTTCGGGCGGCTCCTTGACGACGGTGCCGGGCACTGGTCGATCCGGCCGGCGGGCACCTTTCGTGCCACCCGCAGGTACGTGACCCAGTCGATGGTGCTGCAGACCACGTTCGAGACCGCCCGCGGCGCTGTGACATGCACCGACGCGCTCGCGCTTGGGCCAGGGACCCGCGGTCACCACCTTGGCGAGGAAGCCCCGAGCCTGCTCATCCGGCAAGTACAGGGCGTCGCCGGGAAGGTGGACCTGGAGGTGGATTACGCGCCCCGGACCGAGTACGGGCTGGTCGCGCCGCTGCTCAGTGCCATCGACGGCGGGCTCCTGGGGCGCGGGGGTGCCGACATCACGGTGCTGTCCTCGCCGGTTGCGCTGCAGATCGGCGGCGGCTCGGCCTGCGGCCGCTTCACGATCCGCGCAGGCGAGCGGCTGGCATTCGCGCTGCACCATGGCCGGCCCGGTGAGCCCGCGCCGCTGGCCTGGTCAGCCGGCGACCTCGCGATGCGGCTGGATGACACGGTGGCCGCGTGGCAGTCCTGGTCGCGGATGCACCAGGGCTACCAGGGCCCGTGGCGGGAGCTTGTTCATGTCAGCGGGCGAGTCCTCCGGGCGCTGACGTTCTATCCGACCGGCGCGATCGTGGCCGCGCCGACCACGTCCCTGGCAGAGGTCGTGGGAGGCGGCCGGAACTGGGACTACCGCTACTCCTGGGTGCGGGACGCGAGCCTGACGATGGACGCGCTGTGGGTGGCCGCGTGCCCGGATGAGGCCGGGAAGTTCTTCGGTTTCCTGAGCACGGCGTCGGCGACCTCGCTGGTGCGCGGCGGTGACCTGCAGATCATGTTCGGCGTGGGCGGCGAGCACGACCTGACCGAGCGGGAACTGCCGCACCTGTCCGGGTGGCGGGCGAGCGCGCCCGTGCGGGTCGGGAACGGCGCCTGGACCCAGCGCCAGATCGATGTCTACGGCGAACTGCTGGCCGCGGTGTACCGGCTCCGCGAGCAGATCGGGGAGTTCGAGCCCGCCACGCGTGACTTCCTGGTCGCGGTCGCCGATACCGCCGCGCTGCGGTGGACCGAGAAAGACCGCGGCATCTGGGAGATCCGCGGTCCCGAGCAGGATTTCCTCTACTCCAAGGTCATGTGCTGGGTGGCGCTGGACCGCGCCGTCGCGCTCGCTGACATGCTCCGCGCGCACGACAAAGTGCCGCGATGGCGGCAGGTCAAGGACCAGATCCACGCCGCGGTCCTGCGCGCCGGATGGAGCGAGCGGGCCGGGGCCTTCGCGCAGTACTTCGGATCGGATGAACTGGACGCCTCCAACCTGATGCTGCCCATCATCGGCTTCCTGCCCGCCACGGACCCGCGCATGATCGCCACGATCAACGCCATCGAGCAGCGGCTGACCGACCAGCGAGGGCTGGTCTACCGGTACGACACCGCGTCCGGCGTGGACGGGCTCGACGGCCACGAGGGCACGTTCCTGCTGTGCACCTTCTGGCTCGCGCACGCGCTCGCGCTGGCAGGCCAGCCCAGCCGAGCGCGGCACGTCTTCGAGCGCGCCATCAGCTACGCCAACGACCTGGGCCTGCTCGCCGAGGAAGTCGATCCGGACACCGGCGAACTGCTCGGCAACTTCCCCCAGGCATTCAGCCACATCGGCCTGGTCACCGCCGCACACGCCATCTTCCAGGCCGAACAGACTCAGGCAACCGTGATACGCCAGCGCCCCCGCCCGGCAGCGAGCTCATGACCGGAAACCCGGCACCGG
>Ga0070707_100007335_pt1 | contig 10241 bp, 10 predicted proteins | sample KBSK5502metaG_FD_65468 | JGI IMG/M metagenome (GOLD analysis project Ga0070707, IMG submission 65468) | Corn, switchgrass and miscanthus rhizosphere microbial communities from Kellogg Biological Station, Michigan, USA - KBS K5-50-2 metaG | ecosystem: Host-associated > Plants > Roots >... | reverse complement strand
TATTTTGGAAATAAAGTGTTGCGCTATTGGTTGCTGCTTCATCTATTTTTTTGTCTTGTGCTTCTTTAGTAGCTTCCATAACATGCACACCATAATCAGCAATTTCTCTTTGCTGTGGTGTAGCTGCTTTACTACCACCTTGTAAAGCATTGAGAGCATTAAAATCAGTCGTTCCGGTATATTGTGATGGTGATAAAGATTTTGATTGGGAAGACTGCGATAAGTCTTCGCCACCAATTTCTGCCTGTGGTTGCTGTTCTTTTTTTTTTACATCTTCAACTAAATACCAATTCCCTTTCGCATCTTTTTGATACTGCTTACCATTTACGACTTTAGCTTTTAATGTTTCAGTTTGAACAGAACTTTCTATTGCATACCAATTTCCTTTATCATCTTGCTCGTAACTTTTACCTGATATGGTTTTGATTTTACCCATTATTGTTCTTCATTCAATAGTTTTAATAAGTAGGGGTCAGTTACCAAATTTTCCTGACTATCTTCACCACCTAATTCATCCAAACTAAATCCTATTTCCTGTGCATCTCTCTTTGAATTTGGTGCAACTTTAAGCAATAAAACTTTTGCTTGTTTCTTACTTATTGGTTGCGTGTATTGTTGGATTATTTCAGGCTTATCATCTTCACCTTTTATAACATTGTTATCCTTATCTCTCTTGTAGAAAGTAGGAATATATTTGCCGTCTTTATAAATAATAGCATCAGGTTCATAGCCATCTCTCTCAAATGCCTTCATTAATAACGGGTCTGTAATAATTGCAGGTTTAGCATAGAAATCTTTTTTCGGGTCACCTGCACCTGCTGTTGCTTCTTTTATTCCTTCATTCAAATATTCTTCTGACCACAAATCTTCATCTTTAGCTGACATTTTTTTAAGGTCTTTAGCTGCTGCAATTCTCTTATTAAGTAATGCTAATCTACCTTGTTGCCTTAATCTTTCCATTTCTTTCTGCTGCGCATAAGCATAATCAGGATTAACCCTTGTAACAGGTTTTGCCGCTTTGGGTGGATTGGTTAATACTTGTTTTTTTGCTTCATAACTTGCAATTACCTCAACAGGATTATCTGGATTTTTTGGATTCAAGTCTGGTTTGTCTTTCCCATACAAAGTTCTATATTGGTCATTTGGTATTAAGTCATATCGTTTATTAATCTCTTCAATTGATTGAGGCGGTATTTGCCTTAAAATCTTATAGGCATCTTTACCGGCTTTTCTCACATCAAATTTTCCAATGATATTATCTTTTATTTGTTCGGGTTGGTTAGCTCTTGAAATATATGGTACGATATATTGTTGTTTATTTTCTGATAACATTTCTTTTCCTGCGGGGTAGTCTTTTGGTTCGCCTACTGATTCTTTTACAATGGCTGTATAATCAACATCGGGTAATGGACTTAAAAGAGTTGTATTACCTAATAAATTTTGTTTTCTTCTTTCAGATGTTGGAATATTATTCCATTGTTGAAATTTATCACTTGCATCAGGCGCATATAAATCATGGTTCTTTAATAAATCTTCACTTACATTTTTATCACTAAGCATTGTTTCTTTACTGCTATTAACTACACCATAATAATCTGCATCGGCTTGTTTTAATGCCATCTGCGCTTGCGCATATTTGATAGGGTCTTTATGTAAATTTTTATCAAAATAAAGTTGTTGAGCTATATTTTTTCGTTTGTTATATGCATTAACGGCATCAGGAATATCAGCACTTCTTATTGCACCTAATTCTTTTTGAAATGCTAATTGCTGTTGTTGATACTGTTGTTGTGCTAATGCTTTTCTTCTTAATTGTTCCTGATACAATCTATCCGCAGCTTTATCAACAGCACCCCAATGCAATACATTGGCATCACCTTCACCTATTCCGGTACTAATATTTAATCCTTCTGCCATTATTGATATTCTGATTGAAACTCTGAATAATTATCGTTAGGCCCATATCCATTTGAGTACATTGGTGCGCCGCCTTCCCCATAACCACCCCAATTTTGATTGCCTTGTACAAAGCTGCCTGCAACAGATGTGGCCGCTCCTAAACCTCTATCAATAGCATTATTCATATTTTCTCTTGAAGCTCCTAATAATGCTCTTACTGCTGCTGCATTCTGAATATATCTTTGTTTTTTATTCCAATCCCATGCATTTTGCTGATAAGCACCTACTGCATTTTTTTGATTAATTAATTGTGCTTGTTTTTGTGCTCTCATATTGGCATCTGCTGCGCTTAAATTAAGGTTAGCATCATTAGCCTGTTGTTGGATATAAGGAATAGCAGCCAATCCACTACCACGGCTTTTAGCAGCCCCCAATGCAGTAGCGGTATTTCTATCTATCCCCCTTTGCGCCATTTGCATTGACGCTCCCGGCAAGCCTGTATTGGCTGCATTCTGCGCAAGTTGTTCTGCTTCTTTTACGGCATCAGGTGTATCTTGTCCGGGAAATCTATTTTGATCTTCCAACTTCTTGGCTTCTTTTTTTTGCTTGGCGGCACGTACCCCACTATAAATAGCAGTACCAACGCCAACGGCGGCTGCAACCCACGAGAAGTTTCGTACAGGGTAATAATCAATGCGCATTTAGAATAGTTTTGGTTGTGTCTAAGCCATACCGACTTAAAGATAAATATTTATTCTTAATATCTTCTGACAATAATGGGTTATCGTATTTATCAAGTATTCTGTTTGCTATTTCGTCTATTGTTTCATTTGGTAATCTTGAATGAACAGTTGCCCAAATAGTATCTTCGTGTATGTATAAAACTCTTCTTGTGTGTGGTGTTGTAATACCTGAATATGGTGCTTCGATTAATTGTTCGCCATCATTTTCACTAAACACCGATACTACACCTTTCATTACAAAATAAGGATGCTCTGTTAAATGAACCATACTTGTTACCAATGTTCCGGCAGGCATGAATATTTCCCTTATGTACTGGCTTTCTGTTAGAGTATGTTTTAAAGGACATTCCTGCATTGGAAAATCACTCATTACAAGTTCTAATTCATCTATCTTTTTGTCAATATTTTTTACTACTTCGTTCATTAATAATTTCTTGGGCTGGACTGTGTTAAAATATATGGTAGATAGAAATATGAGAACCCTGTCCAACTTGTAGTTAATTTTATTTGCAACCATTCGCCAATTAAATAATCACCTTCTACAAGTGCAACTTGTGCATCTAACATACTATTGCTATCTCTTAAAAATGCAGCATATCTTATATTTTCCTGTATCTCATAATCCACTTCTTTTAACTCACTCATTTGCCTCAAATTAGTTTGTGGATTTACCATACTTGTTATTATATCCCCTGCATTACTACTTGACCAAATTTGATCTCCCTGATAAGCTATCGCATCGAATACCTGTTTTATATTTTTATTCTTATTAAACACCAATGTTATGGTTGGAAAGAATTGCACTCCAAAGAAATTGCAATATGTTGTTTCATTATCCAAAATATAATGAACTCCATTTTTCCATGCGTGCATTTTTTCCTCTACACTCAATATAAAATCAGCATCGCTATAATCAAAGAAGCAACTAAACCCATTTCTTTTTTCATCAAATCCGTATAAGTTTGCATCTATGCTATCTTCCCCATTTACACCCGCCTGCAATAATCTCATAGACCTTTCTTCATAAAAATCATAAGTCCCTTTTATCATAGCTTTACCACCACTTGCAGTAGTCCAATCCTTATTATATTTTGCTAACATTGGACTAATAACATATTGCCCTTTGTATAATTTAGTTAAGTCTGTTACCCCATCGGCTGCTATTCTCAATTCTCTGCCGCGTATAGAGTCAACGATATATCTTGCATTATCTGACCTTATTACACTTTCTGGATGTAACCCTATCCCCCATTCTCCCTGATAATATTGAATATTGTTTTTTGAAATTATTTCATCTGTTGTTGTTAATGTTCCTTTGTCTGTACTATCTTGAATAAATTTAGCATATATGCCCGTTGCTCCTATTGCCCTTTCTAAATAAAATTCTAATTTATTACCATCAGCTACCATTCTTTGAATACTGCCACTTGAAAGGTCTGTTATATCTTCATCGGCTGCGTAGAAAACATTTAGTTCATTATTATTTGTTCCGGGGTTATACATTTGTGACCACCGATAAGAATTTTGAAATGTAGTTTCCTGTGCATTCTTATCTACCACACTTGGTTTAGAATTGCTTGTAGTTTTTATTCCATATACATCGCTGAATGTATCTTCTACAATATTGATTAATTTTTGATTAAGCACATCAAATTTAATCTTTGTAGATGTTACCCAAACCTTAGAACCTGTTTTGTGCATGATAAGAGATAATTTACCGCCTCTTGGCACATTTATTACAGTATCAATTTCTGCCGTATGCTCTACATTGGCTTGTAAAAAGCCGGTGTTAGGATATACAGTTAGAACTGTTACGGGCGCAAGTGGGACTGTATTATCAATCTTGGCTAATATTTCAAATGCAGTTAATGATACATCGTTTGTAAATACTATTTTAGTTTGTATGTGAATCCTTTCAGTATCACTTGATGAATTATAATAATAAGGCGTATCTGCATAAGTTGGGTAATCTCCTGCTCCTAAACCTGCATTTTGGAATGTTTCGGTATTTATTTCATAATATGGAGTAACTACAGGTGCATCAGGGACTTCAATCGGTATTGTAGTATAATCATCCCATCCGTTTTCATAACCCACCAAAGTATGTTCATAAGACATGCCTGTTGGAACAAGTCTTTTTCTTAAAAAGTAATCTCCTTCATAAGTTGTTACTATTGCAGGTTGCGATAAATTGGCTGTTTGCGATTGCTCTTGCCCGATATGATATGCATTTACCGTTCCTGCATTACATATTCCAAATTGTTTTCCAAATTCAAAGTAAGAAGTATCTTCACGGCTTGCATGTTGTGTGTAATTATACAATAGAATTTCATAGTTCATAAAATCGAATGAACCATCAAAAGCAAAGTCTGCACTTATGTCTGATGTTGGATAACGTATCTGTATAAATGTTCCTATTTTTTTTGTGCTATCCGCTAATGTGATACTTGTTACAACACCTAATATTTCATAGTCTTTTCCTGTTAAAGGATGTAATGTGCCATTAAATTCTACTCTTGATTTAAACCTTATTCTATCCCCCGGTGCAAAATCATATTTAACTGTATTGGCAGTTGATTTTATATCAAGATTATAAGTGGCTATATTTTGAATATCAATGTAAGCATACTGTTCATTATTAACGCTTATAATACCCGTATAGGCTGCAAAACTTATCCAATCCAACCTTTTACCATAAGTGAGATTAGGGCTTCTTACAGGCCACCATCTATCTGCATATAATGGTGGCCTGTGATTAATTTCTAATTGCACCAACGGCATTTCTGTTGAACTTTCAACAGGTGTAACTATATTATATGGAATGTCTGTTAATACGCTACTTTTTTTACCTAATGAAGTTCCATATACAATACCATAAGTATAGTTACTTTCAGGTGCATAAACAAAAAGAACATCGCTATCTGCTAATGATGTAGAACCACTTCTTATAATTCCATTACCCAACAATGTAACATCTGTTGAATATTGCAATGTCATAGTATTTCCTGTACGGCTTAATTCAGTCCATCCAGCAATAACTGCTGCTGCTGAAATGCCATCAAAAATATTACTCACCGTTTCAACTTGTGTAACATTATCATATTGAAATGCTACTGATGAACCTGCTGCATTTCTTGCATCTACTTTATAAATTGCCTGTGAATTATTTAGTGTTGTGGGTTCATTTGCAGTATTCGTTCCTGTCCCGGTTAAATAAACAGTAATTGTGTCCCCTGTTCCACCGCTTGTTAATCCTGTTTGATTTGCAAAAAATAATAATCCATTTAATGTAGTGTATGGAAATAATTCATTTGTTACTGAACCATCAACATCTGCTTCGGGTAAATCAAGTCCATCAGTAATATTACCAAATGTTATAACATTACCTCTTAATAGAGTTTGTGTTACTGCTTTTGATGGAACAAAACTTTGTGTAGGTGTAGTAAATTTTGGGTCTAATGCAGGATAAAGAGCATCGTTTAAAAATTCATATTTATAAACATCATTATCAGCAATCCCTAATTCATCCTTATCTAAAATAGTAACTAATAATTGAGATGTTTCCTGTACTGTTGTATTGGCATTTGTTTGACTAACCACTACACCAATTTTGCGCATATTAACATCGCCTGTTGGAAGATAAACTGCTATACGTGCATTTTTAGATGTATCAGTATCGGATGCTATATCAAATGGCTTAAAAGGTAAAGGAACAATACTTCCGGTACTTAAAAATGTTCTGAAATTATTTACATCCTCATGGAAACAGGAGAATTGAAATAGTGAGTTTTTACAATTATTTACTGCAACTACATCATCATTTTCATAAGTAACCTGCGGTGTCATTGCAGGTGGTGATTTAGCTAAATCTATATAAACTCTTTTAGTTAATGTATAAGGATTATTAAGAAATTTATTAATGCCTATTGCTGTTGGCCTTTGTAGTGTATCTAAGAATGTGAGAATATCTCCTGCATTTTCATCACCATAAACAATATCTACATTACAAAGTGCAGTATCTAAATCAAAGTTTAAAATATTCCCATCGGTTGCAGCACCAACTTGTAAAAGCACTTGATAAGTTTCTGTTGCAACATCATAAATAAATATTGCATCAAGACCATCTTCATTAAAATTAAATTCAAAAACTCTTTTTTTTACTTGGTCATAATGTGAATAGATATTTATATTATTCCCGGCTGGTAAAAATGGATTAGTGACAGACCTCATACCTCTTGTAGCTTGTGCTCTCAAATCTCCTTCTGGCCCTCTGAAATCAATATTACGAGCATCTTTATGATGCCCTTGTGGGATGTTTTCGTTTTTATCATCCAAATTCATTATACCAAGTAAAGCCTTTTGATCTATCATTATGAAACTACTGGCGGTGTATATGTTAAGAGAATATTTTTTATTGGTATTACCTGAAACGATTGACCGCTTTTTGAAAATTGAATTGCTCCTGCATTTAAGTACATTATCTGTTGCCCTTCCCCTACTTCTCCACTTATCGGAGCAGCCACTACTTCACCTATTGAACCTCCTGAACTTACTACTATTCCTGTTGTTGTATTTTCTTGTACAATAACATAATCATTAGAAGGTGTTATGGTTGATGGTAATGCCATTTTATGAGCGTAATTTCATTCCCTGACTTTCTCTAATTACCTGATTAATTGTTTGCAATGTCACAGGCTTAATAGTTCTCCTTGCTTCTGTTGCTTCCGCATAAAATTCCTGTCTTGGCCCTAACCCCATTTTCCATTTTGCAAATGCAATTAATACTTCCAATAAAGAAATAGGAACAAGATAATCACCATTCATTTTTAAAGGAGCATAAATACCTTCCACCAAAATAGAATCATATCTAAAATCCATTGGCAATATGATTAATCTATTTGCTTCATCTACTCTAAATTCTCCGTATTGAATAAGGCCATTACCAACACCAAATAAATTATTGTAAGAATTATTGTAATAGTAATTAAGATATAATGGTGCTGCTGCAAGTGAACCAATGGTATCATTCAAATTTGGCGTAGCTAATCCTATTGATCGTAAAGGACTTGTACTTAACCATGTTGATAGTGCAGTATTTTTTTTAAGTGTACTTACTTCTCCTGCATCATTCAATAATCCTATTTTACTCCATTTCAATAACCCATTAGGGAAAGGAACTACTTTATTTGCAGGGACAGGTACACGAATAGTTTCTGGTTCTGCCGCAAATGCATATCTAATTTTGATTAAACCGCGTAACATCAATAGCCATATTTTGTCTAAATCCGCAGCACTTTTGTCCTTTTCATCTAAACAAAAAGCAGCCATTTCTTTAATTGGCATGTATGCATCTATATCAGCCATTGCTTATAAGTTTTAATCTTTCTTTTATTAATCCTGCTGCTGGCCCATGCCAATTGCCGCCTTCCTGCACACGTAACAAATCAATTAGAAAATCATATTCTGATTGAATGTCAACTTTAATCTGTTCATCTTCATAAATAACAGAAGTTTGAATGTTTTCTTGTATTGGTTCATCAGATGTTTCACTATCTGATATTATTACTTTTTTGGGTCGTGCCATAACTAACTTGATTTATTTCCTGCGGGAAGATCATCCTTCACAATATCCTGTGGAAGATTATATCTTTGAGCAAGTGTTAAAATTGTTTTATCAAAAATCATAGAAATTGCATCATCTGGTAGGTTCATTACATCGCTCTTACTTACTGTTCTGCTTGTAGGCATTTCTACATAAACTGTTTCTCCATATAGTATTTGGTTTGCATCTCCTTTTAATCTCAATTCACTATTAATAACCCTCCCATAAATACCTGTTGGTCTTGGCAATAAATCTCTATATCCTGAACGTTTACCTTTTATCCATATCACATCATTTGTTTCAAACCCATCAATAGAATAATACGCTCTTGTTATACTATAACCTATCGGTAATGCTACGGGAGGTTGTGGTAAAGTAGCAACCCATTCTTGTGTTAATGGGTCTTGTGTTGTTGTTAATTCGTACCGTACAATATATGCTTCAGGTGTTTCAAATACTCCTATGGCTTTTGAATTTTCAAACATTTGCCCCTTCATTACAAAAGGTATATTTGAATCAATAAGCAATAATATTTCATTATCTGTTATAGGGAAGGATGCATGTGGAAATCCATTGGCTAAATGTTTTTTAACCCTTTCAATGAACATTTGTTTTGTGTATGCAATAGCCATTTATTAATTCCCTGTGTTTTGTGCGCTTCTGCCTGCTTCTTCAAAGTCTTTATCCTTGAAAGAAATTCCAAATGAAGTAAGCACTCTTTTAGTTATTTCAATAATAGTATTTTGATTCCATTGAGGCTGTACACTTGTTGCCGGATTATAAACTTGTCTGCCATTACCATCAAAAGTATATCCCCATACAATATCTGTACATGCAGCTACATAATCAAGTGTTACATTTCCAGTCATGTTATTCGGCAACAAATAATAATATCCTTCATATTCCGTATAGTAATAAGTAGTATCTGCTTCGCTTGGAGGGTCAATTACACTCTCATTAACTTCGCTAATTTGGTCAGGTGTAATATGAGTTATTTTTTTACCATTTCTTCTTAAATCTGCTGTATATATAAACCCTGTTGGTTTTGGTGCATTACCGCTACTTATGGCAATAGGTGTTGTAATTGTAAATGGAGCTAAATCTGTAAGTATAGTTTCATTCTGAATCAGACCAATATTCATTCCTGTTTTATTGTTGGAATTTTTCTGCCATCTTCCAACAATATCATTATGATACATATACTGTTCTGGATTCCATGCATAGAATAAATCAGTTGCAGAAATAGAACCTGCTTGATTCTTCCTAAGTTGAAATTTATAAAAATTCATAATATCATTAACAGACCAACTCATTTTATAAATATCTAAAGGTTAAGCCTTCATATTGTTTTCTTTTCCCTAAACAAACTTCACTTATTCTGCCCGTTTTAATTCCCAATTCAGTTCCAGCTTTGGTAGCTGACGGAAACTCTATATCTAAAGTATCGCATTTGACCTTTTTAGAATTTGGGCAATCTGATTCAAACTTTCCTTTCATCGGAGTTACCTTACCAAGATAATCATAAGCATGTTGGATATTTTCAGCAGTTGTTGACCATTCTATTTCAGTCAATCTATTATCTGTTTTTATACCCCTTTTATGATTAACTTCTTTTTTATTTTCTGGATTAGGTATATGTACAATTGCTAATAATCTATGAACCTTAAATTTAACACCAACCCCATTTTTATGTAATTCAATCATAGGATAGCCATCTGGATTTAGAAATTGCTTCATTATCCTTGCGGGGTATTTTCTATTATTATAGGATGATATTCTTTCAAATGACCGTATCCTACCAAGTGAACTATATTCATATAAACCTACGTAATCAGGTATTGAATACCATTCCTCTTCAGGAAAGAAGTCTTTTGTATTATTCCAGTATTGTATATTCATGCTTATAAAGTTACAAAAAAAGCCCCCATAAAGAGAGCCTTTATTTTTACTTACTAACCCTGAAAATTAATTGTTAAAAAGAGCTTTTAACTGAACTG
>Ga0070707_100007330_pt1 | contig 10243 bp, 10 predicted proteins | sample KBSK5502metaG_FD_65468 | JGI IMG/M metagenome (GOLD analysis project Ga0070707, IMG submission 65468) | Corn, switchgrass and miscanthus rhizosphere microbial communities from Kellogg Biological Station, Michigan, USA - KBS K5-50-2 metaG | ecosystem: Host-associated > Plants > Roots >... | reverse complement strand
CGCCGTCCACCTTGATCAGGCGCAGCGCCGCGATGTCGCGGCTGACCGACGACTGGGTGACCTCCCAGCCCTCCGCCGCGAGCGCCTCCGCCAGCTCCTCCTGGGTCCGGACGGCCCGGGCGCTGATGAGCTCCAGGATCTTGAGGTGGCGCTTGCGGCGATCTTCCTTCACGGGACGCGTCGTCCCGCCAGGCGCTTGAGCGCGCGATCGAAGCGCTCCCGCTCCCGCTCGCACCAGCGCGTCACCGCCCGCCAGCGCCGCCAGGTCTCCGGCAATCCCAGACGTCCGAGGCCACCTTCCGAGCTACGCCGGGAGATGAGGCGCGCGGCGCCTGGAGAGGGGAAGCGCGCGCCGCGCTTGAGCTCCGCCGCCACTTCGCGGTAGGCCCGGCGGAATGGGATCCCCAGCTCGACGCGCCGCATGACCTCGTCGGTGGCGAGGGCGCCTCCTTCGAGCGCGGCGAGGCCCCGCGCGCGGTCGACCTCCAGCCGCGGCACGACGAGTCCCATGATGCTCAGCAGCTCGAGGGTGCGGTGCAGCCCGCGCAGCAGGGGCTCCTTGAGCAACTGGAAATCGCGGTGATAGCCGCTCACCAGCTTGCCGCGCAGCGCGAGCACCGCGGCGAGATCACCCTCGAGGGCCGCGGCCCGCGCGCGCGCCAGCTCGAGGAGATCGGGGTTGCGCTTGTGGGGCATGATGCTGGAGCCCGTCGTGAGCTCCGCCGGCAGCCGGAGCCAGCCATACTCCTCGGCGCTCCAGAGGATGACGTCGCCGGCGCAGCGCGAGAGATCGTGGCCCAGCTGTGCGCACCAGAAGAGCGCCGCCGCCTCGAGCTTGCCGCGGCCGTTCTGGACCGCGGCCACGTTGTGCTCGACGGCCGCGAAGCCGAGCGCGCGTGCCGCCGCCCCGCGGTCGAGCGGCAGGGGCACGCCATAACCCGCGGCGCTGCCCAGCGGCGAGCGGTCCACCTGGGCCCAGAGCGCCGGCAGCGCTTCCAGCGTGTCGAGCACTCCTTCGGCGATGGCGGTGGCCCAGAGCCCAGCGGACGACGGCATCGCGCGGCGCGTGTGGGTGTAGCCGGGCCAGAGCGCGGTGCGATTCTGCGCGGCAAACTCGAGCAGCGCGCCCGAGACCGTCAGCGCGCCATAGGCGAGCCCGAGCAGCCGGTCTTTGAGCAGAAGGCGAAGGTCGCAGGCGATCTGATCGTTGCGCGAGCGGCCGGTATGGAGCCGCTCGCCGGTGGGGCCGAGCCGCCGGGTGAGCCAGCTCTCGACCGCGGAATGCACGTCCTCGTGCTCCGGCCCGATCACCAGCCGGCCGCGGTCCACGGCAATCAGGGCTCGGCGCAGGCCGGCCCGCAGCCTGCGATACTCCGCGCCGGTCAGGAGCCCGGACGCGCGCAATCCCTCGACATGGCCGAGGCTGCCGAGCACATCGAAGCGGATGAGGTAGCTGTCCCAGTAGCGATCGTCGCCCACACTGAGGTCGAGCACCCGGCGATCGAGCGCGCCGTCGGGAGACCACAACGGTTGGAGGGCGGGACGCCTGGACCGTCGGACCGCACGCCGGGCTCGCCTCATTGCAGATACTCCAGCGCGAGCGCCGCGTAGAACGCCCGCGCGGCGGAGACCTCGGGCAGCTCGACGTACTCGTCGGCCGTGTGGGAGCGGCGGCTGGTGCCGGGCCCGCACTTGAGGGCGTCGTGCTGGCGCACGAAGACCCAGTCGGAGCAGGTGGGGCTGCCAAAGGTGGTTAACCCGGGCATAACCCGCTTAGCCGCAGCCAGCAGCCGTGAGTCGGCCGGGGTCTCGCAGGGCACCAGCCGGTCGGACGTCACCACCAGCTCGCCTTCCAGCCGCTCCGCCAGGGCGGCGGCGAGCTCCTGGTGGGGCCACGCCGGCGTACTCCGGATGTCGAGCACCGCCGTGGCAACGGGCGGCGTCACGTTGCGGCTGACCCCGGCCTGCAGCATCGTCGGCGTGACGGTGGTGGCGCCGAGGATCGGATGCTCGCGCTCGGCGACGATGCCCTCGAGCCGGACGAGGTCGCGCGCCAGCGCGGCGATGGCGTTGCGGAAGTGACCGTCGGTGGCGGCATAACCCGCGTGCCGCTGCTCACCGCGGGCCACCAAGTCGGCCATCATCAGGCCGCGCTGGGCGACCGCCGCGGCGAGATTGGTCGGCTCGCCCACGACGGCGGCATCGATGGGGCCGGCGCGGGACACCGCCGTCGCCATCGTCGTGGCCCGGGTCTCCTCGGCGTAGCCCTGGATCACCAGCAGCCGGCCGGTGCGGAGCAGCCCGGCCAGGTCCACCGCGGCCAGGGTCATCGCGGCCACCGACGCCTTGGCGTCTCCGGAGCCGCGGCCATAGAGGCGATCGCCTTCTACCGTGGGGGTGAACGGGTCGCGGGTCCAGCCCTCACCGGGCGGGACCACGTCGAGATGCGAGAGGAAGGCCAGCGTCGGGCCGGGGTGGCCGCTCTCCAGCACGATGGTCACGGACGCGTCGTCGCGCTGCACCGGCAGCCCCGCCCGGCGCACGGTCTCCTCCAGAAAGCGCGCCACGTCCTCCTCGGCGCCGCTCACCGAAGGGATCGCGACCAGCTCTTTAAGAAGCGCGATCTCCGTCGGCAAGATCCACTCCGAGGTAGGTGGCCTTCTCCTTGCGCCCGACGATCATGGTCCCCGCACCGGACCCGGTGAACACCTCGAGCAGCAGCGAGTCGTGCAGCCGCCCGTCGATGATGTGGGTGCGCTCCACACCGCCGGTGGCCGCGCGGATGCAGGCTTCGACCTTGGGTCGCATGCCGCCTTCGATGCGGCCCGATTCGAGCAGCTCTCGCAGGTCGTCGGGATCGGCAAAGGCGACGAGGCTCGAGGGATCGGCGCGGTCGCGTAACACGCCCGGCGCACCGGTCAGGAAGATGAGCTTTTCGGCCTTGAGGGCGATGGCGAGCGTTTCCGCGACGGTGTCGGCGTTGACGTTGTAGACGTTGCCGTCGCTGTCGCCCGCGAGCGAGGCGACCACGGGGACGAAACGTGCCTCCAGCAAGGTGAACAGCACGCGCGGATCCACGCCGTCGATGTCGCCCACGTGGCCGTAATCGACCGTGCGGGTGGTTCCATCATCGGCGGTGACGCTGACTGGAGGGCGCCGGTGCGCGGTGATGAGATCGGCGTCGACGCCGGACACGCCGACGCCCTGCACCTGGTGCGAGCGCAGCGCGGAGAGCAGCTCGGTCGAGAGCAGTCCGGGATACACCAGCTTGGCCACCTCGAGGGCGGCATCGTCGGTCACCCGGCGGCCGGCAACGAGCTGCGGCTGGTGGCCCAACCGGCGGAGCAAGGCCGAGGCCTGCGGCCCGCCGCCGTGCACGACCACGATCCGGATGCCGAGCGAATGCAGCAGCGCGAGCTGGCCGGCAACGTGGTCGAGCGCCTCGACATCGCTGAGGACGTCGCCGCCGAGCTTGACCACGAAGACGTGGTCACGGTAGGCGCGCACGTAGCGCAGCGCACCCTTGAGCCCGGCAATTCCCTTCGTGGAATCGATCGTCATGCCGACCGCCTGCCGATCAGCTCGAGTAAGAGCGCCCGCTGGACGTGAAGCCGGTTCTCCGCCTGGTCGTAGACCACGCTCCGGGGCCCATCGAGCACCGCGTCGTCGATCTCGACATTACGCCGCACCGGCAGGCAATGCATCACCAGGCTCTTGCCGGGGTCCCGCATCCGCCAGTCGCGATGCGGGCTGCGCAGCGCGCGCTCCTCTTCCGGCCTGCCGAAGCCCGATAGCGAACCCCAGGACTTCACGTAGATCGCGGCGGCGTCCTTGACGGCGGCGGCGCGATCGTTCACGACCGTCGCGGACCCGCCGCGCTCCGAGGCGAGCGTCTTGATCGCATGCACATCGTCGGGATCGAGATCGAAGCCCGGTGGGTGGGCGATCACGACCTCCATACCGAGCTGCGCGGCCGCGAGCGCGGCGCTGGCGGGGACCGCGGTGGGCAGCGGCTTGGGGTGCCAGGCCCATTGCAGCACGAACTTCTTCCCGCGGGTCTCGCCGAGCTTTTCCTGGAGCGTGAGCGCGTCGGCGAGGCCCTGGCAGGGATGCCGGCGCACCGACTCGAGGTTGATGACGGGCTTCTCGCAATAGGTCGCGAAGTTGCGGATGATGCGATCCTCGCGCTCGATGCGCCACGAGGTGCCCTTGGGAAAGCTGCGCACGGCGAGCGCATCGGCATAACGCCCCAGCACGCGCGCGGCATCCACCAAGTGCTCCACGCCCGCGCCGTCCATCACCGCACCGGGCTCGGTCTCCAGCGTCCAGCTTCCCTTCCCCGGCTCCAGTACGAGCGCGTGCCCGCCGTGCAAAAACATCGCGGTCTCGAAGCTCGCGCGGGTGCGCAGACTCGGATCGAGGAATACCATCGCCAGCACTTTGCCCTCGAGCCCGCCGGGCCGCTCACCGCGCTTGACCCGGCGAGCCAGGTCGAGCAGCGCGTCGATCTCGGCGGGCGCCCACTCCTCGGTCGCCAGGAAGTCGCGCTTGGTCACGACAGCACCCGGTCCAGCGCAGCGAGCAGCACGTCGGCCTCCTCGACGGAGAAATTGAGCGGCGGCAACAGCCGCAGGATGGCGGGGTCGGACGCGGTTCCCGTCAGCACCCGCTGCTCGAACAGCGCGCGCTGCACCTCGGCAGCCGGCTTCGGCAGGCGGATGCCGAGCAGCAGGCCGAGGCCCTGCACCGCAAGCCCGCGCCCGCAGGCCCATTGACGCAGATGTCCGCTAACCCGCTTTACATTGTCGTACAGCTGCTCCCGATCGATGACTTCGAGCGTCGCGAGCGCGGCGGCGGAGACCACCGGACCACCCCCAAAGGTGCTGCCAAGGTCGCCGGGGACGAGACTGCTCGTCATGGCCGTGGTGGCGATCATCGCTCCGATCGGGAGACCCGACGCGAGCCCCTTGGCCAGGGTCAGGATGTCGGGAGTGACCTGGTATACCTCCGCGGCGGTGAACGCGCCCGAGCGGCCGACGCCGCACTGAATCTCGTCGAAAATCAGCGCCGCGCCGGCACGATCACACGCGCGGCGCGCGGCGCGCAGGAATTCGGGCGAGCAGTCGCGCGCGCCGGTCAGGCCTTGGACCGGCTCGACGATGACGGCAGCGGTGCTCTGATCGACCGCCGCCTCGATCGCGACGGCGTCGTTGAAGGGGACCTTCTCGGACAGCGGCACGCCGGCGCGCAGCGCGCCCGCCTCGTACTTGGCGCCGTCGGTCACTGCGAGGCACGCGGCGGTGCGGCCGTGCCAGCCCCCGCTCACCGAGACGATCTTCTGGCGGCCGGTGGCCTTGCGGGCGAGGCCGAGCGCGTTCTCGTTGGCTTCGGCGCCCGAGTTGCAGAAGAACACCCGCGACAGATCTCCCGGGCAGCGTTGTGCCAATGCATCCGCGAGCTGCTCGCGCAGCGCGAGCGGCACCGCGGTCGAGTAGAAGATCAGCGTCGCGGCTTGGCGCTGAATGGCGGCGACGACGTGCGGATGGGCATGCCCGGTCGAGGCGACCGCATGGCCGCCATAGGCATCGAGCCATTCCTGGCCTTGCTCATCCACGAGCCACGAGCCATGGCCGGACACCGCGGTGAGCGGCATCTGGGCGTAGACCGGGAGCCAGGCGGGACCGTGTTGCATCAAAGGTTAGAGGTGAGAGGTGAGAAGTGAGAGGTCATCATGCCGGAAATGGTGCCGCCTGGAGCAGCCCTGCAGTCTCCTCGAGTCCGAGCGCGAGATTCATCGCCTGGACCGCCTGGCCGCCGGCGCCTTTGACGAGGTTGTCGATAGCGATACTGACCTGGATCTCCCTCCCATCCGCAGAGCTCGCTGCATGGAGCAGCGCGAGGTTGGTGCCGACGGCATGGGTCAGCTCAGGCGGCTGCGCCAGCACCCGGACGAACGGCCTGCCCGCGTAGCTGTCGGAGTAGAGGGCGGTGAGTGCGGCGGCGTCGAGCGGCTCCGCGAGCACGGCGTGCAGCGTGGTGTAAATGCCGCGCACGAACGGCCCCGCGTGCGTCAGCAAGCGCGCCGTGGCGCCGCCGTCGGCCGTCCAGCGCCGCCACTGCTCGAGGATCTCGCCCTCGTGGCGATGCCCCATGACTGAATAGGCGAAGAGATTGTGGGCGCGCCCCGGGTGGTGGGTGGTCGGCTTGGGATGTACCCCGGCGCCGCTCGACCCGGTCACCGCGAAGATGGCCGGCGGGCCCGCGAGCCGGAGCTCGCGGAGCGGATAGAGCGCGAGCTGCGCCGCGGTGGCAAAGCAACCCGGTGCCGCGAGCGCCGGCGTCCCGCGGAGCCCCGTGCCGAGCACGTCGGCCAGCGCATAGCGAAAACGGTGGACCAGCGCGGGCATCGGGTGGGCGCCGTAGAAACGCTCGTGGAGCCGGCCATCCTGAATCCGGAAGTCCGCCGCGAGGTCCACGATCAACCCCGGCCCCGCGTCCACGACCTCGGCCATCACCTCGGAGGACTGGCCGTGCTCGAGGGCAAAGAACACCACATCGGCGCCGCGCGCGGCTTCCACCGCCGAGCTGCCGGAGAAGCGGGCGTCGGTCAGCAGGGCCAGGGCGGGATGCACCTCCGCGATGCCCTTGCCCGCCTGGCTCCGGCTGGTGGCGACGCACTGGCGGACCTCGGGATGCTGCAGGACGAGGCGCAGCAGCTCGCCGCCGACATAACCCGCTGCCCCGATCACGGCGACCCGCATCAGGCCGATCCTAGCGGCATCGCCGCGAGGGCTTCCTTCACCGTGGCGACGAGTCCCGCCGCGTCGCGCAGCGCGTTATGGGCCGGGAGCCCGAGCTGGGTCTCGATGTAGTCGCGCCCGACCTGATTGTCGGTGGCGGGGCCGGTGAAGCAGGTGATGGGACGATGGAATTGCGTGCTGAAGAGCTGCTGCGCGCCCCAGCAGCCGACCGGATCGGGAGCGGCGACGACGTGCGCCGCCGCGAGCGCCATGAGCCCGTCGTCGAGCAGGATGTCCTGGACCCCGTACTCGCCGAGAATCCCGTCTCCCAGCTCGGCGACGATCACGTCGGGCCGGGCGGTGCGCTCCTTGGCGAGGCGATTCAGTAACCCGCGCGCCACCGGCACGGTCATTCCGGCGTGGGTGCTCGCGGCGCCCGCGTCGTTGAAGGTGAGCGCCGCGACGGCGCCCGCGTCGAGCATGGAGAGCGTGTCCCGCATGAGCGAGACCCCGGTGAGCTTGCAGGCGCCGACGCGGTGACCCGCGCGCGTGAGCCCGCGCACCAGCTCGGTCGCGGCGACCGTCTTGCCGGCATTCATGCAGGTGCCGGCGACGTAGACCACGGGCACTCCGCACTCGAGCGTGTCGGCGGGCGGCACCGCGCCATCGGCGATGGTGGCGGGCTTGCCGATGCGATCGCCCAGGTCGGGGAATGCCAGCACCGCACCGAGCACCTCCGCGCGAAAGGGCGGGCCGATGTCGGGGTTCGAGGAGGTGCAGCGGCCGAGGATGCCGCCGAGGTTGAGCACGTTGATGACGTCGCCCACCGAAATGCGCTGCGGGACCTCCCCGGCATAGCCGCGCAAGGCGCGCCGCGAGCCGAGCGTACCCGCCAGCACGTCGCCGGCCCGGAGCGAGACCATGCGTCCGGAGAGATCCTCCACCGTGTTGTAGGTCGACTTGTCCTCGAGGATGCGCACCGCGAGGACGTAGCCCTCGTGCGCGGTGATCGCCTCGCCGACGATCACGTCGGGCGCGAGCCGGGTGTTCTTGGTCGAGGAAGCGATCCGGTCGAGCCGGAGGCGCGTTGTCCGCACCATTACTGAGGTGAGCGGTGAGTGGTGAGAGGTGAGCGGTCTTCCCCGGCCGCCTTTGCCGCGCGCTGCGCGAGCAAGGCGGGGATCGCGCCGATGCGTGCGAAGGCGCGGGCCTCCTCGCCGCTCCAGAGCCGGTTCTCCTCGCCGTAGGTGGCCACGGAGCGATCCATCATCGAGAAGGGGCTACGCGTGCCCGTGACGAGGAAGCGCCCCGGCGCCACGCGGACCCGGGTTTCTCCCGTCACGCGCTGCTGGGAGCTCATGAAGAGCGCCTCGATGTCTCTGAGCGCGGGATCGAAGTAGTGGCCCTCGTGCAGCCGGTCGCCGTAGAAGCGGCCGAGCTGGTCCTTCCAGAAGGTCTGCCACTTGGTGAGCACCAGCTTCTCCAGCTCGCGGTGCGCCGCGATGAGCAGGAGCGCCGCGCCCGCTTCGAAGCCGATGCGCCCCTTGATGCCGAGCGCGGTCTCACCGACGTGGATGTTGCGACCCAGCCCGTAGGTGGCGCAGAGCGCACTGAGCCGCGCCACGAGCTCCGGGCCGGCGAGCGCCGCGCCGTCGAGCGTGCGCGGGACGCCCTGCTCCCAGCCCAGCACGAGCTCGGCCGGCGCCGGCGCGGCGGCGGGCGGATCGAGCAGCTCGGCGGGCGGCCCGGCCCAGGTATCGTGGGTCCAGCCGCCGCCCCAGGTGGTGCCCCATAACCCGGCGTTGATGCTGTACGCGGAGGCCTTGGAGGGCACCGGCAGCTTGCGCGCCTCGAGATACGCGATGGCGCGCTCGCGGGAGAGCGCCTCGTCGCGAATCGGCGTGAGGATGCCGAGCTCGGGGGCCAGCACGCGCAGCGCGATGTCGAAGCGGACCTGGTCGTTGCCGGCGCCGGTGGAGCCATGGGCCACGGCTTCCGCGCCGATCGCGCGGGCCACCCCGATGACGGAGATGGCCTGCTGGGTGCGCTCGGCGGCGACGGAGAGCGGGTAGACCTCGCCGCGCAGCACGTTGCCCTGAATCAGATAGCGAACGAAGCGCTCGAAGACCTCAGTGCGGGCGTCGATCTCGTGATGCTGGGCGGCGCCGACCGCGTGGGACTGCCGGGCGATCTGGGCGCGCTCCGCGTCGGAGCTCCCGCCGGTGTTGACGTAGACGGTGTGGACCAGGTAGCCCTGCTCGGCGAGCCGTGGCACGCAATACGAGGTATCGAGGCCGCCGGAGAAGGCGAGCGCCACTGTCGGTTTCTGCATAATGCATAATTATGCGATTTATCCGGGAAAAGGCAAGCCGCGCCGCGGCGCGCCGCTCAGGCGGCCCGGTGCGGACCCCGGAACAGCGTGCCGAAAAAGCCGCCGACCGAGCCGGCCACGAACCCGGTGACCGTGGCCACCAGCACCGTCACCATGGGCGACGGGCTCGCCTGGCCCAGCACCGCCGCCAGCAGCACGCCCAGCAGACTGCTGATGCCGCCGGAGAGCGCGCCGCCCACCAGAGCCGTCGGCAGGGGCGTGCCGGGAATCCAGCGCCCGAAGAGAAAGCCCGCCAGCACGGCGAGCAGGGTGCCGACGATGGGATAGAGGTTGCCTTCCTGCAGCACGGGAAACGCGAGGCCGAGCAGCACCATCGCCGCCTGCAGCACCGTGCCGAGCGCGGTCGCGAGCCGGAATGCCTTGCGTTCCATGGGCTCTCCCGGACGAGTGCTAGAAGCAGCGCGCCTGCGCGCTGCGCCGGACCAGCTCCGCTTCTGCGGGACGGCCGAACTGCAGCCGGTCATAGTCCCGCGACAACGTCACCGCCAGGCACCCCTGGCTGCGCACGAAGCGACGAAAGAAGACGATGCAGCCGCTCGCGTCGCAGTCGGCGAGCACCGCCTTGGGCTCGATGGTATAACGCCGTCTCTCCGTCAGCAGGCTCCAGCTTCCGATCTCGAAGGGCTCCCGGACGAGCAGGCTGGTGTCGCGCGGCGCGAGCACCGGCGTGTAGCCGTTGTGCAGCACGAAAGCCTCGGCACACGCCCGGACGATGCCGAGGTCCGCGGGAGGAACCTCGCGCGACGGCAGGCAGCGGCGGGGATCGCGCGCTTCGAAGCGAATCCCGGCCGGTGCCGGCGCCCCGGCGGGGCTGGAATGACAGGCGCTCAGCCCGAGCGCGAGCACCAGCGGTCCCGCATTCAGGGCAGCGTGGCGATACACTCGATCTCGAGCCGGCCCCCCAGCGCCAGGCCGGTCGCCCCGAAGGCGCTGCGGGCCGGCTTGTGCACCGGGAAGAACGTCACGTAGACCGTGTTCATGCGGGCCCACTCGCCGATGTCGGCGAGCATGACCAGACACTTCACCACGTGGTCCATGTCGGAGCCGTTGGCTTCGAGCAGCTGCTTGATGTTGCTGAGCGCCTGCCGGGTTTCCCCCTCGATGCCGCCGG
>Ga0070707_100007329_pt1 | contig 10243 bp, 7 predicted proteins | sample KBSK5502metaG_FD_65468 | JGI IMG/M metagenome (GOLD analysis project Ga0070707, IMG submission 65468) | Corn, switchgrass and miscanthus rhizosphere microbial communities from Kellogg Biological Station, Michigan, USA - KBS K5-50-2 metaG | ecosystem: Host-associated > Plants > Roots >... | reverse complement strand
TTTTCAAGTTCCTTCTGCGCCTTCTCTTTCTCTTCAACCTGCGCCGAAACCTTTGGTGCGGCAAACAACCCCGTGAAAAACAGAAGTAACAGAATTGAAAGACTGGAAAGCTGAGATTTGATTCTCATCGATGATTCCTAACACGCCGACGAGTGAATCTGGGTTGCGAAAAAGATACTCCTCGAAGTGATTAATACGCAATGCGGTTCTGTGCCGCAGACTGTCCAGTCTGCGGCTTGGATTCGCAATCGGAAGTTGAGTAGTGAAAGACGAACCGCAGACTGGACAGTCTGCGATACATCTGAGCCGCGCGTAAGCAAGGGCCGTCCCTCAAAATCGGGCCCTCTCTCACGGTCGGGCTTCTGGCCCGGCGCATTCTCAACTAAAATGCGTCGGCGCTTTGCTCTTCAAAAAACAATCTCGAGGACTTCAGTGAAAAGCCACAAACTCTTTCTAACCGCCGTAATTGTGATCGCGTGTCTTTGCGTCACTGCACTTCCGCAGAACCCAATCGGCATCAGGCCGCAGACGCCCGAAGGTAAAGGAGTCGTGGCGTTGAAGGCCGCGCGCTTGATCGACGGCACCGGCGCGGCGCCAATCAACAATGCCGTCATCATTGTTACCGACAACAAGATCACCGCCGTCGGTGATGCCGGTTCAGTCCGGGTACCGGCCGGCGCGAAAGTCATCGATCTCGGCGACGTGACGCTGCTGCCTGGATTCATCGACGCCCACACACACCTGATCGGCCGCGTGCTGGGCGATCCCGACAACGACATGTCTACGGTCAAAGACTTTGACTCGTTCGGCGCCATCCTGGGGGTCTTGCACGCGCGCGACACCTTGATGGCCGGCTTCACGAGCGTGCGCAACGTCGGCGCCTCGGGTCGTTTTGACGACATGGCTTTGCGCAAAGCCATCAACGAAGGCTGGACCATTGGCCCGCGCATGGAAACTGCCGGCCACGCGATTGGGATTACCGGCGGTCACTGTGACGAGAATGGATTCAAACCCGGAGTCGCGGAACAGACGCCTCTGGATGGAGTCGCCGACGGCCCGGAACAGATTCGTCAGGCGGTGCGGCTGCAGATCAAATACGGCGCGACCGTGATCAAGACCTGCGCGACCGGTGGTGTCCTTTCCGAAGGCGATGCCGTTGGCGCGACCCAATACAGCTATGAGGAATTGAAAGCGTTGGTCGACGAGGCGAACAAACTCGAACGCAAGGTTGCCGCGCATGCGCACGGTACTGAAGGAATCAAGCTTGCCGTGCGCGCCGGCGTTTCTTCAATTGAGCATGGATCATTTCTCGACGAAGAAGGCGCGCGCATGATGAAAGAGCGCGGAACGTATCTGGTGCCGACCTTAATGGCGGCGGAAGGCGTCGAACGCGCAGCGAAGACCGGCGTGCTGAAAGGCTTGCGCGCAGAGAAAGCCCTGGCGGCCGCAGCCTCAGTTCGGCGCGCAATCAAAATCGCCGTCGCCAACAAAGTTCTGATTGCCTTAGGAACAGACGCCGGCGTAATTCCGCACGGCACGAACGCGCGCGAATTCTTCCTCCTGGTTGACTGGGGCGGCATGACGAACATGGAAGCGATTCAGGCCGGGACGCTTAATGGAGCGAAGCTGCTCGGTTGGGACAAGAACCTCGGCTCGCTGACCGTCGGCAAGTGGGCTGACATTGTCGCGGTTAGCGGCGAACCTTTGAAAGACATTCATGCGATGGAGAAGGTTGTGTTTGTGATGAAGAATGGGGTGGTGTATCGGAAGGATTAGGCTTCACCGGTCTTTAGAAACCGCAGCAATGCTCCGCGAGCGGCTTCGATGCGTCCTTTGCAATCTCTTACAGCCCGCCAAGCACGATCAAGCGGTCGACCGACGGTTGTGGGAAGTGCCAGACTGTTAATCGCACCTGAGACCAGTTGATTGGCGCGATTCATTTCAAGATAAGCAGTTATTACTAGCTTCCTGTCATCATCATTTAAGGTCGAAAGCGTCGCGTCTGCCATTACCTTATCAAACTCGTCCTTTCTAAAAAGATGGCCTACGGACTGGATAAGTGGTGTAGATTCAACGACCGCGAGATTGTAATTGAGTTCGTCAATCAGGGCCGATAACCTTCGTATCGGGACGAGGATCTTTAAAAGATCTTCCCGGCGCGCTGCTCGCAATGCTGTCCCTTCTCGCCACGGAACAATGAATTCTGGATAGCTACCTTTGGTGCTTTTTACCACGAAGGGTGCTCCTTGTTGAGTTTCGAAATATAGAGCTACGACAGTATTGCCATCGACTCTGAGATTTACGTCTATAGGCAAGCGTGGGGCGAATCCATCGAAGAACGACTCAACAGATTTTAGCCAATTTGCGAGTTCGACTGGATCGACGTTGACCAGCTTGCAGATCTTCTCATCGACTCCGATCAGCCAAAGGATAGACGTGCCTCTGGCGGCATTCGCGTGGGCAGCGAGTCGATCGGCTGCTTTGCGCGGCTCTGGCCATGATGATTTCAATTCAACCCTTGAATCTTCGATCCGCTGATTAGCTAAGACTGCTTCAACGATTTCTCCCGCCCAAACGTCAACTTCTTCGTGGGTCAATCAAATTCTCCTTTCTGATTAGATGACTATAGTCTTTTCAGTTCTGCATTGAAAAACTGACGCGTCGAGACTAAGCTTCACTCATGAGTTTCAATGAAGTCATCGCCGAGCTTCCACGTCTTACGTTTGAAGAGCGTCAGATTCTCATTCTCCGGGCATTGGAGTTGGATGACCCGCCGTTGTCAGCGGCTGACGAGGTATTGGTTGAAGAACGGCTGGCTGGGCATCACGCTGACCCGACTTCTTCCGTGCCGCTAGATGAATTGAAGAATCGTCTGCGTTCTCGATCGAAATCATGAATTGGAAAGTCGTTGCGCGACCCCAGGCGGAAGACGACATAACTGAAGCGGCAGATTGGTATGACAACCAAAGTGCCGGTCTCGGGCACGAATTCATCGAAGAGATTCTGACGGTGCTTGATGAGCTGGCACTAAATCCACTCCTGCATTGCCGCAGACATCCAACCAAGAACATTCGTTGGCGTTATCCCAAGCGATTTCCTTACCGCGTGATTTACGAAGTCATCGAAGAAGAACGTCTTGTAATAGTCGCCGCAGTCATTCACGCCGCTCGCCATGACCGCATTTGGCTGAAACGATTTCGGTAACGGAAGACTGCCTGACAAAAGCCACTAACTGGCATAATCGCAAGTATGAAAACACATTTAAGAAGATTGGCCCTCGTATTCGCGCTGCTGGTTGCCGCAACTTCTCTCACGGTAGCTTTAGGCCAACGCAAACCCTCTCCTGCCCCCGCCCGCTGGCTCGGACTTATCGGTGAGTACGGGCCCGACGATGACGTCCTGATCATTCTTGAGAAAGACGGCAGACTCTGTGCCTCGTTCAAACGCGATCAGCCTGAGCCGCTCGACGAAATCTCAAAGAATGATTTCAGGTTTCCATCGCCGGGGCCGCACGCGACTCAAGGCCTTACATTTGCGCGGGACGCCCGCGGGCGCGCGACACAGGTTGCGGTCGATGCCGTCATTCTTAAACGCCGCCAGATCGAGCCGGAAGCCGGCGCGAACCAACTTCGTATTAAGCCCATGCGGCCGGTGCCGGAGTTGATGAAGGAAGCACGCGCCGCACAGACACCAAACGAGAACGGGGAATTCCGTCAAGCCGATCTCGTCGAACTGACGAAACTTGATCCGACCATCAGACTCGAGGTTCGTTACGCCACGACCAACAACTTTCTCGGCACAGTCTTTTATTCCGAAGCCCGCGCATTCATGCAACGCCCGGCAGCCGAAGCCGTCGTACGTGCAAATCGCAACCTGAAACAATACGGCTATGGTCTATTGATTCACGACGCTTATCGCCCCTGGTACGTCACGAAAGTTTTCTGGGACGCGACGCCTGACGACAAGAAAGTTTTTGTCGCCAATCCCGCGAATGGTTCGCGGCACAATCGCGGTTGCGCGGTTGACCTGACACTTTACGATTTGAAAACGAAGAAGCCGGTGGAGATGGTCAGCACTTACGACGAGACGACCGCGCGTGCTTATCCCGATTATCCGGGCGGCACTTCTCTACAACGCTGGCAGCGGAAGCTTCTGCGCGATGCGATGGAAGCGGAAGGCTTCACCGTTTACGAAGCCGAGTGGTGGCACTTCGATTTCAAGGATTGGCGGCACTATCGAATTGGGAATGTCGCCTTTGATCAAATTCGCGCCCATTAACAGATAAGAAAACACCCGCAGCCCAATCGAGCTTGCGGGTGTTTGCTAACTTGCCCCGTAATCGGTGGGCCACTGATCAGAGTTTCAGTTTTTCACCAGCTTACCGTCAGCGTCGTATTCCTGAACCGTTCCGTACTTCGCCAGAATCTCTCTCGTCTTGCTGGCGTCGCCAACCGCGACGACTTGCAGGTGGCCCATGTCGATGTATTTCTGCGCGATGCGCTGAACATCGTCCGCGGTAATTGCCATGATTTTCTGTGGATACGTGTCCCAGTAATCCGCAGGCATGTCGTAAAGCTTCTGCTGCACGATGTTCTGCAACAGCGAAGCGGGTTGTTCCAGCGACAAGGCGAAGCTGCCAACCATTGCGCGCTTGGCGTTCTCGAGTTCAGTTGCGCTCACCTTTTCGTCGCGCATCCGATTGAGTTCGTACATGAACTCTTTCATCGCGCCTTCGGTGACGTCGGTGCGCACCTCGGAACTCGAAACGACCGTGCCGCGATACTTCGATCCACCGAAGCTGCTATAGGCCCCATAGGTGTATCCCTTATCCTCGCGAAGATTCATAAACAGCCGGCCGGTCGGTCCACCGCCCAGAATTTGATTCATGACGGCAACCGCAAAGTAGTCGGGGTTAGTGCGCTCAATGCCGAGGTTACCGAGTTGCAAAACGGTCTGCACCGACCCGGGGCGATTGATTAACTGGATCGTCATTGGTCCCGGTTGTCCCACCGTGGGGACGGCGGCCGCGGGCGCATCGCCCTTCTCCCATTTGCCGAACGCGCTCTGAAGTTTCGGCATGATTTCTTTCATGGTGACATCACCGACAATCGCCAGCATGGCGTTGTTTGGCCGGTAATACTTCGCATGAAAAGCGGCCACGTCAGCCGAAGCGATCTTCTTAATTGAATCGGCGGGAGGAGCAATCATGCCCGCCGGATGATCGCCATAGATTGCCCGCACAAAGCGCTCCTGCGCCAGAAACTGCGGAATCGAACGTTGAAAATTAAGCGTTTGCAGTTGGCGCGTCTTGTATTTATCAACTTCTTCCTGCGGGAACGTTGGATTCAGGATTACATCTGCGAATAGATTAAGCGCTTGATCGAGGTTCTCAACCAGGCCCGCAGTTGTGACCACGCTGGTGAAGGTCGCCAGACCGGAACCGGCGGTTAAAGTGGCACCGAGTGCATCAGTCTGTTCGGCGATATCCTTGCTCTTTCGCGTGGTCGTGCCCTCGCGCATCAAGGCCGCCGTGAAACTAGCGAGTCCATGATAGTCGGCCGGGTCGGACAGCCCGCCACTCAACACGACCATCTGCATCGAGAAAGTGGGCACGCGATGGCTTTCTAAAAGGATCACACGCAAGCCATTTGGCATCGTCACTTCCTGCGCCTTCGGCAGCGTGACTCTCAAGAGGTCTTTATTGACCGGCGCCTTACCTTTGATTTCCGCGCCCTTCATGGATTGACCTTGTTGTGCCGGCGCGCTCGGGCGCTGAGCGCTTACGGCTGAAATAGTGAAGACAACGACCGCCAGCGCGGCGAATGATTTTGTGAGTATCGTTTTCATGTTTGTAGATCTCCTTTACTGCTGCGACGCAGCCGCCGGGCCTTTGGGTTTCGGAACGGTGACGACAACAGTCCGATTGGTGGTCACCAGATATTTGTTAGCTACGCGCTGAACGTCGGCTTTGGTCACGGCGTCAACTTTTGTCAGTCGCGTATTGATCAGGTTCGGATCGTTGTAGTAGGTCGTCCAAACGCTGATGTTGAGGGCGCGCGAAAGTGAACTCTGCATGCCGTTGATGAAGTTGCGGCGCGTCGTGTTCTTCGCTTTCTGCAACTCCCAATCGGCAATGCCTTCGCTTTTGAGCCGTTCGATTTCAGCATAGATCGCAGCTTCGACGTCTTCGGTCTTCACGCCTTGCCTGACGGTTGCCGAGGTATAAATCGCGCCAGTGCCGCGTTTCTCGTCCGCGAAGCCACCGACGCTCTGCACCAGCTGCTTGTCCTTGACCAGCGCCTGATAGAGACGCGAGCTTTGTCCCTGCTGCAAAGCCGCAGATAAAACCTGGAGCGCATAGAAGTCAGGCGTGTTGCCGGGCAGGGTTTTGAAAGCGAGGTCCACCTGCGCCAAACGCGCCAAGCCGTCGTCAACGTTCGCGCGTCGCTCGGCCTTCTGCTCAGGTTCGGACATGTCTACGGCCGGCGGATCAGGCTGACGCGGAATCTTCTCGAAATATTCCTTTATCTTCTTTAAAGCATCCGCAGTCTTGAAATCTCCCACCAGGGCGACAACGGCGTTGTTGGGGGCGTAGTACATTTTGAAAAACGCAGATACATCTTCGACGCTCGCGGCATTTAGATCTTCCATCGATCCAATCACCGAATGCTTGTAAGCGAAGTTGTCGTAGATCAAGGCCTGCTGAATCTCGTTACTTTTTCCGTAGGGCTGATTGTCCACGCCCAGGCGCCGCTCTTCCTGCACTGCGTTGCGCTGATTGTCGAGGTTGGCTTTGTTGATGGCCAGACTGCGCATGCGGTCCGCCTCGAGATAAAGCGCCAGATCCAATTGATTGGCGGGCAACGCTTCGAAATACGTCGTTCGATCTTCGTTGGTGGTGCCATTCATGGTGCCACCGTTGTTGAAGATGAGATAAAAGTGCTCGCCTGTACCAACGTTCTCAGACCCCTTGAACATCATGTGCTCAAACAGGTGAGCGAAGCCGGTGCGACCCTGACGCTCATTGCGCGACCCGACGTTATAAGTAACGTCAATCGCAATCACTGGAGCACTGTGATCTTCGACCGTGATTACCCGCAGGCCATTTGCCAGCCGGGTTTCCTTGATATCGAGATGCGGGTTTCGGCTCGCCTGGGCCAACGCGCTGCCGGCCAGAGCGAAAACAAAAGCGGCGCCGAGCAATTTTGTGTGCAGCCTCATACGATTTAGACTCCTGAAACTAAAGTTCGAGCAATAGACCTTTGCGATTTGTTGTCTTACAGCCCGAGGGACGTCCCTAACGGTAAGCTGGAAGGCTTGAAGCGAAGCGAATTTATGCGTCCTCAGGTGTCCTGTCAAGCACGGACTCTCAGGGGAAAACATTTCGACCGGCTCTTTATGCCGGCCCGAGCCAACCGCATCTCAATTTCGGCCATCCAAGACGACGCCCAAGGTTGCTCAAAGGGTCCGACAAAGCAAGGTTTGTTGTGGCACGCGCATCTTGCGCGTGAGTCACGGGCGAGACGCCCGTGCACCTGAATGCTTGTCAGATATTTGCCTGCGATTTGCCTCCGCTGGCCGCCAATGAATGCATCGAACTATAATGTTCCAGTGAAGTCAATCGCCGCCATGCTTAGATCAAAACTCTCCTTTAGCGCCGCTACACTAACGTTCGCCTTTTGCTTATTCGCGTCGCCCGCCCTGGCCCAACCGGCGGGAGGAGCGCGTTTTGACGTAACCAATTATCGAATTGAAGCCCAGCTGAATCCGGACGAGCACACGATGCGCGCCGGCGCGGACATAACATTTGTCCCGCTGGATGCCACGCGCTCGATCGTTTTCGAGTTGAATGGGTCGCTGAAGGTTGACGGCGTCGAGAAGGACGGCAAGGTGTTGACCGGGTTTGTGCAGGACCAGGTTGGCGCCGGCGCGCTGGGACCGAATGTAAGAATCGACCTGGGCCAGGTGATTCCGGCTAATCAGCCGGCGACCGTGCGCGTTCGCTGGAGCGGCGCCCTCACTTCACCCGAGGGAGGGCCGCTCGCCAACAAGCGTCTGGCTTATATCGGATCGGAAGGGTCGTACTTGATGTACGCCTCGCGTTGGTTCCCTTTTCATGATTACGCAGCCGATCGCGCGACTTCCGACATCACGATAATTGTTCCGACCGGCATGCTGGTCGGAGGCATCAGTGACGACCCGGTCAATCCTCAACCGGACAAGAACGGCGTCACGCGCTTTCGCTTCGTCAGCAAACAGCCGGTGCTGGTTGGCAACTTCGTGGCCGGACAATACGTCGCCCGGACTTTGCGGATGGGTAAATACGAGCTGCAGTTCTTCGTCAAGCCGGGCAGCGAAAACCGGATCACCAATTACGGTGAGTTGATGGGACACGCGCTTGAATTTTACACGAGCGAATATGGCGCTCCGGCGTTCGGCGCCCGGCTCATCATCGCGCAGACCGATGACGAAACCATGGAGACATATTCGGGCCCGGGAATGCTTTTTCTGGCGTCGAAGCTTTTTGATTCAACGCGTGGGGCTTCCGAAGAGCGTCTGCAACGCGAAGTTGCTTATCAATGGTGGGGTCAGACCGTCGGCTTGAAGTCATTTGACGATGCCTGGATTTCGCAGGGGCTGGCCGAGTGGAGCGCATTTGCCTACCGCGAAACCGCTCTCAACGGCGCGCAATTGGATGCCGCCCAGCGCGAGGAACAGGAGCGCGCGCTGACGTTCGAACAGACTTCATCGATTGTGCGCGCACCTTCGGCTTTGGACGACCAATCGGCAGCCTATAAGTCGATCGTTTTCTACAAAGGCGCGATGGTATTCCGCATGCTGCGCGAGTCGATGGGCACGCAGAAATTCAATCAATTGCTGCGCAAGTTCCTGGAGCAGTTCCGGAGCAAGAATGCTTCGATCGATGATTTCGAGCGGTTGACGTCGCAGGTGGCCGGCAAGAACATGCGCTACTTTTTCGCGCAGTGGGTCGAAGGCACCGGCGTGCCGGAATTCAGCGTTGACTATCAAATCATTCGCACGCGCGCGGGCAAGTTCCGTACGCGCGGCACGGTCAGACAGAATTTCGAGAACCTGCACCTGCCGGTCGAGTTGACGCTGCACTCGGAAGGCGATTCGCAGACGAAGATCCTTTATCTGGCCGGCACGAGCGAAGACTTTGATTTCGAATCAAACGGCCAGCCGGTCAGCGCCGAAGTCGATCCCAATGACAAGATTCTGCGGATGTCTGACGAGCTGAAAGTTTCGATCGTCGCTCGCCGCGGGATCGAGCTTTTCAAGGATGGCCAGTACGCCGAAGCGCAGCAGCAACTCGAGTCGGCGCTCAAGCTCGATCGCAACAACGCGTGGGTTTACTACAACCTCGGTTTGATCTATTTCGAACAAAAGAACTGGCAGCTCGCGCTGGATAATTTTCAGGCAGCGTTGGACTCCGTCAGCAGTAAGCCGGCTTGGATCGACACCTGGGCACACATCAAACGAGGCAATGCGTATGACGCCAAAGGCGACCGCGGCAAGGCCGTCAATGAATACCAGAAGGCCGTACAAGCCGGCAGCGATTACGATAATGCGCAGGCCGTCGCCAAGAAATTCATCAGCACGCCATTCGATCCCAAGGCTCCCACCGAACAAGCGCAGACCGGGCCCGGCGACTTCTAATCAGATCGCGTCAAAGTCGGCGTAGCCGACGAATGAAAGTAGCCCAGCCCCGAGCCTTCGGGGCTGGGAATCGCGGATAAAGCAGCAAAAGTCCGTGAAACGGACGACTGATGCATGCCCCGCTATCTCTCAGTCGTCTACTTCACGGACTCCAGATGGTTCGGTTGAACTAAACCCAGCGCTAAAAGCGCTGGGCTATTTTCAAACCGTCCGCTTCGCGGACGACCCGAGTTGACCTTGATCGGCCCTCTTCACTTACCAGCTGCGCGCAGGGCTTCATCAATCATTTTCCGCACACCTTCCGGCTTCCAATCGTCACCTTTTGCTTCCTTTCCGTTGACGAAGAAGGTTGGCGTTCCCTTGAGACCAAACGAGTGCGCGCGCTTGCCGTCCTGAAAGATTCGGGCGGCCACTTTCTCGCCGTTCAAGTCCTTCATAAACTGATCCGGATTTAAGCCGATCTGTTTCGCGTAGTCGACAAACAGCGGCACGAGATCGCTGGCTTTGGTCCAGGTAACCTGATTCTCGTACAGTTTGTCGTGCATCTCCCAAAACTTGCCTTGCA
>Ga0070707_100007328_pt1 | contig 10243 bp, 13 predicted proteins | sample KBSK5502metaG_FD_65468 | JGI IMG/M metagenome (GOLD analysis project Ga0070707, IMG submission 65468) | Corn, switchgrass and miscanthus rhizosphere microbial communities from Kellogg Biological Station, Michigan, USA - KBS K5-50-2 metaG | ecosystem: Host-associated > Plants > Roots >... | reverse complement strand
CGAGATGCGCTAGCGAATCCACGCTCACAAGCCCCAGCCCCGCGCGTCCGCGCCCGTTCGCGGAGGCTTTCCTCATGCGCCTGGGAGGATTCGAACCCCCGACCGTCGGATTAGAAGTCCGATGCTCTTCCGCTGAGCTACAGGCGCCCGAGGAGAGGGTATCCCGCCCTCACGACAAGCGATGCTGCCGGAACAGCGGCCCAACGGTGATGTGGGTTCCACACTCGGGGCGTGGAGCTCACTGCCACATTGGCCGCCGCGGGCGACATGCGCGGCCGCGGCTCACCAACGCCTGGCCGTGAGATCCACCGAGCCGTCGAAAGTCGTCATGGCCGCGAAGCGGCCGGACTTTCGACGGCGACTAGTGTCTGACGCCGAAATCGGCGGTCACGATCGTGACCTGCATGCCGCCGAACGTTCCGGGAGCCGACGGCGAATGCACAGCGGAGAGGCCGATCTCACGCCAGCGCGCCGTCAGCAGATTGGCGCGGTGCTCAGGGCTGTTCAGCCACATCCGCAGAGCCCCTGCGGCGTCGACGTCCGGCGACGACCAGAGCAGGTTCTCGCCCACGGACCAGTAGCGACGACCGCTCATCGGGTAGTAGCGCGCAATCCGCGTGTCGAACGACAGGCCGTTGGCCGAGCTGTGCGAGAAGTAGCCGCAACTCGCCATCTCGGCAGAGTGCTGGCGGGCAGCGGCCGACAGCGCCGGCGACAGCCTGAGCGGCGCGAGCCCGTGAGAACGCCGCAAGGCATTGGTCTCGGCGAGGACGCCCGACTCCAGGGTGCGCATCGCGCCCGCCCTGGATGCGGCGACCTCGGCCCCGGCCGGTGAGACGGTCGCCCACAGCGAGACGGCGGCCGCGAAGAGGAGCACCCGGACGGCGGTGCGGCGAACCATACTTTGGGAATCGGCATCGTCCGCCCGTTGAACATGAACCAAAAGGGGGATATTTCGGCTCGTAGCGCCTGCGCCGGCCCGGGCAGGCCTACGTCAGGAGGTCGCGGCCGCCCGCCGGTGGCGGAGGTAGTCCACGAGCACGACCTGGAGCGTGCCCGCGACCGGAATCGCCGCCAGAGCGCCGAGCACGCCCGCCAGCTCCGCTCCGATCAGGACGGAGATCAGCACGGCGAGCGGCGACAGCTGCACCGTTCGGCCGTAGACCACCGGCTGCAGGAGGTGGTTCTCGACCTGCTGGTAGACGACGAAGAAGGCGACGACGACGATCCCGGCCGCGATCGAGTGCAGGAACGCAACGATCGCGATGATGACGCCGGCAATCGTCGCGCCGGCGAGCGGGATCAGGTCGAGGATCGCGACGACCAGGCCGAGCGCAACCGCGTACGGGACGCCCATGATCAGGAGCACGATTCCGGTGCTGACGCCCGCGATCAAGCTGATCAGCAGGTTCCCGGTCACGTAACCGCCGACCGTCCGGTAGATGTCCCGCAGGACGCTCCGCCAGCGCCGGCGCGGTTCCGCCTGCAGCAGACCCAGGAACCGCTCGACCCACGCAGGTCCCTCGAGCAGCATGAAGAAGGTCATGAAGACGATCGTCACCGTGGCAACGACGGCCGTGATGACGCCCTTCGTGACGGCGAGCGCCGTTCCGGAGAGCCCGAACAGCTTCTTCGCACCGCCCTGCTGCAAGGCTTCGCGTGCCTTGTCGACGAGGTGGTACTTCGTCTGGAGGAAGCCGAGCCGCCCCCGCCCCTTGGTGAGGTCGTCGAGATAGTCCGGGACCTTGTGGGCAAACCCTGACACCTGGTCGACGAGGGTCGGAATGAAGAGGGCGCCGATTGCCGCGATCGCACCGATCGCCGCAAGCATCACCGTCCCCGTTGCCAGCCCGCGCCGGCCCCCGTAGCTCCGCTCGAGCCGGTCGACGGCCGGGTTCAGGGCAAGGGCGAGAAACACCGCGATGAACACCCACGCGAGCACATGGCGCGAGATCCAGAGCACCTTGAGCGTGATCGCGACCGCCAGGAGGATCCCGATCACGACGAACACGGTCCTCGGGCGGAAGTGGACCAGCCGCTCCTGCACGGAGGGAGCATCGCGGGGGCGCCGGACGGTAGGTTCTACGCATGAGCCTCCGCGGCCGAACCGTCGAGCAGACCGCGAAGCTGCCGGACGGCCGTCACATCACCGTGCACGTCGGCGTACCGGAGGATCCGTACATCCCGCGGTCGCAGCTCGAGACGGTTGACGTCGAGCTGCGCGCCGGCGGCTCGGTGCTCGCCGCGGTGAACACGGTGCTCGATCCGGATCAGGAGAGCGAGGCGCTCGCACTCGCCCGGGAGATCGCGAAGGGGTTAGAGTCGGGCGACCTGCAGCCGACGGCGAGCGCCATCGAACCGTTGGCGGACACGCTCCGATGACTGGAAAGCTGCACACGAACCACGGCGTGGTCGAGCTCGAGTTTTTCCACGACGACGCTCCGAAGACGGTCGACAACTTCGTCAAGCTCGCGCGCGGCGGGTTCTACGACGGGCTCATCTTCCACCGCGTGATCCCGAACTTCATGATCCAGGGCGGCGACCCGACCGGGACCGGCTCGGGCGGACCGGGCTACTCGTTCGAGGACGAGTTCAACGCCCACAAGGTCGAACGCGGCACGCTGGCCATGGCGAACGCCGGCCCGAACACGAACGGCTCACAGTTCTTTTTCGTCACCGCCGACGCGTGCCCATGGCTCGACGGGAAGCACACCGTGTTCGGGAAGGTGACGAGTGGAATGGACGTTGTCGACGCGATCTCGGAGCTCCCCTGCGACTCGCGAGACAAGCCGCAGGAGGACGCGATCATCGAGCGCGTCGAGATCCCCGAGTAGCGTCTGCGACCACCGGGCTCAACGGCAGCCCGTACCAGAGGACGAGAAACATCAGCGCGATCAGCGCCGTGAACGTCGCCGCCCACGCCCGTTGGAAGAGGAAGGCGGTGATGACTTGCAAGCCGGGCAGGGCGACACGCAGCTGGTTGAGGAGCTCGATCAGCTCGCGGTTGCGCCGCTGCTCTTCGCTCTCGGGCACGGGCCGCTCTTACCCGGCCGTTCAGGTCTGAAAGATGGAGTGCAGATAACGAGGCGCGTGGTCGCCGTATTACGACTTTCTGACGAGCCTGTTGCCGTTCGTGCTGCTCTTTGGGTTCTGGACGTTCCCGATGCGCAGATTCCGCGGATCGCCTTAGTAGCAACTCGTCGAGGAGCTCAAGAGATCCGCGCGGAGCTGGAGCGCATGCGGAGGTCGGTCGAGGACCGGGAGCGCGACGACGACAGCCTCGGCTTTCGCTCCTAGTCGAGCCAGACATCGCGCGTGATGCCGGCGTACTCCTGGATGGCGCCGTAGATGCTCTGGGTGATCGCCGTCCGCGATACGACGATGCGACAGGTTCCGTAGGGGAGCATGTTCAGTCGCTTTCGCTTGCTGTGTCTCGAAGAGACGTTCACGACCGACTTGCGGAGGCTGGATTCCGGGAGTCCAAGCGCTTCTAGCCAAAATCGCTCGACTTCCCTTTGTCGCTCAGCGTGATCCGCAAACAAATTGCACGTGATTCGAATGTCGTCCGCGCGCAGATCGAAATACGTCCGTAAGAACCTGACGAAAAATCGAGCCATCTCAGGATCGGAGTTCGAAAAGCACAGCTGGTTTCGCCCTTTTGCGCCCTCGGCCCAGTAGAGCATGCATCCGGCTACGTGCAGCGGCTCCCCCTTCCGAGCCAGGCGCCGACCGCGTCTCTGATAGCCGAGCCGCTCTGCTCGACGGCGTGTCGCCGCGATGGCCTGGCCTTTCTTCTGTCCGTCGTACCGCGCGTTCTGAAGGCGAAGAACAAATTCTTGCCGCGGCGTCAGATCAATATCCCGTACCCAAAGACTGACGGACGACACCGACACACCGACTCGGCGGGCAATCTCCTTGATCGAGAGACCTTGATCTCTTCGCAGCGCGCGTGCAAGCCGACGCTCGTCTGTTTTCACTTCGGTAAACAGAGTACAGAACCGACCGGACGAGAGCGGACGGCGGGAATCGAACCCGCATATCCAGGGTGGAAACCTGGCGCTCTACCACTGAGCTACGCCCGCGCGGCCGCTAAGGTTACCCGTGCATAGAAGGAGTAGTCGAGAGTCGGAACTGCCTTCGACGGGAAGCCGATCGCACTGGCCGACCCCCCGAACTGCGCCTGGAGCTCACGCTGGGCAGGGGTCAGATCGCATGCGAACGTCACTGATCGCGAAGCGCGTCCTCCCGTTGCTCGTACGGATCACGTAGAACGCCTGGACCGCGCGCCAGATCCATGCCTGGAGAGGAGCGTCACCGGGGAATCGCTTGCGGCTCCGGATGATCCCGGCGAACGACTCCTGCACTGCCTCGGGGGCGATGTCCGATCTCGATCGAGCGCGCAAGTCCGACGAAATCACCACAACGTGCACGGTAGATCGACTCGATCTCGGCGACCACAATGTCGTCTGACGACGGCATCCACACCATGCGACTCTGCTGCGCCCGGATTTGTTTATCCATCCCGAACGGCACCCTGGAGGCATTGACACGAGCGCCGCAAGGGAGGACATTCCGCCGTGGGCTTGGTCGCGGTAGCGGCCGAAACGACGGTGTCGTTTGGGGAGGCGAGAGAGATGCCGAAGGTGAGAGCGGTCGTCGCGCTCGTCGCGGCGATGTTCGCGTGGGTCGGAATCACCGCCGGCGGGGGCGCGGCCGCGTCGAAGCCGAGCGTCGGATGGAGCAAGTGCTACGCACAGCTGGGGCCTTTCCAGTGCGGAACGGTGCAGGTCCCGCTCGATTACGACCAGCCGAACGGCGCCACGATCTCGATCGCGCTCGTGCGGCTGCCCGCGACCGATCCTGCGCACAGGATCGGCTCGCTGTTCCTGAACCCGGGCGGCCCGGGCGGTTCCGGTGTCGACTTCACCTTGTTCGCCGGACCGTTCCTGTACACGAGCGAGGTTCGCGCGCGGTTCGACCTCGTCGGATTCGATCCGCGCGGCACGAATCGCAGTACAGCTCTGCGTTGCTTCGGCACGGACAAGCAGTGGGCGCCGTACTTCACGCCGTTCGCGTTCCCGAGCACGCCCGCGGAAGAGCAAACCTGGATCACGGCCGATCTCTACCTGGACTCGAACTGCGCACAGCGCGCTGGCCGCATCGCCGATCACATGGCGACTGCAGACGTCGCGCGCGACCTCGATGTGCTCCGGCAGGCCGTGGGCGACGACAAGCTCACGTACGCCGGCTACTCGTACGGAACGTTCCTCGGCGTGACCTACGCGAACATGTTTCCCAACAACGTCCGGGCGCTGATCGTCGACGGCGTCCTGGATCCGATCGCGTGGACGACCGGCAGCGGAGACGGATCGACGGTGCCGTTCTCGACGCGGCTGCGCAGCGACGCAGGTGCCCAGGCGACGCTCAACGAGTTCTTCCGCCTCTGCGACATCGGCGGTCCGGCGAACTGCGCATTCGCGCCGAACAGCGGAGCGCGCTTCGCCGCACTCGGCAGCAAGCTCAAGAACCATCCGATCCAAGTGACGTTCCCGGATGGGACCAGCCTGGAGGTGAATTACTCGATCCTGATCGCGATCACGCTCGGTGCGATGTACGACTCATCCTCGTGGGAGGACTTCGCACAGGTGCTCGAGGGTCTCGAGGCGCAGGCCGACCCGGCGATCCTCGGCGTGAAGCTGCAGGCGTTCTCACCTCAGCCGCCCGCGTACATCACACACCGTGGTTTCCCGCGGTACCGGAATCTGGTCGAGGGGTTCCCGGCCGTGGCATGCGCGGACTCGGACAATCCGCACTCCTACTCGTTCTGGTCGACTGCGGGCGCAGCATCCGATGCGGCGTTCGGCACCTTCGGACGGATCTGGACGTGGGTCTCGTCGATCTGCGCCGCGTGGCCGAGCGCAGACGCCGACCGTTACACGGGCCCGTTCACGAACACCACTTCGAATCCCGTGCTCGTGATCGGGAACCTCTTCGATCCAGCAACCCGGTACCAGGGAGCCGTGACCGTTTCGAACCTACTCCCGAACTCGAGGTTGCTGACGGTGCACGGCTGGGGCCATACGTCTTTGTTCATCTCGAGTTGCACCGATGCGGTCGCGACGCGCTATCTCGTGGACGTGGCCGTTCCTCCACCTGGAACGGTCTGCGAGCAGGATCACGTGCCGTTTTCCGGACCGTAGCAATCCCCGTACCGGGCGCGCCGGCGCTGGCACGATGCGCCGGTGAGCCCGTACGCGTGGCCGGTCGATCCGGACGCGGTCGTCGTCGTTCCGACGCTCGTCACCGGGTACGCACTCCTCCAAGTCTGGTGGCCCGCCTCGCGGCTTTGGAGACATGCGTTCGCCGCGAGTCAGATCCTGTTACTCGCCGTCTTCGCCACACCGCTCGAGACGCTCGCGCTCCACTACCTCCTGTCTGCACACCTGCTCCAGAACGTCGTGGTCGCGGAGTGGGCTCCCGCGCTCGCCGTCGTGGGGATCGCGCCTGCGCTCGCGCGCGAGCTCGAGCAGTCCGCCGCCGTTCGCGCCGTCACGCATCCCCTCGTCGCGCTGCCGTTGTGGCTCGGGACGTACTTCCTCTGGCACGTTCCCTGGATCTACGACACCGCGCTCGAGCATCCGAGCTCGCTGCTGCACCTCGAGCACGCGACGTACTTCGCCGCCGGCGTGCTGATGTGGTGGCCGGTCGTGCACGGACGCCTCTCCGATGGTACGAAGGCGCTGTACCTGTTCACGGCGTTCGTGCTGGCGTCGCCGCTCGGTCTCCTGCTCGCGCTCCTCCCCCACCCTGTGTACACGTTCTACGAGCGTGCTCCGCATCTGTGGGGACTGGGTCATCTGACTGACCAGCAGATCGCAGGGCTGACGATGGCGGTGGAACAGGCGATCGTCTTCTTCGCCGTGTTCGCCTTCTACTTGGGACGCTTCCTTCGCAGCGAGGCGATCGTCGGGACGTTCACCGAAAGCCGCCGCTGACGTCCTGCGGCGGCCACCCCTCCTCGAACACCTCCCGCACCTCTTCGACCGCCACGCGCCAGATCCGATCCATCTCCGAATCCGCCTTTGGCCCTTCCTCGACAGTCGTCGTATCGTGTTCGGCATGGAGCTGCGGGCCGCGCTCGCGACGTGCCGGACACCGTCGAACCTCCGGCGCACGCTCACGATCGCGCTGGTGGTCGGCTGCATCCTGTCGATCATCAACCAGGGCGACGTGATCGTGCACGGGAACGCGACCGGGGGGACCGCGGTGAAGATCGGGCTCAACTTCGTCGTCCCCTTCGTCGTCTCGAACCTCGGCGTCCTCGCCGGAACGCGGACCGCACGCAGGTGAGCTCCCGGTTGACCCGGCAAGGCGCGGTACTGCTTGGTGCCGCGCTCGGCGCGTGGATCGTCACGGTGGAGAAGGATGTACATTGGCCCGGGACCACCCTCGGCGGCCTCGGCTCGACCCAGATGAAGATGGCTCCTTAGGCGAAGGCTTTCTCGACGACGTCGGCTCGTGCTTTCCCGGAAGTCGCTGCCATGGCGGACGAACGCCAACGTACTGTGGCTGTTCTTCGTCTCGAATTTGATCGCGCCGTTTGAGCGGATGTGCTTCGCGAGCGCGGTATCGCCTTCTTCGCTCGGTCCCGTGCACTCCATCCCGTTTGGGATGCGGACAAGGACCTGGTACGGGTCAGGCGGCTCGATGCCGCGCAGCGTCTCGACCTCCGCCTCGAGCACGCCGACGTCCCCGAAGTGGCCCTTCGTGATGTGCATCCCAACCATGCCCTCGCAGAAACCCTGTGTCGGCCGCTGGTTGAAGTCACATGGGCACCCCGGGTCGCAGTTGCAGTCCGCAGACGAGACAGGGAGTCGGGACGGCCAGATTCGAACTGGCGACCTCTCGCTCCCAAAGCGAGCGCGCTACCAGGCTGCGCCACGTCCCGCACTGGAAGTGTAGGCGCACTCGCCACGGGTAACGGCCGCTGTTAAGCCGACGCAGGATCGTCGGATACGTTCGCTCCGTGGGACGTTCTGCAGCTATCGGCCATGCGATGGTCGCCGCGGCCGCGACGCTCTTCGCGGTCAACGCTCCGGTCGTCAAGGTGATCGAGCACACCGGCACCGCAGCGCAGCGCCTGACCGAGGTCCGGTCGGCCGGAGCCTTCGTCGGTCTCGCACTGATTGTCCTCGCGTTCCGGCCCGAAGCGGTCGCAATCAGCCGCCGCGAGCTCGTTCTGGTCGCCGCGCTCGGAGTCGGGGGGCTCGCGCTCGTGCAGTGGTCGTACTTCTTCGCCATCCATCGCGTCCCGATCGGGGAAGCGCTCCTCATTCAGGACCTCGCACCCCTCCTCGTCGCGCTGTGGGCGCGGTTCGTCTTTCACGAGCGCGTGCGACGGCGGCTCTGGGTCGCGCTCGCGCTCAGCGTGACGGGGCTCGTGCTGATCGTCGAGCTGTGGCGCGGCAAGCTCGACGGCCTCGGAATCACCGCCGCAGGGATCGCCTGCCTCAGCTTCTCGTTCTACCTTCTCCTCGCGGAGCGCGGGTCGCGGCGCCGCGACCCGATCTCGCTCCTGGCCTGGGGGTTCCTGTTCGCGTCGCTCTTCTGGGCGGTGGTCGAACCGTGGTGGACGTTTCCAGGTCAGGATTTCCGCGGCAGCACGTCGCTGCTCGGCCACCTCGGCTCGCTCCACGCTCCGCTCTGGCTCCTCGTCGTGTGGATGATCGTCCTCGGGTCGATCGTCCCCTATTCGCTCCTCGTCGCGGCCCTGCCGAGGATCGGAGCGACCCGCACTGCGATCGTGGCCATGCTCGAACCGGTTGTCGCAATCCTCGTCGCCTGGGCCTGGCTCGGCGAGTCACTGGACGGCCTTCAGCTCTCCGGAGCCGCGCTGACGCTCGTCGGCATCGGCCTCGCCCAAACCGCTCGCTGATGCTCTTTGCAGGAAGAATTGCCGAGGAACTCCTCCAAACGGGTGATGGCGGGGTCCGACGCCATCAGCAGACTCCGCCGAATGCCCGGGACAATGAAGGTTCTCGTAGCTTTTCTCACAGGTTTGCTCCTGTTCGGCGTGGCCGCCACGGCGTCCGCACGAAGCCTGAACTCCTCGGAGTCGTCTCTGCTCAGCGTCATGAACGCGGCCCGCACGAGCCACGGACTGGTGCCTCTACGGGTCGATTACCGGCTCGAAGCCACCGCCCGCGGGCATTCCGCAGACATGCTTCGCCACCAGTACTTCGCTCACGGATCGTTCGGGGCGCGCGTTCGTGCGTCCGGCACCTTCGGCCCCGTCTTCGGCGAGAACCTCGCCTGGGGGCCGGCGAGCGCCTGGTGGGTCGTGACCCACTGGCTCGCGAGCCCAGAGCACCGCTCGATGCTGCTTCGACCTGGTTTCCGCCGCGTCGGGGTCGGCGCGCTCCGCGGGACCTTCGCCGATCACGTCGGCGCGCTGGTCGTCACCGCGGACTTCGCAGGCCGCTAGCCGTCGGGAAAGGAGAGGGGCGCGCGCGGAGGCGCGCCTCTTTCCTGTTACTCCGATTCCAGCTACGACCGCGGCGTCGCTCGCGCTGCCGCGGAGAACTCGTTTCAGAATGAAGCTTGTTCGCCAGTCGTAGACTTGAGCGACTGCATCCGATTCGTGGACGAACGGCGACGAAGCATGCCGAGCGGCTGGCTGCCGCATTGCTTGCTTCGCTCGCGCTCAGCGGCACCGTGGCGGCGAGCACCGTTCCCCAGCCGGTCGTCGACGCCGTCCGCGGTCGCGTTGTCGGTTGGGCGCGGAGCGCGCCGACGTGGTTCGTCGTCTACCTGGATCACAGAGGCGGCGACTGGTGTGGCTTGCGAGGCGCGTCCTGGCGGATGGCGCTGGTCGAGACCTCCGATCTGCCCATGCGCGTGATCGCCGATCGGCGGATCGGCGGAGCGATGTGCGGCAACGAGCTCGCTTGGGTGCGCGCCGGGCGCTTCAGCGACGGCCGCCATCGGGAGGTCGCCTTCATGCTCTGGACAACCCCGTCGATCGGTGCGACGACCTACATCTATCGGATCGACGGTGGGCGTTTTCGGCGACTGGCTGTGTTCGCCGGCGATCGCGTCCGGATCGGGCGAGGCACTGTCGTTGTGAGCTTCGAGAACCGTGGCCGCAGCCCACACGGGGAGATCGGGGATATCTACCGCTTCAACGGCACGCGCTATCGGCTGCTGAGGAAACGGTAGGGACGTGTCATTCCGATTCCATCAA
>Ga0070707_100007327_pt1 | contig 10243 bp, 12 predicted proteins | sample KBSK5502metaG_FD_65468 | JGI IMG/M metagenome (GOLD analysis project Ga0070707, IMG submission 65468) | Corn, switchgrass and miscanthus rhizosphere microbial communities from Kellogg Biological Station, Michigan, USA - KBS K5-50-2 metaG | ecosystem: Host-associated > Plants > Roots >... | reverse complement strand
AGCACCCAGTCCCCAGCAGCTTACTCTCCCAGCTCTCCTCGCGACCTGGCCCGACATCCTCGTTGCCGCGGGTGAACGCAGCCGCCTCCTCGGCCAATCCCTTGCCGCCACGACTCCCGTCGCCGCTGCCGCTGGAGAGGTCCGGTTGTCGTCCACTGCCGAGCAGGGGATGCTGTCGGAGGGCGTCCGTCGCCAGATCGGACTCGTCGAAGAAATCCTGTCATCCAGATTCCTCGGTCCGGTCAAGGTCCGGCTGGTCGTCGAGGCGGCCGCTGGGGGTCCCGCGGAGCGCCCGAAACGCATCACCGATGAGGTCTTGCGCGCCGAGCGCCTGGAGCGACTCCGCCGCGTCGATCCGGCCCTCGACACGGCGGCCAATGAGTTAGATTTGGAGATCGTAGACGAGGGATAACATGGCCGATCTCCAGCAGCTGTTTCAACTCGGGTCGCAGGTTCAAGGGCGCCTCCAGCAACTCCAGTCCGAGCTCGCCGACCGCACCATCGAAGCCACCGCAGGTGCGGGGCTGGTGCGGGTGCGAGTGGACGGGCGGGGATTGGTGCGTTCGCTCGTGATCGACCCCGAAGCATTCGAGGGGCGGGACGCCGAGCTCCTGGCCGACATGATCGTCGGGGCGGTCGCGGAGGCGCAGCGGCGCGCGAGCGATCTGGTCCAGGCCGAGATGCGGAAGCTCTCCCCCAACCCGCTCGCGGCGCTCTGAGGCCGGTGGGCGTCATCGATGAGCTGGTGACCGAGCTCGCCCGGCTGCCTGGCATAGGCCAGAAGACGGCGCAGCGGCTGACCTTCCATCTCCTGCAACAACCTCGTGAACGCGCCGACCGTCTCGCCGCGACGCTGACCGCGGTCACCGCCCGGGTGCATCCCTGTCCCGAGTGTGGCAATTTCACCGAGGACGATCGCTGCCCGGTGTGCGCGGACCCGCGCCGCGATCCCGCCATCCTCTGCGTGGTGGAGGAGCCGTCGGCGGTGCCGGTGGTCGAACGTTCCACCGCATTCCGGGGACGATACCTCGTCCTGGGCGGCCGTCTCTCGCCCCTCGAGGGTGTAGGCCCGGAACAGCTTCGGCTCGACCTGCTGCGGCGGCGCGTCGCCGACGGTGCCGTCCGCGAGGTGATCCTGGCGACCAATCCCTCCCTGGAGGGTGAGGCGACAGCTACCTACATTCACCAGTTGCTGGCGGGAACCGGTGTCCGGATCACCCGGCTGGCCCGCGGGCTCCCGGTCGGCGGAGACCTTGAATACATCGATGGAGTCACCCTGAGTCACGCGCTCGACGCGCGACGGGAGGTTTCGTGACCGCGTCCCGTTCGCTGCCCCGTTCGCTGATGGTGGCTCTCGCGTCCGCGGCCGGGCTGGTCGCGGGCTGGGCGCTGTCGCAGCAATATCTGGGGCAGCACCGCTCGGCGTTGTTCAGCCCGAGCCTCAGGCGGCGGCATGCGGCCCTCGGGTACCTGGCCGGGCGGGCGACTCCCGAGACGATCAGCCTTCTGCGCGATTACCTGGCGTGGGAACGGCATCCGGTCCTCCGGCGCCGGGGACTCCGCGTCGTACGGGAGCTGGAGCTGGCGCTGGGATGAGCGGCGCCTCGAGCTGGTCGTTCCGGGAAGAAGACGCCGCGCGAATCGGGGTGTTACTGAACAGCCTGCTTCGGGATGCCAACGCCCGTACCGCGCTCCTGGTCGATCGCACGGGACAGATGCTGGCGACGGCCGGCGAGGCGCCGAACTTCGATCCGGTCGCTTTCGCGTCGCTCACGGCGGCCGATTTCAGCGCGAACGATCAGCTGGCGAGGATGCTGGGTGAAAACGAGTTCGGAGCACTCTTTCACCAGGGCGAAAAAGATTCGCTGTACCTGGCGGATATCGCGCGGCGGGTCATCCTCGTCGTGCTCTTCGACAACCGGACCACGCTCGGCCTGGTCAAGCTCCGGGTCCGAAGCGTGGTAGAATCGCTCTCCGCCTTGTTCATCGCGATGTTCGCGCGCGACTCCGCGAGCGAGCGCCGCGTGGAGACCGGCTTCGTGGGCGAAGCCGAGGACGAAATTGACCGACTCTTCGGAAGCTGAGGCCGCGCCCGCATGTCGCTGATCAACTACGCGTCACGCGAGATCAACTGCAAACTCGTCTATTACGGGCCCGGGCTCGGCGGGAAGACGACCAATCTCGAGTACATCTACGAGAAGGTCGCCCCGGCGAGCAAGGGGAAGATGATCTCGCTCGCTACCGAGACCGAGCGGACCCTCTTCTTCGATTTCCTGCCGGTCGACCTCGGTACCATCCGCGGCTTCAAGACCAGGTTTCACCTCTATACGGTGCCCGGGCAGGTGTACTACAACGCCTCGCGCAAGCTCATCCTGAAGGGCGTCGACGGGGTGGTCTTCGTCGCCGACAGCCAGATGGAGCGGATGGAGGCGAATATCGAGTCGATGCAGAATCTTTACGACAACATGGCGCAGCACGGGATCGACCTGACCCGGCTCCCGTTCGTCATTCAGTACAACAAGCGCGATCTCCCCAACTCGGCCCCGCTGGCGCAGCTGCAGGACGCGCTCAATCCCGGCTGGCCGGTGGAGGATCCCGCGCGGCAGCGTCCGCTCGCCGATCCGGCGCGCCCCGGCGAGATGCTGGTCCAGGAGATGGACGGCACCTGGATCGAGCGGGTGCCATACTTCGAGGGCGTCGCCCTCCGCGGGGACGGGGTGTTCGATACGCTGCGCGCGATTTCGAAGCTCGTGCTCAAGACGCTTGGGTAAGTGGACAGAGGTCGGTGCTCAGTGGTCAGTGAAAAATGCTGACCTCTGACCGCTGGCCACTGAACCCTCATCGTTATGAATTGGACCCTTCCGAACATCCTGACAGTGGCCCGCATCGCGATCACTCCGGTCATCGCGCTCTTGCCGTTCATCGAAGGATACTGGCCCAAGATCGCCTGCCTCGTGATCTTCATCGCCGCGGCGGTGACCGATGTCATCGACGGCCGGCTGGCGCGGCGCAACAACCAGGTCACCGATCTGGGCAAGATGCTCGACCCGCTGGCGGACAAACTGCTCCTCCTGGCGACGCTGGTTCCCATCTGGTGGATCTCCCGGCAGCGGCACGACCTCTACGACATTCCTCTCTGGGGAAGCATTCCACTCTGGGTCTGCCTCCTGATGCTCGGGCGGGAGGTGGCGATGACCATTTTCCGGTGGTGGGCGCAGCGCCGGGGCGTGGTGGTGGCGGCACAGGGGCCGGGCAAGCTCAAGACGGTGATGCAGAGCATTTTCATCGGCGGCACCATCGCCTGGTTCGCGTTCAAGAGCGCGATCAAGCCGATGGGCTGGGAACAGGAGCGGGCCGCGCTCTGGTGGAACCAGTTTCACGGCGGCTTCGTCGCCGTCACCCTGGGGATCGCCCTAGTGGTGACCATCTACTCGTTCATCATCTACCTCTACCGCTATCGCGGAATGTTTTCAGACCCCACCCGCTGAACCGGCAGTAGCTTTCCGCATGCATCTCGAGCTCGTCACCATCGGCACGGAGCTGCTGCTCGGCTTCACGGTCGATACCAACTCCGCTTTCGTCGGCCAGGCGCTCGCCGCCGCGGGGATCCGAGTCATCCGGCGCACCTCGGTCCCCGACGACGCCGGCGCGGTACGCGAAGCGGTACGCGACGCGCTGGGACGCTCCCGCCTGGTGCTCACCACCGGCGGGCTCGGGCCGACTCGCGATGACCTCTCCAAACACGCCGTCTCGGAGCTCTACGGCCTGCCGCTCGAATTCCATCAGGATATCTGGGACGAGCTCGCCGAGCGCTGGGCGCGGATGGGGCGGAAGCTCGGCGAGCGGAATCGCGGACAGGCGGAAGTGCCCCGCGGTGCGCTGGTGCTCAAGAACCGCTGGGGCACCGCGCCCGGTCTCTGGATCACGGGCGACCTCGGAGAAGTCATCATGCTTCCGGGGGTTCCCACCGAGATGAAGGGACTGCTCACCCATGAGGTGGTGCCGCGGCTCGCCGCGCGGGCCGGCGCAAGCGTGGTGCGATCGAGAGTGGTGCGGACGACCGGTATTCCGGAATCCACTCTCGCCGAGCGGGTGAGCGACCTCGAAGATGCCCTCGGACCGCTGACGCTCGCCTATCTCCCCGGCCTCGAGGGAGTCGATCTCCGACTCACCGCCTGGGAAACTTCTCCCGGCGCCGCCGATGCAACACTCGAGGCCGCGGCGGGAAACCTCGAGGCACGCCTTGGCGACCACGCCTACGGACGCGACGAGGATGACCTCGCCGCTGTCCTGCTCGAGGCCTGCAGGGAGCGCGGGCTCACCCTTGCGGTCGCCGAGTCCTGTACCGGGGGACTCGTCGGCACCCGGCTCACCGAGGTGCCGGGGAGCTCGGCGGTGTTCGTGGGTGGCATGATCTGTTATGCCGATGCGCTCAAGCGGGAGCTCGGCGTCCCCGAGCGAATCCTCCTGGAGCATGGTGCCGTAAGCGCTGAGACCGTGACGGCGATGGCCAGGGCGGCGCGTGAGCGATTCGGGACGTCGATTGCCGCCGCCGTCTCCGGAATCGCCGGACCGGATGGGGGCTCGGTCGAGAAGCCGGTGGGCACCGTCTGGTTCGGATTCGCGGATGCCCGGGGCGGCGAGACCGCGCACTATGTATTCCCCGGGTCCCGCCACGATATCCGGGCCCGCGCGGCCCAATTCGCCCTGCTCGGCCTGCTCCGCCGCGCCAAATCGGCAGGCGCATGAGGCCCCGGAGTTGCTAGATTACGGGGCCATTTCAGCCCCCGACCTGGACCAGGTTAAGTGACGATGCAAAAGGGATTTGAAGAAGACGCGCTACCCGAGCAGGCGCCCCCCGTCGGCACCGCTCCGGAAGTGCTGCCCGCCGAGCCGCCCGAAGGCGCAATCCGCCGGCTGGAGGACCAGCTGCGGGAGGCTCAGGAGCGGCACCTCAGACTTGCCGCGGAGTTCGACAATTTCCGGAAGCGGGTGGCCCGGGAGAGGATCGAGCTCGCCGACCGCGCTCAGGCGGCGTTGGTGCTGAAGCTGCTCGACATTCTCGATGACGTCGATCGGGTCGCCGCCAGCGATCCGAGTACCCCCGCGGCGGCGGTGATGGAGGCGGTGCAGCTGGTCGACAAGAAACTGCGCAAGGAGCTCGAGGCCGCCGGGATCGAGCGCATTGACCCCGTGGGGCAGGCATTCGATCCCGCGTTTCACGAGGCAGTCTCGGCGCTGGTGCCGCCGACGCCGGAACAGGATCATGTCGTGGCGGCGACCTTCCAGGTCGGCTATCGCTTCAAGGGATCGCTGGTCCGCCCCGCGCGGGTGCAGGTCTACTCCTCCGGGGGACAGCACTAAGTGGCGCAGAAGGATTTCTATCAGCTCCTCGGCGTCTCCGAGAAGGCGACGCCGGAGGAGATCAAGAAGGCCTACCGCCGGCTCGCCAAGAAACATCACCCCGACGCGAACCCGAACAATCCGCAGTCCGCGGAATTGTTCAAGCAGATTTCCGAAGCGCACGGGGTGCTTTCCGACGCCGATAAGCGGAAAAAGTACGACATGATGCGGCGTCTGGGCGCGTTCGATCCCATGGCGCGCCGCGCCGAGCGACAGGCTGCCGACCACCGGGGCGGCCAGCCCGGCAGCCCGGAGACATTCGACTTCGGCGATTTCGGGTCGATGGGGCTGGGCGACATCTTCTCGTCGATCTTCGGACGGGGGGCGAAGCGGGAGGAGCCGAAGGGCGAAAGCGTCGAGGCGACGCTCGAGATCCCTTTCCGCACCGCGGCGCTGGGCGGGAAGGTGCCGATCTCACTCACGATGAACGAGACTTGCGCCACCTGCTCCGGAAACGGGGCTGCGCCGGGCGCCACCCTCTCGCAATGTCCGGAGTGCGGCGGTCGCGGTACGATCTCGTTCGGTCAGGGCGGGTTCGCGGTCAATCGCCCCTGTCCGATGTGCCGTGGCAGGGGAAAAATCCCCTCGGAAAAGTGTCCCACCTGCGGCGGCTCGGGAGAAACTCGTAACGAGAAGCGGGTGATGATCACGGTGCCGCCGGGCACCGAGACGGGACTCAAGATCCGCCTGAAGGGGCAGGGGGAATCGGGCGGCGGAGGAAAGCCTGCCGGCGATCTGATCGTCACCTTCCAGGTGCAACCGGACAAGTTTTTCCGGCGCGACGGACTCGACCTCCTGTGTGACGTCTCGATCAACCTCGCGCAAGCCGTCTTCGGCACCAGGCTCCGCGTCAAGACGCTCGATGGAAAGAAGGTGGTCCTCAAGATCCCGCCCGGCACCCAGCCCGGACGCAAATTCCGGATCAAGGGTGAGGGCATCGCGAAGGGGGAACGCCGCGGTGACCTGCTGGTGAATGTCCAGGTCACGATCCCGGAGCAGCTGAGCCCCGAACAGGCGGAGATGCTGAAGAAATTCACCGAGGCTGCGGGGCTGATGCATTGAAGTGATCAGGGATCAGCGGTCAGGGGTCAGTGACCGAGCGCGCAGCAGTCACTGACCCCTGACCGCTGACCCCTGATCACTCCTCTTGCGCCCTCCACGAATCGATGATACAATAGAATCAATGTCTGATTCTATTGTATCATCCGCCCCCCACGCTCCCTGGCTCCTCTTCATCCACCAGCTTCCCCAGAAGCCGGACTATCTCCGCGTCAAAGTACGCCGGCGACTCCACCGGATCGGGGCGGTCCCGCTCCGGGGCTCGGTATACGTCCTGCCGGCCACCGAAGAGGCGAGGGAGGACTTCCAGTGGCTCCAGGAGGAGATCAGAGCGGAAGGAGGGGAAGCGATGGTCTGCGAGGCGACGTTCGTTCTGGGTATCAGCGACGAGGAGGTGCGCGCCATGTTTCCTTCCGGCGAGTCAACGGCCGCCAGAGCTGCTTCAACCGCCCCGGAGCGGGTCGAGCCGGGGCGTACCTGGGTCACCCGCCGGGACGTCCATGTCGACCGGATGGCCAGCGCCTGGCTGATCCGCCGGTTCATCGATCCGGAGGCCCGGATCAAATTCGTGGCGCCGCGCGGCTATCAGCCGCTTCCCGGGGAGCTTCGCTTCGACATGCTCGACGCGGAATACACCCACGTGGGGGAGCGCTGCACCTTCCAGGTGCTGCTCGACCGCTTCGGTCCTGCCGATCCCGCGCTGGCCGCGATCGGGGAGATCGTCCGGGACATCGACTGCAAGGATTCCAACTACGGCCGGATCGAGACCCAGGGGTTTGCGGCGATGATCAACGCGATTGCGGACACCGTGGCCGATGACGAGGAGCGGCTCTCGCGCTCGGCGCCGCTGCTGGAAGGATTGCGAACCCACTTTTCCCAGCGGAGGCCGGCATGAAATGGGTGACCCGTGAACATCCAAAAATCGACCGTGTCGCGTGTCCCTGGCTGATCCGGCGATTCATCGATCCCGATGCCGAGCTGTTGTTCGTGCCGCCGAATCGGGTGGGGGAGGAAGCGGAGAAGACCGGCGCGATCCCATACGATGTGGAAGGGGTCGAGTTGTCGCACGACGGACCGCGCTGCAGCTTCGACCTTTTTCTCGAGCGCTACGAGCTGACCGACCCGCACCTCCATGAGCTGGCCGCGATCGTTCGCGGGGCCGACACCGACCGGCTCGATCTGACCCCGCAGTCCGCCGGCCTCCTGGCCATTTCACTCGGCCTCTCGCGCAACTTTCCCGACGATCATGAGATGCTGGAGCATGGATTCGTGATCTACGATGCGCTGTACACGTGGAGCAAGGAGGTGCGCGGGGAGCGGCATTCGTGGAATCCGCAGCGGAACTGACTGAGGAAGGGCGCAACGGCGCAATGGCGCAATGGCGCAAAGGAAGAGCTGCTGCCTGTTGCCTGTTGCCTGTTGCCTGTTGCCTCCCCGCTACTCGCTACTCGCTTTTGACAGTCTTGTATCGTTCGATCATTCCCTTGTGCGTCGCAATCTCCTTCTCCCCCTCCTTCGGCATCCGCTGAGTCCAGGCGCCCTCGGTTGAGAGATCCCAGGCCTGGCGATTGTCCTTCCACATGAGGTCGAGCAGCTCACGCACCGTGTCCCGATGGGCGGGAGTTTCCAGGGGCACAGCGGCCTCGATGCGGCGGTCGAGATTCCGCGGCATCCAGTCCGCCGAGCCGATGAAGACCTGTGACTCGCCATTACCGAAATACCAGGCGCGGGAGTGCTCCAGGAACCGGCCGATGATGCTCACCACCCGGATCCGTTCGCTGACCTGGGGAATCCCCGGCCGGAGGCAGCAGATACCGCGGACGAGCAGGTCGACCGTCACGCCGGCCTGCGATGCCTCGTAGAGCAGCGCAATCATCTCGGCGTCCACCAGCGCATTCATCTTCGCAAAGATGCGGGCCGGGCTTCCGGAGCGAACCTGGTCGATCTCCCGGCGAATCATCTCCTTCAGCTTCTTCCGCATCCCTCCGGGCGCCACGACCAGCTTCCGGTAGCCCTGGGGGCTGGCGAATCCGGTGAGCACGTTGAAGAGGTCGGAAAGATCCGCGCCGAGGTCGGGGTCGCAGGAGAACATTCCGAAATCGGTATAGAGCCGCGCCGTTCGGGGAGCGTAATTGCCGGTACCGATATGCACGTAGCGGCGGATGTGCTCTCCCTCGCGGCGCACCACCAGAATCACCTTGGCGTGGGTCTTGAGCCCCGCCACCCCGTAGCTCACATGCACGCCGGCGTCCTCGAACCGCTGGGCCCAGCGGATGTTGTTCTCTTCGTCAAATCGGGCCTGCAGCTCGATCAGCACCGCCACCTGCTTGCCGCGCTCGGCGCCACTCACCAGCATCCGGGCGATGTGGGAATCGCCGCCCGTCCGATAGAGCGTCATCTTGATCGCCAGCACGTCGGGATCCTCGGTGGCGCTCTGGATGAATTTCTCGACGCTCGCCGAAAAGCTCTCGTAGGGATGATGGACGAAGACGTCGCCTTCGCGAATGACGTCGAAGATGTTGCGCCCGCTCGCCAGCCGAGCCGGCGCCACGGGAATGAAGCCGGGGTCGCGCAGCTCGGGGATTTCGAGCGAGGCAATCGTCAGCAGGTCGATCGCGTTGAGCAGGCCGGACACCTCGTAGACGTCGTCCGCCGACAGCGGCACGCCGTCGTTGCCTTTGTCGTCGTTGAGCTCGGCCAGCAGCAGCTGCCGCAGCGATTCGGGCATGCCCGGGTGTACCTCGAGCCGCACTACCTCACCGAATCGCCGGTTGCGCACTTCTTCCTGGATCAACTCCATCAAGTCGTCGGCCTCGTCGGGATCGATCTCGAGGTCGGTGTTGCGGGTGATCCGGAAGGGATAGCTGCCGAGGATTTCGATGCCGGGGAAGAGCGCTTCCAGGTTGACGGCGATCACCGTTTCGAGCGGCACGAACCGGTTGGCGCCCGGCAGCGGGACCCAGCGCGGCAGAATCCGCGGCACCTTGAGCCGGGCGAACCGTTCGTCCCCCCCGTCACCCCGCAACACCACCGCCAGCGAGAGTGAGAGATTCGAGATGTAGGGAAAGGGATGGGCCGGATCGACCGCCAGCGGCGTGAGGACGGGGAAGACGTGATCGGTGAAATACTGGTGGAGATAGTCGATGTCATCCTGGGCGATCTTGTCCGGATCCATGACCAGCTCGACACCGTGCTCCGCCAGGGCGGGGACCACTTCCTCGGTGAAACACTTCCCGTGCTCGGCAAGCTGCCGCCGGACCTCCGCCGCGATGGTGCGAAGCTGCATCTCGGGGAGCATTCCGTCGGGGGTGAGCTCCACCAGATGGGCGAGCACCTGTTCGCGGATACAGGCCACCCGCACCTGAAAGAATTCGTCGAGATTGGAGGCGAAGATCGCGAAGAACTTCACCCGCTCGAGCAGCGGAGTGCGGGGGTCCAGCGCTTCGTGAAGCACCCGGCGATTGAAGTCGAGCCAGGACAGCTCGCGATTGATGTAGAGCGCCGGGCTCCGCAGGTCGGGCGGAGTTTCGAGTGGGGGAGCGAGCCGTTCTTCGATCATGGGCGGGAAGATACGCAGCATCCGTAACAGGCCGGAGGGGGGCAGTTTTCGGGCAGCGCTTCACCCCGGTTATATACCCCAGTGGGGTATGTGAGAGGAAAGGCCTCGGATCGACCATCTCACACCTCACATCTCACATCTCACCGTCTTACGGTGTCGCCGCTGGCCTCAGGTACTGATCCATCCAGTCGAGCACGGTGCTCCACCAGAGCCGGCGATTTC
>Ga0070707_100007325_pt1 | contig 10245 bp, 12 predicted proteins | sample KBSK5502metaG_FD_65468 | JGI IMG/M metagenome (GOLD analysis project Ga0070707, IMG submission 65468) | Corn, switchgrass and miscanthus rhizosphere microbial communities from Kellogg Biological Station, Michigan, USA - KBS K5-50-2 metaG | ecosystem: Host-associated > Plants > Roots >... | reverse complement strand
CCCCGCTCAGGTCACTGCCGGTCTCGGTGGTCGTCTCATGGGCGGTGGTGTCCGCTGGCTGATGGGTCTGCGCGCTCTCGGCGGCTCCGGTCTGCTCCGCGCTCTCGGTGGCGGTCTCAATCGCCGTCTTGGCGCTGCCGACCGTGGCCCCGCTCAGGTCACTTCCGGTCTCGGTGCTCGTCTCCTGGGCCGTCGTGTCCGCGGGGTGACTCTTCCCAGATCCTCCATTTGGCGTCTGTCCCGTTCCATGGCCGCCGGAGCCGGCGGTCGCGCTCGCTCCACTGGCGTTGCCATGGCTGTGGCTCGAGCCGCCGTTTGCGGTTTTTCCGGTGCCGTTGCTATCGGTGCCATTTGCGGTCTTTCCCGTACCGCCGGTATCGGTACCATTAGCCGCCGTCGCAACCGATTGACCTCCAGTCTGGCCGGCCGGGGTGGCGCCAGATCCCTGGCCGGAGGCCTCGTCGTCCCCCTCCCACGAATTCTTTCCTGGTGAGAATGCGATGACTTCGCTGGCTGCCGAGCGCTTGCTGATGGCGGCTGGGTCGACCGTCGGCAGGCTCTTGGGCACGAGGGGGACCGGTTTGTCAGGTTTCTGGGCGTTGATGACCACAATCAGGGGCGCGTCGGCCGTGTGATAGGCCGGAGTCCAGGTGATATTGCCGTAGCTCGCCGATCGTCCGATTACGAGCAGCACACCCGCAATCACGCCGGACAATTTGAGGGTCCATGTCGATCGCGAAATAAGACCGTCGCCGTCGTCGTCCAGGTCGTAGTTAGCACGCAGAAACGTATGATCGGTGGCCACCGCTTCCCTCCAAACGACCCTTTGGTCGAATCTCCCTTGCCGCTAAACCCAGTTATGCACAGGCAACAACTCGTCGAATACCGTTCAAACTAACAGTAGCTTCTGTGGGTATTGGTGTCAAGAAATTGGTTACTAAGACTGATAATGGAGGGGTATGGTTTGGTGTGAGGAGGGCCGCCGCGGGAGCCGGCCGTTATGATCCTGGCCATCCCACGCATTGCTCTCAGCTTCCTACTGATGGCGGCGCTCGCCGGAGCTTCCGCCTGCACGACGGGGTCGGCGCTGAACCTCCCGCTGACGTTCAAGCTCAATATCCAGCTCCCCCGAGATCGGGCTCAACCCTCGATCGATTTGCTCACCCTGGACACGCGGAACAGCCGCCTTTACGTGCCCCACAGCAGCAACAACGCGCTGGACCTGGTGGATGTCGACTCGAACCGCTACCTCGGATCAGTCCAGGGACTGGCGGGCATCAAGGGCATCGCCCTGAGCTCCGACCCGAATATCGTCTTCACCTCCAACGGCACCGACGGGAGTGTGTCGGTCGTCGACGTCACGGCGATGAAGATCCTCAGCAAGATCCAGGTTGGTGGATCCCCGGACGCGATCGACTACGATCCGGTCCACGCCATGGTGGTAGTCAGCCTCGGCAGTGGCAAAAGCATCGCCTTCATCGATGAGGCCACCCGGAAGGCAACCAGCAAGATGGCCCTGCCGGGAAAGCCCGAGCTGATGGCGGTTGACCGACAGCAGGGTCACGTCTATGTCGCCATCAACGACATGAACGAAGTCGTGCAGGTCGACCCGGGGTCCCAGACCATCCTCAAGACTTACAAGGGTTGCGACATCCAGGCGCCGACCGGACTGGCCTTCGACCCCGATCAACAGCGCCTATTCGTCGCGAACGCCATCAGCCGTTCGGCAAACGTCGCCAGCATCATCGACGTGCTCCTGGATCGCTGTCTCGGCTCGGCTGACATCGATCACGGTCCTGATCAGGCGGCTTTCAACTCGCACCTGCATCACGTTTATGTGGCAAACGCCGGCAGCAACAACGTCACGGTGATCGATTCGGTCTCGCTCAAGCCGCTCGGCGTGATCGGAACCGGGAAGCAAGCGGCAACGGTCGCCGCTGACTCTGCGAACGACAACGTCTACGTTGCCGCCGCTCGTGCCGGGCTCATCGCCGTCTACCACGATCCTTAGTCGTCGTGGTCGCGCTCGATCGCATCGACCATGCCCCAGGCATCCATCAGCAGCGCCTGCAGGGTGGCGTAGCCGACGTGGCCGAAGCCCATGTCACCCCACTGGGTGCCCCAGCTGTTGGCGAACTTGAACATCCGGTTGCGCCGGTCGAAGCCGACGATGCAGATCGCGTGTCCGCCGAGGTACTCGCAACCGGGCTCGGGCATCGGGATGATGCCGCCCGGCGCATCCATGAAGCGTTCGTGCACCATGACGCCGGCGACGAAGCAGTTCGCCATCAGGTAGGCTTCCATCTCCCCAATGGAGTTGAGCCGGGCATAACTTTTCGCTCGATTGGGCGCGGCGGCCTTTCGCTGTTCGGGCGTCGGTGGCACGTTGATCCGCTGCGCGTCATACGGCATGCAGGCCAGGCTGCAGACGCCCTGCTCCTGGACGATCTTCATTGCTTCGCGGATCGTCATCCCTTCGTCCTCGGGTTGATGGCGCCGCTGGCTATAGATGTAGAGGGGCGAGAACTGATGCTGCGCCTCCGTGAGCGGCCAGTGATGCTCCTCGCCCTTTTGAAAGGTCTTGTCGTAATAAGCCGTCGCGCAGGCGACGCACGTCCCGGCCGGGCCCTGGTCGAAGACCGGCGGCAGGGCGCCGCTGTGATCGAGACACTCGGCGAGTGGCGCCGCCTTGAGGAACCCCGACATGCTGTAGTCCCGATGGTCATATGGGTCCTTGATGCAGCCAAGCGCATATCTGGGCATCGAGGATGTGACGCAGGGAGCGGCATTTCCCGCTGAGTACACGCGGGGAATCCCCGCATTCCCTGACTTACGATTGCTCCGATGGCCGAGATCGGTGAATCAGTTCGTGTCCGCTATGCGCCCAGCCCCACCGGTGCCCTCCATCTGGGTGGGGCCCGAACCGCACTGTTCAACTACCTGTTTGCCCGCCAGAAACTCGGACAATTCCTCTTGCGGATCGAAGACACCGATCGGGCTCGCTTCAATCCCGGCAGCCAGGCATCCATCGAGGAAGGCCTTCGCTGGCTGGGGATGACCTGGGATGAGCCACTGGTGATCCAGTCGGAGCGGAAAGCGGCGTATCAGCAGGCGGCATCGGACCTGATCGAGTCAGGAGCAGCCTATCGTTGCTTTTGCACGGCGGAGCGGCTCGAGCAGATGCGGGCCGAGCAGCGGGCCCGTCACGAACCCGAGCGCTACGATCGACGCTGCCGATCGATTCCGAAACATGAGTCCGATGCCCGGGCGGCGGCCGGTGAACGCTTCGTGGTCCGGCAGGCGATGCCGGTCGACGGGGCCACGACCTTTCGTGACCTGGTGATGGGCACCGTCACCTTCCGCAACGACACGCTGGACGACCACGTCCTCCTGAAGTCGGACGGATTCCCGACCTATCATCTGGCCTTCGCCGTCGACGATCACGCGATGCGGATCAGCCATGTCATCCGCGGTGACGGGTGGCTTCCCTCGGCCCCGAAACATTTGTTGCTATTCCAGGCCTTCAACTGGCTGCCGCCGGCCTTTGCCCACCTGCCGCTGGTGCTTGGGCCCGACAAGAAACCGCTGGCCAAGCGCCACGGAGCCAAAGATGTGCTCGAGTACCGTGAGGGGGGTTATCTGCCGGAGGCCGTTGACAACTTCATTGCGTTCCTCGGCTGGTCACCGGGAACCGAGCAGGACATCTTCACGATGGACCAACTGATCCAGGCCTTTGACCTCAGCAAGATTCAAGCTAGCCCTGCGATCGCGAACCTCGAGCGGCTCGACTGGCTCAACGGGCAGTTCATTCGCCGGCTGAGCCCCGATGACCTGGCCGCTCGGGTAGCGTTACGGATGCCGGGCGTTTCCGTAGAGGCGTTGCGACCCCTGATGCCCCTGGTGCAGGAGCGTCTGCGCACCTTGAACGAGGCGCCTGAGATGCTTCGCTTCTTCTTCGAGGAACCCGAGACGTATCGACCCGAGCAGCTGATTCCCAAGGGCCGGGACGCGGCCGACGCCGCGCTGGCGATCAAGAACGCCAGCGAGACGCTACAGGGCCTGGCGGATTGGAAGCCGGAGGCGATCGAGTCGGCCCTGCGCGCATTGGCAGAGCGGCAGGGCTGGTCGTCACGCGATCTGTTCATGACCTTGCGGGTCGCGATCACCGGTCGGACAGTGACGCCGCCGCTGATCGAATCGATGAGCCGGCTGGGGAAGGACCGGGTGCTGGCCAGGCTGGAGCGCGCCGCGACCGCGCTGGCCCACCCGCTGCCGAACTAGGGCCGGATCGGCGGCAGCGGCCAGTAGCGCCAGCGTACCCGGGCCAGAATGTCCTTGCGGGTAACTGCGCCGAATTGCCGTGAGTCGGTGCTCGCCGCCGGGTTGTCACCGACCAGAAAAATGGTGCCGACGGCGTCGATCGAGTGGATCCGCTTGATGATTTCGAGATGCGGGCGGTCGGGACGCCGGGCAACCACGACGTCACCCGGTCGAAGGACGGCCGCATCGTACAGCGGCTCGGCGATGACCAGCGCGCCGGCACGTAATCGGGGCGCCATGCTGTCGCCTTTTACGCGCAGCGGGTAGACTGATTTGAGAATCAGTGATTCATCGTATAGGAGGAGTTGGCACCATGAATTTGCGTGAGTGGATACGTCCGAGCCGGACTGTCGAGGCCCACTGCGACCTCCCGTGCGGCATCTATGACCCGGAGCAGGCTCGGATCGAGGCGGAGTCGGTCTACAACATCATCAAGAAGTACAACGACTCCAAGGATGAGGTGTACCGGCAGCGCGCCATCATCATCAAAGAGGAGCGGGCCGAGCTTGCCAAGCACCATCTGGATGTGCTCTGGAGCGACTGGTACAAGCCGGAGAAGCACGACGCGAAGTTCCCGCAGCTCAAAGAGGTCCTCAAGCAGGCGGTGACCCAGGGCTCGAAGGCCAAAGCCTCGGTCGACCTCGCGGACGCGCAGAAGTTCCTGGACCTGATCGGTCAGGTCGACCAGCTCTGGCAGAAGGCCGGCGGTCCGCAGGAGACTCGCTTGGCGCGGCCCGCCGCCGCCCCCACCCGCGCCTAACGGAAATCCCGCCGCGGGCGCCCACCAGAGCGCCCGCGGTTTGCGTTATGGCGACCAGGCAAGGCGCCAGCGATGCGCTCAAGCCGGGCGGTTTGAAACGCCTTCCGTAATCTTGAGACCGGGGCGAGAAAGCGTTACGGAATCGTGGCTGCCAGGGGCGAACAAGGGGACGAAGACTGGACGTTACGAGAATTAGAGAGATGCACCAGCCAGGGAATATCCTCTCGCTGCGCTTCGATGCTCCGGCCGTCGCGCATACGTCTCGCACTCCCGCCCAGCTGACGTTCTGCTACCAGTGCCATAGCGCGGTCGATCTGGGCGCCACCACGACGGCGCTGCGGTCGGGGCACTGGGGCCCGGATCGGCACCTGCGCCCACTGCGGGACGACGATCACCCGGATCCTCAAGGCGAGCTAGGCTAACATCGATTCGTGACCTCCCGGCCTTCCCGGCCAGCGGCCCGTCGTGCCCGGCGCACCGCTCCCAATGTTGACGCGGTCGAGTCCCATCCCCCGAAGGAGCAGGGCCGGCCCGACAAATCGTCCTACGCGATGATCCTGGCCTTCGCCGCCGCCCTGCGGTCGACCTGCCTTTCACGAAAAGTGGGCTGCGTCATCGTGCGCGACGGCCAGGTGATCGCGACCGGTTACAACGGGACGCCGAAGGGCACCTGGCATCCGGAGGAATTTCCGCGACCGTGTCCTTGCGTCGGCGGGATCAGCGGCGCCGATCTCTCGCTCAAGTACTGCGCCCACGCCGAGGCCAACGCGCTGGCACAAAGTGCCTATCGGGGCGCGTCAACCTCAGGCGCGGATATTTTCTGCACGAACTTTCCCTGCATCGAATGCGTGAAGCTGCTGATCAGCGCCGGGATCCGCGCCATCTACTACGTCCACGGCTACCCCGATGTGAGCGGCCTGCGCGATCGCTACTTGAGCCAGGCCGGGATCCCGACCCACCCTATTGCGTGGTCGCGGATCCAGCCGCATCTGTCGGCCCTGGCGAAGGGCTAGCCGGCGTATCGACGGCAGCGGGTTCCACCAGGAACGAGACGCTGATCGCGGGATGCGGGCGAGTGGGCACGGTGGCCGTCGAGGGTAGCAGGATGGCACAGGCAACGGCGGCGACGAGCCAGCGACGCCAGGAACCCCCCACGGGAGAGCAACGGCGCTGACGGGCGGCACCGGTCGGGCGTCGCCGGGCTGCTCCAGCCGCGCCATGGTCGTGTTACAGGGGAGCCTGGAGCTGGCGGGGCGCGCCGGCGCGCCGCACCGCCTGGGCATAGCGAACCGAGTCCGCGGCCGCCTTGCGGGCCGTCGCTCGCTTCGCCAGTCCCACCCAGAACGCCGCCGCTCCCGCATAGCGGTCGCGGGGAGCGCCATCGCCAGCGTCGGCCGGACAGGCGAGCACCCGCCCTCCGTCGCGTAGCAGCACGCTGCCGTCGGGTTCCGCCAGGTAGACGAGCCGCGGCCCCATCTCCGCCAGCAGCCGGACCGCCTGACGATTGTCGACCGGACCGAACAGCACCCGGGCATCCGCCGCCTGGAGGGCGACGCTGTCCGCGGCAGCGATGGCGGGCTCGAGCACCCTTCGGGTCATCCGGGCGTTGGTCCACCACAACAGGTGGGCTTCGAGCAGCAGGGCGGCCCGTCCGCCGCGAGCTCTGGCGGCGGTCAACGCCCCCAATGCCGCGGAACGCGCCGGCTCGACCGACAGACTGTAGCCGGATACGACGGTGATGGCCGCAGTGGTCGAGATCGGAGGGAGCTCGTCGAGACGGAGCGCGAGATCGGCGCCGCGCTCCACCCGGCGCTGTGCGGCGGCGCCGTCGGGATCGTACCAGACGGTGGTCCGCAGCTCGGGTGCGCGGCGCAGCCAGCGAAGGTCGACCTTTAGCCGTTCGAGCCCCTCGGAAATCCGTTCACCGGCCTCGTCGTCACCGAGCTTGGCGACCAGTGCGGTCCGGGCTCCCAGCGCCGCCGCGTGCGCCGCGAGCCGGGCGGCACCGCCACCCATGATGCGCAGGTGGTCGGTGCCTCGCTCCTCCGCGACATCCCCGACGGCGAGCCAATCGAGGGCCCCGCTCATCGGCGTCATGATAGAGAGGTGAGCAATCGGCTGGCGCAGGAGACGAGTCCCTATCTGCTCGAGCATGCCAACAATCCGGTGGACTGGTACCCCTGGGGACCGGAAGCGCTGGTGCGGGCCAAGCGCGAGAACAAACCGATCCTGCTCAGCATCGGCTACAGCGCCTGTCACTGGTGCCACGTGATGGCACGCGAATCCTTCGAGGACCCCGAGATCGCCACGCTGATGAACCGCGATTTCATCCCCATTAAGGTCGACCGCGAAGAGCGTCCCGACCTGGACCAGGTCTACATGCGCGCGGTGCAGGGCATGACTGGATCCGGTGGCTGGCCGATGACCGCGTTCTTGCTGCCGGACGGGACGCCGTTCTTTGCGGGAACCTATTTCCCGCCAAGCGACCGGTTCGGGATGCCATCGTTCCGGCGCGTCCTCACGGCGGTGGCGGACGCCTTTAGGAATCGCACGGCAGAGGTGGAGGCGACCGCGGCGCAGGTGCGGGAATATTTGCAGCGACCCGCGATTCCGCTGGCGGCCGGGGCGCTCATGCCGGCACTGCTCGATGAAGCCTACGCACGACTGGCTCGGGATCACGATGCGACGTATGGGGGGTTCGGCGGCGCACCCAAGTTTCCGCAACCCATGCTGATCGACGTCCTGTTGCGCACGCACCGGCGATCCGGCGATCCAGCGGCGTTAGGCATGGCGGTGCAGACCCTGCGGGCGATGGCGGCCGGTGGCATGTATGACCAGCTGGGAGGCGGTTTTCATCGCTATAGCGTTGATGAGCGCTGGCTCGTCCCTCACTTCGAAAAGATGCTCTACGACAACGCGCTGCTGCCGCGTGCCTACCTGGACGCCTGGCAGCTGACCGGTGACATCGCGTTCCGGCGGGTGGCGGAGGAAACGCTCGAGTTCGTCCGGCGCGAACTGCGGTCACCGGAAGGCGGCTTCTATTCCAGCCTCGATGCCGACAGCGAGGGTGAAGAAGGCCGCTTCTACGTCTGGACGCGCAGCGAGCTGGAGCGCGCCCTCGGCGTCGACGGCGCGGCCGCTGTGGCGCGGGCGTTCGACGTGACGGACGCCGGAAACTTCGAGGGCCGCAACATCCTGCACCCGCTGACGCCCAACGCGACGGCGGTGCTGGATGCGGTGCGCGATCGGCTGCTGGCGGCTCGGGAACAACGCGTCCGGCCGCAGCGGGACGAGAAAGTGATTGCCGGCTGGAATGGGCTGATGCTGCGCGCCTTCGCCGAGGCGGCGCGAGTGCTCGATCGCCCGGACCTGCTATCGATCGCCGAAGCCAATGCGCGATTCCTGCTTTCCCGCATGCGAAGTGGCGAGCGGATGCAGCGCAGCTACAAGGACGGGCGCGCCACCCTCGCCGGATACCTCGAGGACCAGGCGGCGGTGGCCGATGGCCTGCTGAGCCTGTACGAGGCAACCTTCGACGGCGCATGGCTCGATGAGCTGCGTCGACTCGTGCGCGAACTGCTGGCTGCGTTCTGGGACGAGCCGCGCGCCGCGTTCTTCGATACGGCGGCCGACCAGGAACGATTGATGGTTCGACCGCAGGACGTCACCGATAACGCGATTCCGTCGGGTACCTCGATGGCCGTCGATGTGCTGCGGCGCGCCGGAATGCTGCTCGGCGAGGATCTGTGGATCGCGAAAGCTCGTTTGACCCTCGAGCGGCTGGCACCCACTGCCGCAAAGGCGCCGCTGGCGTTTGGCCGGCTGCTGGCGGCCCTCGATTTCGAGCTCGGGCGGCCGGTGGAGCTGGCGGTCATCGGCACGCCGGCCGACCCGCAGACCAAGCGATTGCTCGATGTCGCACGGTTGCGGTATCTCCCCAACCGCCTGGTCGCGGCGGCCCCAGAGGGCGACGGTCGTGGCATCCCGCTGCTCGCCGAACGCCGTGCGCTCGACGGCGAGGCGACGGCCTATCTGTGCGAGGGATTCGTCTGCCAGTCACCTACGACGGATCCGGCGGAGCTCGATCGACAGCTCGAACGGTTCAGCGCGCCGTAAGCCAGGCATCGTAGTCGGCGAGGGTGTTGAGGTTTCGGAACGAGCGGAGCACCGGATCGACAGGGCGGAGTTCCGCCGCCGTGACATAGCGCACGTCGACGCAGGCGAGGAGATCTTGCACGCGGCGCTGGTCCGCCCGCAGCAACACCTCGATGCGCGTTGCGATCGATCGGTGATAGACGGCGCAGACACCCTCGGGCTCCTCACCGACGCGAGGCACGACCGCGTCAACACCGGCGGCCAGATTGCGCAGGAGGGCCCCCAGCCCTGGCTCGACATCCGGCAGGTCGCAGGCGACCACCCAGACCAGTGGATAGCCCGCCTCGAGCAGGCCGGCGTGCATGCCGGCCAGCGGTCCCATTCCGGGATAGCGATCTTCGATCTGCCGCGCGCCAGCCAGCTGCAGCGCCTCGTCACCGCCGGCCACGATGGCTTCATCAACTACCGGCCCCAGCCGACGCACCAGGTGCTCGATCAGCGTGCCGTCGCCCGTCGGCAACCGCGCCTTGTCGCGACCCATGCGGCGGCTGCGTCCCCCCGCGAGGATGAGAAGGGTGCAGCCGTCCGCCATGGAACGAGCGTAGCGCGGCTTACTGGCCGATGGCGCCGCTGATGTTGCAGAACACGTTCGCGACCTGGTTACCGAGAATGATGAGCACCACGATCACGACCACCGCGATCAACACCAGGATCAGGGCGTATTCGACCATGCTTTGCCCACGCTCGTTACGAGTCAGACGGTCGACGACAGCGCGAATAAGTCCGGCGATATACATGGTTCGCATTGTCCGCCACCGACCTTTCGCGCCCTGTTACAGGACCGTTGCCAGTCTGCGGCAGGACCGCGTCATCAGCCACGCCAACGAAAAGACCGGCGCCCGGGCCGGCCTTCGTTTGGATTGCTCGCGCTTCGCCCGTTACGGTGACGCCGAGGCGGACGCCGACGCTGAGGCCGCGATCGACGGGGCGCTCGATGTGTTCGGGACGACGATCGTCGGGTTCCCAACCCCGAACCAGTGCGCGAACGCAAAGCCATAGAAGAAGATCGC
>Ga0070707_100007324_pt1 | contig 10245 bp, 10 predicted proteins | sample KBSK5502metaG_FD_65468 | JGI IMG/M metagenome (GOLD analysis project Ga0070707, IMG submission 65468) | Corn, switchgrass and miscanthus rhizosphere microbial communities from Kellogg Biological Station, Michigan, USA - KBS K5-50-2 metaG | ecosystem: Host-associated > Plants > Roots >... | reverse complement strand
CCCCGGCCTCGGTGACGGGGAAGCTTGCGATCATCAAGACCGCCAACGGGTCCCAGGTGAGTTACAATGGCCACTTGCTCTATAGGTTTGGGGTTGATTCCAAGCCTGGCGATGTTCAGGGGGAGGGCCGGCATGGACCACAGAACGGCGCGTGGCATGTCGCTACCCCCGAGCTGAAGCCGCTTGGCATATAGTTCCGCTGAGGGAAGAGGGAGCAGAGAGGGGACGGCCTATTTCGGTGTCCCTTCTGCTACCGGGCTCTCCTTGTCAATAGTCCCTATGATTTCCGGCTGCCAACAACTACCCGCTCGACCGCACGAGGATCGCGCTCGATCACAGCGAGAAGAATCCGGGCAGGACGGTCTGGCACGGCGCGACCCTGCTCCCACTGCTCAACTGTTCGTTGTGACAGCCCGAAGCGCTTCGCAAACTCTGCCTGGGTGAGGCCCAACTGCTCACGGATGCGCCGCACGTCCGGCAGGGGGGGCGTGAAGACGACGCGAGGTCTGACTTTGGTAGGAAGCTCTGGTGCCGTGTCCGGATCCTCGGCAATCCACCGCGCGATGTCCTTGTCGGTCGTCGCCCGGACCCGCTTGAGATCCACACGCCCTCCGCTCCTACGGATTTCGGCTTGCGAACGTCTGATGGTAGGCATTTCGCTCCCTCCTAGACGCGGACCGTGCTGAGATTATCCGGCGCACCTCTCCACGCGGCGTGTAGACAACTGCGTAGACCTCCTTGTCGATCTCTCCGATCGCGACGATCCGTCGCTCGCCGTAGGTGCGGCGGGTGTCCTCCCATTCCAACACGTCGCTATCGAAGATTCTGCAGGCATACGCGAAGTCGAATCCACGCTCCGCAAGGTTCTTGTTGCTCTTGGTTTGGTCCCATTCGAAGATGGGACTTTGCTCGCGCGGCACGGCGCTGTTAGTATACTACGTATTAAGCGTATCCGTCAATAACGTATAGATTTAAAGTGGTGATCTTCGTAGCATCGAACCCAGCCATGGTACCCTACACGTTTCGTTCTGAAACCAGCCATGAGCGTACATCGAGGCCCAGTGTGCTTCCTTGGGGCACCCTTGGGGCACGCTCGCCACGGTCAGGGTTCTTCGGGATCCCCATCCGTCTCCGGAGGCTCGGTTCTATGCGGGTTTTGAGACTCCGGAGAGTCCACGGACTGCGGGAGATCTCCCGGAGACGCACTCGGAATGCGCAGGTCAACGGTTCGAATCCGTTCGCCGGCTCCATATTTTTCAGGGAACTGTCCTTGCCCGCGCTCTCTCATGTATCCGCGTGTTCATCGCGGGCAGGGTGCGGCCTAAGACCCGCACAGGCACAACCCCTATCGTCTTTTACGTGTCCTTCGAGGTCGGGCTGAGGCTGAATTGCTCGAGCAGCCGGTGCGCGAAAGCGGCCAGCGCCGCCACAGGCAATACGGAGACTGTGAGCGCCGCCGCAGCGTTGGACCATTCCAACTCACGCTCGTACGTGTAGAAATCACTCAACGCCACCGGGATCGTCTTCACGTGGTTCAGGGTGAGCGCGGTTGGTACCAGGAACAGGTTCCAGTCAAGCACAAAGACAAGAATGGCGGTCGCGGCCAGCCCCGGCGCGGCCGCGGGAACGACGACCCTCCAAATGACCTGCAGCACTCTCGCCCCTTCGAGACGCGCAACTTCCTCTAGCGCCCGCGGCACCTGCACCAGATATCCGAAGAGGACGTAGACCGCAAGCGGCGCATACACAGCGGCGGACGCCAGGGAGACGCCCACAAACGTGTCGTAGAGATGGATCTGACGTGCCAGGTCTCTCAGCGGAATCACGTACGCCATGGTCGGGAGGCTGGCGAGGACGAGGAAGGCCTGGACGACAAGGCGCTGGCCCCGAAAACGCCAACGGGCCAGGCTGTACGCGGCGAGGAACGCGGTGGCGACCGTCAGGACCGTCGCGGCGGTCGCCAACAACAAGCTCGTCCCGAACACTCGCGGAAAGCCCGGGATCCGTGTCATGACCTCAACGTAACTGTCTGCCGAAGGCGGCAGCGTCCATCCCGGAGGCCACGGACGACCTTCCGGCTTGATCTCAAACGACGCCAGCATCGTCCACGCGATAGGCGCTGTGAGGCCGAGAACACACGCTAGAAGGAGCACTCCGCGCCCCCAGGCCTGCCTGCGCCGGTGCGCCCGCCAGCCGGCAGCCTGTTGCAGCATCACTGCTCCTCAGGCCGTGCTAGCGCCAAGTAGCCGAACCCCAGGGGGAGGACAGCCGCCACAACCACCCAGGCGGAAGCGATGCCGAACGGCCAATTGTACGCGCCGAACGACTGCTGGTAACTGTAGAGGGCCGGGGTCAGGGTCTCTGACCCCGGCCCGCCGCCGGTCATCACCAACACGCTGTCAAAGGTGCCAAGGGTGTCTCCCAGGAGCAGCAGCACGACGGTGAGCAACAGCGGTCGCAGGCGAGGGAGGAGGACGTGGCGCAGCTGAGCGGTCAGGGGTGTGCCGTCGAGCGTCGCATGCTCCCACAGCTCGGAAGGAATGGCGAGGACGCCGGGCAGGAGGAGGAAAGCTGCCAGGGGGGCCTTCCGCCAGATCTCGGTGGCGATCACTGCAAGGAGCGCCCACCGGGGCAGCGCCAGCGGGGACGGAACGGCCGGCAGGCGGAGCCAGGCCGCGGCATAGTCGAGCATGCCTACGGGGCTGTACAGAAAGTGCCACATTACGCCCACGGCAATCGGGCTCAGCAGCCAGGGAATCAGCAGGACGATCCGGACGACGCCTCGACCCCGAAAGGGCGTCCGGAGTGCATACGCCACCGCAAGACCCACCCCCACCTCGAAAGGCACGGCGATCAGAGCCACGATCAGGATATTACGAAACGCGAAGTGGACCTGCTCGTTGCCCAGCACTGCTGCATAGTTTTGAAAGCCGACGGCGCGCGATGACACCTGCGCCGGCATATAGTCCGTGAAGCTTCTCACCAAGCCTACCGCCGCGGGCCAGAACAGGAACGGCACGAGAAGGGCCGCGAGCGGACCGAGGAGCAGCACGTGCTGGCGCGGTGTCATGCAGTGTCCCGTTTTCTTGCTGCATGAAAGGAAAGCCTCTACCCTCGTTGAACAACTGTCCTGTCCTGATCTCTCCGCATTTTCGATGAGCGCTGGGGAGGTGAGAGCGCCTCCGGGCTTCGGCACAGCAGTCGCCCGCAGTAGCTCCGAAGTTATCCCTGGGTTAAGGAGGCAGGCGATGAAGTCGAAATGGCATGTAAGGTACGTCCTCGCAGGTCTGCTGATCGTAGCCCTGGCCCTTGGCGCGGGATCGATGACGATACCGGCGGCCCGAGCGGCCTTCAAGGCGCCGCCTGAGACGCATGTCATCAAGTGGACCTACCCGCCAAAGTTCAACAACGTTACCATCAACGTGGTCGGCGACGCCGGCCACAACCTCCTGCCCTACGAGTTCTGGAAAGATCACTTCCCCAAGGCCGGGATCTCGATCAGGATCATCGAGGTGCCGTTTGAGGGCGTGTACGAAAAGGAGAAAACCGAGTTTGTGGCGGGCTCGGGGGCGTTCGATGTTGTGACCTTCTATCCCGCATACATCGGCGATTTCGCCAGCAACGGGTACCTGGAGCCGCTCGACGAGTACATGAAGAAGCAGCCGGACAGTGCCTGGAACCCCCACCAGGAAGACGTCCTCCCGCCGTTTCGCGAACTGTACAACAAGTGGGGCGGCAAGACCTACGCGCTGACAATCGACGGCGACGCGCACATGTTGATCTACCGGAAGGATCTGTTCGTGGACCCGAGCGAGAAGGCGGCGTTCAAGGCCAAGTACGGCAAGGACCTCCGGCCGCCCCAGACCTGGGACGACTGGCTCCAGGTCGGCTCGTTCTTCACCCGTAAGAAGGGACAGAAGCTGGCCGGCAAGACGCTCGACCGCGACTTTTACGGATCCGCTGAGTTCGCCAAGCGCGGTTTCTCATTCGCGTGGTTCGTGGATCGCTGGGCAGCCAGCGGGGAGCTCTACTTCGACGACAATATGAATCCGCAGATCAACACACCAGCGGCGGTCAAGGCGCTAGAGAATTTTGTCGACAGTCTCAAGAACGCCCCGCCGGATGTTCGCGCGTACGGCTATGATGAGCTGCGCGACGCTCTGCTCAAGGGGAACGTCGCGATGGTCGTGCAGTGGACCGATGTCCCGAAGAAGGGTGCCGACCCCTCTCAGTCGCAGGTCGTAGGGAAACTAGACTACGGGCGCGTCCCCGGCCTGCTCATCAACGGGGCGGTCGTCCACCGGGCGATGATGCCGGTCGGCCGCGTCGTGGCGGTTGCCGCCTCCAGCAAGAACAAGCTCGCCGCGTATTGGGTTGCGAAGCACGTCGCCTATGACATGAGCCTGGAGGACGTCTCCACGGCGCTCACCGGGCTGGATGTGAACCGAGGCGTGCATTTCAAGCACCCCGAGGTGTACTCCGACTTCAAGAGCAAAGCCGAAGCGGCGGCGTACTTGGACCGTGTCAAGGAGGCCCTGGGCGACGGCTATCCCGAGATCTTCATCCCAGGCGCCGCCCAGTACGAGGATGCCATGGACCTCCACGTGAACAAGGCCCTCGCCGGACAGGAAACTTCCAAACAAGCTCTCGACGCGGTGGCGAAGGAGTGGAACGCAATCACCGACCGGCTCGGGCGGCAGAAGCAGATCCAGCTCTGGAAGCAGGCCCAGCAGAGCTACAAGACTGCAGGGTTGATCAAATAGGCTTCGGGTCGCTACGTGGGAGGGGTCGATCCCGGCCCTCCCCGAACGCCGAGGCAGGTTTCGAGCAGTGAATACCGGAAACGACCCGGGGGTGCTGCCGGCCCGGAGGGCCCAAGGCGCCCGGCGGGAACGGCTGACGCCGATCGCAATGCTCCTCCCGGCCGTCGCCGTGCTCGTGGCGATCACAGTCTTCCCGCTCCTCTACGAGCTGCGTCTGACCGTCGTCTCCTGGGAGCTCACGACGGGTTTTCCTCCGCGGTTCATCGGGCTTCAGAACTTCGTGCGGGTGTTCTTCCAGGACCCCCGGTTCTGGAACGCAGTTGCGAACACTGGTCTTTTGGTCGGGGTCGGGGTCAGCCTCCAGACGGTCATCGGCACCGCCCTCGCCCTTGAGCTCCATCGCCTGGGCCGGGCCCGCACGACCGTGCTGTCGCTCATGTTGATCCCCGTGATGATCGCGCCCGTGATCGCCGGCTTCCAGTTCCGGATGATCTACAATGATCAGTTTGGCCCCCTCAACTACATGCTGGATGTCCTCACCCACGGGGCGGTGCGCGGCGCCGCGTGGCTGGCGGATCCCCGGATCGCACTGTGGGCAGTCATGGTCACGGATGTCTGGCAGTGGACGCCGTTCATGACGCTAGTGGTGCTCGCCGGCCTGCAGGCGATCCCGGCTGAACTGCTTGAGGCCGCCGAGGTCGACGGGGCGGCGGGGCCTCAGACGTTCTGGCGGGTCATGCTTCCATTGCTCTTGCCGGTGATTGTCATCGGCCTGCTCGTGCGGTTCATGGACACCTTCAAGCTCTTCGACATCGTCTACCAGCTCACCGGTGGGGGGCCGGGGAGCGTCACCGAGACGATCGCCTACTACACCTACCTCCAGGGTTTCAAGTTCTTCAGCCTCGGTTACACGTCGGCGATGGCGTTCGTGCAACTTGCGCTGATCACGATCGTGGCTCAGATCTTTCTGCGCTATCAGCGACGCGTGCGGGCAGACAGGATCGAATGAGGAAACGTTCCCCGGGACGCCGGTTCCTCACCGCCCTGATCCTGGGAGCGGCGCTGGCGTTCTTTCTGTTTCCTGTTGCATGGATGTTCCTCACGTCATTCAAGACCAACGCGGAGTACTTCTCCTACCCGCCGGTGTTTATTCCGAAGTCGTTTGCCCTCACCAACTATCTGAACGCCATGCGCCTGCCCCCCGACGGCCGCGGCGGACTGCAGGGGGTCCGGGACAGCCTGATCATTTCGGTCGGCTCCATGGCCATCTGCGTGCTCGTGGGCGCCCCGGCGGCGTACGCGTTCGCGCGGTTCCGCACGGGCGGCGAGAACCTGTCGTTCTGGGTGCTCTCGACGCGCATGTTCCCTCCGGTTGCGTCAGCGCTTCCGCTGTTCCTCGTCTTCCGGTTCCTCCACTTGCTGGATACTCACCTGGCGCTGATCGTCGCAAACACGATCTTCAATCTGCCGTTTGTCATCTGGCTGCTTAAGGGGTTCTTCGAGGACCTGCCGGTGGAACTCGAGGAGGCCGCGGTGATCGACGGCACGACGGTCTTCGGGGCGTTCCGGCGGGTCGCCCTCCCCCTGGTCGCGCCGGGGCTGGTTGTGACCGCGCTGTTTTCGTTCATCTTCACTTGGAACGAGTTCATGTTTGCGTTGCTCTTCACCCGGCGGGAAGTGCGGACGCTCACGATCATCGTGCCGAGCCTGGTGGGTGGGCACGAGATCCTGTGGGGGGAGATCGCCGCCGTGGGCGTGGTGGCGATCATTCCTAACGTCATCCTGGCGCTGCTGCTCCAGCGGTTCCTGGTGCGCGGCCTGACCCTGGGGGCGGTCAAAGGCTGAGCTCCAAGCACCACGGTGCCGCATCCATCCCTTGCCGGACGACTACGCCACGGCGGAGTATGCAGAAGGGGGAGTGATGATGGTCAAGCTCGTCGCTTTCCTCAAGCGCAAGCCCGGGATCGGCAGGGAGCAGTTTGCCCGGCGCTGGGTTGAGTCCCATGCCAAAATGGCCGCCCAGCTCCCCGGGCTCCGGGGGTATCGCATTAACATCGCGACGGACCGCCAGCCGGACGGTACCGGTCCTGAGCCGATCTACGATGGCACCGCAGAGCTCTGGTGGGACAGCATCGAGGCGATGGAAGCGGCTTTCGCCACAGACCTTGGGCAGCGCGCCGGCGCAGACGCCGATGAGTTTGCGTCAGTGCGCACCCACCTGTACACAACGGAGCACGTGATCGCTCGGGGGCCATAGAGACCTTGAGCATGAACAACCGATGCATCTACGATGCGCCTCACGGCCCGGCCTCAGACCTTGAAGAGCGGCGTCAGGTCCTCGAGGATCGCATCTAGTTCCTGTAAGTCAGACTCAATCCAGGCGAGTGTACCCCGCGGGGCGCGCATGTGCGGTTTACTACGCCCCGACGCAGCAGGGCTTCCTTTATGTACGCTCATGCCATACATGAACTCCGTGTTGAGGAGCGGCAGCTTCGGAGCGAACAGCCGGCGAGCGTCCGGCTAGTCCTGGGGGTCGATCCGCTCCCACAGCGCTATGTGAACGTCGGCAATCTCGCAGGCGGGCATGGTGCCGCAGGCGCCATGGAGGACCGTCAAGCCGATGACGCCAGAAAGCCTCGTTCCTTTCCTATTGCAGCTTGCACCGGAAGCGATTGGCCATCGGGCGCTGAGCCATCATTTCTCCGTTGGGGCACCCTTGGGGCACGCCCGCCACCGTCAAAAGTCTTGTTGGTTCTCTTCGGTCTCAGAAGTCTCGATTTCATGCGGATTTTGGGAAACAGGAGACTCCGCGGGTTGTGGGAGATTCCCCCAGAACGCACTCGTAATGCGCAGGTCAACGGTTCGAATCCATTCGCCGGCTCCAAAGGAATTCTCACGACAGTGTCGTTTCGTCGGACACGAATGACAAAGGCGCGGATAATTCTGACAGACAGAAACAACTGCGCCTAAAGACCACAACTTCTACGAGCAAACTCCTGTTCATTTGGGATTACTTTCGAGATTTAATGCTTGACGTTTAACGTATAGCGTTATACGATTAGGGTTGTGATCAAATCCTTTCGGTCGAAGGAAGCGCAACAACTCCATGCAAGGCAACGCGTCAAACGGTTTCGGGGTTTCGAGCGAGTGGCACTAAGAAAGCTTCGACAACTGGATATCGCCGCGGAACTACGTGATCTATCAGCACCTCCAGGTAATCACTTGGAGGCGCTGAAGGGCGACCGAGAGGGGCAGCACAGCATTCGCATTAACGAGCAGTGGCGCATCTGTTTTGTGTGGCGTGACGGCGACGCCTACGAGATCGAAATCGTAGATTATCATTAGGAGGTCATATGGTCAGGTCTAGGAAGCTCCCGCCGATTCATCCTGGTGAAATCCTCCGCGAGGATTTCATGGTGCCGCTACGTATCAGCATGAATAGGCTTGCTCTTGATCTTCACGTCCCGGTCACGCGCATCGCTGAGATCGTGCACGAGCGTAGGGGGATTAGCCCCGACACGGCCCTTCGTCTTGGTAGGTATTTCAATACTAGTGCACGCTTCTGGCTGAACGCGCAGGCAGCTTATGATCTGGAGGTTGTTCAGGATGAGCTCCAGCCTACCGTCGAACGTGATGTGCGACCTGTCACGTCTGCGCTGAAGTCAAAGGCCTGAGCGAGGCTTTATCTCGCCAGGATTTTGACATTCGCCAGCCAGAAAGCTGACTGATCGCTGGAATGCATGAGATGTGGCGTCGGTAGTGCCTCGCTTGCCGACGTCGGGGATCTTCTTGGTTCCCTTTAGTCTCAGAAAGCTCGATATTTTCTGGATTCTGAGACTCCTGGAACGGCGATCGGTAGTAAGGCGCGGTCTATGATGCCGAGGCGTCGGTGCGATCAAGGCTTAACTGGCGTGTGGCGAAGGAGGAGGCCGTGACCCATTTGCTGTGGGATAGCGTCAGTCACGTCATCGAGACCGAGGTTAAGCGAGGCCTCGAAGACCTGTTGGCCGCGATTCGTATTCCGAGTGTCGTCGCCTGGGGGGGCGAGCACCTCAGTGTTTCGGCGATGTTCCTCGCGCGCTTGTTGGAACAAGACGGGTGGACGGCGGACCGGTTCGTGGTAGGCAGCAACCATGTCGTGTTCGCCGAGATCGGTCAGGGTCGGGCTGACGATTCCGCCGCGATGTTGCTCTACGCGCATCACGACGTGCAGCCGCCCGAACCGCTGGAGGCTTGGGCGACGCCTCCATTCGAGCCCGCGATTCGCGATGGGCGAATCTACGCCCGCGGCTCCGCCGACGACAAGGGGCAGTTTTTCTGCCACATCTTCGCCGTCCGCGCGCTGCAGCGGCTCGGCGGGGTGCCGGTGCGTGTAAAGTTCTTCCTGGACGGCGAGGAAGAAGCCGGCAACCCAAACCTGGCCGCCACGCTCGAGGCTCTCAGGCCTCGAATGAAGGCCGGGTTCGTTTATACAGTCGACGGGCCGGTGCATCCGACGGGGCGGCCACGCGTCACGTTCGGCTTCCGTGGCATGCTCCACATGCGGCTGACCGTGCGAACCGCATCGAGCAGCCTTCACTCCGGCCACTGGGGCAACCTGGCCCCGGACGCGGCGCTGCTGCTCGCCCAGATCCTCGCCGGGATGAAAAACGCCGACGGCCGCGTCACGGTCCCGGGATTTTATGACGGCGTCCGACCGCCCACCGCAAAGGAGCGGGAGGCAATTGCAGCCGTCCCGTTCGATGTCGACGAAGTGGCCGCGCAAATCGGCGCCCGGGCCCTATGGGGACCCTCTGATGTTCCGCCGATGGAACGTATGATGTTCCTTCCAACGTTCACGGTCACCGGACTGGGGTCGGGCTATGTAGGGGCCGGTTTTCAGAACTCGATCCCAGGCGAAGCGCGTGCACACATCGACGTCCGATATGTCCCGGACCAGGACCCCGATCAAATATTTGCGGTGCTGTCGGAGTACTTGCGGGTCCGCGCGCCGGAAGCGCAACTCACGTGTCTCGGAACCATGCCGCCCTCGCACACCCCCATGGACACGCCGGCCGTTCGGCTGGTCGCTGAGGCGATTCGCCGAGGGTTCGGGGTCGATCCCATCCTCCTGCCGCGGAGCGGCGGCTCCGCCCCTGACAGCTTGTTCACCGTGGGCCTCGGGCTGCCGTCGCTTTGGGCTCACCTCGCCAACGCCGATGCCCGCAACCACGCGCCGAACGAAAACATGAGTCTCTCCCATATCCGCGCTGGGACGCTTGCGTCCGCGGCCCTGATCCTGAACCTGGCCGATGGATAGCGTTTTTTGTGGAGACTGCGTCGACGGCAAGCACTGGGGAAACGCCCGAATGGCGGAAAAATTCGGTACGACCAGACGATCCGCGCGAACCGCGATCGTTGAGCCGGCGCGCTCCGTTGTCCGCGCTCGCGACACCCGCGGGTTCGCGCTGTCGCTCGGCCCGGTGTTCGGTGCGACTCGCGA
>Ga0070707_100007321_pt1 | contig 10248 bp, 9 predicted proteins | sample KBSK5502metaG_FD_65468 | JGI IMG/M metagenome (GOLD analysis project Ga0070707, IMG submission 65468) | Corn, switchgrass and miscanthus rhizosphere microbial communities from Kellogg Biological Station, Michigan, USA - KBS K5-50-2 metaG | ecosystem: Host-associated > Plants > Roots >... | reverse complement strand
AGCTCGACTGCCGGCGGTACCAACTTTGCTAACTTCAGGAACCCCGAAGCCGATCGCCTGCTCGAGCAGGCCCGCCAGGAATTTGATAGCGAAAAAAGAAAACAACTGTTTTGGAAGTGGCAGGAGATTTTCCAGGATCAGCAGCCAGTCACGTTCTTGTATTACTACCAGGAGCCTGCAGCCTACAGTAAACGCTTTCAGAACGTTCAGTGGTTGCCGCTGCGTCCCGGTTACGACCTGAACAGCTGGTGGGTTCCGAAAGCGCAGCAGAAATACAAGAACGCAATAGCGCCGTAGAGGATGCGAAGTTATTTCCTCAAACGTCTGCTATTGATGATTCCGACACTGCTGGGCATCTCGGTCATTTCCTTCGTCATCATCCATCTGACGCCCGGCGACCCCGCAACTCTGAAAGTCGGCGACGCTGAGCAGCGCACAGGCAATCAACAGCTCACCGCTCGGATCATCGAGGAAACACGCGCGCTCTACGGCCTCGATCAGCCGCTGTACATTCAATACTTCCGCTGGCTGAAACGGATGATGACGCTCGATTTTGGAGAATCGTTGCAGGATCATCGGCCGGTGATCGACAAGCTGAAGGAGCGAATTCCCGTTTCGGTGAAACTCAGCGGAATTGCCCTCCTCGTCGCTTACCTGATATCGATCCCACTCGGCATTTATTCGGCAACGCATCAGTATTCGATCGGCGACAGGATCACAACCGTCCTCCTCTTCGGCCTCTACTCACTTCCGAACTTCTGGGTTGCCACGATGGGGATTGTGTATCTTGGCGGCGGAGATTTCTGGAGCGTGTTTCCCGTTTACGGCCTTGCGTCCCCGAACGCCGCGAACTGGCCGTGGTGGCAGCAGGTCGAGGATCAGTTGTGGCATCTGGTCCTGCCGATCACGTGCCTGACGTATTACACGTTTGCCGTGCTCTCCCGCTACATGCGCGTCGGAATGCTCGAGATCATCCGGCAGGATTTCATTCGCACCGCTCGCGCAAAGGGACTGACCGGGCGGCTGGTCGTTTATCGGCATGCGCTGCGAAATTCGCTGATACCCATTGTCACGCTTATGGCGGATCTTCTGCCGGCCGTGATCGGCGGCAGCATTGTCGTCGAAACGCTTTTTTCGATACCTGGCATGGGCGCGCTCAGTTACGAGGCGGTGTTTGCGCGCGACTATCCGGTCATTATGGCCATCTTCACCCTGAGCGCGTTCCTGACCTTGCTGGGGATTCTGCTTGCGGACTTCCTGTACACGCTGGTCGATCCGAGGATCCGTTATGGACAAGGCGCAGCGGCCTGAGGGTTACTGGCACATTGTTTTACGCCAGTTTCGAAAGAACCGCATTGCGGTATTCGGGTTGATTATCGTCCTGTGCCTGTTCGTGGTCGCGGCTCTCGCCGACTTCATCGCCAATGACAAGCCGCTTGTCATGAAGTACCAGAACCGGATTTATTTTCCCGTCGTGAAGGATTATGCATCGTGGCTCGGGATCTCCCGCTGGCAGCCGCCGTTTCAGAATATTTCATTCAAAGATTTCGCAGCCGCGAACTTCAAGGAAGGGGATTGGGCGCAATTCCCGCCGATCCGATACTCTCCGAACGACGTCAGCCTCACCAGCGTGCTGCGCCGGCCGTCGGCCGAACATTTTTTTGGAACGGATGACGTCGGGCGCGACGTCGCCAGCCGCGTCGTGCATGGCTCGCGCGTTTCGCTGTCTGTGGGATTTGTGGCTGTTTCGATTTACGTGCTGATCGGTGTGATGGTTGGAGCGCTGGCGGGATACTACGGCGGATTCGTCGATATCGTGGCGTCCCGGCTGATCGAGATCATGCTCACGATCCCGACCTTTTTCCTGATTATTACCGTTGTTGCTTTTCTGCCGCCGAGCATCGTCAACATTATGGTTGTCATTGGGATCACGAGCTGGCCGACGGTAGCCCGGCTTACGCGCGGCGAATTTCTGAAATCGAAATCTCTTGAATATGTCGTAGCGGCGAAGGCGCTTGGTGCGACGGACGGCCGGACCATCTTCCGGCACATTCTTCCGAATACCGTGGCGCCGGTTTTCGTCGCCGCGACGTTCGGTATCGCATCGGCCATTCTGATTGAATCGACATTGAGCTTCCTCGGTTTCGGCGTCCCACCGTCGACCGCAAGCTGGGGCTCGATCCTTTCAAACGCCCGCCAGCTCCTGCCCAGCGGCTGGTGGCTGACGGTTTTTCCCGGATTAGCCATTTTCGTTACTGTCACGTCCTATAACCTTGTAGGAGAGGGCCTGCGGGATGCTGCCGACCCTCGTTTGAAGGGATGAGTTCTGTTTATAATGAAATCGCATGCCGCGGATAAAAACCTTCTACGACGAGCTCGGTGTTCCTCGTGACGCGAACGCGGCCGCTATCAAACACGCCTTCAAAGAAATAGCCAAGGTCTATCATCCCGATAAGAATCCTCCCGAAAAACAGGGCTGGGCCCACGAGCAGATGAGCCGGTTCAACTTCATCTGCGAAACCCTGCTCAACCCGGCAACACGAGGCGAGTACGACGATCTCGTGAAGAAATACGAAGAGATGCCGCTCGTCGCCCGCCAGGTGCGTCCTCGCCGCGAGCAGAATGCGATCGAGCGGGAATACGCGCAGGTTTCCGTCGAGATCATGAATCTGGCAGGGAAGTACTCCAACTGCCGATTGAAGATGATGATCGGCGCCATCATCGGCAGCCTCGCCGCAGTGATGCATCTTACGACTTACTTCATGCCAACCGACCCGTTCCCGGATTTCAACATGATCTTTGCATTCACCTACTTCTTCACTCTGATCGGCGGCGTGATGCTCATCATCGGTATGTCCGACTATCTCGGCCGCGGCCAATACCGCCGCCGCATCCGGGAACTCGAACAACGCCGCTCTCAACTCCGCGCCCGCATGTACGAAGCCTTCGCGGCGGATTGACTGTTTTGTTTATCACTCCGTCTTGCGATCGAACTTCATCGAGGGATGGGGATTCAGTAATTGAATTGGGTCACCGTCGCCCACGTCGTCCAGAGATGCGCGGTGTCGTAGGAAATCGCGCTTCCGTGATGCGCCCAAAGCGTAGCGCCGGTCATTAAGAGAACCAGAGTGAGTAAACCAATCCACTTTTTCATTTTCACTTTCCTTGTTTCGGCGTGACGACTGCAGGCGCGGGCTTGCCGAAGCGGGACGCCTCGATCGCAATATTCGGCTGAATGTTGCTGAGCTCAATGATCGTTTGGCCATTCGTCCAGGTGATCACGGAGTGGAAGGGCATTTTGACTCCGGCGACCTCGCGATAATCGGAGTAATCGACCTGAATCGGAACTGTGCCGACAGGGGTGTCGGTATAGCGAAGCTGCCGCAGAAGCAATCCCGACTGGTTGTCGAAGAACAGTTTGATCCGCGACTTGCCCGGGGCTATTCCCTGAATGATCGTGACGTCTTTGTCGTCGATATTCGTCACGGGGAAACCGGATCGCCAGTCCGTGAGCGCCTGCTTGAGGCCGGCGGGGAACAAGAGCGACGCATCCATCTTCACGGCATCCAGCTCTGCTCCCGGCAACAGAGGCAGCAGTCGCACGGGTTTTTCCACGGAAGCCATCCAACCTTCGCGGCCATCGAACGTGGTGGTGGTGTCTCCGTTTTGAGTATGAGCGATCGTCGTCATTTGCGCGGGTGCCCTGGCGTAGATCTCGTACGGCACTTTCGCGTGATAGGTATCGTAGCCTTCATAGGTTCCTCTGGCGATGAAGCTCGTCAGGGCACGCAGCTTCTGATCACCGCCGACCGCCTGTATGTATTTGTTCAAAACCTGATCGGCTGTTGGTTCCTTCGGCGCATCGGGGACGATTTCAACCAGATTTGGATCTTCCGGCGGGATGCCGTACTGGTCCGCGAGGCTGGGAAGCACGCGAGGAGCTTCGGCGCCGCGGTGGCAGGAATAACAGGTCAGAGCACGGCGGCCGCCGAACTTCGTTTTGTTGATGTCGTTCACCATCAGGATCATGTTCCGGGCCATCCGTTTGCGCGGGACGTCGTCCGCAAACCGATCCCAATTTTCGAGACTCTCCTCGACATGGCAATACACGCAATTCAGACCCAGAGACGCCGCAAAGAATCCCATCGTGTCCATGAATTGGTTCACGGGAATTCCCTTGAGGATTTGAACGTTCTTGAAGACGTCCTCGGCCATCAGCGGCTTCTGTGCCGTCTGTTGCGCGATCTTTTGCGCCAGCGCCTGCGCTTCCTGCACACTCTGCTGGCGCGCCTGCTGTGCGCCGGCCGAGACGGCAAGCATCAGACATGCCAGCGCCGTAGTGACGAATTTCATAGTCCTCTACCTGATGACTCCGCCTGCAGGATCGCGGACTCGCCTGTTGAACTGATCGACCTCATCGGCCGGCGCGCAGATGTCTTCCAGCAGGCCTGCCCATCCCTCGACGGATTTGATCGTGCCTTTTTCGATTCTGCGGAATTTCTTGGTCTGGCTTTTCCATGCGGCCGTATAAATTTTCGGGTCCGTGATGGTCATGTTCAGCTCGAGAACATCGTACGCAGTGCGCTGATAGCGCTCCTCGAGAACCATGTCCACGCTGTGTGGATAACCGAAGTGATCGACCCAGGTTCGTTCATCGACGCCGGTGGTCGTCACAACGAACGTATCGCCGTCCCAACGCGCGGCCGAATAACCCCACCATCGCGGCAGATCGGGATCCATGAGAGGTTTGCGTCCATCGGTCCAGATCGTGCGAAGGCCATAGCCCCATTCGAAGTGTTGATAGAGCCGATCGGGCAGAACAATGAACTCCACAGGATCGGGGTAAATCAGCGCGCGGGACGGGCCCATGGGATTGCAGTACTGATAAGGATCCGTGCCGTTCGCCGGCGGGACGGCCCTGCGTCGGCCGATGTGTTCTTCAGGATGCGCGGCAGCATCGGGGGTTCCCAGATTCCGCCCGTACGACGGCTTGTTCGCGTCGAACATCTTCTGGCCGAGAGGCGTGAAAGGAGGAACATCATTGCCGAACCCGCGATCGCCGCAATCGCGGCATGTGCCGCCACCACCGTATCCGCCGGGGCTTCCGTTTCGCGTCCAGAAGCCCGCCAGGTCATGCTTGTCGTACGTCTTGCCGGCATTCTTCGGATCGGCCGCCGAAATGCCGCGTTGGCCGCCCTGCCCCATTAGCACGACAGACAGGAGCAGCCCGACACAAACCCCGACACTCACAACGACGACTGCCGGAATCCACCTGGCCTTCATGGCTGCACCCCACGCCCAGCCGGCGCGCCGCCACGAGGAGCCTCGCCGGGTCCGCCGCCCGCGACACCCATGATGGTTTCGCCTTTTTCATTCTGCAGGCTGAGAATCGCGCCGACTGGCGTGCCTGCTCTCGAGGGAGCCAGAGTGATATTGATCTTGGTGCCGTATTGGAGCGCCGCTTCCGAACGCTTCCGGCCCCAGCCCCCTTGAATCAACTGCGCCGGATTCGGATAGAATTCACCGCTCCAGTGCACGACGTTCCCCTTTTCATCGGTCACATCGAAGTAGAGCTGAGGGTGTGGATTCGCGTACCGGAATTCGGTCACGGTAGCTTTGAAGGTTACGGGCTTGGATGCATCATACGATACCCCGGTGCCGTGGTGAGCGAATGCCGGCGTCCCTATCAGTGCGAGCGCCACGGATAATACGAGGAAACAAGCCACTTTCATTTTATGGATTCTCCTTTCACCGCAAGAGATTGCTTATTTCAAATGTGCCTGTCAAACAAAAGAATGTCACGCCCGCTTGATGAGCGAACCACCGGGCAACGAGCTTAGAAACTCGATATCCGCCAGGGCAATTTCCAGATTCCGGCGCGTCAGTTGAGCATGTTCGCGTGCCAGGCTTTCCGCGCGCGCTCCCTGCCGTTTGGAGATCGCATCCACGATGCTGTGATGATGCTCCTGACTGACGATGAAGAGCGACGACGCCTCCTGCCAGTCAGGCTTAACGGAAACGAGTACTCGCGGCGACGTGAGCGGAAACGAAAACAATCGATCGGCGGCCTGCTGCAGCATTTCACTTTTTGCGAGACGCATGATCTCGGAATGGAATGCGTCATTCAGATCCAAAAAATCGGGAAACGTTTCGACGGTCGGCTCGCCCATATCGTCTATCGACTTCTGGCTTTTTCTCAAAGGACCGAGCTCATTCTCGTCGTTCCAACGTTCCGCCGCCAGGCGAGCTGCGCCGCCCTCGAGCAAACCCCGGATTTCGATTCCGTCCCAAATGTCTTCCAGCTTGAACTGCCGCACAATAAAACCGCCGGTCGGATAGGGCTCGAGCAGCCCTTCGTGTGCCAGACGCTCCAGCGCGAGACGAATCGGCGTCCGAGATACGCCAAGGCGCGCACTCAAAGGATGTTCTGAAATACGCTCTCCGGGCCCAAACTGGCCTTTCAAGATCAGCTCTCGCAATTGTAGGACAGTGCGACCCAGCATGCTGTCGTCTTCGGCCAACGTCCTTACCTCCGGTGAATTGAATTTGGCATGCAAGAATAGCACTTCGTACCCTTAGTTGCATGCAGAATGGCGTTTTTAATAGCCTTGACTTTTGCAAAATAAGGCGCTTATCCTCCCGCCAGCCTAATTTGGCATGCCAATTTCGATTGATTTGCACTCTGAATCGATGGAGGGAATTATGAGGTGGTTCGGGGCCGCATGGGTGGGATGCATCGTCTGCTTAATGTCAGCAGGTCCAGCGTGGGGGCAGGCGACCGCGCAGATCAGCGGCACTGTCCGAGACGCGAGCGGCGCCGTCTTGCCGGGAGTTCAGGTTACTGCGACGCAAACCGACACCGGCATTTCGCGAATGACGGTAACAAACGAGACGGGATTCTACGTACTGCCGAGCTTGCCGCTGGGACGCTATCGGGTTGAAGCATCTTTGCCGGGTTTCCGGGGTTTCACGCAAACGGGAATTGTTTTGCAGGTCGGCAGCAGTCCCGTCATCGACGTGAAGATGGAAGTCGGTCAAGTGGCTCAGGCCATCGAAGTACAGGCCGATGTCGCGACCGTCGAAACGCGGACCAGCGGTGTGGGAACGGTTATTGAAACGCAGCGGGTCATGGATTTGCCGCTGAACGCGCGTCAGGTAACGGATCTGATCACGCTGAGCGGTCTCGCTGTGAGAACCGGCAGTTCGCCCGGATACAACATGGATACCGGGGTAAACATCAGCGTCGCCGGCGGGACCAGCTACAGCGTGCAGTACAACCTCGATGGCGCCTCGCATCTGGATATTTACGGCGGCACGAATATGCCTCTTCCGTTTCCCGATGCCCTTCAGGAGTTCAAGGTCGTCACCAGCGCGCAGGATGCGTCCAACGGTGGTCATTCCGCAGCGGCCGTCAACGCTGTCACCAAATCCGGCACGAACGCGTTTCATGGCGATGCATTCTGGTTTGTGCGCAACGCCGCACTCAATGGTCGCGATGCTTTCGCGGCGAAAAACGATCAGCTGAAGCGCAACCAGTTTGGCGGCACGGTTGGCGGCCCTATCAAGAAAGACAAAATGTTTTTCTTCATCGGGTACCAGGGCACGACAACGCGACAGACCCCTTCGGATACGACGGCGTTCGTTCCATCCATCGCCATGCGCTCGGGTGATTTCTCGTCGTATATCAATCCCGCCAACGGCTGTCCCTCGGCGGCTGCTGTTCGCAACATCGTCGATGCGAATGGAAGACTGATTTTCGCCTTGAGTCCCGCCGCGGTTGAGATTTCCAGGAGGCTTCCTCAAACCAACGATCCGTGCGGCCGGGTTTCAACCGGAAATCCTCTCAACGAAAACCGGCTGCAGTTGCCGGCCCGCCTGGATTACCAACTGAGTCCAAAGCAGACGTTTTTCGCGCGCTACATGGTGACGCGGATCGAGACGAAAATTCCTTACGACATTCGACCCAACGACGTGCTGACGTCCTCGGGTAACGGCACCGACGACACGGCGCAATCGCTGGCATTCGGCGATACATACGTGATCAGCGCAAAGATCGTCGATTCATTCCGGATTTCAGGCAACCGCGTGGGCGCCAACAAGACTCCGGCAAAATTTTTCAGTCCCGCCGATGTGGGAATCAGGAACATGTTCAGCTACATTCCGCAGTTCACTTCCATCACCGGCGCCGGATTCTCACTCGGCATACCCGCGAACTTCATTGTGTCCACGACAGCGATGACCAACTTCGGCGTGAATGACGACGTGACCGTGGTGCATGGCGGGCATCAATTCGCTTTTGGCGGTAACGTGAATCGCGGGCTCTTGTACACGCGATCGAATGCATGGGCTCCGGGTTTCCTGATTTTCACCGGAGCGATACCGAACATCGGAGCTCTTCCGAATGGCCAGCCCATCGTGGGCACCGGTGCGGCCATCACGGATTTCCTGACGGGCAGGGTAACGCAGCTTCACCAGGCGAATCCGAATCCGGAAAATCTCTCGCAAAACTACATCGCCTTTTATTTGCAGGATACGTGGAAGACGACGCGAAAGCTGACTCTGAACTACGGCCTTCGCTGGGCGCCTTTCATGCCGATGCAGTTCACGGACGGGAACATCTACTCGTTCAACCTCGACAATTTCTACAAAGGAGTGCGAAGTACTGTCATTCCGAGTGCGCCTCCGGGATTCACTTATCCGAGCGATCCCGGCTTCCATGGAAAATCGGGAATGAAGAGCCAGTGGAAGAACCTCGAGCCTCGCGTGGGCATCGCGTGGGACCCACGCGGTGACGGCAAGATGGCCATTCGCCTCGGCGGCGGTATTGCGCACGACTTCATTCGCATGGATCTGCACGAGAACACGTCGTCTGTTGCGCCGTTCCGGCTCAGCGTCCTGCCGACGGTGGTCAGTCTGGACAATCCGTTTCCAACCGGGAGTCCGTTCCCATACAACTTCGATGCGGCACATCCGGTATTTCCATCGTCGCCGGCATATCAAGGGTTCCTTCCAATTCCGCCGGATTTGCGAACCACCGAACAATATCAGTGGAACATCGGCATCCAGCGTCAGGTGACGCCGAGCTGGTTTGCGTCGGCAACGTATGTTGGAACGCATCTCATCCACACATGGAATGCTGTCGAATTGAACCCGGGCCTTTTTATTCCGGGCAACTGTACGGCAGGGCAATACGGACTCACCGCTCCGGGACCGTGCACGCAATCGACGAATCTGAATCAGCGGCGCCTGCTGCAGCTGACGAATCCGACTGCTCCCAACATACAAACGCTCGGATCCATAACGCAGCTGGACGACGGCGGAACGCTACGGTACAACGGCCTTCTGTTGAATTCGCGGTTGCGGCTGGGGCAACGATTGAGTCTTGACGGCAACTACACGTGGTCGCACTGCATCGGTCTGCCGATCAGCACGCTGACAGGTTTTGGAGCGACGTATCCTCACGGCCCGTATCAGAACACGGGACCGACCAATCGCAGCCTCGACATGGGCGATTGCACCAGCAACGCGGCATTCTCGGCACTCGATGTGAAACATCTTGCAAACGTTACGCTGGTTGCAACGACGCCGAAGTACTCGGGTTCCTGGTTGCGAAGCCTCGCTTCGACGTGGACGTTCTCGACTATTTTCCAGGCGCGATCGGGCCAGCCGTTTATCGGCAACGTTGGTGGCGATCAGGCCTACAACGGCGTCGCGTACACGGGCGGGTCCGCACTGCCGATTCCACAGCGGCCGAATCAACTGCTCGCGGACGTGGCGTCACCCACACGTGGGCAGGGTTGTCTGCCGTCTCCCTGTGTGAGCTGGTTCAACGCGAATGCCGTTGCGATGCCTGCACCGGGCACGTACGGAAACATGGGTGTCGGAACCTTGAGGGGACCTGGATTCTGGGACTGGTCCCAGACAGTCTCCAGAAGATTCCAGGTTGCCGAAGGCCAGCAGGTGGAATTTCGGGCCGAGGCATTCAATGTCACCAACAGCGTCCGCCTCGGCAATCCGATCGTGAATTTGAGTGGCGGCCAGTTCGGCAAAATTACGACGAGCAACGCTGGTCCAAGGATCATGCAGTTTGCGCTGAAATACGTGTTCTGACTCGAGGCAGATTGCGCGATTCGGAATCGCGGCAACAGGAATCGCTTGAGGAAAACAGAGTGAGCCGGGAATCGCAGACGAGCGAACTCCCCTCCTTGCATCACCGCAAGGAGGGGTGGCTGCGTCACTAATCAAATG
>Ga0070707_100007320_pt1 | contig 10249 bp, 9 predicted proteins | sample KBSK5502metaG_FD_65468 | JGI IMG/M metagenome (GOLD analysis project Ga0070707, IMG submission 65468) | Corn, switchgrass and miscanthus rhizosphere microbial communities from Kellogg Biological Station, Michigan, USA - KBS K5-50-2 metaG | ecosystem: Host-associated > Plants > Roots >... | reverse complement strand
CTTCGCGGGTCGCTTGATCTCTGTCGTTGATCAGGATGAGGTCGACCGTTCGTGACTGCCGGGACAGCCGGCAGGGAATCGGTCAGTCGCGGCGACCCGGCACGGTCGCCCAGGCTCGATCTGATCAATCAGCTCGATCAAGCACGGCGGAGCCAATCGGCCGGCGCTTCGGGTGGGATCGGCCGACCGCCACGAACTTCGTCCACCGTCTTGACAAAGTCAGGCAGAGGGCTCAACTTAGTCCATCGACTGGACGAAGTGCCCGGAGGAAAGCTGTCCGGTCGGTCGCGAGGAGGAACCCGGCCTGGTCATGGCGCTTCCCACGAAGGCCACCCACCAGCAGACGCGCGTCCACAACGAGCGGCTCGTGGTTCGGACGGTCTACGACCTCGGCCCGATCAGTCGTGCCGACGTCGCCCGCCAGACCGGTCTGACCCGCACGACCGTTTCGGACGTGGTGGCCGGTCTGCTCGACGACGGCGTCGTGCGGGAGATCGGCCGTGGCCCCTCGAGCGGCGGCAAGGCGCCGATCCTGCTCGAGGTCGACCAGGAATCGCGGCTCGTCGTCGGGCTCGACCTCGGCGAGGAGCACTTCGCCGGCTCGGTTGTGAACCTGCGCGGCGAGATTCGGCGGACCGTCGAGTTGCCCGTCGCCGGCCGTGACGGCGACGACGCGGTCGAGCTCGTCTTCGCTCTCCTCGACCGGCTCCTCGCCGGGACATCGGCGCCACTGCTCGGCATCGGAATCGGCACGCCCGGCCTCGTCGACAGCCGGACCGGCACGATCCGCCGCGCCGTCAACCTCGACTGGCGCGATCTGCCGCTCGGGACGATCGTCGGTGATCGCTACGGCGTGCCGGTCAACGTCGCCAACGACTCGCAGGCGGCTGCGCTCGCCGAGTACACCTACGCCGGCGAAGGCCGCGTCCCGAACCTGATCGCGATCCGCGTCGGTCGCGGCGTCGGGGCCGGGCTGATCCTCCGCGGCGCCCTGTTCCAGGGCGATGGCTCGGGCGCCGGCGAGATCGGTCACACGGTCGTCGACGACCAGGGTTCCGTCTGCCGCTGCGGCCGGCGGGGCTGCCTCGAGACGGTCGCCGGGATGCGCGCCATCGAAGCGAAAGCAGCTGCGGTCATCGGCCAGGACGCCGACCTCGGCGCCGTCCGCGCCGCGGCCGTTGAAGGCCAGGCGTGGGCCCTCGCGATCGCAGATGAGGCCGGGGCCGCGCTCGGACGCGCCATCGCGGCGCTGATCGGCGCCCTCGACATCCAGCGGATCGTCCTCCTCGGCCCGGTGACCGCCCTCGGCGAGCCGTGGCTTGCGGCCGTCCGGCGAGAGGCCCGGAGCCGCGCCCTGGCGCCGCTCGCCGACGAGGTGGACATCTCGGTCGGCCGCCAGCCAAGCAACGTCGTGATCCGCGGCGCCTCGGCGCTCCTCGTCGCCCGCGAGCTCGGGCTGAGCCTCGTCCGATGACCACCCCGATCCGGCGCCGCCGGAGCGACCGCCGCGCCCAAGCCCCGACCTCGGGCGCGCTCCGCGTCGGCGTCGACATCGGCGGCAGCAAGGTCGCGGTCCTCGTCGTCGGGGAGGGCGACTCGGTCCTCGCCCGGAAGTCGGTTCCGGCCGCATCGTCGGAGCCGGACGAGGCGATCGCCCAGATCGCGGCCGTCATCCGGGAGGCGGTGGCCGAGGCCGCCGCGACGATGGACGATGTCGCCGCGATTGGCCTCGGCGTCCCCGGCCGCGTCGACGCGGCGACGGGCGACGTCACGTTCGCGGTCAACCTCGGCTGGCAGCACCTGCCGCTCGGCCGCCGATTGGAAGCCGCCCTCGGCGTCCCGTGCGTCGTCGAGAACGACGTCCGCGCCGCCGCCGTCGGGCTCCACCGCGACGAGGGCTATCGCGGCGTCGACGACCTGATCTATCTCGGGATCGGGACCGGCATCTCCGCCGGCGTGGTCCTCGACGGGCGACTCCATCGCGGCGTCCGGGGCATGGCCGGCGAGATCGGGCACGTCGTCCTCGATCCTCACGGCGTTCCCTGCGCGTGCGGCCTGCGCGGCTGCTTCGAGACGATCGCAGCCGGTGCCGGGATCGCACGGGCGGCCCGCACCGCCGTTGAGGCTGGCGAAGCAACCTCCCTCGCCGCGACGACCGCTCCGACCGCCGTCGACGTCTTCGCGGCGGCCGAAGCAGGCGACGCCGTCGCGACGCGGCTCGTCGACCGGGCAGCTGCCGCGATCGCCCGCATGGTCCACGAGCTGGTCCTGGCCTACGACGTGGAGCTGGTCGTCATCGGCGGCGGGATCAGCCGTGCCGGGGCGCCGCTCCTCGACCGCATCCAGGCCGGGATCGCCCGGATCGCCGCCCCATCCGCCTTCGCCGCCGAGCTGTTCGCCGAGACCGACGTCCGGCTGGCCGGCTCCGATCACGACATCGGCACGCGGGGCGCGATCGCCCTGCTGGATCCACTCGCAAAGGAGGTGGTCGCACGCGAAGCCGTGGGTTGAGGGGCCCGCGTGATTGCGCGGGTCGAGGGCGTGTCCGCAGGCGCGGCGGCCCGAGTCATCGTCGAACGAATCGTGGAGGAGAACACCGGTGCACTTGAAGCGAACACTCACCATCCTGGCGGCGACGATCCTGGTCGTCGGCTGCGCAACATCGGCCTCGCCGTCGGCGAGCAGCGGGGGCGCGAGCGTTACGCCCGCGTCGCAGGCCCCGGCCGCGTCCGGGTCGACGGCTCCGGCGGCGTCCCCGTCGGCCACGCCGCTCGCGGTCGACAAGGCCGAGGCGGTCATCCCGAACGTCGAAGCCAACGCGGAGATCCACTTCTGGACCTTCTACCTGTCGCCGACCTTCGACCAGTACATCAAGGACACGATCGCCCGGTTCGAGGCGACCTATCCCGGCGTCAAGGTCGATTGGGAAGACCACCAGGCCACGTTCCAGGACGACCTGAAGAACGCCTTTGCGGCCGGCAACGCGCCGGACGTCATCAACCTCTCGGTCAGCGAGGGCTGGGTGTCGGACTACGCCGGCAAGGGCCTGCTCCTGAATCTCGACGACAAGGTTCCCCAGGCGGTCAAGGACATCTACTTCCCGGGTCTGTGGAAGGAACAGCTGGTCGACGGCAAGAACTATCAGTTCCCGTGGTACCAGGGCCTGTCGGTCGAGCTGATCAACAAGCGCATCTTCGAGAAGGCCGGCCTTGATCCGGCGGCGTTCCCGAAGACCATCGACGGCTTGCCGGCCCTCTGCCAGACCCTGAAGGACAAGGCCAGCACGGTCTGCGACATCCGCCTGACCGTCAACGACCTGATCGCCCAGATGGTCTACGAGGGCAACGTCAAGCCGATCAGCGCCGACGGCAAGACGTTCACGTTCAACTCGCCCGAGGCGGTCGCCTGGCTTCAGCTGTACGTCGACATGGTCAAGGCCGGCACGGTCGACAACACCGCGCTGACCACCACCGACGACCGGACCGGGCTGCTCCTCTTCTCGGCCGGCCAGGCGCCCTTCTACCTGACGGGCCCGAACCTGATCCGTGATGTCAAGTCGAACAACGAGACGCTCTACAACGACCTCGCCGTCGCGATGGCGCCACTCGGCAAGAGCAACGTCACGGGCAAAGGCCTGATGAGCATCTCGGTCAAGGCCGACACGAAGTTCCCGAACGCCTCGATGGCGCTCGCCCAGTTCTTCACCAACCCCCGCAGCATGGTCCAGTTCAGCCAGCAGGTGGCGATCTATCCGTCGTCGCCCAAGGCGTTCGAGGATCCGTTCTTCTCGTCGCCCGGCACGGCGATCGAGGACAGCGCTCGGCCGCTCGCGAAGGACATCATCGCGACGTACGCCGACATCGTCCCGACGATCCCGAAGAAGGCCGACGTCAACGACATCGTCAACAAGGCGGTCCAGTCCGCCCTGTTCAACAAAGTCTCCGCCCAGGACGCGCTCAACAAGGCCGTTCAGGACGCGAACGCGCTGTTGGCCGGTTAGCCAACCCCCAGGTGCAGCGGCCCGTCCGGTTCCCCCACGGGCGGGCCGCAATCCTCAGGCCAATGGCGTCGCGGAGCTCCGCCTTGGACTTCGGAGAGTGAGCGTCAGCTCACCGTTGAGGTTGCCAACTCCCATGACCGCCCGGTTCCGAGCCACCCCATACCTGTTCCTGCTGCCGGCGGTTGCGCTGATCGGCGTCTTCGTCGTCTACCCGATCCTGGCCGTCTTCTTCTACTCGTTCACGGACTACGACATCGTCCGGCCGCCGGTCTGGGTGGGCCTCGACAACTTCCGCAAGCTCTTCGGGGACGGGACGTTCTGGCTGGCGCTGACCCACTCGTTCGTCTACCTGCTCGTGACGCCGACGATCATCGCCCTGTCGATCTGCCTGGCGATCGTCGTCAACCGCAAGCTGCGCGGCATCCACATCTTCCGGGCCCTGTACTTCGTGCCCGCCGTCAGCGGCTCGATCGCCATCGGGCTGTCGTGGCGCTGGCTGTTTGATCGGAACGGCATCATCAACGGCGTCCTCCAGACGCTCGGGATCATCCACACCCCGATCCAGTGGCTCACCGAGCCGGGCCTCGTCCTGCCGATCGCGATGCTGCTCACGATCTGGGCCGGTATCGGCTACTACTCGGTCATCTTCCTGGCCGGGCTCCAGAACATCCCAGAGGAGCTGTACGACGCGGCCCGGATCGACGGCTGCAACGACCTCCAGAAGCACCGTTACGTGTCGCTGCCCGGCCTCCGCCCCCAGATCGTCTTCGTCGCGGTGATCTCGTCGCTGGCCGCGCTGAAGGTCTTCGACGAGATCTATGTCCTGACCGCGCGGACCGGCGGGATCCTCGACTCCGGGGTCACGATGGTCTTCTACCTGTGGAAGCAGGCATTCACCCTCCAGCACGCGGGCTATGCCGCGGCCATCGCGATCGTCCTGCTCGCGATCACGCTGGCGTTCTCGTTCGTCAACGTCCGGCTCCTCGAGCGGCAGGAGGCCGATCGATGACGCGGTCGCTGAACGAGCGCGGTGGCTCGGGCGATGCCGCGGGCGCGGTCGGGGCGATCGCGACCGCGGCCGTCCTCGAACCCGTCGCGATCCTGACCGGCGCTCAGCTCCGCCGCCGCCGCCGCCGGCGCGAGCTGGCCGCGAACACCGGGTGGTACGCGTTGCTGACGCTCTTCGCGGCGATCACGGTCTTCCCGTTCCTGTGGATGATGCTGACGTCGCTCAAGGGCTCCACAGACCCGATCGCGTCCGTCCCGCCCCAGCTGCTCCCGGGCCACCCGACCCTCGCCAACTACCAGCGGGTGCTCGACAGCCTGCCGATCCTCAAGTTCTTCCAGAACAGCATCGTCGTGTCGATTGCGGTGACGGGGTTGAACGTCCTCGTCTCGGCGATGGCGGCCTATCCCCTGGCGAAGATGCGCTTCCGCGGCCGCGAGGCGATCTTCTACCTGCTCCTGGCGACGCTCATCGTCCCGACTCAGCTGACGTACATCCCGAGCTTCATCCTTGCCGTCAACGTCTTCCACTACTACGACACGTTGCCGGCAGTGATCCTTCCGGGCCTCGCCAGCGCGTTCAACATCTTCCTCATGCGCCAGGCCTTCCGCGGCGTTCCCAACGACCTGATCGACGCCGCCCGGGTCGATGGCGCCGGGGAGTGGCGGATCTGGTGGCAGATCCTCCTGCCGATCGTCCGGCCGTCGCTCGCGGCGGTCGCGATCTTCACCTTTGTCACGTCCTGGAACGACTTCCTGTGGCCGTCGCTGATGCTCCACGACCGGACGCAGATGACGCTGCCCGTCGGGCTGGCCGCCCTGCAGGGGTTCTTCTCGTCGGACTTCCGGTCGATCGCTGCAGGCGTGACGATGACGGTCATCCCGATCCTGCTGTTCTTCATCGTCGTCCAGCGCTACTTCGTCCGCGGGCTCGCTGGCGCCGTCAAGGGCTGAGGTGGCGACGGCGACGGGATCGACGGCGAGCTCGGCCCTGGACCTGCGCGATCGGCTGCTACTGTCGTTCGAGGGCCGCCGGTTGTCGCCGGCCGGCGCCGAGGCGATCGCCCGACGGGCGGCCGGAGTCACGCTCTACCGCCACCTGAACGTCGGCTCGCCGGCCGAGATCCGGGCGCTGACCGACGAACTCCAGGCCGCCGCGGCGCGGATCGGCAGGCCGACGCCGATCCTCGTCGGGGCCGACCATGAGACGGGGCAGCTGCACGCGATGGGCGACGGCGCGACGCCGTTCCCCGGGGCGATGGCGCTCGGAGCGGCCCGCGACGAGGGCCTGGTGGAGCGAGTCGGCGCCGCGATCGGGGCCGAGCTGCGGGCGCTCGGGGTGAACCTCGTCTTCGCCCCGGTCTGCGACCTGGCGACGAACCCGCGGAACCCGGTCGTCGGGATCCGATCGTTCGGCGACGACCCGGCGGCGGCTGGTCGTCTCGCGGCCGCGATGGTGCGAGGGCTCCAGTCGGCGGGGGTCGCCGCGACCGTCAAGCACTTCCCGGGCCACGGCGATCCGTCCGCCGACTCGCATCTCGGGCTGCCGGTCATCGACCGCTCGGCGGACGAGCTCCGGGAGCGCGAGCTCGTGCCGTTCGGAGCGGCGATCGACGCCGGGGCCCGCGTCGCGATGACCGGCCACCTGGGCGTCCCGGCGCTCACCGGTCGGCGAGACCTGCCGGCCACCCTCGCGCCGGAGATCCTCCGGACGCTGCTCCGCGGCGACCTCGGGTTCGGCGGGCTGACCGTCAGCGATGCCCTCGACATGGGGGCGATCTCGACCGATGGCGGGGTCGACGTGGCGGCCGCGCTCGGGGCGGGCACGGACCTGCTGCTGTGCGGTCCGGACCCAGAGGCGCAGGTCCAGGTCGAGGCCGGCCTCGCGGCGGCCGGAGCGGGCGGCCTCGTCGGGCGGATCGACAACGACGCCGCGGCGGCGCGCGTCGCCGACCTGCGGCGGTGGATCGCCGGGTTCCCGGTCCCGCCGGTCGAGGTCGTCGGCCGCACCGACCACGCGCTCCTCGCCGCCGAGGTCGCGCGCCGGTCCATCACGCTGATCCGGGACCGCGACGGAGTGCTGCCGGTTGCCCCGGCGGACATCCGGCGGGTCCTGGTCATCGAGCCGCGACCGCGGGACCTCACGCCGGCCGACACGACCTCGTTGCTGCCGCCCGGCGGTCTGGCGGCGGCGCTCGCGAAGCGTCTCCCACAGGCTGAGAGCCGCATCGTGGAGGTGTCGCCCACGACTGCTGAGATCGTGGCGATTCGAGACCAGGCCGCGTCTGCCGATCTCATCGTCCTCGGCACGGTCGACGCCCTCGGTCAGCCCGCCGTCGTCGAGCTCGCCCACGCCCTCGCCTCGACCGGGCGGCCGGTCGTCGCCGTTGCCCTGCGTACGCCGTGGGACGCGGACGCCTACTCCGAGATCGGCACCGTGCTTGCCACGTACGGGATCCAGCCGCCGAGCCTCGCCGCCGCTGCGGCGGCGATCGTCGGCGACGACCCGATCACCGGTCGACTGCCTGTTCGCCTCGCCGGCGGCTGACCCGGCCTCCTCCGGTCAGCCGCCGGCGTTTCCTCGCTCGACGAAGCGGCCCCAGCCTCGATCGCCGACCGCGACGCCATCCCGGACAATGCCTCGACCCCGGACGAAGACGCTCCGGACCGCCCCAGTCACGGCGAGCCCCTCGTACGGCGTGTAGTCGCTTGTGTGGTGGAGGTCGGCCTGGCGGATGGTCCGCGCCGCGTTCGGGTCAAAGAGGACGAGGTCGGCATCGCGGCCGACGTCAATCGCGCCCTTCCGGTCGAGGCCGAACCGCCGCGCCGGCGTCGTCGCCAGGAGGTCGACCATCCGCTCGATGCTGATCCGGCCGGTCGCGACCCCGAGCCCGTGCACGATCGACAGGAGCGTCTCGATGCCGGGCGCCCCGTTGCTGATCCGGTCGAACGGGATGCCCCGCGCCGCCTCGCCTTTCTCGACGGCGACGCGGTCCGCGACGTGATCGGTGGCCACGAGCGAGAGGTCGCCGGCGGCGAGACCCGCCCACAGCGCGTCGCGATCCGCGGCCGAGCGAAGCGGCGGCGAGATCAGGCTCTTCGCGACGTCGACCGGGTCGGGCTCGTCATATCGCTCGTCGGTCAGGGCGAGGTAGTGCGGGCAGGTCTCAGCCGTCGCCCGCACCCCGGTTGCCCGCGCGTCGGCGACGTGCCGAAGCGCGGCTGCGCACGAGAGGTGGACGACGTGGACGGGCGCGTCGGCCGCCCGCGCAAATGCCATCACGCGATGGGTGGCGACGGCCTCGGCTTCGGTCGATCGCGTGGCAGCGTGGTGACGTGGTGACGTATCACCATGCTGAAGCGCTGAAGCGACGGCCGCGTCGATGAGGACAGGGTCCTCGCAATGGACTTCGAGCATCCCGCCGCGCTCGCCCAGGATCCGCATCGCCTCGAAGATCGATCGATCGGGCAGCCGGAAGTCGAAGACCATGAATGCCTTCGCGGTGGGGACACCGACATCGACCATCTCCGGCAGCTCCGCCAGCGGGTCGTCCATCCCGCCGAGGACCGCCGGGCTGAGCGCGAAGTCGACCGCGCTGTCAGACGCGGTGACCCGGCGGAACTCGTCGATCCCGGCCAGGATCGAACGGTGGGCCACCGGCGATGATCCCGTCCCCGGGTTGTTGAAGGCGAGGAACGTCGTCGTCCCCCCGAATGCCGCGGCAAGCGAGTCACGGTAGAAGCGATCCGGCTCGTCATCGGAGGCGACGCGGGTGTGGGTGTGAACATCGACGCACCCCGGCAGCACGAGCAGGCCGGTCGCGTCGACGACCTCGCGAGAGGTTGCAGCGAGGGCGCTCAGGTCGGGCCCGATCGCGTCGATCGACCCACCGCGAATCGAGACGTCGGCCTGCCGCGATCCGGAAGCGGTCACGACGGTCCCGTCTCGGATCACCAGATCAGGACCGACGGCCTCGACACCCACCGCCCGAGAATACTGATCGGCATGGACGACCGATGAGCGCAGTCGATGACCTGATCAGACGGTCATCGCAGGAACGTCGGTTAGTCGACCTCGCGGATCGTGATCGCCTGGGCGCCGTCCCACAGGCAGCGCCGGCCGACCTCGCGGAGGCGGTCAGCCCAGCCTTCGTCCGGGATGATCGTCGAGAAGTGGTTGGCCGCCAGCTGGCCGACCTTCGACGAGGTCGTGCAGGCTCCATACGGGATGAAGATCTCGCACTCGCTGATCCCGCCCGGATACATCGCCAGCATGCCGGGCGCGGGGTGCGAGGTGTGGTTCTCGTAGTCGATGCCGGGGCGAAAATCGCCGTATGGGATCCAGGTCGATTCGCCGCTCCAGCGGCAGTGGATGAGGTGCGACGAGATCGGCAGCATCCGTCGAATCGCCTCGATCGTCTGCGGCGCGTCGGGCTCCCAGCGGGCGCTAAAGTGGAGGTCGCCGACCTCGATCCGGAGCGTCGTCACGGACGCGGGATCGTCATCATGCTCGGAGGATAGCGTTGGCCGACGGGCCTGGACCGACGATCTCGACCCACGTCCTGGACACGGAACAGGGGACGCCGGCACAGGGCGTCCGGGTCACCCTGTCCCGGCTCGACGTCGGCAATGGGCCGATCCGGATGACGCAGGCGCTGACCGACGGCGACGGCCGGGTCCGCGATCTCCTCGAGCGGCCGCTCGTGGCGGGCGACTACCGGCTCGAGTTCGACGTCGCCCGCGAGGATGGCTCGTTCTTCACGAAGATCGCGGTGGACCTCCGGATCACCGACGCCGCTCGGAGCTACCACGTCCCGCTGCTGCTGGCGCCGTTCTCGATGACGACGTACCGGGGCAGCTGATGGACGACGCTGACGTCGCGGCCCTGGACGCGCTGCCGGTTGCCGCGTTCGTCGCGGCCGCCGCGCCGTGGTTCGAAGGGGCACCCCGATTCCTCCGCCGCCTTGCATCCGCGCGGCCATTCGGCGACGCCTCGACGCTCTTTGCCCGCGCCGACGACATCGCCGTTGCAATGCCGGAGGACGAGCAGCTCGAGCTGATCGACGCCCATCCGCGGCTGGGCGCCCCGCCGGCGACCGTGTCGAACGCCTCGTTCCGGGAGCAGGGCTACGACCGCGAGACGAGCGAGGCGATCGCCGACCTGGCGTTGCTCAACGCGGCCTATGAGGCGCGGTTCGGGTTCCGCTACTGCGTGTTCGTCGACGGCCGATCCCGGCCCGAGCT
>Ga0070707_100007319_pt1 | contig 10249 bp, 12 predicted proteins | sample KBSK5502metaG_FD_65468 | JGI IMG/M metagenome (GOLD analysis project Ga0070707, IMG submission 65468) | Corn, switchgrass and miscanthus rhizosphere microbial communities from Kellogg Biological Station, Michigan, USA - KBS K5-50-2 metaG | ecosystem: Host-associated > Plants > Roots >... | reverse complement strand
ACCGTGGACTCGGTCGCGCGGCCCGCCGGATCCCTGTTCGCCAGCGCGTCCACGAGCATCGACACCCCGAGCGCGTCGGACCACAAGATCCACTCCTGGCGCGTGCCCGTGGTGATGTGGCCGGTGTCGGTCAGCACCCCGATCGCCGCGCGCCACTCCTCCTCGGTCAGCCCCACCTCCTTGACGAACGCGTGCAGGTGCGTGGTGAGCGCGCGCATCAGCGTGCCGAGGCGCTCATCCGGGCTGCGCGCGAAGCTGGCGAGCACGGCGGCGGTGATGTCATCGGGAGTGGTTCGCTCGGTCATGCCTGTGCTCTTTCCGTGCTGGTGTCCTGCTGGCCGGCGGCGGGGCCGGGCGGCGCCGCCGTCCCGGGCGCCGGCGCCAGGCCGAACACCCGTTCGGCGTTCCCGTGCAGGAACAACTCCGCCGTTTCGTCGTCAAGGCCGAGGCCCGCCAGGTCGCGCAGGCAGTCGGCGGCCGGCCAGGCCGGGTGGTTCGAACCGAACAGCACCTTGCGGCGGCCGTGGCCGCGCAGGTACTCGACAAGCTCCCTGGGGTAGCGGCTGGCCTTGTACGCCGAGGTGTCGATGTACACGTTCGGGTACTTGGTGGCCAGCGAGATCATCTCGGCGGTCCACGGGTAGCCGATATGGCCGCCCACGATAACCAGCTCAGGGAAGTCGAGCGCCACGGTGTCCAGGTACGGAATCGGCCGCCCCGGCTCGGACGGGCACAGCGGCCCGGTGTGCCCGACCTGCAGGCAGAACGGGATGCCCAGCTCCACGCACTCGGCGTAGAGCGGGTAATACCTGCGGTCGCTCGGCGGCAGGTTCCACAGCCACGGCACCACCCGCAGCGCGCGGAAGCCCAGGTCACGGACGCACCGCCGGAGTTCCCTGACGGCTTCCATCGGCCGGGCGAGGTCCACGGCGGCCACGCCCGCGAACCGGCCCGGATGGCCGCCGGCGATCGCGGCCACCGCATCGTTGGAGATCAGCGGGCCGCGCGGCCCCCACCACGCGCACAGCATTCCGGTCCGCACGCCGGCCTCGTCCATGGCCGCCACCGTAGCCGCCACCGGGACCTCGCCGCCGGCCAGCCGGCCGTGCGCCCAGCGCCGGAGCGAATCGAACACCGGGTCGGCCAGGAACTCCGCCGACGGATGCTGCATCCAGGCATCGATGATTTCCACTGCAGGCCTCCGGAGCCGCTCGGCACACGGGCAACACGCTCAGCGCAGGATGCCGTTCTTTGCTGCGTTACGCAAAGCCTCGCTGGCCACACCGGCCCGTGCCACGTGTCCGTGGCGATCCTGGTGCCGGTGATCCCAGCGGCAGCGCCCGCGGCGCCGGACTCAGGCCGCGGTGTCGGGCTCGTCCTGGCTGAGGCGCAGCTCCACCAGCCCCCAGAGCCACTGCAGGCCGGTCGCGCCCGCCGCGCCACCCGCGAGTGGCTCGGCGATGGGCACCACGGTGGGCTCGTCGGCACCGGACTGGCCGCCGTGGCCGGCGTACCGCGGCAACTGGTATCTCATGGCTCTTCCCGTGGCTCGCAAGGGATCGGCGGGAGCAGCGTCCCGGTGGATGTCGTTCAGAAGGGCAGACGTTGCCGGGGCCGGTATCTCATCGGTGCGGCGCGGCAGATGGCCGCGCCAAGGCCTACCGGGAGCGGTGCCGCCGCCGGTACACCAGGCCGATGACGATACGGGTGAGCATCATCACCAGCCAGAACACCAGGATCAGCTTGAAGAGCGCGAAGAGTGCCCAGCCGCCACCAGAGGCCAGCAGCAGGATCAGGCCGATGAGCACGAACAACCCCACCGGCGGGCGGTGGTGGCGGTGGTGCCGCCAGGGCGGTGGGCCGCCCCAGGACGGGCGGGCGGCGGCGCGCGGTGGGAGGGGCACCGGCCCGGGCAGGTCGGTGGTGAGGGAGCGCAGGTCGCCGATCGTCTTCGCGCTCAGCGCCGCGGAGACCCGCTCGTCCAGCTCGTCCTGGGTGAGCCGTCCCTCGGCATAGTGGTCGCGCAGCCGCGCGGTGAGCGCCTCCCGGTCGGCATCGGAGACGCGCATCCGATCATCCATAACTCATCCCTTGCCTTACTCTTCACTCTTCCCCGTGGTCCTCGTCGGCGAGGATCTGGTACATCGTGCGCCGGGCCTGCTCAAGCAGGGCCTCGGCCTCATGGATCTGCTGCGGCGTGCCTTCGCGCGCTATCTGCACGATGGCGCCGCCCAGCCGCGCGGCCTGGACGAACAGGCCGGGTACCTCGCCTGGCTCCTGCGTCATCGACTCCCAGGCCGCGCGGGCCGCCTCCGGGTGGTCCTGTACGTACTGGCGCCCCTCGTCGGTGAGCCGGAACGTACGCTTGCCGTCGGCCTCCTCGGCCTCGATCAGGCCCTCGTCGGCGAGCTGGGACAGGGCCGGGTAGACCGCTCCCGGGCTGGGCCGCCAGGCGCCGCCGCTGCGCTCCTCGATCTCGGACATGATCTGGTAGCCGTTGCGTGGGCCCTCCCGCAACAGGGCCAGAATCGCGGCGCGGACGTCACCGCGCCCGGCCTTCGGCCCACGGGGCGAGCCGGGTGGCCCCCCTGGCCACCATCCGCCCCAGGGCCCGCCGGGGCCACCAGACCCGCCGTGCCACTCCCACGGCCCCTTCGGCCGGGTGCGCCCCCAGTCCCACGGCCCACCGCGCGTGCCCTGGCGGTGCCCGGCCGACATCTCCCTGACAGCGCTGCGGACCTGGGCGAGCAGGGCCTGGAACGGCTGACAGCGCCTGGTATCGAACCCCCCGGCCGTGGCCTGTGCTGCTGGCATCTCACACTCCCTGGCGACCACTCGCGACACGCTCACGATATATCGATAGCGATGCTAAGACAAGACATTACTCGATACCAAATCTAACCGCCGCCCGCGTGAGGCCAGCCGGCCCGTGGCCGAGTACGAAACCGCAGGAAACGAGACGGCTCCCCGGACCTACAATCTCCGGCTTCTTCGATATCCGATAATACGAAATCGTACGAAGGTGATGCTCCCGCGCGAAGCCTGGCATCTGCGGCAATTCCGTTATCCTGCCCGTGCCGGGTCCTCGACGGGCCTGTGTACCCGGGCCGCATGCGCCTGGGCCGCGCACCGAGCGAGGAGGGCCCATGCCCGGAGATTCGCCGTACCGTGTCGTCGTCATTGGTGCCGGGTTCGGCGGGATCGGCATGGGCATCGCGCTGCGGCGGGCGGGCATCGAAGACTTCCTCATCGTCGACAAGGGCGACGGGCCCGGCGGAACCTGGCGGGACAACACCTACCCCGGCGCCGCCTGTGACGTGCCCGCGCACCTGTATTCGTTCTCATTCCGGCCGGGGCGCTGGAGCGGCCGCTTCCCCCCGCAGCGGGAGATCCTGGCCTATCTGTGTGACCTGGCCGAGGAGAACGGTCTCGGCCCCCATCTGCGCCTCGGGTCAGGTGTCACCGCATGCCGGTTCGACGAGGGCCGGGCCGTGTGGGACCTTGCCCTCGGCAAGGGCGACACGATCCACGCAAGTGCCGTGGTGTCCGCGGTCGGGCAGCTCAACCGGCCGTCGCTGCCGGACATCGTGGGCCGTGGCGACTTCGCCGGCCCCTCGTGGCACTCCGCGCGCTGGGACCACGGCGCCGACCTCACCGGCAAGCGCGTGGCCGTCGTGGGCACCGGGGCCAGCGCGATCCAGTTCGTGCCCGAGGTCGCCAAGACGGCCGCCCACGTGGACGTCTACCAGCGCACCCCTCCGTACGTGCTGCCCAAGACCGACCGGCCCTACGGCGACGCCGAGCAGGATTTCTACGACCGGTTCCCGGTGGTGCGCAAGGCGGACCGGCTGCGCATCTTCCTCTACGGCGAGTTGCTCACCAGCGGATTCGTTCTGTCACCCAGGCTCCTCGCGGGGCCAATGCAACTGTGGCGCCGCCAGCTCAGCTCGCAGATCGCGGACCCCGGGCTGCGCGCCAAGTGCGTCCCCGGCTATGTGATGGGCTGCAAGCGGGTGCTGTTCTCCAACGACTGGTATCCGGCGCTGGCGCGCCCGAACGTCGACCTGGTCACCGACCCGATCCAGCGCATCGTCGCCGACGGCGTCGTCACCAGGGACGGCACCGCCCGCCGCGCGGACGCGATCGTGTACGGCACCGGGTTCAAGACCCTCGACTTTCTGGCGCCCATGGAGGCGACCGGCCTGCGCGGGCGCCGTCTGGACGAGACGTGGCACGAGGGGGCCGAGGCCTATCTCGGCATCAGCGTCGCGGGATTCCCGAACTTCTTCATGCTCTACGGGCCCAACACCAACCTCGGCGGCAACTCGATCCTTTACATGCTCGAAGGCCAGATCCGCTACGTGGCCACGGCACTGCGGGCCCTGGAGTCTGAGGGCCTCGGCTGGATCGACGTGCGCCCCGAGGTGCAGCAGGCGTTCAACACCTGGGTGACCGCTTCCAGCCGCACCTCGGTGTGGGAGTCAGGGTGCCATAGCTGGTACACCACGGCCTCGGGCCGCAACACCAACAACTGGCCCGACCACACATTCCTGTACCGGCACCGGGTCCGCCGGTTCGACCTCGGCAGATACCGGGCCATGCCGAAGCCCCCGGCCCTGGCCGCGCCCGCCGCGGGCCGCGCATGACCGCCCGGCCCCGCGACGGCCGGAAGGTCACGTCGCGCGCGGGCAGCCTGCGCCTGCCACCCGCGCTGATGCGCCCGGGGGTACGGCAGATCGGCCGGCGCGTCCTCGACCCCGCACTGGCCTGGGAGGTGCAGCGCCGGCGCTTCGACCAGGTCATGCGCGCCTCGCTGATGCCGCGCGGCACCCGCGTCGCGGCGAGCATGCTGGACGGCGTACCCGCCGAGGTGGTGACGGCCGCGGCGGCACGCCCCGGGCGCACCGTGGTGCACTTCCACGGTGGCGGCTACTGCCTGGGCTCGGCGCGCATGATGCGGACCTGGGCCGCGCGCCTGAGCGCGCAGGCGGGCTGCCGGGTCGTGGTGCCCGAGTACCGGCTGGCGCCCGCGCACGCCTACCCCGCCGCCCTCGACGACGCCCATGCCGTGCTGAACGCGCTGCTGAGCGAGGCCGAGCCGGCCTCGATCGTGGTCTCGGGCGACTCGGCAGGCGGCGGGCTCGCGCTGTCCCTGATCCTCGCGTTGCGCGATGCCGGCGCGAAGCTCCCGGCCGGCTGCATCCTCATGTCGCCCTGGCTCGACCTCACGGCCGACCGCCGGGCCAGGCCCGCACTGGTGCGCAGGGACGTGCTGCTCAGCCCGCCTTGGCTGGAGGCCTGCGCCGCCGCCTACGCCGACCCCTCACAATGGCCGGACCCGAAGGTCTCACCACTTCGTGCCGGCCACGCTGGCCTCCCGCCCCTGCTGATCCAGGCCGCGTCCGACGACCTGCTCGCCCCCGACGCCGAACTCCTGGCCACCAGCGCCTCGGCCGCGGGCACGGACGTCACCTACACCAGGTGGCCGGACATGTGGCATGACTTCGCCCTGCTCCCCGGCCTCGTATCGGCCGCCGACAGCGCCCTGTCCCAGTCAGCCTGGTTCGTGCAAACAGTCACGTCCGGCTAACAGCCCCAGGCGCCCGCATCCCCTCAGCTGCGCCGGCCCCTTGACGAAACAGATGAACGCTCTTTTAATTCTGTGCATGGGCCGCATAGCCGGAGTCACGGCGGCCGAGACGCGCCAGCGCCTGTTGCGCGCCGCCGCCGACGTATTCGCCGAGCGCGGCTACGACGGCACGCGCGTGGCCGACATCGCCGCGGCCGCGGGGGTCAGCAACGGGGCGCTGTACGCGCACTTCGCCTCCAAGGCGGAACTGCTGGTGGACGCGCTGCGCACGCACGGCCGGCGGCTGCTCGCCGACGTGTTCGCCGCCGATCCGGACCGGTCGATCACGGACCTGCTGCTGGTCATCGGCCGGTGGCTGCCCCGGCGCCGCGGCGCCTCCGGCTACCTCATCGTCGAGGCGCTGGTCGCGGCGCGCCGTGACGAGGAGGTCGCACGGCCGATGCGCGACTACGTCGGCGAGCGCGCCGACTGGATCGCGGAGCTTGTCCGCGTCGCCCAGGGCGGCGGCGAGCTTGACCCGGGGCTGTCGCCAAACGCGCTCGCCCACTTCTGCCTGCTGCTCGCGATGGGCAGCGCCCTGGTGACGCCCGACCTGCACGCGGTCGGTGACGAGGAGTGGAATGCGCTGCTCACCCGGCTGATGTCAGCCCTCAGGCCGGAGGGGACCACGCGGACAGGAGCGATGCCTTGAAGGTGCGGATCGACCACGAGCGCTGTCAGGGGCACGGCCGGTGCTACGACCTTGCGCCTGGCTTGTTCGGCGACGACGACGAGGGCTACGGCACCGTGCTCGGCGATGGCACCGTGCCACCGGGCCAGGAGCGCGACGCCCGCCTGGCGGAGCTGAACTGCCCGGAACGTGCGATCGACGTCGAGGAGGCGTGACATGGCCGCCGATGACCGGTTCACCGAGGATTTCCGTGAGGCCCGCGAAGAGGAGATGCTCGGCACGATTGCCGAGGTCGTCACCGGCCCGGTCGCGGACTGGGCAACCGACTTCTCCCATGTCGAGCCCGAGTGGGCCGCCGACCCCTATCCGATCCAGGATGACCTGCGGCAGCGCTGCCCGATCGCGCACACCGGGCGGTTCGGCGGTGCCTGGCTACCGACGCGGTATGAGGACGTCGCGGCAATCGCCTACGACACCGAGCGGTTCTCCTCCCGGTCGATCATCCTGAGCAACTTCCGGCCACCCCGGGAACTGGCTCCGATCGGCGGCTCGCCGCCGATCTCCTCCGACCCGCCGTTCCACCACGATGCGCGCAAGCTGCTGCTGCCCGCCTTCACCAAGGCGGCGGTGCACCGGCAGGAGGCGGCGACCAGGGCGTTCTGCCATTCGCTCATCGACGGCTTCTCCGGCCAGGACGTCGTCGACGCCGCGGGCGACTACGCCCAGCACATCCCGATGCGGGTCATCAGCGACATGCTCGGCTTCCCCCCGGAAGACGGGCCCCGGTTCCGGGTGTTCGTCGAAGACCTGCTCGAAGGCATCAACCTGCCGCCGGATGAGCGCATCGAGCGCGTCTCGCGGTTGTTCGACTACCTGCTCGTGCAGGTACACGACCACATCGACAACCCGCGCGACGACCTCACGACCTACCTGCTCAACGCGGAGTTGTACGGGCAGAAGCTCGGCCCTGACCACGTCGTCGGCACGATGGCCCTGCTGCTCATCGCCGGCATCGACACGACCTGGAGCGCGATCGGCTCCTCACTGTGGCACCTGGCGAGGACGCCCGCCGACCGCGAGCGCCTCGCCGCCGAGCCTGCCCTGCTGCCGACCGCCATGGAGGAGTTCCTGCGCGCCTACGCGCCGGTCACCATGGCGCGGCTGGTCAAGGAGGACATGAGCTGGCACGGCCTGGACATGAAGGCGGACGACTGGATCCTGCTGTCGTTCCCCGCGGCCAACCGCGACCCGGCACAGTTCGACCGGGCCGGCGAGGTCGTGATCGACCGCGCGGTCAACCGGCACGCCGCGTTCGGCCTGGGTATCCACCGCTGCGTGGGCTCACACCTGGCGCGCATGGAGCTCCGGGTCGCCCTCGAGGTCTGGCTGGAGCGGACCGGGGAGTTCAGCCTCGCCGACCCGGCCGCGGTGACCTGGTCGGCCGGCCAGATCCGGGGACCGCGCTCGCTCCCGCTCCGCATCCGCTGACCGGGCCAACCCCCGGGAGGACCCTCTCAGCCCGTCAGGACTTGGACGCGCTCCAGGGACCGCCGCCCGCGGCTCCGCTCGGGCCCTTGATCTGCCAGGTGCCGGACATGGAATTCCCGGAGGCCGAGCCCGAATACGTGATGGCTTCCGACCCGACGGTGCCGAACTTGATCGTGCTGCCCTGTACCGTCCCGTGGATCGGGACGGTGCCACGCGAGGGGGCCGAGAGCGTGATCGTGCCGGTCAGCCTGGGCCCGGACTGGTGCCACCTGAGGACGAAGTGGCCCTGATATGCGCCGCTGTACTGGCCCCGCCACTTCCCCGAGAGCCCGCTGTCCGCGGCGGACTGCGCTGGCGCGCTCGCCGCCGGGGCGGCGCCCGAAGTTGCCCTGGCCGACTGGGTGGATGTCACCTGTGCGGTGCTGCCGCCGGAGCTTGAACACGCCGCCAGCGTCATCGCCAGGGCGGCCGTGGCTGTCATGCCGATCACAAGCCGGCGCGGGCGCCCGCCCGCGGTGCCGTGGAGTCCCATCGTCATTCCTTCCGTTCCTCTATCGCCGTGAGTTCTTGTCCTTGCCGCCAGGCGCGGGTACCTCGGCCGAGGCTGGCAGCGCTTCCGCCGTACCGGGCTCACGAGCGGCCGCCTCCGGTTCCCGTCCGCCAGCCGACCCCGACGCAGGTGAGGATCCGCTCGAAGGGGAGGCCGGCCCGTTCGCTCACCGCGCGGACCTCGGCCTCCGGCCCGGCGAACAGGCACAGCAGCACCTCGTCCTCGGGCATCAGCAGCGAGCCCAGGTACGAGACCTGACTGCCCGGGCTGGCTGTCTCCTGCCGGACGCGATGGCCAAGTGCCTCCGCGACCGCACGGGACAGGCCGGGCAGCAGGCATTCCGCCACGTGCCACTGCGGCTCGGGCCCGTTCACCGGGCCCTCACCAGGACCGCGCGGGCGGCAGTACTCCCGGGCCGCACCCGGCCGCCGCACGCACCCCGCACTGACATGTTCAGAAGCTAGGCTCGGCGGCCTTACCGCCGCGTCGGGGGAAACCCTACGTTTCGCCACCGAGGGGCCAGGCGTGGCCAGACGCCACGGGTGACGGTGTGCGCTGCCTCACACCCGTCATGAGCACACCGGTCACGCGTCCGGCGCGGCCACCCACCAAATGGCTGCTGCCTGGGCATATGCGGCCGGCAACGGCCAGGGTCCTGACCAAGATCCATTTTGTTCGGAAATTATCCAGACAACATACAGTCTTCATCCAGCGAACGGTCAGGCTAGCCGGGTGATATGTGTGTGGCTCCCCCCGGGAACGGAGCCCCGGCCTTGCTGGGGGGAGCCCCCGAAGCGCACCCCGCCGGCCAGACCCACACTGAGCCGGCGGGGTGTCACCACAGCCGGCCCGGCCGCATCGGATCCAGCCGGCGCCGCCCGGCCGGACAGGCCGCCTGCCAGCGTCATCACCCGGGCCGGGTGACACAGGACGCGCCGAGCCGGTGCCGCCGGTCTGCCACGAAGAGCTGCGACAGGCAGGCCGGCGGCACCACGGCGGGCCGGAATGATGCGGCGGAGCGCCGGGCGGCCCAATCACCCGCGACAGGGTGACGACATCGGCAGGCGGCTCTCCCACAGTGGAGGAGTCAGTGAATCTCGCGATTCCGGCTCAGGAGGCCACCATGATGCCGCCATCAACCACACCGACCGTCGGGGAGGCCAGAGCCCATGAGGGGGGGCATGGCTATGGCATGGTCCTGTTCGGGTCGATCCTGCTGGTCGTTATCGGCTGCTTCAACCTCATCTATGGCATCGCCGCAATTGCCCAGTCCCATGTGTTCGTCGCCAATGCGCACTATGTGGTCGGGAACCTGCGCACCTGGGGATGGATCACCCTGTTCGTCGGCATCCTGCAGTTGCTGGCCGCGGCCGGGGTACTCGCGGGCAACCAGGTCGCCCGCTGGGCCGCCGTGGTCATGCTCGCGCTGAACGCCATCGACCAGATGTTCTTCATCCCCGCGTACCCGTTCTGGTCGGTGCTGATCATCGCCATGGACGTGGTCGCTCTGTACGGGCTGTGCGCCTACGGCAGCAGGGCCAACCTCGAAGCCGCCTGATCCGCACATGCCAGCCGGGCGCCAGGGACCCGCGGGCCCCTGGCGCCATAGCCAGGCCTGGCAGGTCCCTGGCTCAGGGGCGCTGAATCGGGCCCGGGCGCCAGCGCGACCCCAGCGTGCCCTGTGCCGCCTGCATGCCGCTGAGGCCGCCGCCCGGGCCACGCAGCACATAGGCGAAGCCCACGGCGATCGCCGCACCGGCCAGCGGCCCGGCGAGATAGGCCCACCACGCGGTCCAGTTCCCCAGCACCAGGGCAGGGCCGAGCGACCGGGCGGGATTCATCGAGGCCCCGCTGACCGGCGACCCCCACAGCCCGGCAAGCGCGATATAGCTGCCCACGCCGAGGGCGGCCAGCGGGCCGATCTGCTGGGCACCGGACGCGGTGCCCAGGA
>Ga0070707_100007315_pt1 | contig 10251 bp, 8 predicted proteins | sample KBSK5502metaG_FD_65468 | JGI IMG/M metagenome (GOLD analysis project Ga0070707, IMG submission 65468) | Corn, switchgrass and miscanthus rhizosphere microbial communities from Kellogg Biological Station, Michigan, USA - KBS K5-50-2 metaG | ecosystem: Host-associated > Plants > Roots >... | reverse complement strand
TGTACACTTTCGCGTCTCCGTGACACGATGAAGCACAGCCGCGCCTGCTGTTTTCCGGTGCAGGGAGGCCTCCTGTTGGCGTCCAGGCCACCGTGGCCCACGAGGAGGTGGGCATGGGCCCTTCACCGCGACCATGAGCACGGCCGTGCTCGCCGGAGCCGCGGCCCTGGCGGTTCCGGCGACGGTGCCCGCAGCCGTCTCGGCGGCGCCCTCGGCAAGCCACGTCACCGGTACCCTGCCCGACGGTGCCACCTGGATAGCTGACGTTCCCGCTCAGTGGAACGGGACGCTGCTGCTTTACAGTCACGGCTTCGGCCCGCTGACCGCAGCGGATGCCCCCGACCCGGCGACGCAGGCGGCCCTGCTGGGCCGCGGCTACGCGCTGGCCGGGTCATCTTACGATCCGAACGGGTCGGAATGGGCACTGGACAGCGCGCTCCGCGACCAGTTCGGCACGCTCGCCGCGGTCGAGGCCGGAGTGCTGCCCGGCCGGCCCCGGCAGGTGCTCGCGTTCGGCACCTCCATGGGAGGGCTGATCAGCGCGCTCGAAGCGCAACACGGCGCCGGCCTCATCAACGGAGCCCTGACCACCTGCGGCATCGTCGCCGGGGCGATAAACCTCAACGAGTACCAGCTCGACGGCGAGTACGCCCTGGCCCAGCTGCTCCTGCCCGGTCAGCAGGTCAAGCTAGTCCGGTTCACCAGCGTGAATGACGCCCTGGCCACAGCCGCGACCCTGCAAGCCGCCGCCGCCAAGGCGCAGCCGACCGCCGTCGGGCGCGCCCGGGTGGCGCTGGCGCTAGCGTTTATCAACACTCCGCCGTGGGACGCCAGCCAGGCGGCACCGCCGCCGTCCAGCGACCCCGCCGCGCAGGAGGCCGCCCAGTATCAGGTCGAGTTCACCGGCTCGTTCTCCACCCTGGACTTCATCGAAGCCGGGCGGCCCTCGATCGACCAGGCCGACGGCGGCAGCGCCAACTGGACCCGGGGCACGAACTTCGCCGCGGTCCTGGCCCGCTCCCCCTACCTGGGCGAGGTGGCGGCGCTGTACCGCGCGGCCGGGCTCAGCCTGCGCGCCGACTTGGGCACGCTGACCCGCAACGCCGACATCACCGCCGATCCCGGCGCGGTCGCCTCGCTGGAGCGGACCTCGATCCCGACCGGCCGCCTGGCCGTCCCCGAGCTGGACCTGCACACCGTCTCCGACCAGCTCGTCCCCGTCCAGCAAGAGAACTTCTACGCGGAAAGAGTTGCCGCGGCCGGCTCCAGGGACTTGCTCCGCCAGGCCTACGTGGCCAGCGTGGGGCACTGCAACTTCAGCCCCGCCGAGCTAGTCGCGGGCGTCCTGGCGCTCGGCCACCGGGTCAGCACCGGCCGCTGGGGCTCGCTGGCAGATCCGGGCAGCCTCGACCGGGTCGCCGAGGGTCTCGGCCTGGGGCCGGCCCGGTTCGTTTCCTACCATCCCGGTGCCCTGACCGGCGCCGTACGGTTCCCCTGGCCACGGCGGTAGTCGCGCGGGCGGCTGCGCTGTCGGCACGAACAGGAACGATAACCTCAGCACATGCTGACGACCAGGCCGGCCTGGGCATGAGCGCCGATAAGACCACGACGACCGACGAAGGCCCGGCCGCCGCTCGTGCTCCGGAAGCGCCCGCCGGATCCGAGCCGATGCTGCTGTACCTGGTCAAGCAGGTCGAGCTGGCCGTCCGGTCCCACCTGGACGACCTGCTCAGACCCGCAGGGCTGACGGCACTGCAGTACACGGCGCTGACCGTGCTGGAACATCACCCCGACCTGTCCTCGGCGCAGCTCGCGCGGAATTCCTTCGTCACCGCCCAGTCCATGGCCGACATGATCACGACCCTGGAAGGGCGCGGCCTGATCGAACGGCACCGCGACCGGGCCGATCGCCGACGCCTGGTCGTCGCGCTGACCATCGCCGGACGGGAGCTCCTCGACCGCTACCGGGACCAGGTCGACGCGCTGGAAGAGCAGATGCTCGCCGGCCTCACCAGGGCGCAGATCTCCAGCCTGCGCCGCAACTTGCATGCCTGCCACGCCAACCTCGCCGGGCAGGGGCGCGGCTGAACCGGATCTCTCCGTGGGTCATGCGGACTCGCATGTTCCGGCGGTCGGCAGGCCGTAGACACGAGCGGCGGTTCCGCCGAAGACCAGGGCCTGCTCCTCGCGCGTGAGCGCCGCGGTCAGCTCCCGCGCGGCGGAGGTGACGTCGGCGTATGAGGCGGCGAGCAGGCAGACCGGCCAGTCCGAGCCGAACATCACCCGGGCCGGGCCGAAGGCGTCGAGCACGACCTCGGCGTACGGGCGCAGGCCGGCTACCGTCCAGCGCGCGCCGGCCTCGGTGACCATCCCGGACAGCTTGCAGGACACGTTGGGCAGGGCGGCGAGCTCCCGGACCAGTTCGGCCCAGGGATGCAGCTCGCCGGCTGAGATGGGCGGCTTGGACAGGTGGTCCAGGCCGTCTCGGCCGGGCTGGGGAGCACCTGGACGAGGATCGTCCGGTCGATTCTGGCCGCTGCGGTGAGCGGGGCGAGATCGGCGACGGTGAAGTCCCGGCGGACGGCGGCCATCCCGGCGTCGTCCAGCCACGCATGCGGCCGCCTGCCAAGCTCCCAGATGTGATGGTGCGCGTCGATCCGCATCACGTACCTCCTGCCATGGCGTGTGAGGTTGAGCAGGGCGGATATACCCGCCCGTTCGGCAGTGAAATGGTCGTACCTGGCTACGGCCCGACGCTGCCGAACGGCGCGGCATAAGACGCGGGCCGGGTGCGCAGGGCCAGCGTCAGGGTCAGGCGGATGCGGGTGGAGGCGGGCAGGCGCACGGTCAGCCACGGGCCGCCGACGTCGGCGCGATACTCGGTGACGGTCGGCTCGCCGTGCCCGTAGTCGTACAGGCGGCCGAGCCAGGACCGGTCCGGGCAGGCGGTGTAGCGCACGGCCTCGATGGTGTGCTCGGCGAACGCGCCGGCCTGCACGATGACGGTGCGGTCCTGTCCGGGGTCGAGGTTGATCAGGTCGACGACGGTGCCCTGCGGGTCGATGCTGGAGACCAGGGCGGCAACCGAGGCGGGCAGGCCGGGGCGCCGCCGGTCCGCGTCGTAGTAGCGGACCCGGGCCTGCTGCAGCCCTCCGTTGTAGATCACCTGAGGACCGCCCCAGGTCAGCTGGACCAGGGCCTCGGTGACAACCGGGTTGCACTGCTGCCACAGGTGGATGTCGGCCTCGGTTACGTCGATGCCGCGGTGGGCCTGCATGCGGGCGAGCCGGTGGCGTACCTGAGCCTGGGCGGCGGCCAGGATCTTCTCCGGGTAGTCCGGGTTGTGGCCGGTGAGGAACGTGAACCAGGGCTCTTCGTGGCCGGCTTCCTCCTTGCTGCGGAAAGAGCGGACGGTGCGCCAGTCGTACCCGGCGGCCTGGCGCAGCTCCTCCAGCCGTCGCCGGTCGGCCGGGTCGCTGCCGTGATGCCACAGGGCCACCGGGACGGAGGCGAGCATCGGGTTGTAGTCGAACCAGCCCCGGTCGCTGTACCGGAACGGGACCAGCAGCGTCGGGGCGGTCACGGCCTCGGCCAGCTGCGGGTGCCACTTGGAGGCCAGCGAGGAGTCCGATTCGGCGTACGCCATCACCTTGCCGTTCTCGATCATCGTGTCCAGGGCGGGACGCAGCAGGTCCAGGTAACCGTCATCGCCGGTGGCGGCGGCGGCGGCCAGCGCGGCGACGGCGGCGGCGGAGCCGACGCTGTACCAGCCGTGCGGCCAGGACCAGCCGTAGTGCCCGCCGTACCAGCGCCCGTCCAGCAGGCTGCCGACCACCCCGTCCGGCCCGGCGTTGTCCGGGATGACGCCGTGGTTCGCCGCGGCACGCTCCCGCCACGCGTCGGCGTACTGCTCGATCCAGTCGCGGTAGCGCGGGTCGCCGGTCAGCATCCAGGCGTTCAGGACGAGCCCGGCGGCGGCGAGGTTCACCGCCGTGTCCCCGACGCCCATGCGGGCGGTCATCGGGCCGGTAAGCCGCGGGTCCAGGGCCCGCTCTGGCTCGGGCGCGCCGTCGGGCACCAGCCAGTCCAGCGGGAAGCCGTAGCAGCGCGCCTCCCGGTCCAGCCAGGGATAGTGTGTGCCGTCGAACAGGCCGGTCCGGCCGGGGTCAGAGCCGTTGTGGGGACGGCGGATGATGCGGTGGGCAGGATCGTAGTTGCCGTGGGCGGGATCGACGTACAGCTCGGCGAACCGCACGGCCTGTTCGGCCCAGCGAGACGGGCTGGCCATGGTCAGGAAGTACAGCGGGAGCAGGCTCTCGCCCTGGTGGAACCAGTCGTAGCCGCGCTCGTATTCGCCGGAGAGCATGCCGAGCTCGGTCAGCTGCGCGGTGACCCCCTCCCAGTGCAGCTCGGACTGGGCCAGCAGGTCGTCCGCCCCGCCGAGCAGGTACAGCTGCGGCCAGTTGAAGAACGCCTCGTAGAAGTCGTCGGCACCGTCGCGGGAGGTCAGCGCGTGCCGGTAGGTCAGGCGCCCGTCCGGGCCGGTGAAATCGCGGGCGAAGCGGCGCCAGGCGTGGTCGAGCAGGTCGAACAGCTGCCGCTCGGCCAGCGCCCAGCCGGGCGGCTCGAGCAGCGGCGCTGAGGCTGTGATGCTGGCGTGCGTCATGGTCACTGCTTCACCGCTCCGCCGAGCATCCCGCGCACCAGCGCCCGTTGCGACAGCAGGAACACGATCGCGACGGGGATGACGGCGAGCAGCGTGGCCAGTGCCAGCTCCGGCCGGAAGATGTTCACCTGCTGACCGCCGCCGCCCTGAGCCGGGTTGAAGGAGGGGGTCGACGACAGCAGGTTCGAGAGGCCGACCTGGATCGGGTACTGCGACGAGTCCGCGAGGACGGCGTACGGGAGGAAGAAGTTGTTCCAGTCGGCCACGAAGCTGAAGAAGAAGACGAGCGCGACGATGGGCTTGGCCAGCGGCAGCGCGACACGGCGGAACGTCTGCCACTCGCCGGCGCCGTCCACGCGCGCCGCGTCGAGCAGATCGCGTGGCATCGTGGTCGCGTAGTAGAGGTACGCGAGGTAGACCCCGAACGGGAAGAACGAGAACGGCAGGATCACCGAGAGGACGCTCCCGATCAGGTGCATCGCGTTGAGCTCGAGGAAGATCGGGAGCACGAGCGCCGCGGCCGGCATGATCATCACGACGAGCGTCAGCGTCAGCACGGCCCGGCGGCCAGGGAAGTTCCCGAGGGCGAGGCCGTAGCCGGCCGGGATCGCCGTCGCCAGCACGATCGCCGTCGCGCTGAACGCGTACAGCAGCGAGTTGCCGATCCAGAGGCGATAGATGTGGTCGCTGAAGGCGTCGAGGTGGTCCCACGCCAGCGCGACCTGGTGGAAGCTGCCGAACGAGAGCGGGCTGCTGGTGACGAGCGCGCCATCGGCCTTCGTCGGGGCGAGGATCAGCCAGCCGATGGGTATCACGAAGAAGATGGCGAACGCCGCGAGGATCAGCAGCCGGAGGCCGCGCGCCGTAACCCGCATCAGCCCTCCCTCCTGAACAGTCCGGTGCGCGTGACGATCAGCACCGCGGCGAGCAACCCGATCACGAGCAGGTCGACGGCGATGGCGGCGGCGGCGTTGAAGTCCCCGTACCGGAAGGCCAGCTGGTACGCGAGCTGATTCGACGACCACGTGTCGGGGACGAGGCCGAGGCTCGCCTCGTTCACGAGCTGCGGCTCGATGAAGAGCTGCGTTCCGGTCGCGAAGGACAGGATGATCATGTAGGCGATCCACTTGCGGATCAGCGGCAGCTTCAGCCGGAGTGCGATAGTGAACGGGCCCGCCCCGTCGATGCGCGCGGCCTCCTCGAGTTCGTCCGGGATCGTGTTCAGCGCGCCGTACATGACGACGATCCAGCCGCCGGCGCCGGTCCAGAACGCGATCATCGCGAAGACGAACGGCAGGTGCCCGGGCGCGATCGACTGGACGAACAGCTGCGCCCCCAGCACGTGGCGCAGCAGGAACGAGCCGGGGCTGACGGCCGGATCGAGCATGAAGAGCCAGACCAGGACGGACGCCGCGCCGGCCAGCGCGCCCGGCATGTAGAACAGGAAGCGGAAGGTCGCCGAGACCCGGTTCGCGCGTCCGTGCAGGAGCAGCGCCAGCCCGACGACGAAGACGATGAGCGTCCCGAGCCAGACGCTCGTGTACAAGAGGATGTGCTCGAAGGCGGGGACGAAGCGGTAGTCCCTGAACGTCCGCACGAAGTTGTGGAAGCCGGTCACGCCGCCGTTGGCGTTCGTGACGGCGAGGTCGAGCGCGTAGAGCATCGGCGCGATGCCGAACGCGATCAGGAACGGCAGATACGGCACGATGAACGGCAGGCCCCGCGGTACCCGGGGGCCGCGCGGCCGCGCGGCGCGGAGGCCGCGCGGCTGCGCGGCCTCCGCTTGAGCCGAGGTAAGAGCGGGCGAACTCACCGGGTGACCTGATACCCGGCCGCTTGCGCCGCCTGTCCGAGCGCGCTGCCGAACGCTGGCAGCAGCGAGCTCAGCGACTTGCCGGCGACCAGCGCCGTGACGACGGTGTTGGACCAGACGGGCTGGTCCGGATAGGTGACGAGGTTCCACCCCTTCCAGATCAGCGACGCCGCTGCCTTGAGGGCCGGGGTCGGATCGGCGGCGAAGTAGGGGTTCGTGGCCAGGCTCGCCAGCCACTTGGAGGCGAGGGGCGCGTAGGCCGGGTAACCTGCCCTCGCGTTCGCGCCGGTCGGATTGAAGACCGTGGTGGCCCAGGTGACGAAGTCGGCGGCAGTCGCGAGGTTCTTGGAGTGCCTCGCGATGATCCACGGGCCGCCGCCGACCTGGCCGGTCGTGACCGGTGTCTCGTTCGCCCACTGCAGCGGCATCGCGGCCGTCATCTGCCCGGCCGGGATGTGCAGCGTCGCCTGGAAAACGGCCTGCGCGTACCAGCTCGGTCCCGGCATCATCAGGACCTTGTCGTCCGCGCCGCCGTACTTCTTGGCGAAGTCGGGGGTGAACACGCTCAGCGGCGGCACCGTTCCGTCCTTGATCACCGGGTCGAGCAGGCTGGCCATCTCGGTGCAGTGCGCATCCGCCGTGTTGATGAGGAGCTGGCTACCCTGCAGCTGCTCCAGCGGGCACTGGTTGCCCCAGAAGTAGATCCAGTGGCTGAACGACTCTCCGCTGGTCCCGATGACGTATCCGGGGTGCTGTGTCGCGACCTTCTGGCCGAGCGCCGCCCACTGCTGCCACGTCGTCGGAACCGTGTAGCCGAACTTGTCCATCAGCTTCTTGTTGACCCAGAGGACAACCTGGGCCAGGTTGTCCTGGACGCAGTACTGCGTGCCGTTGATCGTGCACTGGGCGGTCGACGGTGCGGGCCACTGGCTGAGCACGCTCTGCTTGATGAGGCCGGTGACCGGCTCGGCGAAGTCAAACGGCTTCTGCGCCATCCAGACCGGGTCATTGACCTGCTCGCTGAAGATCACATCCGGCCAGCCTTTGCCGGTCCGGTTCCACAGCTGGATCTTGGCCTGCAACGTCGTCGCGCCGTTGGCGTCGCCGTCGAAGGTGACGATGTGCACGTGCACGTTCGGATGCGCCTTGGCGTAAGCCTGCGCCACCGGCAGCCGGACCGAGTCGACCCAGACGGTCAGCGAACCGCCGACCTTACCGGACGCCGAACCGGCGGATGCGCTCGATGTCGATGAGCCGCTGGAGCAGGCCCCGACGGCGACGGCCAGCCCGACCGCGACCAGCGATGTCAGCATGGTCCGTCTCAGTCGGCGCGACCAGGGCCACTGCGGCGCGGACCCCTTAAAAGTCCTCAGGGCCATAGCTACCTCCACTACATGGTTTAGTCGCCCTGCCCGCCGTCACGACGGAAGGACAACAGAGCCTGATGAGTACTATCTATCGCACCGAACGAGGCGCGTAGCGGGATCCCGTCCGGCGACCGGTCGTCCGGTCGGTTAACGGACTTGAACTGCAGGTTTACATGCATAATTAGGGCAGGAGCGGGCAGCTCTCGTCAAGGTCACAAGACCGCCTATTTCGAAAATATCCCACCCTCGCTGGATGGTATGGGACAACGATTCCGTTTTGTCGGGATCTCGAACTTAAAATAAGTAGTATCTATTTTGTTCATCTTGCCGCACATGGATAAGATCGATACAAGAGCTAGCAGGCGGGGCAACTGTGCGTGTACCCGGCAACGATGGAAGATAGGACCTGTGGACGGTGTTCCGCTGACGAGCGACCGGGCGGAGGCGCCCTCGGCGGACGACGCCGGGCCCGGAACGTCCGGCGCCTACCGACCCCGCTACGAGCTGGTGGCTGAGGAGATCCTGCAGCTGATCGGCGAGCTCCTCCTGCGCCCCGGCGACCGGATGCCCACGGAGAAGGAACTGGCCGCCCGGCTGGGCACCAGCCGTACCGTGGTCCGCGACGCGGTCAAGATCCTCTCGGCGACCGGCCGGGTCAGTGCCCAGAAGGGACGCGGCCTGTACGTCGCCGATAACGAGAGCATGCTCGGGGCCAGGCAATGGGGCGGGTTCTTCGTCCCCACCAACCTCGACCACATCTTCATGCTGTTCGAGTTCCGGCGCGTCCAGGAGATGCAGGCCAGCAAGCTCGCTGCCAGGCGCGCCAGCCCCTCCGAGCTACGGGTGATCGAAGCCGCCGTGCAGACCTGCCACCACGGCTACACCAGCGGCGACAACGCGGAATTCGACCAGGGCGACGACGACTTCCACCTCGGCGTCGCCGCCGCCTCGCACAACTTCTTCCTCGTCTCCGCCGTTCGCGAGGCCCGCATGCTGCAGCGCCGGGCCAGCGTCATCGGCCTGCGCGGGCTGGGCGGGCACGCCGACGCCGCCGTCGGCGAACACGAGGCGATCTACCGCGCCATCCGGGACGGGGAGCCCGAAGCAGCCGCCCAGGCCACCTCCGTGCACCTGGACAACACGCTCGAGGACTACCGCCGCGAAATCCAGCGCCGCGTGTTCGGCTGAAGCACCGCCGGGACGCCTGACACGCCGCGGTCGCTTGCGCCGGTCAGCCGGAGAATCCAGATACGATCGCGCCGGCTGCGGCGTGCCGTGTCCGCCGGTCCGGTGCTGCATATGGGCCAGCAGATCTCGGTGCGCCATGCTCCCTGGTCAGCGGTGTCGCCCGTCCAGCGGGGGTTAAGTTGCTTAGCCTGTGGTGGGGACAATCAGTGGTGACCACGGCCAGCCTAGCCTAGCCACTCTCAGACCCTTCAGGACACAAACCCGCAGTTGAAAAGCTTCTGTCGTTCAAGCGAATGCTGGTCGGCGGATGACCGGATGTCCATGGTAAGGAGAAGATCTACGGTTCGATTCCGTAACGGGGCTCCAGCTAGAACGGCATGATTCGAAAAAAACTAGACAGGGCCCGGAGGGGCCGGTGGGGACTAACGGCTGCCCGCAGGGTCACTGGCAGCCCGCCAGCGCCAGTCCCGCCAAGCCATGCCGACAGCTCCGGGGATGCCCGGGGTAGCCCGTCAGATCCTGGCCATGGCGGTGAAGGCGCAGGTGACGGCTGCGCCGGTGTCATGCCCACGGCCCGGTGGCCCGGGAGGGGGGGAGCCGGGCGATCGTCAGGTGCCGGGCCAGGTATCGCATCCGGCCCGGCCCCGGTCGCGGGCATCAACCGGGACACGGTGCGCGCACCAGCGGCGGATGCGGGACGGCGCCAGGCCCCGGGCAGCGAGGCACCTGGCCGGCGTCCCCGGGCGGCGGCTGATGCCGGCGGCACAGCCGGCCAGGTCTGCGGGCACGCCGCCAGGCGACGATGACCTTGATGCGGCCGCCGCGCACCCGGGCCAGGGCGGCAGCAGACAGCCCGCGCTGCCCGCCGGACAGCAGCCATCGCGAGGTGCCCTGGCCACCGGGCACGTGGGGCCACGCCGCGCGCCGGCCCGGCGCGCGGGCAAGGGCAGCCACCGGCCCGGCCGCACCACCGGCACAGACCGTCGCCAGCGCCCAAGACTGCCTACGGCAAGCCGGCTGACCGGGCCGAAAGACAGGTCGTTCCCGCGCGTCACCGTCGGCGAAGCCGGTCTCCCTGGTGCTCACACATGCCGAATTGAGTAAGTAGCAAACGTGCATGCTTATACGCATAACCGCATTTTCATACGTATGGCTAAAGGCAGTCCCGACGCGCGCCGGCTAGAACCCAACTGTCCAGCAGTGCGACAGGTCACCGA
>Ga0070707_100007314_pt1 | contig 10252 bp, 6 predicted proteins | sample KBSK5502metaG_FD_65468 | JGI IMG/M metagenome (GOLD analysis project Ga0070707, IMG submission 65468) | Corn, switchgrass and miscanthus rhizosphere microbial communities from Kellogg Biological Station, Michigan, USA - KBS K5-50-2 metaG | ecosystem: Host-associated > Plants > Roots >... | reverse complement strand
GTCACCACGTCGAGCGCCTCGGCCGCGCACCTGGCGGCGCCGCCCGGCCAGCGGAACGGGTAAGCCATGGGCGCCCGGTAGACCTCCCCGGCGAAGGGACCGAATCCATCCTTGTAGGGCATGTTCTTGGCCGTCATGGCCATCGTCAGGTTGGTCCGCCCGTGGTAGGCGTGGTCGAACACGACGACGGCCTGGCGCCCGGTCGCGTGCCGCGCGATCTTGACCGCGTTCTCCACCGCCTCAGCGCCGGAGTTGAACAGGGCGGAGCGCTTGTCGTGCGCACCAGGCGTGACCCGGTTCAGCTCCTCGCATACCTCCACGTAGCCTTCGTATGGCACGACCATGAAGCAGGTGTGGGTGAAACGAGCGACCTGCTCGGTCACCCGGGTCACGACCAGCTCGGCGCTGTTGCCCACCGAGGTGACCGCGATGCCCGAGCCGAAGTCGATCAGCGAGTTCCCGTCCGCGTCGACCAGGACCCCGCCGCCGGCCGCGGTGACGAATACCGGCAGCACGTGGCTCAGGCCGCGCGCGACGCTGCGCTGCCTGCGCTCCAGCAGTTCGCGGGAGGCCGGACCGGGTATCTCTGTGACGAGGTGGCGCTGCTGGGCCAGGCCAGGGCCGCCGAGGCTGGAGTCCAGGTTCATACCGCGAGGATAGACCGGACGCGAGCACCCATGCGGGGCCGGCCGGGTGATCCCCGGCGGCCGGGAAGGCGGTGACGGGCTGTCGACGTCCTTGCAGAGGAATTTGCATAACGATGCCCGCAGGCTTCCGAGTCTGTAGTATCTGCATGACCGAATCGATCGGGCACTTCGGATATAACGCACATCAGTAACAGAACGGCTAGGTCGGGTGCTAAATCGTATAGACCTATGACCGTGTAGAGTACAGACCCTTTAGTACGAGCCACGGAGTTTACCGACCCGGCAAAACGGTATGTGGAGCCGGAATGGCCCGCCCCGATCTCGAGGAGAGCCTTATGCTGACACATGAATGGTTTCGGTCAAACAGCTTCAATTACCGTGAGTTCGGCAGCGCTCGCCAGCTGGGCCGGGTCAAGCGTGACCGGGAGCTGTCAGTATCGCTGATCCTGCCTACCCGCAACGTCGCGGAGACGATCGGCTCGGTTCTCGACGAGGTCGACTACCTGCGCCGTCCCGAGATCAGCCTGATCGACCAGGTGATCGTCGTGGACGCGGACTCCGTGGACGGGACCGCGGACATCGCCGGGTACCACGGCGTCGAGGTCTTCTCGGAGAACGCGCTGATGCCCGAGTACGGCAAGGCGCACGGCAAGGGCGACGCGATGTGGCGCGGCCTGTCGGTCGCGACCGGCGACATCATCGCGTTCGCTGACACCGACACGGGCAACTTCTGCCGCCAGCTCGTCACCGGCGTGGTCGGCTGCCTGATCACCAAGCCGGACATCCAATTCGTCAAGGCGGCCTACCGCAGGCCGTACACGCAGGAGACCGTGTACGTGCCCGACGGCGGCGGCCGGGTCACCGAGCTGACCGCGAAGCCCGCGCTGAACCTGCTCTTCCCCGAGCTGGCGGGGTTCGTCCAGCCGCTGGCCGGCGAGTTCGCGGGAACCAGGGACCTCTTCTACTCGGTCCCGTTCCTCACCGGGTACGCGGTTGAGGTCGGCATGCTGATCGACGTGCTCGAGGAGTGCGGCCTGCAGGCCATGGCGCAGGTCGACGCCGGCATGCGCAAGAACAGGCACCAGGACCTGTCCAACCTCTCGCGGATGGGGTACTCGGTGCTGCGGGCGGTGCTGACCCGCGCGATGCAGGGCAGGGCGGCGCCCGCGCTCCCGGCGACGGCGTGGAGCGGCGCGGAGATGAGCTCGTACCTGCACGCGGTGGCGGCGACGCGCGGCGTGCAGCTTGACGAGTACTCCGAGGTGATGATCGAACGTCCGCCGATGCGGGTCGCCCTGATGAGCGGCAGGGAGCTGACCGTCGCGGCGGCAGGAGAGCGGTAACCGCCTCACGACAGCGCGGGCGGCCGCCTCGATCGTGGCTTGCGAGAGCAGGACGGTCGCGGCGGCCTCGCCGAGCGGCACGAAACTGTCTTCGCTGGCGACCCGTGCGACCGGGCCGGGGAAGCCGCCGTCGATCAGCGCGGTGACTATGCCCTCTGAGACGCCGCCCGTTCGCCTGGTCTCGTCGGCGACGAGCACCGCCCCGGTCGCGGCTGCCTCGCGCAGCAGGTCATCGGTCGGAAGCGGGGCAAGCCAGCGCAGGTCGAGCACCCGGCAGTCGATGCCGTCGGCGGCCAGCCTGGCGGCGGCGCGCAGGCTCAGCCGGAGCCCGTTGCCGAAGGTCACGATCGTCAGGTCGGCGCCGGCGCCGTGCACCCTGGCGCGGCCAACGGGAACGTGCTGGGCCCGCCACGCCGCGGGCGGGCCGTACGGTGCCAGCCAGCCGCCGTCGCCTGGCTCGTGCAGGTCGCGCTCGTGGTACAGCGCGATCGGCTCGAGGAAGACGCAGACGCTGCCGTCGGCGCGGGCGCTGGCCAGGCATGTCCGCAGCAGCGGCGCGGCGTCGTCTGGCCTGGCCGGGCAGGCGATGATGAGCCCGGGGATATCGCGGAGCGCGGCGAGCGCGTTGTCGTTGTGGAAGTGCCCGCCGAACCCGCGCTGGTAGGCCAGGCCCGCGATGCGCACCACCATCGGGTTGCGGTATGCGCCAGAAGAGAAGAACGACAGCGTCGCGGCCTCGCCCCGAATCTGGTCGGCGGCGTTGTGCAGGTAGGCCAGGTACTGGATCTCCGGGACGGGCAAGAGCCCGGCAAGGCCCGCCCCGAGCGCGAGGCCGAGCACGGACTGCTCGTCGAGCAGCGTGTCGAACACCCGGCCGCCGCCGAATGCGGCATGCAGGCCCCTGGTGACGCCGTACACGCCGCCCTTGCGCGCCACGTCCTCGCCGAAGACGAGCGTCTGCGGACGCGCCGCGAGCTCATCGGCGAGCGTCCGGTTGATGGCCTGCGCGAGCGTCAGCAGGCCCCCGTCCTCCGGCAGCCGGCCGCCGAACGCGCTGACCCTGGCCGGCCCGGGCGCCGCGGCGACGGCGGCCGCGACGGCCGCGGGCCGGGGAGGCGCCAGCGGCGCCATCACCTGGGCCGCGGAAGCCAGCCGTGGCGCGTCCTCGAGCCGCGCCGCGAGTTCGAGCGCTCCGGCGCGCGACCGCTCGTACCGCTCGGCCACCTGCGCCGGGGTGACCAGGCCGGACTGGACGAGCAGCCGGGCCGTGCCAAGCAGCGGGTCGCGGCGCAGGTCGGCGGCGATCTCGGCGGCGGGCCGGTAGGCGGCCTCGACGTCGGAGCCGGCGTGCCCGCCGATCCTGACGACGGACAGGTGCAGGACAGCCGGCGAGCGCCGGTCCCTGACGTACTCGGCGAGGTCCGCCGCGGCGTCGTAGACCGCCGCCAGGTCGGTGCCATCCGCGCGCTCGTACCTGATGCCAGGCCTGCCGCGCAGCGCCGCCGCGGTCCACCCGGCCGGCGTGCGGACGCTGATCCCCAGGCCGTTGTCCTCGCACACGAGCAGCAGCGGCAACGGCAGCCGCTGGTGGGTGCAATAGCCGGCGGTGTTGATGGCGCCGACGGCGGTTGAGTGATTGACCGATGCGTCGCCGAAGCTCGCGACCACGATCGAGTCGGCCGGCCATGGCGTCCGGCAGCCGAGCCGTGCAGCCCGGCCGAGCGCGAAGGCCAGTCCCACGGCCCTTGGCAGGTGCGAGGCGATCGTGGAGGTCTGCGGGATCACGTTCAGCTCGCGGTGGCCGAATACCTTGTGCCTCCCGCCGGCGATCGGCTCGTCGGCCGCCGCCACCGCGCCGAGCAGGATATCGCTCATGCCCTCCTCGGCCCGACCCGCCTTCGCGGCCCTGACCAGGTAGAACGCGCCGGACCTGTAGTGCAGCAGCGCGGGATCGGTGAGCCGAAGCGCGGCCGCCACCGCGGCGTTGCTCTCATGGCCGGCCGACCCGATCGTGTAGTAGCCGCTGCCGCGCTCGCGCAGCCAGCGCGCCGCCTCGTCGAGGTGGCGGGAAGCGAACTGGGCGTCGAGGAGCGCGAGGCAATGCCCGGCGAGGAGCCGGGTGCCGGCCCGCACGGGCAGCGCGGCGACGTCCGCGCTCGGCTGCCCGGCCGGGCGCAGGGCGCGGATCTCCGCAGCCAGGTCGAGCGTCCGCGTCATGCCAGCAACCTAACCGGGCGCGTCAGCCGCCGAACCACGCGGATCCGGCTTCCGTTACGCGGCGCCCTTCGCGCGCAGGCGCTTATGGCCAGATGCCGGCCGCCGGGTCCGTCGCGTTGAGGTGGTCGGATACCCGCGCGAGGTGCACGCGCATCGCGCTGACCGCCGCCGCCGAGTCCCTGGCCTTGAGCGCCGCGACGATCTCGTGATGGTCGGCCTGATACTGGCTCCTGCGCTCGGCCGACGCGCTCCTGCGCTTCAGGTCCCCCCAGATGTGCCCGTGCCTGGCGGTCTCGATCGCGGCGTACAGCGTGCCGAGCAGCGGGCTGTGCGTGGCCGCGACGATGCTCCTGTGCAAGGCGAGGTCCCAGGTCTCGAACTCCTCGTAGCTGGCGGCGCGGTCGCCGCCGGCCAGGCACCTGTCCATCTCGGCGAAGTCAGCCGCGGTCGCCCAGGCGACGGCCAGCGGCATCGCCGGGGGCTCGAGCAGCCGCCTGACCAGCATCACGTCCGCCGGCGCGAACGCGGCCTGACCGTCTGTTGGCTCAGCCGCGCGGGCCGGCTGGCGCAGGTAGGTTCCCCGTCCCACCTCGCGGGAGACCTCGCCGCGCGCCTGCATGATTGCGAGGGCGTACCTGATCGAGGATCTGGTCACGCCGAGATCTTCGGCGAGCTGCCGCTCGGTCGGCAGCCGGCCCTGCGGGCCGACCCCGACCGCCTGCGCGTGGGCCGCGATCTGCTCGGCGAGTTCGTGCCCGCGGCCCGCTCCCAGTTGCCCTGCCATCTCCGCCCGTCCTGTCAGCAGCAGCGCCGCGGTCGCCATCGCCCGTCCCGCCGCATCCAACCAATCGTACCAATCGCCGATTGCATCGCCCGCGATTCGCCGACCAGTGCGTACATCGCGGCTTTCGTCCGCCCTATCGCGCCTCACTTGACCCCACTTTGCCGACGGCCCTATGCTCAACCAATCAGCCATTGCGACCAATTTGGGCCCACTGTGTCTGAATGCACGGGGCCTGAATCAGGAGGCTGGGCATGCGGCTGGCGACGATCCTCACGGCACGCGGTCCGCGGCTGCATGTCGCCGGGGCCGACGGCTATGTCGACGTGGCGGACGCGACGGGCGATCCCGGACTTGCCGCCCTCGGCAGCGTGCTGGCGGCAGGCGCATCGGCCCTCGACGCGATCAGGCGGGTAACCGGCAGGGAGGGCACCACGCCGCGGCCGGCCGACTTCGCCCCCGCGGTTCCCCACCCGCCGCGGATCCTGTGCCTTGGCGTCAACTACCGCGAGCACGCGATCGAGGGTGGCCGTGAGGTGCCGACCTGGCCTGAGGCGTTCGTCCGTGGCGCGGGGAGCGTGATCGGGCCGTACGCGGACCTCGTCAGGCCCGCGTTGACCACGCGCTTCGACTACGAGGGCGAGCTCGGCGTCGTGATCGGCGCCGGCGGCAGGTACATCGAGGCCGGCGAGGCGATGGCGGTCGTCGCCGGGTTCGTCGTGCTGAACGACGCGACGGCCCGCGAGTGGCAGCGGGCGGCAACCCAGTGGACGGCCGGCAAGAACTTCGAGGGCAGCATGCCGATCGGACCTGAGCTGGTTACGGCCGACGAGGTGGACATCAGCGACGTCGCGCTGACCACGACGCTCAACGGGCAGGTCATGCAGTCCGCGCGCACGTCGCAGATGATCATCGACGTGCCGAGCGCGATCGAGTTCTTCTCCTCATTCACAAGGCTCAGGCCCGGCGACGTCATCGCGACGGGAACACCGGGCGGGGTCGGCTTCGCCAGGAAGCCACCGGTCTGGCTGCAGCCGGGCGATGAGATCGAGGTAACCGTGGAGGACGTCGGCACGATCCGCAATCGCGTGGTCGCCGAGGATGCCGACGTCGCCGGCTGGCGCTGGCGGCCCGATGACGCGGTGCCAGCAGGCTTCTAACCCCTGTCCTCCCGTATCGAGGTGAGAGCGATGTATGAAACCTTGTTCCCGGCCAGGCCGCGCGGCCGGTCGCTGCGGTCCCTGAGCGTCGTCGCAGCCGCGGTGCTGGCCGGCGCGCTGGCGGCGTGCGGCGGCTCGTCTTCCGGCTCGCATTCGACGCTGGTCTTCGCCGACTTGGCACCGTTCAGCGGGCCCGATGCCGCACTCGGGCCCATCTACCTGGTCTCCTGCGACGGCACGACGAACGCGATCAATAAGGCCGGCGGCATACTCGGCCACAAGGTCAAGTGCACGAGCGCCGACACCAGGGGCGAGCCGGCCGACGCGGTGCCCGCCGTCGGCAGCCTGCTGGCCACCACCAAGAACCTCGCGCTTGTCATCGGGTGCACGTCGGACGAGGCGGCCTCGGTCGTGCCCGTGATCGACAAGAACAAGACCGTGATGTTCTGCATGACCGGCCAGTCGGAGTTCGACCACCTCAAGTTCCCCTACTTCTACCGGCTGGTGCCGCCGGACCTCGCCGAGTCCTACGCGATGACGGTCATCGCGCAGAATCTGGGCTTTCAGAAGATCGCGCTGGCGTTCGGCAACGACATCGGGTCGCAGACGTTCGTCCAGCCAGCCATCGCCGCCATCGCCAAGGCCGGCCTGAAGGTCGTGGCCAACGAGACGCTTGACCTGCACGCCACGACGTTCAGGACCGAGGCGGCGAAGATCGTCGCGGCTCATCCTGACGCGATCATGACCGAGGCGCTCGGTAACGCCGATCCCACGCTGTTCGCCGAGATCAAGCAGCTCAACGGCGGCAAGATGATCCCGATCATCGGCACGTCCGCGGCGATCTCGCCGGTCTTCTACACGGCGTGCGCCAAGGCCGTCGGCGCCGCTGACTTCGCAGCGAACTTCCACGCCGACAACCTGGTCACCGCCACCAGCGGGCCGGCGTACACGGCGTTCACCCACGCGCTGCTCACGGTGAAGGGCAAGGTCGCGGGGGCTCAGACCGGCGACTTCACCACCTACTTCACGGCCCCCGGCGCGGTGCACCTGTACGACGGGATGAACCTCGCGGCGCTGTCCATGGTGGCGGCGGGCAGCACCGACGTCGCGAAGTGGAAGCCGTGGATCGCCAAGATCGGCGACGGCGTCCCCGGCGCCGTCGTGGTCCACTCGTTCGCGCAGGGCGTGGCGGCGCTCAAGGCGGGCAAGAAGATTCGCTATGTCGGGCCCGGCGGCCCGACCAGCTTCGACGCGTACCACGACTCGCCTGGCATCTTCCAGATTGACGCGTACAGCGCATCTGGGGCGGTGGTCGTGTCCGGCAGCATCACGGCGACCGAACTCCGCGCGGTTTCCCCGTGATCGCGACTCGGCCGGGCGGGGACAGGCTGCTGTGAGCTTGTTCCTCGCCTCGGTCGGGTTCGGCCTGATCACAGCGGCCGTGCTCGCGATCGCCGCGGTCGGGTTCACCCTGCAGTTCGCCGTCACCGATGTGCTCAACCTGGCGTTCGCATCGGTGATGACGGCCGGAGCGTTCACCGCCTACCTGGTGAACCAGGCCGGCCTGTCGGTCTGGGTCGGCCTGGTCGCCGCGATGGCCGCGGGCTCGCTGCTGTCCGCGCTGCTCAACTACCTTGTCTACGCGCCGTTCCAGCGCCGCGGCTCGGCTCCGATCACCCTTGTGATCGTCTCGCTGGGCATGGCGCTGATCATCGAGTTCGGCATAGCCGGTTTCTCCGGCGGCATCGGCGTGTCCTACCGGATGAGCCAGGGGAGCACGGTCAGGCTCGGCGGGCTCGTGCTGACCACCGTCCAGCTGACGATCATGGCTGTCAGCGTCATGGTGATGGTGAGCGTGCACGGCCTGCTGCGCTACACCAAGCTCGGCAAGGCGATGCGCGCAACCGCCGCCAACCGGATGCTGGCCAGGAACTGCGGCGTCAGGGCCGGCCGGGTGATCGCGCTGACCTGGGCGCTGACCGGGGCGCTGTGCGGGCTGGCGGGCACGGTCTTCGCGATCAACGTCGGTACGTTCGATCCGACGAGCACCGACATCTTCCTCATCCTGATCCTGGCCGCCGTCTTCCTCGGCGGCCCGGGCAACGCCTACGGCGCCATGCTCGGCGCGCTGGTCATCGGGCTGGCGACCGAGATCAGCGCGGCCTACATGCAGGCCGACTACAAGTACGCGATCGCCTTCGTCATCCTGCTCGCCATGCTCGCGGTCCGGCCCGCCGGCCTGCTCGGGACCAGGACCTGAGGGGCGCCGCCGATGTACTACCTGATCATCCTGTCCGTGTACGCGGCCGTCGACATCATCGCCTGCCTCGGGCTCAGCCAGCAGTTCGGGGTGGCCGGGGTGACCAACTTCGGCTTCATCATCTTCCAAGCGGCGGGCGCGTACGTCGCCGCGGTGCTCGCGCTGCCGCCGGACACGGCCAACGGCGGCTTCCAGGTCTACGTCGGGGGCTTCAGCCTGCCGTTCCCGCTGCCCTGGCTCGGGGCCGCCGCGGCGGGCGGGCTGCTCGCGCTGCCGTTCACGTTCCTGTTCGGCAGGCGCCTGCGCGGCGACTTCGCCGCGGTCGGCCTGCTGGTGACCGCGGTGCTGCTGAACCTGCTCGTGACGAATTACCGGCCGTTGTTCAACGGGGACGCCGGCCTGGCCGCGGTGCCGACGCCGCTGAGCAGCGGCATGTTCGTCGAGACCTCGAAGGCCTATCAGTACGCGTTCGCGATCGCCGGGCTCGTGGTCGCGGGAGCGGCGTACTGGTTCGTCAGGCGGATCACCGAGTCGCCGTACGGGCGCACGCTGCGCGCCATGCGCGACAACGACAAGGTCGCCGACTCGCTCGGCAAGAACATCGTCGCTCTCCGAACGGGCGCCCTCGTCCTCGGCGGGGCGATCGCCGGCCTGTCGGGCGCCGTCCTGGTCAGCTTCATCGGCGTGTGGGCGCCGTCGGCGTGGAGCTACGCCGAGACCATCGTGCTGTTCACCGCGGTGATCATCGGCGGCGCGGGCAACCACGCCGGGGCGGTGCTCGGCGCCGTACTCGTGCCCGTCGCCTTCGAGGAGGTCACCAGGTTCATCAACAACTCGGACCCGACCCTGCCGCCGAACCTGCTGCCGTCGCTGCAGTGGGTCGCGATCGGCCTGCTGATCACGCTGTTCTTGTGGCTGCGGCCGCGTGGCGTGCTGCCCGAGCGCAAGCGCGTGATCGCCGTACCGGAGACCGGCCCGGCGGACGCGCAGCCGGCCGCGCGAGTTCGTTTCGAAAAAAAGGACGAGATCTTGCGCGCGAGCCGGGTCAGCCGGGAGTACGGCGGCGTGCGCGCGGTCGCCGGCGTGTCGCTGTCGATCAGGAGCGGGACGCTGACCGGCCTGATCGGGCCGAACGGGGCAGGCAAGTCCACGCTGCTCGCGCTGCTGGCCGGCACGGAGAAGGTCTCCGCCGGGCAGATCGTGTACCGGGGCAGGGACATAACCGCGCTGCCCGCGTACCGCAGGGCCAGGGCGGGCCTGGTCAGGACGTTCCAGCTGGCGAGCGAGTTCAAGCGGCTCACGGTGCTCGAGAACCTCATCGCCGCCGCGCCGGCGCACCGCGGCGATTCGTTCTTCGGAGCGGTGGCGGGCCGCCGGTACTGGGGCGCGGATGAGAGCAGGGCGATCGCCAGGGCCGCGGCGCTGATCGACAGCTTCGGGCTGTCGGCACACGCGAATGACTACGCGGGCGACCTGTCTGGCGGCCAGCGCCGCCTGGTGGAGATCATGCGCGCGCTGATGGCCGAGCCCGACCTGCTGTTGCTCGACGAGCCGATGGCGGGGGTGTATCCCGAGCTCGCCAGGCGCATCGGCGCGGCGCTGCGGCGGCTGTGCGAGCAGGGGATGGCGATCCTCATGGTCGAGCACGAGCTGGCGATCATGGACGAGTTCTGCGACCCGGTGGTCGTGATGGCCGACGGCGCGATCCTTGCCGAGGGCACGATGGCCGAGCTGCGCGACCGCGCCGAGGTGGTGGAGGCCTACCTTGTCGGCTGAGGACACGGCGGCGCTGCGCGCCGAGGGCGTCACGGCGGGCTACGGCGCGGACCCCGTGATCAGGAACG